>Ga0315279_10003935_pt1 | contig 20231 bp, 24 predicted proteins | sample YL17G06_20_MG_FD_203694 | JGI IMG/M metagenome (GOLD analysis project Ga0315279, IMG submission 203694) | Sediment microbial communities from Yellowstone Lake, YNP, Wyoming, USA - YL17G06_20 | ecosystem: Environmental > Aquatic > Freshwater > Lake > Sediment | place: USA: Wyoming | collected... | reverse complement strand
GTGCGTTGGTCGCGGCGCCCGACATGACTTCAGCCTACCACAGCACCGTCACGAAGACGTACCCGCAGGGACCGCGGCTCGAGCCGGAGACCTGCCCGACCAGCCAGAAGGGTCCGAGCACGCGCTGTCCGTAGATGCCGCCGTAGTGCGCCGCGAGGTCGCGGTCGATTCCCGCCCCGCCACCAGCCAGCCTGCTTTTCTCGACCGGTTGTATGGCGTGTGTGCCTGTGGTCGTTTCGCTGGACTGGCCGGAGGTGGAGCGGGTGATCTCGACGGGGCCGGTGATGATCGTGGAACCGTCGGGCTGGAGGTACACGGTCGCGCCGGGCCGGGTGACGATCTTCTCGACGGTCTGGTACCGGGTCTCGATCCGGGTCTGCCACTTGATGACTTCCTTCACGGGAGCCTTGTGGAGGTACCAGCCAACGCAGACGCCGACGACAAGGCATCCGAGTCCGGCGATCAGGCGTTCCTTGAACCGCGCCGCCCAGCTCATCCGCGCCACGCCTTCCAGAGGTCGCGCAGCTCCAGCCACTTCTCCCACGCCCACGCCGCGAACTCCACCGCGGCCAGGATGAAGGTCGCGATCGCGGCCACGCACAGCACGATCACGAGAACGCCCAGCCCGAGAACCTCCAGACCGTCGATCATGTTCACGTTTCCTCCTCACCCGAGCTCGCTCGATCGCGCCAGCAGCTCGCGGTACACGATCATCGCACCCGGGCGCGGATCCGGCCGGTCGATCATTCGCCGGCCGCCCTGCACGGTCGCGTCCGGTACCGTGCCCCGGATCCGGAGCACGACGCCCCGCTTCGGGTCATTCGAGACGTACGGCGAGTACCTCCAGGAGGACTCCCCGTCCGGCTGTCCGCTGGCCGTGTGGTACTTGGACCGGCCGTTGTAGCCCCAGAGCGCGTCGGCGAGGACCTCCCCGTCCACGAGGCATCCCGCCGCGATCTCGGCGCGCACCTTCGACCGCAGCTCGTGGGCCGCGACGACGGCCGCCAGGGCGAAGTCGGTCTCGATGCCGCCGGGCGCGGGGTAGACGTCGTACTGCTTGCACACCGCGGCGACGTACGCCTCGATCCGCTCCTGGAGCTCCTGCCCGGTACCGCCCGGATCGAGCTGGAACGGACCGCCGGGGATCGTCGATCGCTGCGCGAACTCGGCCTCGCGGAAGTGGACCGCCGCGATCGCCTGCCAGGGCAGGCCGCCGACGATCCGGACCGCGGTCTCGTAGGCGCTCCGGAGGTCCCGGACCGCCTGTAGCTGCCGGGAGTGGAGGTAGAAATCCGGTGCCTGGGCCCCGGATCCGGATGCCGCCGAGATCGCGGCCGGGGCCGGGATGGCCCCAGAACCGCCTACGGGGGCTCCAGCGGGGCCACTGGGCGGGGTCTGGGCCGGGGAGCCACCTGCCCCCCCGATCGCCCGCCAGAGGGCCCCCGCCAGCGAGAGCAGCGGCTTGAGGCGAAGAAGCAGGGCGGTCATTCGACCGGCCTCGGCTCGGGCTTGAACCCGACGGCCTCGGCCGCCGGTGGGTCGGCCGGCGAAGTGCCGTTGCCCTGCCGGATCCGGGCGGTCTCCTTCCAGCCGTGGACGAGGCCGTTGAACCCGACGCCGGCGCCAACCAGGGTGGCCAGCGCCATGATCACGCCGTCAGAGGCCTTCAGGATCAGGCCCAGCGTCAGCAGCCCGAGGGCCCACACCGAGGCCCAGTTGTGCCAGTAGCTGAAGATGTTCGCCACGATCCACTGCACCCATATCGAAGGCTTCACCGTTTCCTCCTTCCGTTCTTCCCGTTCAGGAGCGTCTCGATCCTCGTCACCTTGCGGAGCAGGACCAGGAGGCTGCCGCTCACCCAGGTCACCCAGCCACTGCCGATCACCACGACGACTGCGTCCGGAACGACCATGCAGACCTCCTTCAAACCGTTGGGATTAAAACCAGCTCGAGAGTAGTCCGTGCCTCGCATCCGTCCTTCGAGATCGCCACCCGGTGCGTCACCGCCGTCACCCGGAAGCGCCCGGTGATCGTGACCGGCACGATGTCGCTCCTCTGCACGAAGGCGAGCACGAGCTCGTCGTTCAGCTCCACCTCCGGGAAGATAGGCATCTCGATCGTGGGCCAGCGCAGGGCCTGGCTCGCCTCGCCCAGCACGCGGAGCGCCGCGTTGTATGCGAGGCCGTTCGTCACGAAGTACTTCGAGTTCAGATCGACGACGTTCATGAAGCCGGGGTCGTTGGGCTGATTCAGCCGGTACGGCGAAGGCACGCGGACGCTCGATGGAAGGTCGGACGCGATCGTGCCCAGGAGGCCGCCTCCCGTCAACGTCGACACGACCTGCGGGATCTTCGCGTGCCTGCGTACTGCGGCCACCCCGGATAGCGGGGCCGATGCCAGGCTGAGCGGGTTGACCGTATTATTCAGCGTCACCATGTATGCCTGCGGGTTCATGGCCGCCGCGCCGGCCGTGTAGACCGGCTGTGAAGCCAGCAGACTCCTCGTGATCACCTCCGTGTCGACCGCGTTCACGACGGCGTTCGCGCCCCCGAGCTCGTAGCTGATGTTCTCGTTGAAGGACAGGACCTGCGACGTCGTGATTGTGTCGGCCGGCGGGTCCGTCACGTCCTTGTACAGGTAGAACGTCATCCCGTCGATGATCGTCAGCCGGAAGTACTGGCCGTAGGCCGGGGATATGTTCAGGAAGGGCCCGGTGTTCAGGCGGTTGAACCACAGCGCGATGACGCGTTTCCCGTAGAGCGACGCCGGCGAGACCGCGATCGCCTGGTACCCGACTTCCCCGATGTTGCCCGCAGGCTCCTGCGCCACGCTGATCAGCTTCGGGTACGTGCCGTTCACGCCATCCCACGTGCACATGGTCGGCGCGCCCATGCCGCCCGCGGCGTCCACGAACAGGGCCTGGCCGCTCTTGATCGTCAGCGCGCCGAGAGCCTTCGGGCGCGTCGCGGAGAGGGAGACGGCCCCGGTGGCGATCACGACGCGCCACAGGTAGGTCGTGTAGCCCTGCGGTGACGGCACGAGCTGGCCCGTGCCCCACAGGTTGCCCGCGCCGTCGTTCGCGATCTGGAGCGGAGCCTCCGCTCCCCCGGCCCCGTAGGGCTGTGCGAGCGTCGTCACCGCGAACGCGGGGAAGGTTGCCGTGTCCCACCACGCGATCCGGCCGTCGGCGGTGTCCATCTCCGTCCAGTAGAGCCTCGTGCCGACCGCCACCATGCCTCCGACTTGGCGCACCACGTTCGCGATCGTGCCAACCAGCACTGGCAGGTACGGGGTCGTTACGTCCCACTTCCACAGACGAGCGGTCCGCGGTATCAAACTCAGCACGCCGCCCAGAGGATCGAGCGTGTACGGGGCATCCCACCAGTAGAGGGTCGTTCCGACGAATGCCGCGCACTCGGCATTGTGCGCGATCGCTCGGTTGACGAAGATGGGCGTGGCGATCCCGTTCGCGATCGTGTACGCGCTCATCAGGAACGGCGGGATCGCGTCCGCGACGTTGAAGATCAGCGGGTTGGGGCCGTGCACGGCGAGCACGCACGGGTACTCCCCGCCCGTGAGGAAGTAGAAGTCGTTCGTCGCCGGCCGGCGGGCCATCACGCTCGGGACCGCGAAGACCCGGTTCATCCACACGTTCGCCTGCACGTTTCCAGCGCGGTTGAAGACCGTGCACAGCTGGGTCCGCGTGCTCACCGGCTGCCGGACATCCCACACGCTGAGGCGGTCTGCGTCGGTGTCGATCAGGGCGTTCTGCGCGTTCAGCGTCTGGAAGGTGCGCTCCGCGTAGATGAGCAGGTACGGGTTCACGGGATCGAAGAAGAGCGCGTCCTGCCGGTACGAGACCAGGTCGTTCGGGTGACCCGGGTTCGTTCCCGTCGTCGCCCAAGGCACCAGGCTGGAGAACGTGCCCGCCATCGAGCCCAGCGTGGCATCTGGCTTCACGAAGGCGCCGCGGTCCACCTCGGCCTTCCGGAGGTCCTCGAGCTCGCTGCGCCCGGTGCCGTCCGGAAGGAAGTAGTCGAGCGAGTGCGGGTTGCGCTCGCTCGCCACCAGTCCCTGCGGAAGGTTGCAGAGGCTCCATGCCAGGGCGACCGCCTCGTCGAGCTCGATGCCCGTGCGGTAGGCTCCGATCAGGCGGTCGAACATCGCGCGCTCGGACCAGCCCCGAAGCCGCAGCGTGATCTTCCGATCCACCTGGTTGAACTGGGCCTCGTCGACGCCCATCGTCGCCACCCGGACCAGCTCCCCATCGATGCCCCAGTGCACGTACAGGATCGGGACCGCGTCCAGCGAGGTCTGCCCGGATGCCGCCCGCTGGAAGTCGCCGGCCACGAACGCCTGGTCCGCGTTCCAGAGCTCGATCGACCCCTGCCTCGCGTTGACGCCCTGCATCCGGATGTCGGTCTGGTGCGCCACCTCGATCGAGGACAGCCTGGACGTGATGTCGACGCGCCGGTACGCCTCGACCTCGCAGAGCCGGGCGAGGCCGTCCGAGGCGGGCGTCGGGCCGGCGTCGGCGATGAGGACGCGCAGGTACTGGGGCGCGATCGCGGGGTCGAGCACGACCTCGAACACGCTCGGCACGCTCGGGATGTTCGAGCTTGTGGCGACCGCGGTCACGACACCGGCGAGCACGGTGACCGTGCTGGGGCCGTTCCACTTCTCCCACGCCCGGGCGCGCAGGATCCCGGTCACGTCCGTGTACGGTCCCCCGATCGCGGCGGCCGTCTGCAGCTTGAAGGACTTGACTCCCCCGTCGACCGGGTGGGAGTACAGCCGGACCATTCCCACGCTGGCGCCCGCCAGGTAGAGGGTGACCGACTGCGGCACGGCCCCGCTCGCCTTCCACATCCCCCCGCCGATGAAGTTCTCGGGCCCGGCCGGGGGCGGGTAGGCCCCGGTAAGGGGGCCGGCGTTGAGGTGCGTGCGATCGCCGTCGATGACGGCCGTGTCCGGGTACCCGGCGGTCGCGCTCGAGGACGAGGAGGATCCTGCCGAGATGGGGATGAAGAGCTCGTAGAGCTGGTCGAGCAGGAAGTGGCCGGCCTTCCTGCGGGCCGTGAAGTTCGCGCTGACCGGGATCACGCGCCCTCGAGCTCCAGGTCGTACTGCCAGGCGTCCACGTGGCCGCCCTGCGTCTTCGATGGCACGCGCTGCAGATGAACGGCCATGCACGTGCTCGCGTAGGACACGTAGACCGGATTCATGTTGGGGAGCGGATTCGGCAGGATGATCGACCGGGCAGCATCGTCGTAGGTCGCCGCTGCCGCGCTGTGGATCAGCAGGTCGTCCACGTTTCCCTGTCGCAGGATCACCGTCGACACCCCCTGGATCGAGGTGTGGACCCGGTCGACCGCGGTATAGATCGCCTGGCCAACCTTGGCGAGCACGCCGCCGAAGAAGACATTGATCACCCCGGCGGCCGACACCGTAACCTTGACCATCACGCTCGTCACCGGGAAGAGCGCGCTCGTGCCGGCGAGGTCAATAAGCCTCGCCTGGCCGCCGGGCTGGTAGTGCAGCTCCCACGAGACCGCGTCGAGGTTGTTCATCATGCCCAGCCGGTACGCGACCACCTGCCCGCCGTCCTGCTGGTTCAGGTAGTCCATGATGTACGCGCCCGGGATCGCGCCACCGGAGAGAATGCGCCGGTAGAGCTGGATCGGCAGGTTGGAGGTTCCGAGCGCGTTGTACTGCAGGTCCTGCGTTCCGTCCAGCGGCCCCGATCCGTTGACGACGCAGTGGCAGTTCGGGCTTCCGTTCGCCGAGAGGATGACCCAGCTATCCTGCCCGCCCAGCTCGCCCAGCACCAGCGGCGGCTCGAAGTTCTGGCCGTAGTACACCGTCCCGCCGATCAGGTAGTTCGTGCCTGTGCCCAGCCGGCCGCCGGCGGCGCCGGGAGCAGGCCACGCGCCGATGAGGTTGATGCACGACGGGCCCCCGGCCGCCACCTCGAGGGCCGAGCCTCGGAGGAGGGAGTTGTCTGCCAGCGGGATGGTGGTCAGGGAGGACGGGATACAGCGCTCTGTCCAGACCTCCATGATCTGCTTCCCGATCAGGTCGCACGGCTCCAGCACGAGCGGGGTGTGGTCGATCATCATCAGCGATCGGAGCTGGTTCCAGAAATCGGGCGTGATGTACGCTCCCGAGAACCGCAGCACCGGACGGTTGCGGCTCACGGTCACCGCGTTCAGCGTGCCGTCTCCACCCCTGGTGGCATCGCCCAGCTTCTGGTCCTCCCAGTCCACGCCGTCCGGATTGATCTCGAACTGGGCCTTGGCCGCGGGCCGGCCGAGCAGGAACGGCAGACGCCAAGCCACGCTACGCCAGCGCCAGATCGCCGCTCATGCGGATGAGCGATCGCATCTGCCGCCCGATCATGCGCTGGTCCGGAGAGTTCAGCCCGCCGATCCCGCCGCGGAAGTTCAGGTTGTAGGTGTCTCCCCCGCTCCCGCGGTCCGTCCGCGCGCTCGTCCTCGTCACCCGCTCCCCGCCGTGGGCCATGATGGGCACCGGCTGCCCGATCGGGCCCGGTACCTGCCCACCGTGCTGGGCAAACAGGCCGAACATCGAAGTGGCCATAGAGATCAGGCCGCCCCCGGGCGCGAGCCCCGCGATCGCCTGCACGCCGGCGAAGGGGTCCTTGCCCCCGGACGCAGCCTTGGCGCCCCCCGGCCCCATCTGCGTGAAGATGTTCGCGACGGCCGCCTTCACGGCCATCCGCTCGAGCTCCTGGATCACGCTGTCGGCGAAGCTCTTGAACAGGTCCTTGGCCGATCCGGTCCCGGTCCGGACCGCCTCGGCCATGCTCACGCCCAGGTTCTCGAACGCGCCCTGTATGCCGGCCGTCTTCTGCATCCACTCGTCGTGCGTCTTCTTGGCCGCCTCGGCCGCGTGCGCGGCCGTCTTGTCCATCTCCTTCTGCTCGGCCTTCGCCCGCTTCACGACGTCGTCGAAGTACTCGGCCTCGAGCTCGCGCCAGCGCTTCGTCTTCTCGGCGTTCTTGTCCACGACCACGCCGGTCGCGGCGATCTCGCCCCGAGCCTTCTTCAGCTCGGCGAACGACTTGTCGGCCTGCATCTGCAGCTCGGCCAGCTCCCGGCGCAGCCGGTAGAAGCTCTCCTGCCCCTTGGTCACGACCGCGTTCGAGTCGCCCATGACCGCGATCGCGCCCTTGTGCGCCTCCTTGAACACGGCGAGCTTGGTCGCGGCCTCGTCGTAGTTCGCCGCGGCCTTCTTTACCTCCGGGTCGTCTGGGCCCAGCGCCTTCCACACCCGGAACGACTCGACGAAGCTCTGGGCCGCCGCGCTCAGCTTCTCTCCCTTGTTGGCCGCGTCCTCGAACGCGCTCGCGAGGTCCTTGGCGGCCTTGTAGTTCTTCTCGAACGCGACCTGCGCTTTCTCGGCGTCCCTGTTGTGCTTCTCCCACGCGGCCTTGAGGAGCATGACGCCGCCGGCGAGAGCGCCGACTGCCAGCGCCCCCGGGCCGATCGCGCCGAGCATGGCCTGCAGGACGAGGTGCGTCGTGCGGCCCGCCCCCGTCATCCCTGTGAGGGCGGTCACCGTGTGCCCCGCCTGCAGCGCGAGCACCCGCAGCCCGCCGCGCTCGAGCGCGTGCGTGATCTTGTCCTGCCCCGCGCTCGTCTGCTCGGCCATCGTCGCCGCGGTCCGGCCCGTGTCCGCGAGCTTGTTGTTGACCGCCTGCAGTGCGGACGCGGCGCTCTCGCCCCCGCTCTGCGAGACGACTATGCCGAGGTCAGTGACGGGCGGCATGGTGCTTGAGATCCTCCTTCAACCTGGCTACCTGGTCCGCATGATCGGCGAGGGCGTCCATCGCCTGGCGGTCGTGGATCACGACCTGGAGCGCCACCTCCAGGACATGGCTGGGGAGCGCGAGAGCTTCCGACACGTTCATGTCGAGCATCCGCGCGGCCCGGATCAGCCCGATGTAGGCGAGGCCGGAGCCGGGTGGGAGGGATCGCCCGAGGTCGAGCTGCTTGAGGCAATCACCGATGTTTTTTTTAGCGCGTCGAGCTCCACGTCGTGGGGTTCGACGACCTTCTGCCATATCTCGGCAGCGGCCTCTGCGGGCCACGCGTCGGCCGCGTGCTCGCCTTTGAGCTCCTGGAGCAGGTCCCACGAGAAGGGCGTCTCCGTCCACGTCCCGTCCGCGTTGAGCGTCCCGACCTTGAGCGCGAACCGGTCCAGGCAGAACCGGGCGAGGGCCCGCGCCCCCACCCGGACCTTGTTCTCGTCCACGCGCTCGTATGCCAGGAACGACCGCTCGAACTGGTCGAGCGAGTTGACCGTCGTCCGGTACCACAGGCGCACCTTGCCGTTCTGGCTCTCGTACATCCCGAGCTTCCCGTTCGTCGCCACCGGGGTTTCCATCAGTACGCCGGCGTGATGCCGTTGATGAACTGCGCCACGAGGCTCTTGCTCGTGTACGCGTAGGAGTTCCCGCCCGCCCCGATCGAGCCCGTGAACGGCAGGGCCAGGCCGACCGCCGTCATCTTCACCACCCCCGCAGGCAGCGGCGTCTCGATCGACCGGTACACCATCTTCCCGATCTTGAACAGGAACTTGTACGGCGTGAGCACGCCGTCCGTGAAGGTCTCGGGGCTCGTGACGTCCAGCTCGAGGCTGGTCTCCGTCAGCACGCTCGGGCTGGAGGACGCGAGGAACTTGTTGTACTCGACCGCGTCCTCGAAGAACATCTCCAGCGTCGCCGTCACGAGCTGGTGCTCGCTCCAGATGCGGCTGGCGTAGTTCGTGTCGCTCCTGAGCGTGTGATCCGCGTTGACCGCGTTCTCGATCGTCAGGTGCGCCATCGACAGCCCGGTGACCAGCGTGCCTCCCAGCGTCGCGTCCACGCACGCGAACGGCAGGGGCCGCTGCGGGGAGGGCGTGAGCGACGGCGTCAGAGCCAGCGCGGGAACGAAGTACAGCCCGGTCCACTCCTGGTCGAGGCGGCAGATCGCCGCCTTCGTCATGACGAGCTCCGTCTTGTTGTTCATCATTCCGGCGAACCCGTACTGCAGGTCGCCTTCGTCGTGCCAGAAGTCGTACGTCGGGAGCTGCGCCGACTCCAGCGCCTCGAAGTTGTGGGCGTGCGCCTCGGTCACGCCCCCGCCCGTAACCGTGTCCTTGCCGAACCCGCCCATGAGCAGGTTGGCGATCGTGGGAGACGGCTCGAGCTCCAGGCTCGCCTTGAGGTTCGTGATCGTCGCCGGGCCCTTCACGGCCTTGAGCGGGATCTCGCGCGCGGCCAGGATGGCCGGCGATTCGAGCGGCGTGATGCTGGGGAACCAGCCCCACGGCGGCAGGAACCGCACGTACTCGGTCGGTGCGGTGATGCCGACGGGGGGAGACGTCGGCGGCGTTCCCCGCTTCGCGAAGGCCACTGTCCTGAGTCTTCCTACCCTGATTGCCATGTCTGCTTCCTCCTAGTGTACCAGCACGTCGTGAAACCTAAAACTTACGATCACGCGGCCGAGGTAGGTCCCCGGACGCTCCCTCGCGAACGGGATCACGGGAAGGCTCTTCCCGTGGAACTCGCTCTCGACCCAATTGCCCGCGTAGACGAAGTACTTGAACGAAGGCGTGGGAGTGAGCCGGTCGTCGAGCGCGTTGTTCGAGAACAGCTTCGCCAACGCCCCGAGGAATTCCAGCGAGTCCCGCTTCACCGTCTCGACGTTGTTGCCCGTCACCGCGCAGTACAGCATGACCGTGCCCCAGTAGTCGTACTTGATGTTCGTGTTCAGGGCCTCCGGCCAGTCCTCGGCCTCGATGAACACGCACGGGAACTTCGTCGCCTTGGGCGCCGGCCCCGCGCTGATCGGACGCAGCCCCAGCTCGACCTCGCCCAGGCTGATCCGCTCCTTGATGAGGTCCCGGATCGCGTCGCACCGGCTCGCGAATATCTGGCCGACCGTGGGCAGGTTCGTCTTGACGGTCATACGGCCACCACGTCGCGGAACTCTGCGTCGAACACCTTCGTGGGCGCCGGCTGCCATTCCTTGAACGGCGCCTTGCCGCCCAGGAAGGCGAGCGCGAGATCGCGGACCATGTCCTGGTCCCACTGGTCCAGGAACATCGTCGGCCGCTTCTCCCAGTTGTAGGCCGCCTGCGGCAGCGTGGTCCCGAACCTGGCGTACCGCTGCGTGACCTCCTGGAACCAGCCGGCGGCGCCGGGGTTGGTCAGGCTCTCGATCAGGTCCGCGTCCCGGACCATGAGCCAGTCGTCGTACTCCTTCGTCTTCGCCGCGAAGTAGTCGACCGTCAGCGGCTCCCAGAAGACGTCGCCGCCGAAGTCGACTCCGGACTGCGAGGCGCCCTGCGCGCGGTCGAACTTATCCTCGTTGTGCTCCTGCCACCGCTCGATGATCGCCTTGAACAGGTCCCCGAATCCCTCGAGCAGCCGGGTGGCCAGGAGCGCGAAGGCGTTCGGCCTGGTGATCGTGACCCGGATCCGGAACCCGCCGGGCACGCCTACCGCCTCGGGGTGTAGGGCACGTTGAGGCCCTTGGCTGCGGAGAGTCCGAAGGACGGGGCCTCGCGGGCTCCCCGGCGCTTGTAGTAGTCGTCGCGGAGCTGGATGCCTTCCTTCCAGGTCTCCTCGGCCAGCTTCCGGAAGTTCGTCGTGACGACGTCGACGTTCACGGTCTGCCCGTTCGCGGAGCTGCTGAACCGCGTCGCGTACTCGGACGCCCGGCGCTTGTAGAAGGCGTGCGCGCAGAGCTTCTTCACCGAGTCCATGAGGCCGTCCGGGAGCTTAAGCAGGGCATCGGCCGCCCGCGCCTGCGGGGCCATCGTCTGGTCCGGAACGGTCCCCACGATCATGCACGAGTCGTCGATGAAGTCGTAGTACTGGTCGTCGTCGTACCAGGTGAAGTGGTACGTGGCCTTCAGCTCGTCGATCGGGTCGACGCCGGCGCCGCCGGCCGGGGCGGTGACGGTCGTCACGATCCCGTTCACTCCGTCGATCGTGTAGTCGGTCGTGATGGTGAGGAGGGTGGTAACCCCGGCGTGCGTCTTCCGCAACTCGAAGTCGAAGGTGCCCGGACTGGCGGCGGCCGCGACCGGGTAGTACAGGAGCGTGAAGCGCTTGGTCGCGCCGTCCACGCCGTCGAGCCGCTCGTCGCGGGAGTAGGTCTCCCGGCTCTTGCCGGTGTCACCGACGTCCTGCCGGATGTCGAGCACGAACTGGTCGAGCGAGATCAGGCTCACGGGATGACCTCCCACAGAATGTTGTCAAATAGAGCGGTCACGGTGGGAACGATACCATCCGTGGAGAAGACGTATTCGGTGATAGTCTCGTTGCCAGCAGAGAGAACTCCACTCCACAGCTCACTGCCGCCGCTATCGAATATCTTGTATGTCCCGTCTAGCTGGAACTCAAAGTGGAATATCATTTTCACGTCCAGGGACCCGCACGCGAACGTCGTCGGGTTGTTGTACCGGTCATAGACCGCGCACTCGGCAACCGATGGAGTCGCCTTGAACACGAAGCCGGCTGCCCACTTCGTCCAGACAGGGTCCGTCGGTCCGGCAAAGACGTCAACCTCTAGCTGGTCATTTATGGCCCCGGTAGGTATCTTGACCTCGAGGCTCATCCGGAGCTTGTGTCCCACCATCGCAACGGGTAGCAACTTCTCGACCCATCCGAAGCCAAGCGTCGTCCCATTAGCAGTCACCTTCAGAGAGTTGACTCCCTCCATGAGCGATCCACCGACTACGTCTATCCGGGGCTTGCTGTTAGGTCCCTGAGCAGACCACAGACCCTGGCCGCCCAAGCCACCGGGAGAGTAGGGCTCGAAGTCCTCCATTATCGGCGGGATGGGCGCGGGCGGGAGAACAATCCCGCCCACCGAAACGATCCCTGCTATTCCGATCGGGGTCAGGAGCACAGGCTGGCGCTCAGTTCACGAACCCGGTGAGCTTGCCCTTGAGCGAGGCCGCGCTGGCGAACGTGATCGCCGACCGCGCGATGAACAGCCCCCACAGGTTAGGCGGTGTCTTGGCCCGGATCGTGAGCGCGAGCGCAGCCCTGCCGGCCACGCTGTTGGCCGATAAGTCCGACCAGTCCGAGGGCGTAGCCGAGCCGCGGACGCGGATCGGCGGCGCCGCGATCTTCTCGAGGTCCGCGGCACTCGGGGCGAACGTGGCGTTGTTGACGACGGCCGCGGGGATCGAGTCGAACAGGATCAGGTCGATGTCCCCGTCGATCTTCTCGGCATCGCTCAGCACGAGCGACTCCACCAGGATGATCGGCCCGTTCTCCCCGGACCTGATCGGGCTCTTCACGTCGACCGTGAACAGAGTGCCCATGCACTTCCCGGCCGTGTACGCCGCAGCAGTCGTGCCCGGGTTGATGTCGCAGGCGAACGGGGTCGAGTACACGAGGGTGAACAGCATCTATGGCCTCCCCATCGCGGTCCGCTCTTCGGTGACGCGGGCGCGGAGTTGATTTATCGTCATCGCCTGGTCCGGCATGATCGGGATGTAGACAATGCCCTGGGCGTTCAGGATCGCCTTCTTCCTGGCAACGCCCTCGACGTCCCGCCACTTGCGCGGGAAGTCAACGGCGATCAGGTGGTGAGGGTAGAACCGGGTGACCGCAAACGGGTAGCCGTCCTCGAACACCCAGTCGGCTGCGTTGCGCCAGTCGACGCAGAACGTGTTCGCGCCGATCGCGTCGTTGATCAGGTCGCGCGCGCGAACCGGTGCCGGCTCGTACCGCTCTCCCTCGTCCGGCTCCTCGAGGTCGAAGGGCCTCGGCTTGCGGGGCTCGAGCGCCTCCTCCGCGCGATCGTCGGCCGTCTGCGGAGGAGGGACCGTGTCCATGACCGGCGCGCGGCCGGCCACAGGAGGGAAGGCCGGGGGGCTGCTCGGCCCCCCGGCTGCTTCCGTTACCGCGGCGTGGTGCTTGTGCGCCATGCCCTACTGCGAGATGCTCGCCGAGCCGTCGTTGCCCAGGTACGCGAACCGGGGGTCCAGCCAGTCCTGCTCCCAACGAGCCCGGGACCGGAACCGGTAAGCGTCCATGACGAACGAGTCGCCCGACTGGGGCTGCTCCTGCGTGATCTCCATCGGATCGCGCACCTGCTCGATGTACCCCTTGTGTCCCTGCAGCAGAGACCACACGCCGGCAACCAGGTGGATGTTCACCACGAGCTTGAACTCCCCCTGGACCGGGTTGATCCCGAACGGACCGCGGAAGAATCCCGCGGATGCCGTCGATGCCGTCTCGCCCTCCTGGCCGCTGACAGCCGGGAACGCCGGGCTCATCGTGAGCATCCGGCCGTTGATCTCGTCGAAGGTGCTGACCAGGAGCGTGTCCGGAATGACCACGATCGACTGGCCCAGCGGGTCCTTCGCCTGCCGCAGCCGCTGGAACGCGGTGAGCAGCGGACCGTACGAGAGCTGGACGAACGTCGTCGGCCGGTTGCCGATGTCCGTCGTGTCCTGCTTCGTCCGGTACATCTTCACGGAGAACGGGGTGCTGATCGCATCCCCGTTGTTGTTCTCGCCCGTCCACTTCGACGCCTCGATCGTGCTCGGAGCGAAGTCCGAGGACGCGACGCCGATGAACTTCCGCGAGAAGTACTGGTCCTGCCACATGGCCATCGACTCGCCCAACCGCTGGGCGAACGTCCCGATCTGCCCGGTCTGGTCGTCGTCGAAGAGCTCGCGCTCGAACGCGACGATTGCGCCGAACTTCCGGTTGATGACCTCGAGGTCCTGACCCTTGATCCCCTGCTCACGGAACGGGGTACCGGCCTTGACCTCCTGCGGACGCGCTGCGCCGAAGAGCGGAGCGTAGAACTCCTGGCGACGGCTCGAGGCCACCGTCTGCGCGACCTGGGTGTAGGTCCCCGGGTAGCGCTTGTACCAGGCGTTCGCGATCAGCTGGATGCCGGCGCGGAGGAGCTGCCCCTGCGCCGTGGACGGGATCGCCTCCCGGAGGAGCTGCGGCGCCGAGGCCGCGGTCTCCAGGATCTTCCTCCACGGGAGCTCTGGTGCTTCCCAGCCGTCCTTCTTGCCAGGGCTGGATTCGTACTTGCTGGCGATGGCCTCGGCGACGTGGGCGATCGCGGGATTGATCCGCGAGTCCGCGTACGGCGAGCGCATCAGGTACTTGAGGGTTGCTTCCCTGAGAATCATGTGCTTGCCTCCTTACACGCCGACCGCGCCAGCGACCGGGAACGAGCCCTGGATTTCGACATCCACGGTGCCCGCGCCGGTGATGGCCGCGGCTGCGAGTGGGGCGTGCACGTGACCGACCAGGAGCGCCGCGTCAGCGGGAAGCGTCGCGAGCGCAACCGTCTGCTCGTCTGCCCCCATCTTCAGCGGATCCCCGTGGACCAGGCTGTCGCCCGCCGTCTTCGTGAAGGTGAAGATCCCGTGCCTGCGGACCTTCACGCTGTCGACGAGGTTCGGCTTGTTGTCGATCTGGCTGACCGGAGTCGGACCCACGCCCTCGGCCACGCCGAGGAAGATGCTGGCGTCGAGCGCCACGATCTTCCGGGCGAACGGCCCGGCCGCGTCCCACACCACCAGGTCGCCGAGATTCACGGGGTTCGTCCCCGTGGGATCCAGGCGATAGGCCTCCGGGTTTCCCTGTCTGAGGTACCGGTAGGTGTTCTCCATGTCTAGCTCCTCCCGCCGTCGGACTCGAGGAGCTTCATGAACCCGTCACCGGGCTTCGACTCCTTGACCGACGTGCCACGCACCGTGGAGCCCGCGAACCCATCCGAGCTGGGGTCGTTGAGCATCCCGGCCAGCGCGCGCATTGCCTTCCGCTGCGGAGCGGGGAGGTCCTGCAGGGCCTCGGCGAAGTCCTTGGGCAACCCCGCCTCGGTCAGCTCCTTGACCTCGAACACCGCGAGCTTCTTGGTCAGCTTCGCGATCGTGGCCTGGGCTTCCTTCAGTTCCTTCGTCGCATCGCGCAGGGCCCGCGCCGACTCGGCAGTCGTGCGCTTCTCCTCGTGCTTGATGTGGACGACCGACTTGGAGCCCTTCTTCTCGGGCTCTTCCTCGGCATCCTCGTCCTCGTCGCCGGCCGCGTCGTCTGCGCGCATGGCCTCGTCCTCGGACTCGTCCTTGGTCTCGGACTCGTCTTCGGTCTCGTCCTCGCGCTTCTCGGACGCTGCCGCCTTCTTCTTCGCCGCCTCGTCCTCGGTCTCGTTCTCGGATTCGTCCTCCTCCTTCGGGGGGAACGCCTCCTTGAACAGAGCCTTGAGACGGGCGACGGCGCCTTCGATCATGCCGACGCTCTTCTTCGGATCCTGGTCCTCGTCGAGCGCGGCCGTGGCCTCGGCGATCTTCGTCAGCTCGCCCTTCACAGCCTTGTTCGCCATCTCTCGTGCCTCCTTGGGGTCTGCACTGCGGATTGACTCAACCAAAGCTAGAAACTTGCCCTCGCGTGCCGGACGTGTCACCACGTCGGCCCTCGGGAGCTCGGTCACGTCGACCACATAATTCCAGTCCTGTCCTTCGATCTCGCGCGGCTCGGTCTCGCCGTCGCCGTTGATGGAGATCCCCGCGTACACTTCCTCGAGCCCGGGGAACTCCTTCGCGTACTCGATCGCGTGCTCGGCCTTCGACAGCGCGGCCTCGCCGGCCTCGCTCGTATCGCACACGAGCGTCGCCATCACGGCGCGCCTTCCCTCGACCTCGATGATCGTCCCGTCCTTCCAGAACCCGGCGAGCCCCCACAGGTCGCCCTCGGGGCGCGCCTTGGCCTCGGCCTCGGTCGGATGGTTGATGTGCGCCTTCGCGCCGTTGATCAGTTGGGCGATCTTCTCGATGGCCTCGGGCCCGTACCAGTGGCGATCGCGCCGGTTCCCGCCGCCCTCCCGGATGACCGTGCACCGCACGCTGCGCGTCTTGCGGTCGACCATCGCCTCGGCGAGGGAGACCATGCTCTCGACCTTCCGCTTGCTCTTGCCGCGCAGGAGAGCGCCCTGCGCGGTCGACCCCGCGGCCTCGCCGCGGTCCGAGTACCTGGCCATCGCCGCCTTCCGTGCCTCGCACTTCTCGCAGGCCTCACCGCATTCCTGCTCGCCGGACGCGAAGTAGCCGGTGTCCTCGTCCCACATCCACGCGCAGAGCGCCGCGGGATCGTCGGCGCCGGCGCGGCCCATACGGTCGACGCACTTGTCGAACCCGACGCCCTTCGGGATCGGGCGCTCGCCCTCCTCCTGCTCGCCGCCCGGGAGGTGGACGTTGAAGATGTCGTTGTGAACGCCGCCGGTCTGCGTGAAGGTGCCGTCCTCGCGCTTGGACTTCGCTGCGAGGAGCTTCCCGAGGATCCCCTTCACGCTGCGTTCTGCGGTTGCCTGCATCGTACCTCCCTGAACGAAAATGAGACGCGCCGCTCGCCAAACCCGCCTGGTCTGTGCGATACGGCGCGTCTCCCCATGAACCCTGCTCGGTTGTACTGTCGCCTTGGTTTAGCAGTCCGGTCAGGTCGCTGTCAAGGCCTCTCCGCAACGACCTCACGAAGCCTTGGTTTTTCAAACTCCCTGCGATGGATCGTGGACCGCACGACGTTCACCACCACCCCGTCCCGCTTGTGGACCTCGAGGGTGCAGTCGGCCTCGGCGGTCCGGAGGAGCTGGATCAGCTTGTGCTCGTCGGGCGAGAGGTACGCGGTCACGCGATCGCTCACGTCCGCTCGTCCCCGTACTTCAGGTGCGTCATGTACCGCCGCCTGGTCGCCGGCGTGATCTTCCAGATGATCCGGACCAGCACCAGCCCGTCCTCGGTCCACCGGTTGATCGTCTCGACGTCGGACGGCTCGAGCTGCTGGGCGTCCAGGTACGCGCGGACCGCCTGGTCGACCTCCCAGAGCTGGCGCCGGAACCACGGGCACAGCCCGATGAACCGCCGCATCCGCTCCGGCCTCGCCCGCAGCGCGGTCCGGTTCTCCGGCATCCGGGGATCGTACCGCAACGGGCTGATCGCGCTGCCCCGGTGATCCGTGATCTTGAACTTGAGCGTGTGCTCGTCCTTCCACTCGACCCCGCCCACGCGGATGTTCCCCTCGCGAAGGCCGTAGAGCTCGCACCAGAGGCTGAGGTAGTCGGCGATCCCGACGAACGTCCGGCAGAGGTCAGGGAGACCGACCAGGACGTCGGCGCCGCCGTCCTGGAGGTCGATGGACTTTATCGGCGCCTCAGCCGACACTCTTGCCCTTCGAGGTCATCCGGTAGTCCTTGTTGTCCTCGCCGCTCCCGAACTCCTGGCCGCCGGGCTTCCCGCCGTTGCCGGGCCCGGTCATGCTCACGGGCATCGCGCTCATCGTCTCCACCCCGCCCTCGCGCTCCTGGCGCATCCGGTCCTGCTCCTCGTCGAAGTCGTACTTGTCGTCTCCCACGAGCTCGGCCGAGCGCTCGCTGTACGTCTGCTGCGACCACACCTTCCCCACGCGGAGCGTGGTGTAGGTCTTCAGCGTCGTCGAGATGTCCTCCGGCTGCAGGTCCGGCATGATGACCTCGAAGGACTCGTCCAGCGGCACGCTGTACGATCCGTTCGTCCGGAGCGCCTCCACGATCTGGCGCGCCTTGTCGAACTCGGAGGCGCGGACCGCGCGGGTGAGCTGGCTGAGCTGGGCCTTCTTCGGCTGCATCTTCGGCAGCTCGTCGCGCGCACGCGCGCACGCCATCACCCGCTTCACCATCCACCCGATCGCCTCCCGCATGAGCTGCTGCCTCTGCTCGAAGGCCTTGACCGCGGGCTCGCCCCGGGTCAGGGCCGTCGCCCTGGTCGCGTGCCCCGTCACGCCCAGGTACTCGGGCGGGAGGTTCAGGCTCGTCGCGATCACGCCGAGGATGTTCTCGCCCGTGTTCCCCATGTCCCCGCCGCCCTCCGGCCGGAGCAGGTTGGGCACGACCTGGTTGTTCGTGTAGATCGACGTCCCCGGGGGCGGCACGGAGGAGAACTGGTTGTTGGCCTTGATGGCGTCGACGTCGGTCTGCGCGCCGTTCACGTTCCACCACATCACGAACGCGTTGCTGATCTGCGCGTTGACCACGGCGGCCGTCATCCAGTCCTTGAACCGCTTCCCCCACCCGAGGACCGAGAACAGGTCCGAGCGCCCGCGCTTCTCCCCGATGGTCGCGTTGGCCTTCACGTGCAGCCAGCAGTCGGGCGTCACCTGCTCGATCACGTACTCGGTCACCGGGATCCGCTTGTCGTCCACGGGAGCATTCGCCGCGGCGAGCGGGAGCTGCCACTGGGTGATGAACTGCCGGTACGCGTAGTAGACGTTCTCTATGTCCCGCGGATCGGTCACGATCTCCCACACCGTGGACGCGTCCCAGTACTTGAACGCGGGGTAGCCGGTCTCGGCGATGATCGGGGCGTAGATGAACGACTCCCCGATCACCTCCACGTCCTTGTAGAACATCCGCAGCTTGTCGTGCCAGCTCGCGCCGTACAGCTCGACGGTCAGGACCCAGTTGTCCCAGATCGCCTGGCACGCCGGGTTCGCGAACACGAGCTTGGGGCCGTCGCCCATGATGAACGCCACCCGGACGTTGATCGCCGACTTCAGGATCGGGTTATGGTTGTAGCCCTCGTACGCCTTCGATGCCTGGTCGAGGAAGTCGTAGAGGTAGAGGTTGCGCGAGAACGGACCGAGCAGGAGCGGGTGCCACTCGTCATTGACCGGCGCGGTAGCCCCGGGCGCGCCTCCTGCCCCGAGGGCGAACGGGTCGAACCCGCTCTCGTCTTCCCGCAGCCGCATGGGATCGACGTAGACGCCGTGCGTCTCGCGCAGCTTCTGCGCCCTGAACGTCGGGCGCTGCTGTATCTCGTTGAGCTTGGGCCAGCCCGCGAACCTCACGGGCTGGATGCGCCGGTTCGCGCGCGCGGTGATCACCGTGCCGCTGATCGGGTTCTCGACCGTGTGCTTCTCGTCTGCCCAGCGCTTCGCGATCGCGGCGTTGTAGTGGGCCTCGACCGTGTACGACTGGTCGGGCTTGGGGTCGGGGTCGTACTCGCGGAAGAGCTGCTGGACCATCTCGGGATCGAGCGGGGGAGGGAGGGTCATGACCGCGACGGGTTTGGAGCGGGCCTCGACGCCGGTCGCAGTGGTTACGATCCCGTCGGGCTTGTTGGCGATGACGTCCGCTCCGGCCATCGGGGCTAGTCTCTCACCGACCTTTCCCACTTGTCAAACTCCACGGTGACGTAGCCCACGACGTCCCCGGTGGACGGATCCCGGAACGCCATGCTGCCGGGCGCCAGCCGGGCGATCGGACGGTCGAGCAGGCTTTGCCAGTCGCGCGGAATGATCCGCAGCCAGCACCGGCACCAGGGGTGCGCGGGGGGCTCGTCGCCGACGTCGTCCACGCTACGGCCTGCGTTCTCTTCGCAGACGTCGCACACGTGCTCGTCCTCCATCGTCTGCCACACCCGGTCCTCGATGTAGTCCTCGAACTCGTCGGCTGCGAGCTGGTCGCCCTCGTCGATGCTGAGCTGGACCTCGCTCTGCACCAGCCGGCCGAGGACGTCGGCGATGTCCCGGCCGTCGGCGGTAGCGGCTTCGATGCGCGCCGCGATCTCGGAGTCGTCGTCACCCTGGACGCCGGCGAGCGTGAGCCCCGCGAGCGCCGCGTACTGCCACGCCTTGAGCCATCCCTCGAGGCGGTTCGCGGGCGCGGCTTCGTCGGTCGGAGCGTTCTCGATCGGCTGGTCGGCCCACGCCTCCCCGAGCTTGGCCTTCTGCCACCGCTCGTGGATCTCCCGCCGTGGCCTGATCTTCACGTTGGGCGGCGTCACCTGGTCGAGTATCCAGCACGCCGAGAGGTACTGCTGGTCGTGCGCGTGCCGCTTGGCCGTGTGCAGGACGCGGACCGCTTCGGTCCGGAAGGTCGCGAGCTGGCGGTCCATGAACTGGGCGATCCGTACCTTGGCGCCTTCGGCGTAGGCGACGCCGTCGACCGCGGCGTGCTGGCCCCACACCCCGCGGGCGTGCGTGGCGATGTCGGACTGCACCTGGTGCCAGCTATCGACGATCATTGCGCTGGCCGGCTTCTCCACGCGATCGCGCTGCATCTTGCGGACGTCCTGCCCAAGGCGGTCCGCGACCTTCTCCTGCTGGGCGTACGGCATCAGTCGCCGTACCCGCGGCCCGCGATCCACCGCGAGCCCTGCGACCGGCTGCGCCTGGCGGCCGAGATCAGGCTGTCGCCCGCGATCGC
>Ga0315279_10003933_pt1 | contig 20236 bp, 19 predicted proteins | sample YL17G06_20_MG_FD_203694 | JGI IMG/M metagenome (GOLD analysis project Ga0315279, IMG submission 203694) | Sediment microbial communities from Yellowstone Lake, YNP, Wyoming, USA - YL17G06_20 | ecosystem: Environmental > Aquatic > Freshwater > Lake > Sediment | place: USA: Wyoming | collected... | reverse complement strand
TCTCAGTCAATCCGAATGATCTTGACATGTTTCCCCACCCATCCCGGAGGAAGATAAACCCGTCCACTATTTCCACTCTGTTTGACTTCCTTCTCGATCATCTCCTCGCCGTAGACCTCGAACTTAGACTTGCTCTGTATATTTATCGAAGGTAGGAGATCAGGTTTGGGTTCTTTTTTTTCTATCATGCCATTCATTAGAGGATTATTAATGACAAGTTAACTATTTCACAATCACAATATATTTATATAGAGCGTTCTAAAAGTTGTCAAGAAAAAAATCAAGAAAAAGTAAATAGTTATTTATTATTTATAAAATAGCTACAAAATAATTATAAAAGGGAATGAAAAACTTGTCAAGAAAAAAATAAAAAAAGTTTAATTTAGGTTAACCAATTGATATTTATAGACTTATAACCAAATCTTATGGACGTGACAAATTTCAGGCGTATCCTGTTGAGAGCCAGTACATCTTAATATATCCCCTTTAGCAAGCAGGGGAGGAAGGATACGCCCGTGAAGAATGATGCACCCATCGACGAGAAAAAGCAAGAACAAGAAACCCCGAAGTCACTTCTGGAGGAGTTGATCCGGGAAGGGGCGAGACGCCTTCTCCAGGCAGCCATCGAACAGGAAGTGACCGAGTATCTTGAGCGGTTCCGGGAGGAGAAGGACGACAAGGGACACCAGATGGTGGTGAGAAACGGGAGGTTGCCGGAGCGAATGTTCGTCACCGGCGTTGGTCCGCTGAGGATCCACCAGCCCCGCATCAGGGACAAACGGGAGGGAGAGACCTTCACCAGTACCATCCTCCCCCGCTACCTGCGCCGTGTCCCCACCATCGACACTCTCCTGCACGTCCTCTACCAGAAGGGTATCTCCACCGGCGACATGATGCCCGCACTGGAAGCACTCCTCGGTCCCCACACCCTCGGCCTCTCCGCCACAAACATCGTCCGCTTGAAGAGAGTCTGGGAGACGGAGTACCGGGAGTGGACAAAGAGAGACCTCTAGGGGAAGCGCTACGTCTACGTCTGGGCGGATGGCATCCACTTCAATTTGCGGCTTGAAGATGCCGAGCGCAACCGTCAGTGTTTCCTCATCCTCATAGGAGCATTGGAGAGCGGAGATATCTTTCTGAGCTGCTTCCATGACAGCCAGCCTATTCCCTTTAATAACAAACAGCCGGCTTCAACTGGGGGCTTGAAGAGGCCTGGGTTGGTTAGGCCCTTAAAGAGATTCTGATTATGTCGATATCGGGTCAGGACCCAGAGTGGTTTCTCTGTATCGATGTTGAAAATAAAATAGAACTCTTTAAACCGTTCAGGATGGTTGAGGTAGTGGTATGGGGTTAGGTCGAGATATCTGATAATTTGAGAAGACTCCGCAGGTATTTCAGGGAAGGGCAAAGCATTGGATAGCTTCAAGGGTTTCTCGAACTTCACCTGTTGGGGTCGAGATAAATGTTCGAAATGAGTTTACGAAGGGGAGCCACACACACCACTAAGGGTGACCATGATCGATTTAGGTCGTCAAACCCAAGTAACACACCAAATACAACCTATTCGTGAGAAGTAAGTAAGAAGGACGGTATCAAGAAAACCACTTCAAAATGCTGGTGTGAAAATTGGTGGGACTTCAACGAAAAAATGGGTGATTTTCTGTGATATGCAGTGATGTTTACTAAAAATAAGAAAGGGTTACAAGTTATTGATATTTCTTGCAACCCTTTAATTTTTCTTGGAGGCGGCAACCGGATTTGAACCGGTGAATAACGGTTTTGCAGACCGTCGCCTTACCACTTGGCTATGCCGCCCTTTGGAGCGGGAAACGGGATTTGAACCCGCGACTTCAACCTTGGCAAGGTTGCACTCTACCGCTGAGTTATTCCCGCAAATCCCATCATCCCTTTCCTAAATTTGACACAAAAATGACGAGAACGATATAAAAAATAACAAGTTTCAATTGGGGATGTCAATAGGCAATCTCAAAGAAAAGTTCGAAGTTCAGAGTTAGGAGTTCGGAGTAAAAAAAGTGGTTTAGACGATAATGGACTTCAGATATCTCCTGAAATAGTCAACTCCAGAGATGACGGCAATCCCTAAGGCAACCCATAGAAGAACCAACCCAATCGGACGAAAATTAATGAAAAAATAACTCCCATCGAGGATAAGAAAAAAGATAGAAGCCGCTTCGAAAACCGTTTTGTACTTTCCTAAAGTGCTTGCAGAAATAATGAGATCCTGGGAAACGGCAATTCCTCTTAGACCTGTAATGGCAATCTCCCTCCCGACAATGACAATGACCATCCAAGCAGGAATCTCTCTCGTTGGAATGAGTGCGATGAGAGTAGTGACGATCAGGAGCTTGTCCGCAAGGGGATCAAGAAATTTCCCCAAGGTGGTCACCATTCCACGGCGTCTTGCGAGATACCCGTCCAATGTATCGGTAACGGCGGCTCCAAGAAAGAGCAGCGCGGTGAGAAGTTGATATCCCCGACCCATGTAAAAAAGGAGAATAAGGATAAGAGGAATCGCTAGAATCCTGAGGATCGTTACTCCATTGGGCAAGCTCAGTATCTGTTGACGATTGAGTTTTTCCATGAGTAGGTCATCGTTTGGGGTCTCCCGAACCAACCCGGGAGTGCTAAGGCTTATAGGATTGATAATAGCTCAATACTTTTTTGACATAATCCACTGTTTCCCGATAAGGAGGGATCGAACGTAACTCGCCAACGACGTTCTCACCGGCATTGTAGGCGGCTAAGGAGAGCCGAAGATCATTATTAAAAAGGGAAAGGAGATACTTAAAATAACGCACTCCCCCTTCAATATTCTCTCTGGGGTTAAAGGTGTTTGAAACATTCATCCGGGAAGCGGTTTCTGGCATCAATTGCATTAATCCCTTCGCTCCTTTTCTTGAAACGGCAAAGGGATTGAATGCAGACTCTGCTCGGATCATCGCCTTGATCAAAGCAAAATCCACCTGATATTTTTTAGAAAACTCCGAAATCAGTGAGTCATATTGATTAGTATCTTTTATATAGGAAAGGGAGGAGTAGTTTTCATCCCCAATATCTTCTTTATTCTCCCGAATGTAGAGTTTAAATTTGGGATCTCTCGGGCAATTGGTGAAATGGATAACTCCCCTTTCATCTACGTAACGATAAATCCCTGCTGAGGATAGAGTAGTAAGAAAAAATAAACAAAAAAATATCACCAAAGTGACAATGTATTTCATTAAATTTTAATCCCCTGTCTGAAAATTGGTAAAAAAATTACCACAATTTGTCACTTCTGTCAACGAAATTAAATCCTAAAAAATTTGAACAAATATATCAACCTATTGAAATTAAAAGATTTTTATAAATTAAGAATAAATTATTACTTACTAAAATAATGCAATCTTTATGCCGGTTATTCTTTTTTCCAGAAAAAGAGACCTAATAGAAGATCGTGGGTATTTCTTCCTGGATCAAAAAGTGAAAGGGGGTCCGAAATATAATGAAACCTATATACCGATCGGTAAAAATATCTGGACTTGTGTTGATGACTATGCTATTTACCGGTAGGTAAATAAAGAGGAGCTTGTTCTCCTCTTGGAGGCAGGTTGGAACAAAGAGGTTCCTCCGAATATAAGTGAAAGGGGGATAAGATGATAGCGGCAAGGAAAAAGCCTGCATCACCGGACATTGCGGTCCGTAATCGTTTGTTATCAGCAGCTACAGAATTGTTTTCACGTAAAGGTTATCCTGCTAGCACGACACGTGAGATCGTGGCTGCAGCTGGGGTGACCAAACCGGTCCTCTATTACTATTTCCGAAACAAAGAGGGAATCTACCTTGAGTTGATGGGAGGGGCCTTTGCTAAGTTCGATGCCCTTCTTGATGCGTCCCGCAGGGAGCGAGGGAGTGCGACCAAGAGGTTGTTATGCCTCTCCGATCAGATATTTTCTCTTTTTATGGAGAATATAGAGGTGGCAAGGTTAATGTACTCCATTTATTACGGACCCCATCAAGGAGCGCCGTTTTTTAACTTCGATGCCTATCATCTAAAGTGCCAAGATACCATCCGCCAGTTGGTTAAAAAAGGAATTCACCAAAGGGAGTTCCAAAAGGGGAATGTAGAGGACAGGGTATGGGCCATCCTCGGAGCAGTGAACGTGGCTTTGGAGGTTCAGCTATCCCATCCGGAGTGGGCCATAGACCGGAAAGGGCTTGCCCGAATTCTTAATCTCATCTTACGAGGATTTCAAAAGGAGGGGAAATAAAAATGATCAGGCGATTTGCATCGGGAGTTGTGCTACTCATCCTCTGGATTGTCTTCTCAGGATGTTCCGATAAGGGAGGCAATAAAAACCCTGACGGAAAGACCACAGGGCGACCTCCTGTTGCTGTGGATGTAATCAAGGCTGTTAAAACAGACTTCACAGAGGGCATTGACGTCGTCGGTTCGCTCTCTCCTAAATTCAGTGCAGAGATCAAATCCGAATATGCGGGCATCGTCACCGAAGTTTATGTGACCGAGTGGGTCAAAGTGAAAAAAGGAACTTCTTTGGCCAAGATTGATGCGAGGGAAATGGAGATTCTTTTACAGAAAGCCGGAGCAGCCATCGAGATGGCTAAGGCCAATCTCCTGCAGGCAGAGGTGTCTGGAAATCGCGCGAGCAGGGAATATGATCGCCTGCTGAAACTTAAAGAGGTTGGGCTTGTGACCCAGCAAAACATCGACGATGGCCTGACAGAGAAAGAAGCGGCTGCCGCCCGTATTGCCGCAGCCAGAGCACAATTGAAAGTCGCGGAAGAGGATCTTCAACACACCCAGACGCGACTTTCTAAGACATTAATTCGCTCCCCCATCGACGGAGTGGTTTCGTTCCGGGGTGTTAATGTAGGGGACCTTGTAGGGGAGATGGGCTCACCAAAGATCATGTTCCGGATTATTGATACTCGAACCCTGGATCTTACTGTGACTGTCCCCTCGACAGAGATGTCAAGACTTCATGTGGGCCAACCCCTAACCTTTTCAACGGATGCTCTTCCTGAGCAAAAATATACGGCAAAGGTAATGTTTATTAATCCTGTGGTAAACGATTCAGATCGGTCCATCAAGGTAACGGCTGAGGTCGAAAATGTTTCAGAACAGTTGAAGGGTGGCCTCTACGTGAAGGGGCGGATCGTCACAGGAAAGCGAACAGACATTATCAGGGTCCCTCGGGTTGCCCTCCTCTCCTGGGATGTGACCGGAAAGAAGGGGGACCTTTTCGTAGTGAACGGAGAAATTGCAAACCGGAGAACCGTTCAAACCGGGATTGTCATGGGAGATTTTATAGAGGTGACCTCAGGGCTCACTCTAGGCAAACCGGTTGTTGTCCGTGGCGGATTCAACCTCAAAGACGGGGATCGAGTAAGTGTCACCCAGGTCAATGGAGGTTAGGAAAATGTTTCTTTCCAATCTATCGATTAAACGACCCATTTTCGCCTCCGTGATGATGCTGGCATTGGTAATCCTGGGGATCTTCTCTTATCGTCGTTTAGCCATAGATATGTTTCCCGATGTAGAGATCCCTGTCCTTTCCGTCGTGACAAAATACCCTGGTGCCTCACCCGAGACCGTGGAACGAGAGGTAACAAAGCGGATAGAGGAAGCTGTCAATCCGATCTCTGGCGTCAAGCACGTGACGTCAAGCTCTCGAGAAAGTGTCTCCACAGTGGTGGTCGAGTTCAATCTGGAGGTTAAAATCAATGAGGCCTCTCAAGAGGCACGTGCAAAGGTCAATGCCATTCGTGGAGATTTACCTCAAGGGATCGAAGAACCGATCATTCAGAAGCTTGATTTCTCTTCGATACCTATTGTCTCTTTCGCTGTTCGTTCGGATGTTCTCTCATCCAAAGACCTGACCACGTTAGTCGATAAGAAGGTGAAGCGTCGGTTCGAAAACATCTCTGGCGTGGGGAAGGTCGACTTGGTCGGCCAATCGAAGCGCGAAGTGAACATCAATATTAATCCAACGCGACTGGAAGCTCTTGGGATGGGTGTGGATGAGGTGATCGTAGGTCTTCAGTCAGAAAACGTCAACACTCCTCTTGGAAGGCTCAATCGCAATAGTTCTGAATACCCTCTTCGGGTGGCTGGAAAACCCGAGGTGGTGGATCGATTCAAAACGATGGTCATCGGCCAGCGCAATGGCCGTCCTGTTATGCTTTCAGAAGTGGCTGAGGTCAGAGACGGCATTGAGGAACAGCGTTCTCTAGCCTTTGTGAATGGAGTGCAGGCTGTTTCACTGGACATTCTCAAGCAGTCAGGAGCCAATACCGTGGGTGTTGTGGAATTGGTGAAGAAGGAGATTTCAAGACTTCAGAACGAACTTCCTCCTGGAACGAAAATCGAGATGGTGCGCGACGGATCAATCATGATCCGTGATTCTGTCCGGGACGTCCAGGAAACACTCATCCTCGGCGGGATCTTGACCATCATCATTGTTTTCATGTTCCTCAACTCATGGCGTTCCACAGTGATAACAGGGCTGACCCTTCCTATTTCTGTTATTTCTGCTTTTATCGTCATGAACTTCCTGGGGATGACTCTGAATGTGATGACCCTGATGGCCTTGTCCCTTGCCATCGGCTTGCTCATCGATGATGCGATCGTCGTCCGGGAGAACATCGTCAGGCATCTCGAACGTGGAGAAAACCACTTCCAGGCAGCACGGGAGGGAACCAGTGAAATTGGTCTTGCTGTGCTTGCTACGACATTGTCGATTGTTGCGGTTTTCGTCCCAGTGGCCTTCATGAAAGGAATTGTAGGTCGGTTTTTCTTCCATTTCGGTATCACCGTCACCTTTGCGGTTCTCGTCTCCCTGTTTGTTTCTTTCACCTTGGACCCCATGCTCTCTTCCCGCTGGTACGACCCGGATATTGAGCGGAAGGGGAAGAGACATATCGTGGCTCGAATTCTCGACCATTTCAATAACTGGTTTGAACGAACCGCAGATCGTTACCGCGTCGTGATTGCATGGGCTCTGAAATACCGGAAGACAGTGCTTTTCATTGCGGTCATCTCCCTTTTAGGTGGTCTGGCGGTCTTCTTCTCTCTTCAGAGCGAATTTTTCACCAGATACGATGCAGGAGAGTTTCAGATAAACTTCACAACCGCGCCGGATGCCTCCATTGATGAGACGCGGGGAAGAATCCATGCTGTTTTAACTTCGCTAAAAGGTATTCCGGAGGTGAAACATACCTATGCGACCATCGGCGCAGGTGACACAGGAACCGTCCGTGATGCAATGGTCTATGTCAAGCTGGTAGACCGCAAGGAAAGGAAGCGTCATCAGAATACCATTCAGGAGTTCGTCCGCGATAGTCTTCGGAACATCCCTGGCATCTTGCCATTCATCACCGAAACAGGCCGGCTTGATACTCGGAAGCCTCTTTTAGTCAATGTCAGAGGGGACGATATTTCCCTACTTAAGAAATATGCCGCAGTGCTCAAAGAGAAGATGTACCAGATTCCAGGGATTGTCGATATCGAAGTCACCCTGGAGCAGGACATTCCGGAATTCCGTTTGACTGTAGATCGGGAGCGGGCTGTTGACGTTGGAATCATGACTGGTCATATCGTGCGGACAGTAGGCGCATTGGTGGGTGGGCAGGCAGTCACCACCTACGAAGATGAGGATGGCGACGCCGTGAATGTTCGAATCAGACTCCCAGACTCTCTCAGGCAAGATCCCTCACATGTTGAAAAGCTCAGACTGGCTGTTCAAAAACCGGGGAATATTCCTGCACTCATTCCTCTGGGCGAACTGATCTCCTACTCCATGCAGCCTACTCCTTCGGAGATCGACCGACAGGACCTGACTCGCCAGGTCGTTATTTCTGGCAATCTCGAAGGTCTTCCTCTTGGGACAGCAATAGAAAAAGTAGGTAAAGCCGCTTCCCAAATGAAAATGGCACCGGGATATAAGGTGGTGTTTTCTGGAGAAGCTGAACATATGGGCGAGGCATTTGGGTACATGGTAGAGGCTCTCACCCTCGCCATCATTCTTGTTTATCTTATTTTAGCAGCTCAATTTGAGTCCTTCATTGATCCACTCTCGATCATGCTGTCGTTGCCTCTTTCCCTCATAGGGATGGCAGGGATGCTAATCATCACGGGCGATACGATCAGTATCATGTCACTGATCGGCCTCATTATGCTGATGGGGCTCGTGACCAAGAATGCGATTCTTCTCGTGGATTACACCAAAGTGCTTCGTACTCGAGGAGTGGACCGGACGGAGGCGATTATTACAGCAGGGAGGACGAGACTACGTCCAATCATGATGACCACCCTGGCCATGATCTTTGGAATGTTGCCTCTCGCCCTGGCACTTGGGGCGGGAGCGGAGATGCGGGCACCCATGGCCCGTGCGGTGATCGGGGGGTTGATTACATCGACCTTCCTTACCCTTCTGATCGTGCCGGTCATGTATTCGTTTCTGGATGATTTGGGTGGTTGGATCCGAAGACGATGGAAAGGCAAAAAGGAGGTCTGAAGAATGAAGAGAACCGTTACAATTTTAAACGAGAGGAGGTGTCTCTTCCTCATTACAGCATTTCTCCTGATCACCTCCCTGGGTATCTTTCCCATCATTAGGGCCTCGGGAGAAGAAAAGGAGGTTCAGATTCTAACATTGGAGGAAACTCTCCGAATAACGGCAGAAAAAAACAGGGACATTCAAAAGGCCCGAGAATTTCGGAACCAGGTGGAAGGCCGATACATTGAGGAGCGCGCAGCGGCCCTGCCCCAGTTTGTCTTCACAGCTTATGCGACCAATCAAAGAGACGATAGCCTGAAGGCCTATGGGGGCTTCTTGCCTTTGCAACAAAAAAACCGTTCCGCTGAATTGGGAGTCTCACAGTCTCTCTTTACATGGGGACAGGTTGGTGCGGCCATCCGTGCGGCAAAGGTTGGGATTGCAACAGCCGACGACCAGTTACGAATCTTTCGCCAGGCCGCGTTCCGGGACGTCTCTGCGTCCTTTTACGATATTCTCCTTGCCAAGGTTCTCAACGCCATCGCTATCCAGAATTTGGAACAGAAGACGCGACACTACGATGAGGCAAACAAAAAATACTTAGTTGGAGTGGCGACCGATTACGATGTCTTGGCTGCGAAAGTAGCGGTTGAGAACGCACGGCCTATTGTCATTCGGACGGAAAACCTCATCCGGATCTCGCGAGAGAATCTCCGGTTTCTCTTGGCCAACGCACAGGAGGTGGATGTCCAGGGCAGCCTGGAAGCAACGATTACACCCTACCCGAGGGTTGAGGAAGTGCTGGAAGTAGCCATTAAAAACCGGCCGGAACTCTTTGACCTCCGTCACCGGATAGAGGTTGCGAAAGAACTAGTCAAGATCGCCAATGCTGGGGACAAGCCACGCCTTGATTTTAAGGTGGCCTATGGTTATCGGGAACTTGACCTAGGTCAGGATAACCATGCCCACGGTGGTGAGTGGTCGATAGGCCTCTTTGTCACCTACCCTATTTTCGATGGCTTACGTACTCGTGGAAGGGTTTCCCAGGCCAAAAGCAATGTAAGAACCCTTAAGATTGAGGAGGCCAAACTACTTGACTCTTTCAAACTGGAAGTGCACGATGCATGCAATGCTGTAAGAGAAGCAGGGGAGATTGTCAAAGCCCTTTCAGGCACTGTCGAACAGGCTGAACGCGTTCTTCACATGGCCGAAAAGGGGTATGAATATGGCGTCAAGACCCGACTCGATGTGGACGATGCGGAATTAAATCTCGTGCAGTCAAAAGGAAATCTCTCTAGGGCAAAACGAGACTATCTTGTGGCCTGGGTCAATTTGGAGAGAGTGAAAGGAACTCTCGGAGAAAAAGAAGAAGCTCACGGTGCTGGGGTGAAGAGCCAAAAATAAAGTTCAAAGCTCAAAGTTTAATATCAGAAACAGGGACATATCTCTGTACCTGCCAAGAAGAGCGTTTTTGAAGTTTGGATTTTAACAAAACGGTTCTACGGATACATCCTCCCCATGGCCCGTTCCAACTGTGCCTTGGCGATGTTGAAATCACTCAATGCGCCATAGTAATTGACCCTCGCTTGGGCGAGTAAAGTGACGGCATTGACAACATCGGTTTGTGTCGCCACCTGGTATTTGTATCGCTCTTCGTTCATCCTTAAATTCTCCTCAGCCTGCTCAATGGCTTTCTCCGCAACGCTGAGATTCTTTTCTGCCACTAACATATTGAGATAATCCTGCTTCACTTCTAATGTGATCGAATCGATGAGCTGATTTTTCGAATCTTGGGCCTGGGTGACCTTAACCTTGTTCTCTCCAACTTTGAACGCCGTATTCCCCCAATTCCACAGGGTAAACGTGGCTAAGGCCTGAATCGACCACCTATCACTAAAGTTAAAACCCCTGCTCAGGTCCAGTTCGTCGGAGTATCGATTATAATTACCCAAAAGATTGATCGTTGGAAAATACCCACTTCTGGCAATTTTGACTCCCTCCTTTGCCTGGTCGATATTCAATTGAGCGGTCTTTACCTCTGGTCTCAGCCGGAGCGCCTCTTCAATCGACTGTTCGTACGATAGTGGAAAGGCTTTGTATACAAGAATATCGACCACCTCGAGGGATGTATTGACCTCTCTCCTGAGCAATATGTTGAATGAAGCCTTGGCCGTGGCCACATCATTCGCCGCCTTGACCAGTGACTGCCTAGCATTAGCCAAATTCACCTCAGCCAGAAGGACATCATTTTTTGGGACAATTCCAACTTCGAAGAAAGCTTTTGTCACCTCGAGTTGACCCTCGAATTGTTTAACCTGCTGTTGCGCCACGTCTAAGAACTTCTCTGCTCTCAGAATACTAAAATATCCTACCCTTACTTGAAGGACCAAATCCCGCTTTGCCGTCTCCAGTGTCTCCTTTGAGAGATCGACTCCTAACTTCGCTGAACGATAAGTCGCCAGGTTAAAGCCTCCCGTGAAAAGAGGTTGATTGAGGGTAGTATTAAGATTGTAAACATAGCTACTCGTAGCGGGTCCGGAAGGAATAGCAACCTGTGTAACTCCTACCGTAACAGGTGTGTTATACCAGGTTGCGCCATATTGGCCTGTCCACCAGGGAAGGAAATTGGTGATGGCTTCCTTCCTTCTGTATTCAGAACCCACAATCCCCACCACGGCAGAATGAAGAGTCAAACTCCGTTCCATGGCGATCTTTATGCTCTCCTCCAGGGTAAGGGGTTTTTGAGGTTCTTGGCCCCAGACAATACTTGCGAAAAAAATTGCCCACAAAATGAATCCGACGAACCATTTCATTTTCACCGATCTATCTCCTCCTTCCATCCTCATACCCTTTGACGTAGTATGACAATATTTATTCATTTATGAATAACAATTCATTTTAACTGCAAAAAAGAGTATGTCAAACTAATTTTTTATCTCCTTGGGTTCGTCTTGTCCAAACCTGAATCCCTTTTCTTTGGAACCCACACTTTTCCTTTTTCTATTCTATGAATGACCTTCCATCCTTTTGGGAGCCATTGTCCCGAAATCGACCGATGATGACATTTCTATGGAAACTTTTCGGAACATTCGAAGGCAATTTTTTCTCTCCCTATGACCTCCAATTTTTCCAATCCTCTTTGAAAGGATCCGATCTCCCTATATGGGCGACATAGAAACCTTTACAAAACCCTCCTAATTCTTATCCCAAGTAGGTATATTGAATCCCCTGAGACTCAAGATTTCTTTACAGGAACTCTTTATTAAATTGAGGAAAACGACTGGTAGAAAAACTCCGGACATCCACACCGGCTCTAATTCTATGTTCTAAAAGAAGGGTTAAAAATTCGTTAAAGGATCAAGGGCGGGTCCAGAATATTTAAATGGTTTCCCCTGATTCAGGATTTGGATGAAAGGGAGACAATCTTTCCGCTCACCTCCAGAGTATGAACAATGACCCCCTTTAAGGATTCAATAATGCCCAGATAAATCGGTGAGGATTTGGGCACACAAATTCCCTGAATCAATCTCTCCTCATGCCCTTCGGAATATCCATTCGCAATTTTGAACATGGACCTCCCCTCTTCTCCGATTCGTTGGGCGAGAAGTTTGTTCTGGGTAGCAATGAGGTTCGGAAGGTTTTCTAAAAGTCTCATGGCTTCTTGAAAAACGTCGTTCACCTCTTTGACCGCTTGATCACTAAAGAGAATATGGGTTTGAGACTTGGCTCTTAAGCGATCAAAAATTCCTTCAATATTGTAAGTCATACGATCGAAACTGGAGGCAATCGAGAGATAAGGTTTCACCCATTCCCTCCCTTTTTCACTCGATGGACTCTTTGAAATAATAAAACTGGTCAACTCTGAGGAATATTGGTGAATCTTATCCTTGACCTCTTCCGCCTCTTTGAAGGATTTCTCTGTGGGCCTTCGAAACCCCTCAAAAGCCAACGCCAACATCTTCATCAGACTCTGAGAAACCAGGATCATCTTCTCCCTTATTTCTTTGTCCATCTTCCTCCCCCTCACGGACCCTTAAAATTTTTTTATACCGGATGATCGTTCTCCTATTTCTATAAAAACTTCCTTCGTTAAAAAAGTTTCAACTGGTCTTTTGACTCCTCCCCTCCCTTTCTCTCAGGAAAAAGATTGATTTTCCCATAAACGCCGTCATGGCCTGGAATAATCGAAACCTTTCCCTGTCTCATTCGGACAATCCCCTCCAGGATATTTGGCGGAACAAATGAAGCCAATTCATTGGGAGTGGCGTCGAGAAGAATCCTAAATTCTGAGCCTCCTTTATCAATCAATCTTTCATACTCAGCCTCTACTGACTTCGTCCCCACCCGAACACCCAATGCCTCAGCAATGACCTCCTCCAAAGGGATGAGGTGGATGGAAGGAATGGCATTCTTCGGAATAAAGCCCTCCGGACGGTCAGCAAGTTCCTCCACTCGATGCATCACTCCCACCGTCAATTTCTTACGACAATTCGGGCAGAGATACTGGTTTGCCTTCGTTTCGGAGGGAGAGAGGATCACACCACATTGACGATGACCATCATAATGGTATTTCCCTTCCTCTGGAAAGAATTCGATGGTGAAGAGAAATTTCTTTCGGTCTTTCTTTCGAATCGTCTCAGCAATCTCTCGATAATCCATTGCGCAATCGAAGGCATTAGCCTCCCTTCCCAACCGGCTCGGGGAGTGGGCATCCGAATTGGAGAGGAGGGTAATGGAATCAAGAGCTGACAATCTCCAGTTCATCTCAGGGTCTGAGGAGAGGCCTGTTTCAATAGCATGGATATGAGGGGACATCTCTCCAAAGCATTCTTCGATAGAGTCGAACCCTGAATTGGCTCCAAAGATCGAAAACCATGGGGTCCAAGCGTGGGCAGGGATGATCAAGCAATCCATGGAGATATCTAAGATCATCTTTACCAATTCTCTTGAAGTAAAACTGAAAATGGGTCTCCCATCTGAGGAAAGTTTCCCAAGGTTTCCCAATTTAGAACGAATGGCCTCTACCACTTCAAAACTGGGGGCAAAAATAAGGTTATGGATCCGCCTCACCTTTCCATTCTGAGTATAGATATTGCTTACCTCTGTTGTCAAAATATACTGGACGCCTTGATCCCCTTTCCTCAATTTGAAGAGACCATTCCCTAATGGTTCTAATTTTGATCGCAGCTCCGAAAAATAGGTGGGGTGGGTAAAATCTCCTGTCCCGAGAAGAGCGATTCCCTTTTTCTTTGCCCAATGAGCAAGGGTCTCCACCTCCATCTCCCTGCTCGTGGCTCGACTGAATTTAGAATGAATATGAAAATCTGCAATGAACCGCATAGCACCCCAAAAATTTCAAATGTCAAAGTTCAAATTTCAAATCAAATCCAAAGCTCAAATGTCAAAGATTTTGGATTTTGTAATTTGGCATTCATTTGACATTTGGATTTTGAAATTTGGCATTGTTTTATGACGGAGCAAAATGTCTCAACCGTCTGATCGCATCCATCTTTTCTCGATCCCCTACCCGAGTCCTATCAATCGCTTTTTTCAATAACTCAATGGTTTGATCATAGACCTTTCGATCCACTGGATAGGGATGGCCATCTTTCCCACCATGAGCAAAACTGAATCGGGTTGGGTCTTTAAAACTGGGTTTGACCCCATAAATCAGCTCTGAAATAAGGCTCAGGGCTCGAAGGCTTTTAGGACCGACCCCTTGGATTCCAACAAGTTCTTCAAAATTCTTTGGCGAACGGTCATAGATTTGGATAAAAATCTTCTCCAATCTCTCCAGACGGCCTCTTTCCATGGGAATGGGATGCTCCCGAGGGAGATAAAGTTCTGCTGCCCTTTTCCCCTCGGTGATCAGAAACTCTGGTTTCTCGTGCGAAAGATCTGTTATGGCTTGCCTGATCCTTTCACTCTCATGAGCAACCAGATTTAAACCTTCTTTTCTTTGATCACAACACACTGCCCAGTGCGGTTCACAGACAAAATCTTTTATCCCCTGACTGAACCAATGATATCTTCGGGCGTATCGGGTCTTCTCATTCATCCCCTTGGATCACTGCCCACTGTCCTGATTGGGTGAAAAAGAAAGTATGATGATAAATTTGATATCCGTCCTGAACGGCTGCACTGTCCACTTTTGCAGACATTCGGCTCGCATAAATAAGTGGGGTCCCTTCAATGGCTCTTTGATCACAAATCTCCTCGATTTCAAATGGAGTCTTTCTGGAGGTTCTTCCTTTCCCTCCTGCGATAAAGAACCCCAGTTCCTTTTCCATCCCTTTGATTCCCTCTTTCAGTGCGCCACAGACCGTTGTCGTCACACCACTTGAGTGCCAATCAAAACCTAACACACAGCCAAAGGCCTGGAACCAAAAAGGGTCAGAAAGTCGGGAAAGCATTTCTTCTGTTCCATAAGCATCGATGATGAAAAGGGAGATCTCCCTCGCAAGGCTCTTCATCCTCTGAAAAAGCCAAGGGGGTGCTTTCCCATAATGGAGCGGAAGATGAGCCATACCGGTTTTCATTTCAGACACTCCTTTCCCCAACCTTATTAGCATCTTTTCATATCAAGTGTAAATTCCCAATCTTCACTCTTCGGAGCCCTTCTCCTTCGGCCACCTCTTTACAACGGATGGCTAAATCTCTGGGAGTCACGGGTAGATCGTTGAAAAAGAATTGGGGATAAAACGCTAACAGGGTATAGGGAATATCTGGATTGAGGGAAGCCATCCATTTCGAAATTTCCCTTACCTCTTCTTCATCGATATAGCCTGGAACAAGAAGGGTGCTGGCAATCAAAAGAGGCGGTTCTGGTCTCATTTTAATCCATTGGGCCACCCACTCGAAATTTCTCTTTGTCCTTTCATTGGAGACACCGCAAAGGGCAGCATGAAGGGAACCATTCCACGCCTTGATGTCGAACTTGATACATCCGCCTGAGGTCAAAGAGAGATGAACCATCTCTTTTAAAAGATCCGGGTTCATCGAACCATTGGTCTCCCAACAGATTCGAAGGATCCTGCCCTTCGCCCTCTTCATGGCCTTTTTTGAAACCTGGATGGAGTGAGGAAGTTGTGGAGTGGGATCCCCGCCAAAATAGCAGATACAACTAGTACGATCATCGACCGCTTGGGCAAGCTCTTCAGGAGTGATCCTTGTTCTATCCCACACTCTTTCTCGGTGTGTCCAATTCTGGCAGAAAAGACAGTTGAAGGAGCATCCGTGATAAAACACAGCGAGGTTTTTAAACCCATATTCTGGGTCCGAGGTATAAGCAAATTGAGGATAGCCGGCACCTGTCCCGCCTGGGCAGACCCAATCGGCAACACAATTAGTAGGAAGCCCATCATAATACCAGCTCACATTCCCCTTTTCTGACGAAACCCCTTGAAGCACTCCTTCTTTTTGAGTCCTCAGTCCGCAATAACCCCACTCCCCTTCTGAAATTTGACATTGATTGATACAGACCTGGCAGGGAATGCCAGAAGGATTTCGGGGAGGTGACTTCACCAATTGGAATGGTTCCCGGGAGCAATGATGAGCATATTCAATAAAAGGTTTAATAGCCTCCTTTCCCGATCGAAGACAATCCAAACAGACTGGAAGTGTTTGTGAAAGGAGGCCGACTTCTTTCCCACAAGTAGGACACTCTTTTTTACTCTGGGCTCCAGTCTTTTTAAAAACCACCCTTTCACTCCACGACTTTATAGACAACGTCGTGTTCTCTCACTTTATCCTTCACTTTAATCCCGATATCTGCACCCGGCCCTGCTTCTTGAACATTTTTGTTCTCAATCTGCATGGAATCGATGCCCTGCGTGATATCGGTAGTATGGCCAACAATGTGGATGGTATCCCCAACCTTTAACGATCCCTCGGATAACTGTATCGCCGCGACACCGATCTTTCCAAAATATTTGATAATTTCCCCAACTTTCTTCTCTTCCATTTTCTTCCTCCTTTCTCAAGATTTAAATTTAACTCCTATTTTCTCCAAACCCTCTAGAACCTCCCCCATTTCAATCCCTTTCAGACATTCAATATCTTTACATTGGAAAAATCGCTCTTGAGGACAGGGAGAACAATGGACTCCCCTCTGCACCACGAATGTTTTTTCTCCCCTTGGCGACCAAACACTTTGATCCGTCGGACCAAAGATGACAATCGTAGGAAGTCCCAATGCAGCGGCCATATGGGAAATACCAGAGTCATTTCCGATAAAAAACCAGCATCCTTCCATCACAGATGCCAGTTGGAGAAGTCTAAGGCCTTTTACCAGAATGAATTCGGTAGACCTCACTCCCTCAAAGGCCTCCTGGGCTTCTGGCCCTTCGGCTGGGCCAAGAACGATGAGAATTTTTGAGCCGAGATGACCCTGAAGAGTATGAGCAAGGTTTAAAAACCGTTCGAGAGGCCAAACTTTCTTCTTGCTTCCACTGCCAGGATGGAGGACGATCACTTTCGATCGCTCTTCCATGCTCACCCCTTTGCTTTTCCAGAAATCCCTTGCCCATTCTCGATCCGACTCCTCTAAATGAAGTTTGGGATTTAACTCAGATGCGGGAAACCCGTGTTGGGCAAATTGTTTAAGAAGATGATCTGTCAAATGAACCTTCTCATCCCAGGGTGGGGAAGAATTGATATGAAGGATTCGACCCTGACAAACCCTTCTCATATTCTTGATGACTGCTCCTTCCCCATCCTTTCCAAAGACAACGATGAGATCAAATGTATTAAAAAATTGAGAGAGTGTGAAGTCCAGGGATCCTTCTCGAACAAAAAAACTAGCCATCCCTTTTTGGTCGATGGAGAGGATCTCTTCGGCATAAAATCGCTTCTCCACCAACTCCAGAATTCTCGGATATCCCATGATGGCTGATTTGGCGTGGGGGAAGGCCTTTCGAAGGGTCTCGAGGGCTGGCAAAGCGAGAATGAAATCGCCCAGAGCGCCTTGATGAATCACCAGGATGGATTGAATTCCAGGTGTCTTTTTCGTGCCGGGAGAGTCCATCGTTTCTCTTCCTCTCGGTCAGGAGATTCTTTCCAAACGTTTTCGAATATGCTCATCATCGGGTGTGACCTGGAGAATCTTCCGATATTCCCTTCTTGCCTCTTTCCATCTTTTTTGATCCTCATACAGGACACCCAAATTGATCCTTGCAAAAAGGTAGTTGGGATTAATGCGAAGGGCTTTCTTCAATTCAAAGGCGGCTTCTTCATACCGTTTCCGATCACTATAAAGAAGAGCCAAATTATAATGGAGATCTGCATATCGAGGGTTCATCTGAACCGCTTTTTTCATATAGCGAAGGGCTTCATGGGTACGGCGCATCAATCCATAAATGTAACTGAGGTTCGCATATCCCAACCCATAGAAAGGATCTATCTCCAAAGCCTTCTGATATTCATGAATGGCCTTTGGGTAGGCTCCTTGATAGGCATAGACCGTTCCGAGGTTGGCATGAAAAATAAATTCATCGGGTTTCAGCCTCGCAGCCTTTCTGAGCTCTTTGACCGCCTGTGCGGATTTCCCTTTTTTAGCAAGATAGAGACCGATGAAGTTATGGAGGTGAGCATAGTGGTGATTCAAATGGGTCTTTTTTAAGGTCCTTTCTGCTTTCTGATGGAGGTGAACCCCACCTCTCTGCCATACCCTTCTTTTCTTATAATAGTCTCGGTAATAGGAGTGGTAACGGATTGATTTATGAATTCGAGCAGCGGCTTCTTTTTCCCTTCCAGCTTGGAGATATAAAATTCCTAAAACATGATGAAGGGACCCATCCCTCGGATGTCTTTTCACCTCGGACAGGAAAATCTCTTCCGCCTCCTTCCATCGCCTCATCTCAATATACAAAAAACCCAAATTGAGAATAGCCTCTCGATACTTTGGGTTCAGGCGAAGCGCCTCTAAAAAATGGTTCTCTGCCTTCTCCATCTCTCCCTCAACCATCCAGAGAAGAGCGAACTGATTCTGTAGGTCTGCATAACGAGGATGAAATTGAACCTCTCTTTCGATCTCACTTAAAATGCGCTTATAAATTGGATTCCGTCTTGTTCTCATCATCATCTTTTTCTTCTTCCTTCTTCTTACCTTCGATCGGGACCCACTGACCCTTTTCTTTTCTCCAATTGAGGAACTGAAAAATGACATCGGTAACTCCGGAAAGACTCCTGATCTTCTTTTCAAATGAATAAAGTGTCTTCACAGTGAATTCCTTTTCCTCCTCTTCGTCCCCATCGGTATAAAGACGAGAGATTCGGAAAAACCCTCGGATGTAAACCACTCCCTTTACCGTCCCGAAATCCATCCGGGAATAATCGATGCTGCTACGAATCAACATTCGCCGGATATTAGATTGAATCACAAAATCTTCTTTTAACATGGCATTCTAATCAATATCTTCTAATTTTAAGGACGGGTCAGGACTTTCTTCCAACGCCCTCTTGATCGCATCTAATAATTCCTCGGGATCATAAGGTTTTTTAATATAAAAACGAGCTCCAAGTGCCATGGCCTTTTCCTCTGCGTTCTTCTCCGGACTCCCTGTCAGGAAAATAACAGGAATGGTAAAGGTATGTATGGAGCGTTTTAATCTTTGGGCAACGCTGAACCCATTCCCGGCTGGCATTCGGATATCGAGGATGATGAGATCTGGTTTTTCCTTGTGGGCCATAAAAACACCCTGAGCCCCATCAAAGGCGGTGACGATATTATATCCAGCTCCTTGAAGCCGGATCATCAACCCCTTGACAATATCCCGCTCATCATCCACGATGAGAATCTTTTTTTTCTGTCCCATATTCTCCTCATTCCACTGTTTAATTTTTATTTCCCCCTTCTTCTATCTTCTTCGAATAAAGCAACTCCCCTCCAAGCCAAACTAACATTTCATCCCTTCTCTGCTGAAATGTTTCCATCTCCCCTCTTCCGATGGGAAGGCCTGTGGGAAAAGTCTCTCTCAAAGGATTTCTGAATTGGCTATCCTTGGCCAACCGGTAGTCCAAATGAGGTCCAGTGGAGAGACCGGTAGATCCCACATATCCGATGATCTGCTTCTGCCTCACCCTTATTCCACTTCTGATTCCAGGGCCGAAACCAGAAAGGTGACCATAATAGGTGATATAACCGTTCATATGGCGGATAATCACCTGATTCCCGAATCCACCGTTCCATCCACAAGAGGTCACTGTCCCATCTGCAACGGCCCATATCGGTGTTCCAGGTGGCGCCGCGTAATCCACTCCTAAATGAGGTCTCAGTCCTCCCAGAATAGGGTGTTTTCGTGCTTGGCTGAATTTCGAACTGATTCGGTTAAACCTTAAAGGGACCTTCAAAAAGGCCTTCCTCAGGGAAATCCCTTTCTCATTATAATAACCCTCTTTATATCGGATCCCTCGGATGATTTTTTCTCCCCTCTGATATTCGAGGGCATGGATGGCTCCATATTGGATGAATTGATCTCCTTTATAGATTTTTTCCACTACCACTTTGAATCGATCCCCTTCCCGGACATCCTTGTAAAAATCGATCTCCCAGGCCAGGATCTCAGCAAAGGCGATGGTCAGCGAGTCTTGTTCCCCAACGGCATCCATCGCTTCGAAGAGGGAAGAATGAATTTCTCCTACCACCTTCGCAAGACGTGTTTCGAGGGCGATTTTCTTCCTTTGAGCAATATATCCTTCGGAGTCCTTTTCAATCTCATAAA
>Ga0315279_10003932_pt1 | contig 20238 bp, 13 predicted proteins | sample YL17G06_20_MG_FD_203694 | JGI IMG/M metagenome (GOLD analysis project Ga0315279, IMG submission 203694) | Sediment microbial communities from Yellowstone Lake, YNP, Wyoming, USA - YL17G06_20 | ecosystem: Environmental > Aquatic > Freshwater > Lake > Sediment | place: USA: Wyoming | collected... | reverse complement strand
TTCAGCCACACCTTTCCGATGGTCTTCCGCCGCAACCTGGCCGGCTGCCTGCTGGCCTTCGCCGTGTTCGCCGGCGCCGGCCTGGTGGGCGCGGTGCTCTGCTATCAGGATCCCGACTTCAAGATGAAGATCCTCGGGCCGCAGATGGTGGACACGATCCAGCGGCGACAGATGTGGACGCACTCGATCCTGACGATCAAGCCGGTGGCGTCGAGCGCGATCATGACCAACAACCTCAGCGTGTCGTTCACGACCTTCGCGCTGGGCATCACCGGGGGCCTCGGCACGCTCTACATGATGGCGCTCAACGGCTTGATGCTGGGCGTCGTGGCGATGGCGTGCTGGCTGTCGGGCATGAGCCTGGCGCTCTGGAGCTTCATCGCGCCGCACGGCGTGCTGGAGCTGCCGGCGGTGTTCATCGCGGGCGGCGCGGGGCTGCGCGTAGCGCAGGGGCTGCTGTTTCCGGGCCTGCTGCCGCGCCGCGACTCGCTGGCGGCATCGGGCGCCGAAGCGGTGAAGCTGGTGCTCGGCTGCGTGCCGCTGCTGGTGGTGGCCGGCATCGTCGAAGCGTTCGTGTCGCCGACGGCGCTGGCCGTGCCGCTGAAATTCGCGATGGCCGGGGCGCTGTTCGTGCTGCTGGTGGGGTATCTGGCGGGAGGGACGGGCAGCCGGACGCGGACGTTGCGCCCCGGCTCGACACGGCGGACAAATGCGACTGCCGCCTGAGGGTCTTATTCACGAACGATGGGGTCGCGAGGCGTGCAAGTGCTCGAAATCCCGGTCGGCAGGCCGACAACACGCGCTTTCCGCGACTTGTCGGCGGAAGGCCGGGGCCCCACTTCGTCACCCCAGCCGGATTTCGGCGCTCACAGCGCGTGTTGTCGTCTGACGCGCCCGCGGCCAGCCGACAGGGATTTCTCCGCCCTCGCCCACCTCACTCCTGCGCGTTCGTGAATGCGTCGGGCCTTTCTTCACAAGCTCTCAGGAGCCCGGAGCCTGGAGCCTGGAGCCATTCCCGCGCGCGGTCGTTCGCGCGCGCTCAGATCTGATTCCTCTCCTTGATCGACAGGTAGGCGTTCACCAGCGTCGGCGAGAGGCTGGCCGACTCGGCTTCGATGGTCAGCACGCCTCGATCGCGCATGCGCGCCAGCAGCATCTCGCGACGGTGCGCCATCTCCTGCGCCGCCGCCGTCTGGTACATCTCGGCCAGGTTCGCGGGTTCGCGCGCCGCCATCGCCGCGAGATCGGGCTGCCCGATGGCGACGAACAGGACGAGGTGGCGCGGCATCATCTGCGCGGCGTCCACCACTTCCGGCGTCATCGCCGTCTCGGCCAGATCGGTCAGCCACACCACGAGGCAGCGGCGTTTCTGATCGCTCAGCAGCCGGCTCGCCGCCAGCAGGTGATCGGCTTCGGGCGATTCTTCGCGCACGGTCGCCAGCTGCTCCACCAGCAGCCGCAGGTGCGCGCTCCCGCGCGCGGCCGGCACGCGGTGCCGCACCGCGCGGCCGTAGGCCAGCAGGCCGACGCGGTCGCCGGTGCAGAGCGCCACCTGCGCCAGGCTCAACGCGGCGTTGGCGGCGTAATCCAGCTTGCTCAGGTCGCCGATCCGCGCGCGCATCAGGCGGCCCGAGTCCACCACGATCCAGATCGTCTGGCTGCGCTCGACCTGATAGGTCCGCGTCACGAGCTTGCCGCGGCGCGCCGTCGCCGTCCAGCAGATGTCGCGGAACTCGTCGCCCTCGCGGTACTCGCGCAGGCTCTCGAACTCGCGCCCGGTGCCGCGCGTGCGCGTGCGACGACGCTCGAGCGCGGTCTGCCGGCTCCGGACGAGGTACACCGCCTGGCGCCTGGCTTCCTCCAGGTTCGGGTAGACGCGCACGGCCTGCGCGAGCGGCGCCTTCACCCAGCGCTCGGCGATGCCGAGCGGCCGCTGGTAGCGCACCCAGGTGTCGCCCAGGTTGACATCGCCGCGTTCGCGGGGACGGATGGTGTAGGACGCACTTGCCTGACCGCGCGCGGGCGCGCGGATCTCGACGCGCGGTGGCTCGGAGCACAGTTGATGGGGGACGCCGTCCAGCAGGGCGGCGCGCACGGGCGTGCCGGACCGATTGGCGAGCGTCAGCTCGACGTCGCACGCGACCGACAGGGCGAGCGGCGCGTGCCACGATCGCGTTACGCGCAGCTCGGACGGGTGCGGCAGCTTGGCGAGGTCTGCAACCCACGCGAGCAGGACCAGGCCGTCCCACGCGAGCACCGCGTAGCCGAGGCGCAGATCGACGAAGGCCGGCACGAGCCAGATGAGGCCGATGGCGAGCAGCAGAAAGAACCGCCGGCCGAACGCCACGCCGAAGCGCGCGTACGAGTGCGTCGCTCCTTCAACCGCTGCCGGGATCAGCCGGCCCGTATCGCTCACCGGGGAACCTCGACCGCGCGTACGACATCCTGCAGCACCTGGTCGGCGGTGACGCCTTCCAGGTCGGCTTCGGGCTTGAGCACGATCCGGTGCCGCAGCACCGGTCCGACCGCCTGCTTCACATCGTCGGGGATCAGGTAATCGCGGGCGTCCATGGCGGCCATGGCCTTCGACACCGACATCAGGCCGATCGCCGCGCGCGGACTCGCGCCGAGCGAGAGCGACGGCCACGCGCGCGTCCGCCGGACGATCTGGACGATGTAGTTGAAGAGCGCCTCCTGCACCTTGACGGCTTTCACCTCCTGCCGCGCGCGCTCCAGCATCTCGGCCTCGATCGGCGCAAGCGGCATCGAATCCAGCGCGTGCGCGTCGAAGCCCTCCTGCACGCTGGCGAGCAGGCGAACTTCCTCTTCGGAGGCGGGATAGGGGACGCGAATCTTGAGGAGGAACCGGTCGAGCTGCGCCTCGGGCAGCGGATAAGTGCCCTCGAACTCGATCGGGTTCTGGGTGGCGAAGACGGTGAACGATGGCGAGAGCGCGTGGCGGGTGCCGTCGATCGTCACCTGCCGTTCCTCCATGCACTCGAGCAGCGCCGCCTGCGTGCGGGGCGGCATGCGGTTCACCTCGTCTACCAGGAGCAGATCGCTGAACACCGGGCCGCGGTGCAGCTCAAAGGTGCCGGTGGCCATGTTCAGCACGTTGGTGCCGAGGATGTCGGCCGGCATCAGGTCGGAGGTGCACTGTACGCGCTGGAACTGCAGGCGCGTGAGCCGAGCGAGCGTTTTCACCGCGAGCGTCTTCGCGATGCCGGGAACGCCCTCGAGCAGCGCGTGGCCCCGGCACAGCAGGGTGATCATGCACTGGTCCCTGAGGTCGGGCTGGCCGACGATCACGCGCCCCATCTCCGCGCAGACGTGCCGCATCAGACTGTCAACCGCATCCATGCACGCTTCTCCAATGGCTCAAGGCTTATGGCTCATGGCCTGAGGCCTGACGGCCAGGCCCCTCGCCGCTCATCGCCGGAACAACCGCAGCCTCGCGCCGTAGCGCCACAGCGCGCGCACGAGTCGCAGCGCCTCCTTCGGTTTCAGATCCGGGCGGCGGGGCGCGGCCTCGCAGGCGGCGAGCGTGGCGCCCAGGTCGTTGTCCGCGAAGCCCCATCGATCGCGCAGCGCAGCCTCGAGCATCGCGGGCGACGCGTCGCCGGGCGCGCCCAGCCGGCGCGTCAGCCAGTACCGGAAACGCGAGTAACTGACCTCCACGGCGACCGACGCCGCGCCGGCCCGCTCGTACAGATGTCCGAGCGTGCGCACGAACTCGAGCGGCGAGAGGCGCGTGTCGCCGCCGGGGACGAACACCGGGCCACTGCGCCGCGAGTAGGTGACAAGGACCGCCAGCGCGACGAGGCCGAGGTGCAGGAACAGCCACGCCAGCGGCGAGCGCGCGGCCGAGGCCGCCAGCGACTGGCGGTACCCGTGGAAGTACTCGTCCCAGAGCACCGTCACGCGGTCGCGCCTGCCGATGCACACCAGGAAGAACTCGAGATTGCCGGGTTCCCTCAGGCCGGCGTTGGTGAGCGGCGTCGGCGACACCCAGAAAATGATCTCGCCCTTGCCGACCTGCTGCTCGATCACGCGCGTCTTGCCCTCGTCTGCAAACAGCGGGATGCCCGGGGCGGTCGTGCCCCAGTAGGCCGATGGCGTGAGCGTGATGCGCGGCGCGGCGCGGGTGATCGCCGACAGCGCCACGGCCGGCACCTGCTTCCAGACGTTCGCTGCGAGCGGTTCGGGAACGAACCCTTCGGCGGGAACGAACGCGGCCGCTTGCAAGCCGGTCGCGATGATTCGTCCGCCGCGCGCCGCGAAGTCCTTCAGCCGTTCGCGATCACCCTCGGCAGGGAACGCTGTGGGATTGGCCAGGATCAGCACCTTGCCGGCGGGACTGGGCAGCTCCGCCGGCGGGCGTTCCCAGCGCTCGACGTCGTATCCCGCCTGACGCAGCAGCAGCCACGCCGCTTTCGCACCGCCGGACGCGGTGGAAAACGTCGTCGGCACCTCGCGCGTCAGGTCGGTGTCGGGTGCCAGGACGAGCGCGGCGACGACCAGCAGCACGAAGATGCCGCCCGCAATCGTGAGGCTTCGCCGGTCGCGGCTGTCCAGCTCGAACGCCATCACCCCTTCTCCGGCGCGGCGGGCAGATCGCGCAGGGGCACGGGACGGCGTGCCCCTGGGGAGGAAACGGCGCCAAGACGTTCCAGGTCCGCCACGGTCTGCGCGAACGTCGCGGCGTCGGCAGCCTGGCTGCCGTACCAGACCGGCTCGAAGATGTGCGTGAGTGCCGACAAGGTCGGCCGATGCTCGCTGGCCGGGGGAAGCAGCCGGAGGTACTCGCGCGGCGTGCGCGCGCGGTCGGGCGGCCACACGCCCCGCGATTCGAGGCAGGAGATGGCCGCCCAGTAGCCGAGGCGCACCGCGTCCCGCCAGCGGCCGGCGGCGGCTGCCTCGCGCGCCTCGCTCAGCCACACCGACCACTCCTTGGCGGAGATCGGCACGCACTCGGGCACCACCGGCTGCACTTTTCCACCGGCGAGCGTGCGGTACACCCACAGCGCCGTCAGCAGCACGGCGAGGCCAACCAGGAGGTAGACGACCGTGGACGCGATGACCGGGAAGGAGGACGAGCCGAAGATCCGCCCGACCAGGTTGAGGAGCAGTTCCGCGATCCGCTGCTTCAACCGGTCCAGCCAGGTGGGCCCGTGCACGGCGGAGAACTCGTGGCCGGCCAGGATCGCGGACAGCGTCCGCCGATCGTTCGACGAGTCGGGCGGCGGCGCGTCGTAGGCGTCCAGGTCGGCGATCAGGCGTCCGAAGCGGCGCTCGATGCGCAGGCGAATTTCCGGAGTGGGCTTCTGCCGCAGCGCCGCCAGTTCGCCGCGCAGCCAGTCGGTGGATACCACGAACTCGTGCTGTCCCGCCTTCACTCGCCAGGCGGGGGGCAGCGCGGCCAGCACCGCGGCCGACTCGGACCGGTCGTCGAGCCGGGGCGCGGCCGCCACCAGCCGCCGCAGCTCGGCGCGATACTCGGCCGGTGTCATCATCGCCGGCGCCGCCTTCGGTTCGGCCCGGCACACGAGAGGCGCCAGCAGCACCAGCAGCAGGATCGCAGATCTCACACGCAAGGGCGCCCTGTGGTGGCTCACACGTCCTTCCTGGCCGCCCACGTCGAACGGGGCGGGGCACGTCATCCGCCGGCCTGGGTCTCCGGCGCCTGCGCGAGGGGGCCGTCGAGCGCGGTCATCATCAGCTGCAGGTCGAACGCCTCCTTGCGCACCCGCGTGTCGTAGTACAACACAGCAAACGCAATCGTCATCAGCGGACCGACCAGGCAGTGCGTCACGAAGGAGCTGGCGATGTTGAAAACCTGCACCCAGCCGGGCATCACCGTGCCGGGACCGTGCTGCAGCATCGACATGAAGACGATCACGCCGACGGGCAGGCTCAAGAGGATCGAGACAATCCACGTGATCAGGATGAACAGCACGTAGACCAGCAGGATGCGCAGGCGGAAGCCCTCGGTCAACGTGACGCTTCGCGAAAGGGAGGCGAAGATCGGCTCGTCTTCGAGCACGGCAACGGGCACCGCCAGCGACCACATCAGCGCGAAGATGACGCCGGGCACGATCAGCAGGACGAGGCCCATGACAACGCCGATACCCATGACGAAGATCAGCACCGAGAGTCCGAGGACGCGACCTCGTATCCGCGACAACGCTCCCGTCACCGTGACAGGGCGTCCCAGGTAGACGTGCGAGACCGCGATCAGCGTGGCGCCCTGTGAGGCCGCGCTCGCGACGAGCACCGCTAGGGCGATGACCAGCGCCAGCACAACGCCGGTGAGCGAAAAGTTGAAGCCTGTCGGTTGAATGACGATGCTCAGGATCTGGAAGGGCAGGATGATCAGGTAGGGGACGGCGATGAGCCCGACGAACAGCAGGAAGTGGCTCCGATAGAGCGAGAAGGTCGTATCCAGCAATTCCCCGGTGCTCAACGGGCGCAAGGGTGTCGTCATCGCACGGGCCTCCTCAGCGAACCTCCGGCGGGGTATGCCCGCTTTTTGTCGGTGGATACTAGCACGGGACGCCCTGTGATATCTTCGCCGGCGCGGAACGACGGGCCCTAAGACGGCTTCCAAGGCGTACCATTCGAAACTTGCTTCACCCGTCGCGATTCTGGCCTTGGAAGATGTCTAAGGCGCGCCACTCGATGTGTAGTCAGCCGTGTGTCGAGGAGGACTCATGCGAAGGATCATCTCCGTCGGTGCCCTGGCGCTCATGCTGGCCGTCGTCGCGGTGGTGTGGCTTGCGGCGCAGCAGCCGAAGCCGGTGACGAGGCCGGCGCCGCCGGTGGCGGTGCCGCCGGCCGCGACCGAGCCGGTGGCGTGGATGGAACTGGCCCGCACACCGCCGATGGGCTGGAACAGCTGGAACAAGTTCGGCTGCAACGTCAGCGAGCAGTTGATTCGCGAGACGGCCGATGCGCTCGTGGCCACCGGCATGAAGGACGCCGGCTACCAGTACGTCGTCATCGACGACTGCTGGCAGGTGTCGCGCGACGCGAACGGGACCATCGTCCCCGACGCGCAGCGGTTCGCGTCAGGCATGAAGGCGCTGGCCGACTACGTCCACTCGAAGGGCCTGAAGTTCGGCGTCTACTCGGACGCGGGCTCGAAGACGTGCCAGGGCCGGCCCGGGAGCAACGGCTACGAGGACGCGGACGCGCGGCAGTACGCGGCCTGGGGCGTGGACTACCTGAAATACGACTGGTGCAGCACCGACGGCGTGGACCCGAAGATCGCCTACCCGACGATGCGCGACGCGTTGAAGAGGGCGGGGCGGCCGATCGTGTTCAGCATGTGCGAGTGGGGACGGAGCCAGCCGTGGACGTGGGCGCGCGGCGTCGGGCACCTGTGGCGGACGACGGGCGACATCGGGCCGAGCTGGCAGAGCTTCGTGCGGCTGCTCGATCAGCAGGTGGATCTGTGGAAGTTCGCGGGGCCGGGCGGCTGGAACGATCCCGACATGCTCGAGGTCGGCAACGGCACCCTGACGGCGGCCGAGAACCGCGCGCACTTCAGCCTCTGGTGCCTGCTGGCCTCGCCGCTGATGGCCGGCAACGACCTGCGCCAGATGCCGCCGGAGGTCCGCGACATCCTGACGAACAAGGAGGTCATCGCGATCGATCAGGATGCGCTCGGCGCGCAGGGCCGGCGGATCCGCCGCGACGATCTCGGCCGTGGTTCCTCGGTCGAGATCTGGGCGAAGAAGCTGCAGGACGGCGGGTACGCGATCGCGTTCCTGAACCGGAGCAACCCGAACACCGAGCCCGCGCAAATGGCGGTGTCGTGGCAGGAAGTGGGCCTGCGGTGGGACGCGGAGCCGATGGTGCGCGACCTGTGGGCGAAGAAGGATCTGGGGCGCATCAAGGGGACCTTCAGTGCGACGGTCGCGCCGCACGATGTGGTGCTGGTGCGCGTGACGCCGTGAGAAGAGGGCTTAGGGCTCAGGGCTCAAGGCTCAGGGCCTGACATGGTCGACGTTCACGAAACGCGGGATGTGGCGCTGCTGCGGCGACTGCTCGAGAGCGACCGGGTGGCGGGTGCGTATCTGCTGGGCGACCTCGAGGCGCCGTTCTTCGAGAAGGGCCGCTGGCTGGTCGCCACGCGGGATGGTTCGGCCATTGCGGTCGTGCTGGTACTTGCCGCATTCGCCGAGCCGGTTGTGTTGAGCTTCGGCGATGTCGAGGGTGTGCGGGCGATCGTCGTCGCGCCCCGAGCTGAAGCCACAGGACCCCGAGCTGACGCGGCGGGGCCCCGAGCTGAAGCCGCGGGGCCCCGAGCTGAAGCCGCGGGGCCCCGAGCTGAAGCCGCGGGGCCCCGAGCTGAAGCTCGGGGCCTACGATCGGGGTCAGGAGTGCCGAGCGCGGCATCCGGGGGCGGCCGCCGGTCCGACGTCGGACATCGGACATCGGACATCGGACGGCTGCCGTCGCGGTGCCACCTCAAAATCCCGCCCGAGCACGAGGCGGCGTTCGCGGCCGGGTTCGAGATCCTCGAACGCGGCCACATGCTCGTGATGGCGCTCGACCGCTGCGACTATCGGCCGGCCACGTCCCAACACGACGTGCGACGGCTCGACGCCAGCTCCCCCGTCGCGCCGATTCTCGACGTGTACCGTTCCTATCCCGGGCACTTCTTCGAGCCGGGTCAACTCTCGTCGGGCATCCACTTCGGCAGCTTCGAGTGCGATCGCCTGGTCGCCGTTGCGGGCACGCACGTCTACTCGCCGGCCGGCCGCGTCGCCGCCGTCGGCAACATCGTCACGGTCTCCGACGCCCGTGGCAGGGGGCACGCGGCGGCGTGCACGAGTGCCGTGATCGAGGCGGTCTACGAACGCGGTTGCGAGACAATCGTGCTGCACGTCGCGGCGACCAACGCGCCGGCGCTGGCCTGCTACCGCCGCCTGGGATTCCACGACCACGGGCCGATTCTGCAGCTGCGCGGGTCGGAATCCGGCTGAAGCCGGATCCCACAGGGCCACTGATTGACATGTAGGCACCGAGCTTCAGCTCGGGGCCGCGCCGGCCCGGCTAAACCGGTGTCGCGCGGGCCCTGGGCTAGAGCCCGGTGCCTGCGTTCACGCGGCGCGAGAGAAGCGTGATGTCAGCTGTCGCGCCACCTCGCGGCCACGATCGAGGCCCGCGGCGTACAGGTGCTGCAGCGACCGCTTCGTCGCCTCTTCCGCGCCGGTCGCCCATGCCACGACGGCCCGGCCGATCGCCCAGGTGCCGCCATACGCGACGGCGACCTTCGGGATGATTCCGATCACCGGAATCAAGCCAATCAGCTCGCGCGCAACCTGACGGCACATCAGGCTCCCGCCCACGACTCCCATCATCTCGCCGATGACGTCCGCCGGCCGGCCCTCCTTGCCCGCAGCCAGCGCGATCCGGTACGCCATGATCAACTGGTTTTTCGTCAGCACGACGATGTCGCCGATGTTCAGCGGCACATCGAGCAGCGGGACGACTTCGGCGAGGCCGGTGCTGAAGGCGTAGCCCGCGTTCGCGCGCGAGGTTTCCTCGATGATCCGGTCGAAGAAGGGCTGCCGCAGTCCTGGAAAGTGGCGCGCGAGCGCGATTCGGGTGTCGGACGCGACCAGGTCGAACAGGGTGCTCGCAAGCGTCTCTGCCTGATCAGGGTTCAGCGACGGCAGCGCGACGCGCCGCCGCTCGCCGCGGCGCGTCAGCGCCTGGCGGTGGCCGAACGAGCCGACGAGCACGGTGACCACGGGGATCGTTTTCGAGACGAGAATGTTGCGCGCGGATTCGAGCCGGCTTGGCAAATCGCCCGTGCGCGAGACGATCAGGGCGAGGTCCGCGTTGGTCCTTGGTCCCTGGTCCCCGGTCCTTGGTGCGAAGGCCCAAGGACCAGGGACCAGGGACCGAGGACTGCGGAGCGGGTCACCCATGAGGAGCGCAGCCATCGCGGCGCGGTCGGCGGCGCTGTCGGCGACGACCATGATGCAGAATGGCGCTTCGGCGCGCTGCCTGATCACGTCCAGGTTGATCTCGCGCACGGTCTTCCAGAGCCGGTTCAGTTTCCGGAGCATGTAGTCCCGTCCCGCCGCAGGGGGACGGGGCGGAGCAAGCTCCGCCCCTACGGACTGCTGACCTTCGGACTTTCCGACCTACGTTCCGATCACCTTGATCGCGATCCGCTTCGTCTCCGTGCCGCCGAACTTCGACTCGGTCCTGATCTCCACCCAGCCGCTGGCGCCCGTCATCTTCACGAGCGCGCGGAACCGCGCCGAGTCGCGCCCGCGCAGGCGGAACTCCGTGGTCTTGCCGGTCACCGCGGTGGCCGACTCCGCTTCGTTGAGCGGGTCGAGCCGCACGACGCCGGCGGGAACCTCGACCAGCGACACGTTGGTCGACGAGGAGATCGACAGCTTGTCGGGGACGGCCCGTTTCAGCTGCAGCGACTGATCGGAGAAGGTCGGATACACGCGGTCGTTCTTCACGATCGCATCCACCCAGAACAGGTCGCCCGTGGCGGGCGTCACCGTCACGCGATCGATTTCGACCTTCGGGAACTGGCTCGCGCAGTACAACACGAAGTGCGTCTGGCGCAGCGCCTCGGTCTCCATGTACGGCGGCGGCGGCGTCCGGCCCGTGTGCTTCGTCGACGTGCCGCCGATCCACACCTCGCCAAGATCCGGGTGGTTGAACTTGTGTGGCGTGATCCACCCTTCGCCCGTCAGTTCCGTGTCGAGCCACGCCACGTACTCTTCATCGTTGACGGTGCCGTCGTTGTTGCGATCGGCGTCTGCCAGCGGCGGCCGGCCCCACAGCTCGATCAGGTACGAGAAGGCGCCGATCATGTCGTAGGACGCGGCCTGCGCCTGGCCGGACAAGCCGCTGAAGGTCGGGGTGTAGTCCTTCAGGATGTGCGCGCCCTCCGTGACAATCGCCAGCTGGCTGTCCATGTCGTTCTGGAGGTCGGGTGGGACGATGCGCGGGAAGAGCTGCGCGTAGCGGTCGGTCTTGCGCATCTCGGCCAGCTGCGCGGCCACGCGCGCTTCCTGCGCGGTCCGCTGGTCGGGCGTCATGGCGGCCCGGGTGTCGGGCGGCGCCATGAACATGATCAGCCGGCCCGTGTTGTGATAGTGGAAGCTGGCGAAGATGTTCCGGTGCGCGAGCTGGAACTGGAACACGTTGCGCGTTTCGTTCTCCGACATCGGGTACGGCCAGCCGTCCTGCAGCGCCCAGCCGTACGGGAAGTTGCGATTCGGATCCGGCCCGCCGAGGTCGTCCTCGTTGACGCGGCCGTCACCGTCGTTGTCGAAGCCTTCCATGCCGAGGCGGCGGAACCGCTGGCCCGGCTCGCGCGGATCGGCCACCGGCACGAAGCGCCGCCCGTCCAGCGACAGCTTGAAGGTCCCGTTCGGATCCTCGACCCACATCGCCGAGATTTCGCCGTCGCCGTCCACGTCTTCGGTGAGGTCCTCGTCGTACAACCCGTCGCCGTCGTTGTCTTCCATGCGGTACGGCTCGCGCGGGTTGTTCTCGGTGTTCGGCTCGGTCGCGTACGAGTCGTTGGCGTCCACGTTGAGGCCCGGAAGGATGTAGAAGGTGCGGTGATCGACCAGGTCCTTCACGTAGGGGTCGTAGTCGTAGCGCGTGAGCAGGTACCACGCGAGATACAGCGAGCAGGTGATGCCGTTGATCTCGTTGCCGTGAATCGCGCCGTCCACCCACATCGCGGGCTTCGAGTCGGCCGCGCCGGTGGACCTGGCCGTGATCGTCAGCATCCACTGGTCGCGCCCCATGCGGCTCCTGCCGATCGACGAGATGTCGGCCAGCTGGCTGTACTGCTTCTGCAGCGCCTGCATGATCTTCGTCTTCTCGGCGTAGCTGTAGTACTGCTTCCAGCTGATCGGGAAGTCCATCTCGCCGTGCGGCCCGGCGGGGCTTGCCTGGATCTTCTTCGGGGGGTTCTGCGCGCGGACCGGTCCCGTCCAGGTGCTGGCGCAAAGCAGCATCACCGCGAGCACCAGCAGAATGTTGCGAGCGGCGGGGCTGAAGCCTCGCCCGACGTGGCTGTTCATGATGTGCTCCTCGGTGTCATTGGATGGCGAGGTCTTTCACCTTCGTGCCGCCTCTCTGCGAGGTCAGCGCAAGCTTGAGCGGAGCGTCGCCCTCAACCGCCACCAGCCAGCTGATGGTGCGCCGATTGCCGGTCTGACTGACCGCCGGCGCCTCGGAGGGAGGCTGCTGGCGCAGTTGCGCGAGCGCCAGGCCGGCCGCCGCACCGCCTCGTCCGCCACCGCCCCGGCCACCGCCGCGCCCGGCGACGCCCGGCGCGGCGGCCTCGCGGCCGGCGCCCGGTAGCGGCGCCGTGCCCTGCAGCAGTCCGAGCCGCAGCCAGCGCGAGCCCTCGAGGAATGTGACGTTGTCGCCGATCAGCCAGATGACGTCCTCGCGGTTGCCGCGCAGCTGCGGGGCACGCGCGACCCCGGTGGGCAGCGTGCCCATGTTCTCGATGGTCGCCGTCACCTGGACCACCTTGTAGCGGCCGGGCGCGCCGGTCTTCTTCACGACCACCGCGTCGGCCTCCGGCGTCGCGACGGCGCGCGTCGCCTGGTTCGTCGTGTAGAGGACCTTTGCGGTGGCGCCGGTGATCTCGAGCCGCGGCAGCAGCGTCGCCTTGAAGCGCTCGAACTGCCACGCGGTCTCGCACACCTTCGCCAGCGTGTCGCGCTGCGCGTCGGGCAGTTGAGTGCTCATCGCGTAGGCGCCGAACTGGCCGTAGGCCCAGTCGAGGAACACGCCGTAGCCGGAGGGCGCCTGCCGCTCGCTGTTGTACGGACTGCGCCACGCCCGCGCCTGCTCGACAGCGGCGGGGCGGCGCTGGCCGGCCTGCGGGGCCCCGGGGGCCCCGGGGGCCCCGAGCTGAAGCTCGGTGCCTACGGGTGGGGTGCCGCCTACGGGCGGGGTACCGCCGACGGGTGGGGTGCCGCCGCGACCTCGTCCTGGCGCCGCCTGTTGCGGAGGTTGACCGCGCTCGCCGGCAGGCTGCTCGGCCACCGGCGTGTTCCACGACGCCGGCACGGTCTCGCCGACCAGTTCCAGGTACTTCTTTCCGATCACCCGATCGAGCACGGCCACGTCACGCGGGTCCAGGCGGCTCTCCGGCCAGCGGGCAAACGGCCGGAACGTCGTCGTGCCGTTCGCGCCGAACGACTGGACCAGCAGGATGTTCGTGTGAGTGGTGAAGAACTCGAGAACCGCGCGCGCCTCGGGCGCAGACGAGGGATAGTCACCCGTCCCGCCCGGTGTGTTGTCGTCCTTCCACCAGCCCTCCGGGAAGTTGCCGTTCGCCTCGGCGGCGGCGTCGCGCGCCGCCGGCTTGCCGTCCGAGACGGCGGCGAAAACGTCCGGATTGACGATCGGGGCAATGTAGAAGGCGTTGTCGTCCACCAGCCTGGTGATGTCCGCGTCCGCGCCATACCCCGACACCAGCTTGTCGATGATGTAGAGGCAGGCTTCCGTGCCGACGCGTTCGTTGCCGTGCACGCCGCCGTCGATCCACTGGCCCGGCTTGCCCTGGTACGACTTCATCGCGATGACGTTCGTCACCGCCGGCGTCCGCGGGTGGCGCAACGGCACCAGCCTGTCGATGGTGGTGCCCGTCTTCATGTTCGAGACGACGAGCACGTAGATGGGCCGATTGCCGGCGCTGCGGGCGATCTCCACCAGCTCGGTGATGCCCGGATGGGCCGCCGCTATCTTCTGCAGATAGTCCACGGTTGCCGTCAACGGGTGGAAGTCGTTGAACGACAGCGCCACGTTCGCGGCGGCGGTTTTCGGCGCGGCCTGCTGCGGCGCGTTCTTTTGCGACGCGGCTGGCAGCGCGCCGAGCAGCAGACACAGCACCGCCGCGACGCCGACGGTGCGGCCAGGTGCGCGGAAGCGTTCTCGCCTGGCTCCTTTCGACCGGTCATCTGATGGTGTCATGCGCACAGCTCCGGGGGCGGCAAGAGGTCACAACAGGAGGGCGGGCGGGCGACGACCGGCCGGAGCATAGCACAGCAGTAACGGGGTAGGTAGGGGCAGGCTTGCCTGGCCGAAGCGCCCGCCTTCGCTTGTCGCCATTCAGAGATCGCGCGACAAGCTATGGCGAGGCAGCCTTCAGCGAGACGGGCGCGAAGGCTGGTGGGGCCGGCGAGGGAACGGCGCGGGGGGTGGGGCCCCCGCGAGCGACCGAGTCTGGCGGGGTGCAGGGGTCCGCGCCATCCAAGAGAAGGCGGGCAGCGCGAATGGAGATTGCTGCCGCTTTCCGCTGTGCTACGCTCTTGCATGCGGCGATTTCACGACGTGACGTTTTGCGAGGGAGGCTTCTCTATGCGGCGTGCGAATGTCGGCTGGCTCGGATTGATCGTTCTCGTGGCAATGCTCGCGGTCGCGTGGCCCGCGCCCTCGTTCGCGCAGGCACAAGCCGCCCAGGCGGGTACGGCGCTGAAGCCGGAGGCGGTGGCCGGGAAGTACCAGGGCACCGCGAACACCCCGAGCGGGGACATGCCGCTGAGCGTGGATCTCAAGACCGAGAAGGGAACCTTCGTCGGCACGATCGAGTCTGGTCAGGGACCGGTCGCGATCACGGGGGGCAGCATGACCGGCGACCGCGTCACGCTGACCATCGACATGGGCGGGACGGCCGGGACGATCACAGGGACGATGAAGGGAGACCGGATCGAAGGCACGTGGACACTGGCCGACGCCAGCGGGACCTTCACGCTGACGAAGGTCACCGGCGACGCGGCGAAGCTGCCGGCCGACACGCCCACGCCGCCAGACGCCGCGCCCGCCAAGCCCGCAGCGGCCGCGTCCGCGGACCAGATCACCGGCGAGTGGGACGGCGTCACGGGCAACAACGAGATGTCGGTTCCGTTTACGATGAGGTTGAAGCTCGAGGGCGAGAAAGTGACGGGCGACATCTCGTCCGATCAGGGCGGCGCCCAGTTCAACCCCGGCACCTGGAAGGACGGCGCGTTGACGATCTCCTTCGAGTTCACCGGCATGGGGACGGTCCTGATGGTGGCCGCCTTCAACGAAGGGAAGCTCGTCGGCACGATGGACTTCAGCGGCCAGATGCAGATGTCGTGGGCGGCGGTGAAGAAAGCGAAGTAGGCGGCGCGCCTCGGCGCCGACTGCACCTGCCATTGGCCGGGGCGACCGACCCTCGCCCCGCCCATCCTGCCTCGGCTTGAAGAACGACTCACCGCTGCTGTACCATTGTCTGTTTGCGGACCTGCGCAAATTCCAGCCAGACATCTTCCAAGGCCGGAATCGCGGCGGGTGGGCCAGGTTCTGAATGGCGCGCCCAGGAAGCTGTCCCTGGTAGCCGTGGTGCACGGCCGGAACCTACGAAGCTGTCATGCCGGATTCCCCATCCGTCGCGGACGCGGCTGAACTCGTCATTCGCGGCGCCCGGACGCACAACCTCAAGAACGTCGACCTGACGCTGCCGCTCGAGCGCCTGATCGTCGTCACGGGTGTGAGCGGATCGGGGAAGTCGTCACTCGCCTTCGACACGATCTACGCCGAGGGGCAGCGGCGATACGTGGAGTCGCTGTCGGCCTACGCCCGCCAGTTCCTCGAGCGGATGGAGAAGCCGGACGTCGACCGCATCGAGGGCCTCTGCCCGGCGATCGCGATCCGCCAGAAGAACAGCATCCGCAACCCGCGCTCGACCGTCGGCACCACCACCGAGATCCACGACTACCTGCGCCTGCTCTACGCGCGCATCGGCCGGACGTTCTGTCGCAACTGCGGGCAGGAGGTGGTGCGCGAGAGCCCGGAGGTCGTGGCGCGCAGGCTCGCGGCGCTGCCGGAAGACACCCGCCTGGTGCTCGGGTTCGAGATGCCGGTCGTCGCGGTGCCGGTCGGGAGGGCGGCGGCGAACGGGAACGGCAATGGCAACGGAGACGAAGTGGAGGAAGAGGCGGATGCGGACGCCGAGAGCCGGCTTCCGTTGAGCGCCGGCGACGGCGAGGGGGTTGCGGCGGTTGCGCAGACCACGGCGATCAGGGAGACGATCGGCGTGCTGCGGCGGAAGGGGTTCGGACGGTTGCTCATCGACGGCCGCGCGGTCGACTTCGACCAGATCGACTTCGAGGCAGGGGTGTCATCGGCTGCGCACACCCAGGTGGCGGAAACTGAAATTCGACCCAATCTATTCTCGCTGGGCGACCGCAACCTGCTGCACGTCGTCGTCGATCGCGTCAAGGTGGGGGCCGGCGTCGAGAGCCGGCTGACCGATTCGATCGAGACCGCCTACCTGGAGGGCGGCGGCGCCGCCTTTGCCTATGAACTGGACGGTCCCAGTCAACAGTCGATAGTCGATAGTCAATCGTTGAGCGGTGGCGATCAGCCCTCGCAACGGTCGACTATCAACTCTCAACCATCGACTGGCCGCTTCCACCTCTTCAGCGAACGCTTCGAGTGCCGGCCGTGCGGCATCTCGTACGAGGATCCGCAGCCGCGCCTGTTCTCCTTCAACAACCCGTTCGGGGCGTGCTCGACGTGCCACGGCTTCGGCAACGTGATCGAGCTCGACCTGGACCTGGTCGTGCCCGACCCGACGAAGTCGATCGCGCAGAACGCGATCGAGCCGTGGACCAAGCCGCACTACCGCGCGAACCTCGCCGATCTGAAGAGGGCCGCGCGCAAGGGAGGCGTGCGCCTGGACGTGCCGTGGCGGAGCCTGACCGAGGAGGAACGCCGGTTCGTCATCGAGGGCGACGGCGAGGACTACGAGGGGATTCGCGGGTTCTTCGACTGGCTGGAGCGCAAGAAGTACAAGGTGCACGTGCGCGTGTTCCTGTCGCGCTACCGGGGATACCTGACGTGCCCGGACTGCCGGGGCGCCCGGCTGCGACGCGAGGCGCGCGACGTCACCGTGGGCGGGCGATCGATCGACCAGGTCTCGTCGCTCACCGTGCGGGAGGCGCGGCAGTTCTTCGCGGCGCTCGACCTGACCGGGAAGGAGAGCGCGATTGCGGGCAAGGTGCTCGGCGAGATTCGCCGCCGCCTGAAGTTCCTGAGCGACGTCGGCCTCGATTACCTGACGCTCGATCGCCTGTCCTCGACGCTCTCGGGCGGTGAAGCGCAGCGCATCAACCTGGCGACGTCGCTCGGGTCGGCGCTGGTCGGCACGCTGTACGTGCTCGACGAGCCGTCGGTCGGCCTGCACCCGCGCGACAACAACCGGCTCATCGCGATCCTCCGGCAGCTGCGCGACCAGGGCAACACCGTGCTGGTCGTCGAGCACGACGCGGACATGATCCGGGTCGGGGATCACGTCGTGGATCTCGGCCTGGGCGCGGGAGAGCAGGGCGGGCGGGTCGTCTACTCGGGCACCCTGGAGGGCCTGCTGCAGGAGCCGCGGTCGCTGACCGCGAAATACCTCCGGACGGAACTGGCGATCCCGGTGCCCTCCGCGCGGCGCAAGGGCACGGGGCAGGTGCTGCGCGCCATCGGCGCCTCCGAGCACAACCTGAAGAACCTCACCGTGGACATCCCGCTGAACACGCTCACGTGCATCACCGGCGTGAGCGGCTCGGGAAAATCGACGCTGGTGCACGACATCATCCACCCGGCCGTCAAGCGGGCGAAGGGCAGCTGGGAGAGGCGGGTCGGCGCGCTGCGCAAGATCGAAGGCACCGAGTACGTCACCGACGCGGTGCTCATCGACCAGACGCCGATCGGCCGCACGCCGCGATCGAATCCCGTCACGTACCTGAAGGCGTTCGATCCGATTCGCGAGCTGTTCGCCTCGACCAAGGACGCGCGGTCGCGCGGCCTGACCGCCAGTCACTTCTCCTTCAACGTGCCCGGCGGCCGCTGCGAGACGTGCGAGGGCGAGGGACACGTGCGCGTCGAGATGCAGTTCCTCGCCGACGTGTTCGTGCCCTGCGACCAGTGCGACGGCCGGCGCTTCAAGCCGCAGGTGCTCGAGGTGAAGTACCGCGGCCGGAACGTGCACCAGGTGCTCGAGATGACGGTGCGCGAGGCGCTGGCGTTCTTCTCGAGCTCGCCGAAGGTGGTCCGCCGCCTGCAGGTGCTCGACGAGATCGGGCTCGGCTATCTGCGCCTGGGCCAGCCGGCGACGACGCTCTCGGGTGGCGAGGCGCAGCGCATCAAGATCGCCGCACACCTCTCGTCGCACACCGGCGAGCGCCTGCTCTACATCCTGGACGAGCCGACGACGGGGCTGCACTTCGACGACATCGCGAAGCTGCTCACGGCGTTCCGCAAGCTGCTGGCGGCGGGCCACTCGCTGCTCGTCATCGAGCACAACCTCGACATCATCAAGACCGCGGATCACGTGATCGATCTCGGGCCCGAGGGCGGAGACGAGGGCGGCTGGATCGTCGCCACCGGGACGCCCGAACAGATCGCGCAGGACCCGGTGTCGCACACCGGGCGCTACCTCGCCCCGGTGCTCGCGGTGGGGCGCTCGCACGCGTACGCGGCGGCGAAGCCGGAGTGGGACGATTGAGGGCTTACGGCTTAGCAGCCCGTTGGGCGTCTCGTCCATCTACAACGGGCCGTGCCGACTTGCACCACGGCCTGTCAAGGCCCGTCAGGGCTCGAGCCTCCAGAGGCTGAGGCCGTGAGCCAGACGGCCCGTGAGCCTCGAGCCTTGAGACGACACTGCGCTCCCGTGACGCTCCCCCGCGCCTTTTACGCTCGCCCGACCCTGACCGTCGCGCGCGAGCTGCTCGGGAAGGTCCTCGTCCATCGGGCGGCGGCGGGCCTCGCCAGCGGGAAGATCGTCGAGGTCGAAGCCTACATCGGCGAGGACGACCCCGCCTGCCACGCCGCGCCCGGTCGCACCCGGCGCAACGAGCCGCTCTACGGCGAGCCGGGCCATGCCTACGTCTACTTCAACTACGGCGTCCACGACATGTTCAACGTCGTCACCGAGCCGCGCGGGAAGCCGGCGGCGATTCTCGTGCGCGCGCTCGAGCCGATCGACGGTGTCGAGTTGATGCAGAAGCGGAGATCGGAAAAGGCGGAAGACGGCAGGCGGCAGGCGGGACGGCGACCGGAGATTCCGATCGAGCACTTGTGCCGCGGCCCGGGCAACCTCGCGCGCGCGATGGGCATCACGCTGGCCGACAATCGCGCTGATCTGTGCGGCGGGAACCTGTTCATCGAGGATCGCGGATTGGACGTGGGGCAGATTGCCTGGTCGCCGAGAATCGGGATCAACGTGGGCGTCGAGCACCCGTGGCGGTGCTACGTGGTGGGAAGCAGGGCCGTGTCGGGGGGAAGGCTCAGGGCTTAGGGCTCAGGGCTTAGGGCCTGGCTTGGCTGAAGGCCTCGAGCCTTAAGCCTTGAGCCGGCGCATTCACTGCTTCGCCACCCATCGGGCGAAGTTTCCCTGCTGCGACGCCCTGAAGTCGATGCTCGCCTGGACGTGTTCGAGCGTCTGCCTGAGCGCCGCGCTGTCGGCCAGTCCCTTTCCGCCGAAGAACGCCTTCACATCGTCCCGCATGTCGGCGTCGCAGAAGATGGCCGCCGCCGTCACCAGGCGATCGGCGGCCCGACTTGCGCCGGTCTTTGCGACGATGTCCTTCCAGCGCGACTTGACGAACGACCACGCGGTGGATCGCGCCGCCGGGTTTTCGAGCGCAGCGGCAATCACGCCTGCCGCGTCCTCGTCGCGCACGTGCTCCGAGAGCGCATAGTCGAGCGCGCGCTGAACCAGGGCCGGCGCGCTGAAATCGCCGAGGGCGTCAACGCCGCGCAGGTAGACCTCGGCCGAAGAGGCACGTTCGATGTTCGCGACCAGGCGATCGAACACCGCACCGTCGCCGCCGGCCGCCGCCAGTTTCCATACCACGCCGAGCAGCGCGGGATCGCCGGAAGCGCCGGCGTCGCTGCCCGTCACCGCCGCACGCGCCTTGTCCAGCACGCCCGGATCGCGGCCCACCGCGCCGAGCACGTAGAGCACCCTGGCCTGCAGGCTGCGCCTCGAGATCTCGTTGTCGCCCGCGGCCGCCTGATCCAACCCGGTCGCCAGCGGCGCGAACAGCCGGCGAACCCACGCGTGGAAGGCGTCACGATCCACATCGGTCGCCAACTGGTCGCCGACGACGCGCAACGTCTCACCCATGCGCTCGACGATCTGAGCGCGGCGCTCGGCCGAGTAGCCGCCGACGAGCGACAAGTACTCGCCGATGTCGAGACGGCCCG
>Ga0315279_10003931_pt1 | contig 20253 bp, 17 predicted proteins | sample YL17G06_20_MG_FD_203694 | JGI IMG/M metagenome (GOLD analysis project Ga0315279, IMG submission 203694) | Sediment microbial communities from Yellowstone Lake, YNP, Wyoming, USA - YL17G06_20 | ecosystem: Environmental > Aquatic > Freshwater > Lake > Sediment | place: USA: Wyoming | collected... | reverse complement strand
AGTTTCGCCGGACTTTGCCGTTCGACCCTGCCGCGCCGGCTGTCCCTTATTGGCCGCTGGGAGAATTGCATTGGATCCATGCGGCTCGCGTGGAAGCGGAGATGGGCGCCTGGGCGCCGACCGGCGGTTCGGTGCTGTCCGCCCGGAGCAAATTGCCTCCCGACGTGGCCAGGAAACTCGTGCCGGAGACGCAGGAGGCCGTGCGCCGCGATCCTCTCTCTCCCTGGTTCCAGGTCCGCTTGGGGAAGCTGCTGCGCGACGCCGGCGATGCCCGCGCCACATCCGTCTGGCGCCAGGCGCTCGAGGTTCCTTCCACCGACTTCACTGAGTTGCTGCCCATCTCGAGTTTCCTGGACGAGGCGGGAGAGTATGAACTGGGGCGGGCCGGGTTTGAGCGTGGCTACCAGGATTTCTTCCAGCGCGGCAACGATCCCCGCCTTTTCGCGACGTTATTCGGGCGCGTGTTTACCTACCCACCGCCGCGCGATGCGGAGCGATCCGGCCCCGCGTATCGCGCCGAGCTGATTGATCGCCTCTATCGCCTGTCGCCGAGCGGCGACGGGGCGGTGCTGGCCTGGCGGATCTACGCCGATGACCTGGAAAAAAGCGGCCATCCTGACGATGCCCGGCGCTGGCGGGCACGGGCCGCCGACGCCGCATCCTACCAGGTGAGGGTGTCTAGCGACGCTCCTTTTTTCCGCCTTCCGGGGGTGATGTTCGACTTGGCGGTGCTGCTGATTTTCGGGGCCTTCATCTCCGCGATCCTGTACATCGTTGTCCTCTACCGGCGGTATGGTCCGCAGCGGCGCTTCCGCCAGGAAACCATCAGACGTGGTGCGGCTCCGTCGCGCGGTCTTGCGCTGTTCAACTTGGAATACTGGAGCCGGAGCGATCGCGCCGCATTCCTGACCATCTTGCTGGCCGGCTGGTTTGGAATAGGCCTGGCCTCGGGATACACCGCGGGCATACTGCGCTTCGCTGCCAGCCCGTTTAGCATGGCGATGGGCAAGCTGGCTGGCCCGGTGACAATCGCCTCCTTCGAAAAGCTGCCGGAAACCGCCGAGCGCGATTTCCTTCTTGCGCTCGCTTATCAGCAGGATGGGCAGCGCGATAAGGCGGAGCGGTTATACCGGCAACTTCCGCAATACGCCGAAAGCTGGAACAATCTCGGAGTCATTCTGAAAAACGCGGGCCGAGAGCCAGAAGCGCGGCAGGCATTCGAGCAGGCGCTGCGCTTGAACCCGCTATTGCCGGAGGCTGCGCTGAACCTGGGCCGTCCGGCGCAGGGCTTGTGGGCCGAGGCGCACGCCAGGTACCTGCCCGGGCAGCCCATGCTGGCCCCGCCGCGGGATCGCGTGTGGTATGGCGCTTTCTTTGGCGGCCATCCGGCTGGCCTCTGGCTGCGGGCCTTGGCAGGGCCGTTTGCCACCGCGAAGCCGGCGCGTATAATCCCAGACCTGTTTGACTTTCTGTTCGAGCGGTCGCGAACTAGAAACTGGGCGGCATTCATGTTCATTTGCCTCGGGGTCGCCGCCGCCGGGCTGGCTCTGGCCCTGATTTTCTGGATTCCTGCGCGGGATGTCACGCAGCCGCCGCACAAAAGTCAGCTCTGGTGGGAGATGCTTTTGCCCGGCACGTCTCCGGCCTGGGCTGCCCTTGGGGGCGTTGTGCTGCTGGCATGGATTTGCCTCGGGTTGAAGGACGCGCTGTTCTTCTGGACGGGGATGCCGGGAATCGTCACCGGCATCAGAGTGCCCAATCTGCTGCGATCTTACGCGGTGCCCGGCGTCGATAATGCGCGTGTGTTCCGCAAGTACATCAACCCGAGCTGGGTCTGGGTGTACCTGGCGCCCGCGCTGGTATTTGCGGCCAACCTTGTGTTGGTCCTGCGGCGCAGGAAGACGTTGGGCTGATGTACCGCCGGCGGGACGCCAGCGGTACAACAGTCAAGGCCGATGAAATGAGCATTATCGCGGGGCGGAAGATCGGTCCCTACACGCTGCTGGAGCGATTGGGCGCCGGCGGCATCGGCGAGGTGTGGAAGGCGCGCGACTCTCGCCTCAACCGGGTGGTGGCCATCAAGTTCATCACCGCTGCACGGCAGGGCAGCTCTCCGGCCGCGGAACTGCTTCGGGAAGCGCGGGCGGCCTCGGCCCTGAACCACCCCAACATCATCACCATCTTCGACGTGGGCGAAAGCGAGGCGGGCACCTATCTGGCGATGGAATTCGTGCCCGGCGAAACGCTGCGGGCACGGCTGAACCGGCCGCCCATCCCTATGGAGGAGGGCCTGGGCATTGCCGAGCAGGTGGCCGGCGGGCTGGCCGCCGCCCACCGCGAAGGCATCGTCCACCGCGACCTGAAACCGGAGAACATCATGCTGCGGGTGGACGGCCTGGTGAAGGTGCTGGATTTCGGCCTGGCCAAGGTGCTGCCCTGGGCCCAGCCGCAGGCCGCCGCCGGCGCCAGCGTCACCGCCGGCTCGCAGGCTACCGAAACCGGGCAACTGGTGGGCACCTTCACCTACATGTCGCCGGAGCAGGCGCGGGGAGGCTCCGTCACGCCGGCCAGCGATGTGTTCTCCTTCGGCATCATCCTCTATGAGGTATTGACCGGCGAGCATCCCTTCAAGCAGACGACGGTAATTGACACCCTTACCGCCATCCTGAGCCGGGAGCCGCCGCCGGTCAGTGCGCGGGCTGCGGCTGTGCCCGAACAGATCAGCGGGGTGGTGGAAGTGGCGTTGCGCAAGGAAGCCGGCCAGCGGCCGCGTTCGGCCGTCGAGCTTTCCGATCAGCTTAAGAGCGCCCGTGCCGCTCTGGCTACGCCGGCGCCACCGCCGCCCGCGGTGCATTACATGCCCCGTTGGATGCGGGCCATCGGCGTGGCGTTGATCGCGGGCCTGCTTACGATGGGAAGCTGGTTTCTGGGCAGTTCCGCGACGCGACGGGAAGCCCCGCCGCTGCGCTCCATCGCCGTCATAACCTTCCGCGCCGAAGCCGGCGATGACGCGGCGTCGGCGCTGGCCCAGGCTCTGTCGGAGGAACTGGGCGCGGCGGTTTCGCGCACGGGCTTCCAGGTGGCCGCGCGGCGCAGCGTGCTGGAGCTGGCCGGCCCGGCCGATCCCCGCGCCGTCGGCGGGCAGCTCGGCGTCGATGCCGTGCTGGAAGGCAGCGTGCGCAGCTACCGCAATAAGGTCAAGGTACACGTGGAGCTGATCAGTACCCGCACCGGGTTTCAGATCTGGGGCGACACGATTACGGCGGATATTGAGGACCCGATGGGCGGCGAACAGCAGACGGCCGAGGAGATCGCCAAGCGGCTGCGGAGCGCGTTTTCGCGCTAACCCAAACGCAGGCGTTTTAATCCACGGATTTCACGGATTTTCACGGATTTAAACCGCGGCCCTAATCCGTGGAATCCGTGTAATCCGTGGATCACAGGTGGCAGCCCGCGTGCTTTAGTGGACACAAAGGCGGCAGAGACAGCCATGAGACAAACGACGAACGCCATCAATAACCGCCCGCATGACCAGCGGCTGCCAGCGATTCTGGCATCGGTGCTGGCAGTTTTCTGGGCAGCGGCCGGAGTCCGGGCGGCTGAAGTGAAGATGAGCCAGTCTGTCGCCTCCGTCATCGAAATCAGCGGAGGCCAGGGCAAAGATGCCTGGCGGCTCGACTACGGCACCCGCGCCGATACCTCCAGCCCCATCTACAGAGGGCTGTATCCGGCCGGCAACGACCGCGCTTACTTCGCCCATGGCCTGTGGTTGCGCTTGATTGACACGCGCAAAGGCGTGGTAGTGGGCCGCTGGCGCTTCCCTGCGCAGATCCTGCGGGTGGTTCCGGAGGGAAGGGTGGCCAAAGTCGAAATCGAACTGGATCGCACCGAAAGTGCTATCCGCCAGACTCTAAGCTTTGATCCCCACGCGCCGTCGATCCCCGCCTTCCCCCAAAGTTTCGTCTTCTGCTATCTGCTGCCGCGGAGTGAAGCAGGAGTCCTTGGCGGTGGGCGTGGTGGGTTTGATTCGGCGAAGATCCCGGTGGAAAGGGTCCGGCAACTGATTCCGGTAATGGAAGAAGCGATACGGCGCGATCCGCTCTCGCCCTGGTTCCGGGTACTTCTGGGCAGGCTGCTGCAAGACGCCGGCGACCCGCGCGCCGCCCAGGTTTTTCAGGAGGCAGTGTCGGTTCCGACCACGGACTACACCGAACTGTTGCCCATCTCCGGGCATCTGGAGGGGTACGGCCAGCGAGAAACGGCCACGGCCGCCTTCGAGCGTGGGTACGCCGATTTCTGGCGCCGCGGAAACGACCCGCGGCTTTTTACGTTCTTGCTCGGGCGGTTGATTACCTACTCCGCTCGATGGGACCGGATGTCGCCGGCGGCGCGATCGGTTTACATTGAGCGCATCTATCGGCTGACACCCGGCGGCGAGGGCGCGCCCTATGCCTGGCAGCTTTATGCCGACTGGCTGCGCCGCGCCGGCCAGGCCGAGCAGGCACGGGTCTGGCAGGAGCGCGGCGATGAAATGCGCCGCTCTTCACTCTATCCGGGGGGCCGGTTCACGACGGGAATGGACCAGACGCTCTACCTGGTGCTGGCTTCCCTCCTCGCCTGCTTCGGTTACCTGCTGGTGCAGTGGCTGCGCTATCGGCCACAGATGCGGCTGGATGCGGCGGCGCGGAAGCTCTCCGGCGCTCCTGCCCTTCGCTATCCCGTAGCCTATGCCAGCCGCCGCGAGCGCCTGGCTCTGTTGGGAATCGTGCTGGCGGGCTGGCTGGCCGCCGGTGTGGGCGGATTGTACGTGCAAGGCGCGATGCGGCTCGGCGCATCCCCCTTCAGCGACGGTCTCGGCCAGTTTTCCTCGCCCGCTACGATCGCTCATTTCCAGAGCTTCCCGGCCACGCCGCAGCGCGACTTGCTGCTGGCCATCGGCTACCAGCAGGCCGGGCAAATCGACAAGGCCGAGCGGCTCTATCGCAGCTTGCCGCAATTTCCGCAGGCCTGGAACAACCTCGGGGTGCTGTTGAAGGAGGCCGGGAAAGAAGCGGAAGCCCGGCAGGCTTTTCAGCGGGCGCTGGAGGCCGATCCCGGGTTGGCTGAAGCTGCGCTCAATCTGGGACAACCGGCGCGTAGTTTCTGGACCGAGCAACACCAAAAGTACCTGGCAGGCCGGCCCATGCTGGCGCCGCCAACGCGGCAGCAGGTGGCGTCTGCTTACCTTGGCGGCTCACCGGCCCGTGTCGCGTGGTGCGCGCTCTCGGGCGCATTCTCTGGGTTCTTGGACAGGCGGCTGGTCGACACCGACCCCCAATCGCTCGCGGTCAGGGTGCGCATCCCGGCCGCGGCGCTGATCGCCGCCATGTTGTTCGCCGCCGCCGTGCTCCTGCTGCTCCCCGGACGGGAGGTGACTGAACCGCCCGGCAGGCGGCAGTACATCTGGGAAATCGCGTTTCCCGGAACCTCGCCCGCGTGGCGCTGGTTCGGCGCCGCCGTACAGGTGATTTGGTTCTACCTGCTGCTGCAAACGGTGTTGAGCTTTCTGGCGCCCAACCCGCTGTCGTTGCTGCAGACCTGGATGCCGAACCTGGCCAAGGCATACGCGCTGCCCGACTACGCCGACTGGCAATTGCAGCGCCTGCTCAGCCCCGGTTGGGTGTGGCTCTACCTGGCGCCGGCGTTGCTGTTCGCAGCGAATGCGGCGGTAGTGCTTCGGTCCCGAAAGGCATCTTCGTAACAGGCAAGGACCAAAAGGACTGCAACGACAGCAAGGACACAGCGAAGGCTGTCCTGTGTGTCCTTGTTGTCCTTTTGGTCTTTGCTACGACTCTGTCAAACCCAGGCGCTGCATCTTGGTGCGCAGGCCCTCGCGGCTGATGCCCAGGATGTCGGCGGCGCGGGTGCGGTTTCCGCCGGTGCTTTCCAGCACCGACTGGATCAGCCGTTTCTCCATCTCCGCCAGCGACATGGGCGGCACGGCAGGGGTGGGCGGGGCAGCGGCAGCCGCCTGCGGGTGCGTGGCGCGGCGAATGCGCTCGTTCAGCGCGGCCGGCTCGAGCAGCGCGCCCGGCGGAGAAACGGCCACCAGCCGCGCCATCTCGCTTTCCAGTTCCCGGACATTGCCGGGAAACGAATAGGCGGCCAGCGCGTCCAGGCAAGCGCCGCTCAGCCGGGGCGCTTCGCGCCCGTAGCGGGCGGCGTAGGCCCGGAGGAAATGGTCGGCCAGCAGGTGGACATCGTGCGGCCGCTGGCGTAGCGGTGGCAGCGTGAGCGTAACCGTTGCCAGCCGGTAATAGAGATCGCCACGGAAGCGGCCGGCCTCCACCTCGCTATCCAGGTCGCGGTTGCTGGCGGCGATGAAGCGCACATCGGCGGTCTCCGCGCGGGTCGAGCCCAGCCGCATGAACTCGCCCGATTGCAGCGCACGCAGCAGCCGGGGCTGCAATTCCAGCGGTAACTCGCCGACCTCGTCGAGGAAAAGCGTGCCCCGGTGCGCGGCCCCCACCAAGCCGATGCGGTCCTGGTGAGCGCCGGTGAAAGCGCCGCGCATGTACCCGAACAGCTCCGATTCGATCAGGCCGGCCGGGACGGCGGCGCAGTTGAGCACCACGAAGGCGCCGTTGGCCCGCTTGCTTTGGCGGTAAATGGCGCGGGCCACCAGTTCCTTCCCGGTGCCGGTTTCCCCCTGGATCAGGACGGGCAGCTCGGTGGGCGCGATCTGCCGAACGGTTTCCAGCACCGCCGCCATGCCCGGGTCGGCGGTCAGGATGCCTTCGCTGCCGCCCAGCGCGGACTCCAGTTCCCGGGCCCGCCGGCGGGCGTGTTCGACCGCGACGGCGGTGCGCAGGCGCGGCGCCGCCAGCGAACAGATCTCGTCCAGCAGTCGCCGCTGCCGCTCGGTGAATCGGTTGGCGATATCGCGGTTTTCCAGATAGATCAGCGCGAAGGCTTGGTCGCTGGTGACCAGCGGAGCGCACAGCACCGAGCGAAGACCCAGCCGGCGCACGCTTGCGTGTTCGCCGAAACGCTGGGAATCGAGCGCATCTCCGATCAACAGCGCCCGGCCCTGCTCGACCACCGCGGCGGAAATCGAGCTGCTGACTGCCTCCTCGGCTGTCTCCAGCGCTTCACTGCGGAAATTGCGGGCCACGGTAGCGCGGAAAACGCCGGCCTCGCGAACCACCACAAGACCGCGATCCGCGCCCAGGCCTTCGATGGCCGCGTCCAGCAGGCAGGCCAGCAACTCGCCGTAGTCCTTCTCGGCCAGCAGCACACTCGCCATGCGATAGAGCAGCGCCACTTCCTGCGCGGTAAATTCGGGCGCCGGTTCTGCCATCGCGCTCATCTCACCACAAAGTTATCCGGGGGGGAAGGGGAAAGCTTTGTTTCGCAAAAGGGAAGACCGAGCCGCGGATTTGGAGGTTACTAAAATGGTACATAGAGTAATGTCCGGCTTGCGCCATCTGGCCGCAGGTTGACCCCGCCACCCGCCGCACCCAGGGCGCAAGAAACCGGCAAATCCGCTGTTGCTGACTGCCTTGCATGCCCTGAAGATTGTGCCACTCAGCAGGGAAACACCACAGATCTGTCTCGATCCTCAGTCCAGGCGGAGGCGCTGTTCGCTGGGCGACGTTGCGCCGTGAATCGGCCAACCCAACCAAGCCCGAAGCAGCATCGCGGACTGGCGCGCTGAAAAAGCGGCCTGAAGGCAAGAAAAAGAAGAAAACACTTGACAACCCCGAGGGCGCTGGGGTATAAAATGGAGCGTAAGGGATCGCAGTGGGCCATAGTGGGAGAGGATGGCGACCCGGCGCGGGGCTTCCGTCTTCTCCCACAACAGTCAGCGGTTCCGTTCCGGCTCCCGCGGGCCCCCGCGCAGGATGTGAACCATGCTTCGAGGCAGCTACCAAGCGCGTATTGACGAGAAGGGCCGCCTCCACATTCCTGCACAGTTCAGGGCCGAACTGGAACAAGCCGAGGCCCGCCAGTTTTATATCACAAGTCTGGACGGTCAGTACGCCCTCATTTATCCCCTGGAAGAGTGGAACAAGCTGGAGGAAAAGCTCCAGGCAGCGGCCACCTTCAACAAGACGCGGCACAGGTTTTCGAACAAGACCAATTACTACGGGCAACTGGTGGAAATGGACAAGCAGGGTCGCGTGCTCATTCCCCCGATTCTGCGCGAGAAGGCGGAGATCGCCGGCGAGGTGAAGGTCCTCGGCAACCTCACGTTCCTGGAAGTCTGGAACCTGCAGCGGTTGAAGAAGGAGGTCGAGGAGAGCCCGATCACCCCCGACGATGAGCAACTGCTCAACCAGCTAGGAATATAGCGCGGCGCGAGAAGACGATGCAGAAGGCAGAAAGCAGAAAGCAGAAAGCAGAAAGCAGAAAGCAGCGCACGGGGCGTTTGCTGCCCTCCGCTTTCCGCCTTCCGCCTTCCGCCTTCGGTCGAGCCGCGGGGAGGCGCCCGGCAGTGGTATGACGGTGGAGCCGCCAGGCCATGTACCGGTGCTGCTGGAAGAGGCGATTGAGTTTCTGGCGGTCCGGCCGGCGGGCACTTATGTTGATTGCACCGTGGGAGCGGGCGGACACAGTTATGAAATCGTCCGCCGTTTGACCACGGGCCGGCTGCTGGCCATGGACCGCGACCCGCGGGCGTTGGAAGTGGCCGCCCAGCGGCTGGCGGAGTTCGGCGAAAGGGTGGACCTGGTGTACGCGCACTTCAAAGACCTGGGCGAGACCATGCGGCGCCACGGCGCCGTGCCCGCCGACGGCCTGTTGGCCGACCTCGGCCTCTCCCAGATGCAGCTTGACGACGCGCACCGGGGCTTCAGTTTCGCGGCCGAGGGACCGCTGGACATGCGCATGGATCCCGCGCAGTCGCGCACGGCCGCAGAGATAGTAAACCGGGCCGGCGAGAAAGAGCTCGCCGATCTGATTTACCAATTTAGTGAAGAAAGGAGGTCGAGGAAAATCGCCCGTGCGATCGTCCGGGCGCGACCCATCGGGAGCACCCTGGCCTTAGCGGAAGTTATCCGGGCCGCGCTCGGACCGTCGCCGCCAAAGCGAATTCACCCGGCCACAAGAACGTTTCAAGCCCTGCGCATCGCCGTCAACGACGAACTGGGGGAACTGCGCCAACTGCTGGAATCGGCGCGCGCCGGCGGAGCATTTCGCCGCGGCGCCAGGATCGTCATTATCAGTTTTCATTCGCTCGAGGACCGGATCGTCAAGCAATCGTTCCGGCAATGGCAGGCAGAGGGGCTGGCGCGCATCTTGACCAAGCGTGTGGTCGCGCCTTCTCCTCAGGAAATCAGCAGGGCCCCGAAGGCTCGCAGCGCGAAGCTGCGCGCCGCGGAAATGAACTAGGTTGCAGGTTGCAGGTTGCAGGTGACAGGTCTCCCTGCAACCTGCGACCTGCAACCTGTCACCTAAGACTATGGCAACCGCGCAAATTCCGAACGTTCTTGTCGCCGGCAAGCGGCCGCGTCGCCGGCCGGCGATCCTCGCCGATCCGTATTATGTGCCGAAGCAGGTCGATAACTCCCGGCTGGTCAAGCAAGCCGACCCGCTGGAACGGCGCGCCCAGTTCAAGCTGGTCTGGTTCAGCCTCCTACTGCTGGTGGCGCTGCTGACCGCTGCCTGCCAGCGATTCGCGCTGATCCGCACCGGCTATGGCATCGAGCAACTGCAGAGCCAGCGCGAGCAGTTGCTGGAAGCCAACCGCCAACTGCAACTGCAGGAAGCCAGGCTGCGCGACCCGGGCCGGATCCACGATTTCGCTCGCAACCGTCTGGGCATGATGCTGCCGGGGCCCGGCCAAGTGGTCTACCTGGAGAAGCCCGGAGGGGACCTGAACGGAACAGCGGTGGCACGCAATACAGGCGCCAGGTTCTGACCATTGCGGATTTCGAATTGCGGATTGCGGATTTCAAGCCGGCAATCCGCAATCCGCAATCCGCAATCCGCAATCCGAAATTGGATCATGGGGGATCAGCCGAACCGTTCGCCACTCTTCTCGCCATTCAACCGCCGGGTGCTGGCGCTCGCGGTGCTGCTTTGCCTTTGGATCGCCGGGCTGGGCGCCCGCCTCTATCAGCTTCAGATTGCTCAGTACGGCGAGTGGCTGACCCGGGCGCTGCGCCAGCAACTGCGCACCATCGAGGTCAGCCCCAAGCGCGGCATTCTCTACGATCGGAACTTCCACGAGCTGGCGATGAGCGTGTCGGTGGACTCCGTCTTCGCCGTTCCGGCTGAGACACCGGCTCCGGAGACCGCAGCGCAATTGCTGGGGCGCGTACTCGCCACGGACCCCTCTGAGCTGCTGGGGCGCATCAAGGGCAGCCGCCACTTCTGCTGGATCAAGCGCAAGGTCGATCCCCTGGAGGCCGAGCGGGTGCGGGCCTTGAACCTGAAAGGCATCTATTTCCAGAAAGAGAACAAGCGCTTCTATCCCAAGGGTGAGCTGGCCGCCCACGTGCTCGGCCACGTGGGGCTGGACGAAAACGGGCTAGCCGGCATCGAGCTGGAGCTGGACAAGCAGGTGCGCGGCCGCCCCGGCAAGCTGCTGATCCAAGCCGACGCGCGGCAGCGCTGGTATGGCCGGGCCGAGCGCCCGCCCGACCCCGGCGAAAACGTGGTCTTGACGCTGGATGAAAAGATTCAGTTCATCGCCGAACGCGAGCTGGGCGCGGTCGTCGATGCCACGCACTCACTGAACGGGATCGCCATCGTGATGAGTCCCGCCAGCGGCGAAATCCTGGCCATGGCTAACCGCCCCACCTTCGATCCCAACGCTTACGCCGCGGCCAGTCCCGAAGCGTGGATGAACCGGGCCATCGCCGCGGCCTTTGAGCCGGGCTCCACATTCAAGCTGGTGACCATCGCCGGCGCGCTCGAGGAGCGCCTGACGCGCCCCGACGAGGTGATCGACTGCCAGATGGGCTCGATCAACGTCTTCGGCATGACCATCCGCGACCACAGACCGTTCGGCATGCTGCCCGTCACCCGGATCATATCCAACTCCAGCGACGTGGGAGCCATCAAGCTGGGGCTGCGGCTGGGCGATGAGCGCATGTACCGCTATATGCGCGCGCTGGGGTTCGGCGCGCCCACCGGCGTGGATTTGCCTGGGGAGGCGCGCGGCCTCACCAAGCCGCCGGAGCGCTGGTCCAAGGTCTCGATCGGCGCCATTTCCATGGGGCAGGAAGTGGGAGTGACGGCGTTGCAGTTGCTCAACGCCGTTTCGGCCATCGCCAACGGCGGGCGCCTGGTGCGCCCCCGGATCGTGCGCGAGACGTTCCGGCGGTCGCCCCAGCAGCGCATCGACGGGCTGCTGTTCGCGGCCGCGCGCGGCGGCGATCCCGCCCTGCGGGACGGTGAAGGACGGCAGGCGCTGTCGCCCGAAACCGCCAACGAAGTGCGCCGCATGATGCGCGAGGTGGTGGTGGACGGCACCGGCAAGAAGGCCCAGATCAACGGCTGGTCCTCGGCCGGAAAGACGGGCACGGCCCAGAAACTCGACCCCAAGACCGGAACGTTTTCAAAGACCGACCTGGTGGCCTCGTTTGTCGGATTCGCTCCAGTGAACGATCCGGCGGTGGCCATCATCGTGGTGCTGGATTCGCCGCGCGGGGAGCATCACGGCGGCGCGGTGGCCGCCCCGGTGTTCGCCCGCATTGCCGAGCAGGTGCTGCCCTACTTGGAGGTGCCGCGCGATATGCCGACGCGCCCGCAGAAAAACCAGCCGCAGATCGACGCCGGGCAGTTGATCGACTTCGCGCTGCCGGAAACCGCCGAGGTCGCCGCGCCGCCGCCCGCCGCGCGTCCGGTGGCCGTTGGCTTCGCGCCGCCGGAAGCCACGGTGCTGGTGGACCTGGACGGCGCGCTCAAGGTGCCCGATTTTCGCGGCAAGTCGGCGCGCGCCGTGGCCGAGCAGGCGGTTTCCCTCGGCTTGGAGGTGGAATTGGTGGGCGCGGGGCTGGCCCGCGACCAGGTGCCTCAACCGGGCGCCACGCTGTCGCCGGGCACCCGCATCGCCGTGTATTTATCGCGTTAGGAATTGCGGATTTGGGATTTCAGGCCTACCCGGTTTGAAATCCGCAATCCGAAATCTGCAATCCGCAATTGAAGGGGGTTGCCATCAGCACCTCAGCTTCTTCGCTCTGGCCGGCGCGTTTCGCGCGTTCATTCCGCACTCCACACTCCGCACCCCGCACTCCGCAATGGTTCCCGCGCGCCCGCCGCGACTGCCGCCGGCGTTGCAGCTTCCTGCGCTTCCTGGCCATCATCAGCCAGCGCCGCCGCCCTTCGTAGTGCGCACCGGGGGCCGTGCAGCAGCAACCGGTCATGACGCAAATCCTATGGAACCGCTACCGCAGCAGTTCGGGATGGCGTGTGCTGAGCCAGTCCCCGACTCGTTCCCGCAGTTCCTCTGCGAACTCCGCTACCTCATCCGCTTCCTGCTCGGGAATGTGGCCTGCCACTTCGTAGCCGCTGATGTTTCTTACGGCAATCACCGAGATCCCGATCAGCCACGCCGAGCAGATCTGAGATCTCTTCGCGGCTGCTGGTGTGCTCGTCGAGCCAACCGGCTCGGAGCCAGTCGCGCAAGCTCATGCTCGTCTCCCCAAAGGAATATCAACGGGGTCCCCACCAAACTGGTCAAGAAGTGCTGCCGGGCAGCGAGTTTAGCCCGGAATTCCGCGGTCGGGTAGATGGTTGGGTTGATTTCACGCTGCAGTGCTTGCTGGGCGGGCGCCAGCGCTGAAACCAGTTCGGCCAGGCTCACGTCGCCGACTGCGATCACGTCAATGTCGCTTGATGCGCGAACGGCGCCCCGGGCGACCGATCCATAAATAGCCGCAAACCGAATGCGGCTAGCCAGCGGCGCGAGAGAGGCCCTCAACACATCGGCCGCGCCGCACGTTTTCAGCACCAAGCCCTGCAACTCGCCGAAGACCGGCGAACCACGGTTGGCTTGGTAGTAGATGTTGTTTCCTCGTACCCGGCGTTGGACGATGCCCGCTTCAGCAAGACGCCGCACCTCCCGCTGAGCGGCGCCAGTTGCCACGCCGGCCAACCGCGCCAGTTCGCGCAAATAGAAACCTTCATCCGGATGGGCAAACAGAAGGGCGAGAACGGCGCGGCGCGTCTTCCCAAACAAGCCGGAAGTGGATTCGCGTTCCTGTGGGCGTGTACCCATACTGGGTACAATTGTACACAAAATGAGTACGCCTCTCAACCTCCGCCGCCACACCTGCATCAACGACGATCATCCGCGACCCGCTCGTTCCTTACGGATCCCTCCGGTGCTGTCCGCCAGGAGACCGTATTTCCGCCGCAGCATCCGGCGAAAAGCTCGCAGCTCGGCGCGGCGCTTCTGTTCCGGCCGAGACGCCTCTTCGGTTAGAAAGTCCCGCAGTTCCTCTTCCAGGCTGTGGCCCGTGCGCTCGGCCCTGCTTCTGAACGTCGCCACCACCCAATCGGGCAGCTTTCGGATTTTGACGTCGGCCATATTTGCATTATGACCACACGGGTTCGTGGGGTCAAAACGCTTAGATTGGCATAAGTACACATGCCGCTGATCTTGGTGTCTTGGCGGCTTTGTGGTGAAATAGCTACCTGGTGAAACTGAGCGAACTGCTGCACGGTATCGAAGCCGAGATTTCCGGCGATGCGGAGGTCGAGATCACGGGTCTCGACTACGACTCCCGGCGCATTCAGCCGGGGTACCTGTTCGTAGCCATCCAGGGCGAGAAGGCTGACGGGCGGCAATTCATCCCGCAGGCCATGGAGCGAGGCGCTGCCGCGGTGCTGCTCGCTGGGAGCGCGGGCGTCTCGCCCGCTCCGGCAGGCAGCGCCCCGGTGGGGGTGCGCGTCCTCGATGGCCGCAAGGCCCTGGCGCTGGCCGCGGCGAATTTCTATCAGCATCCCGCGCGCTCCCTGCGCCTGGCCGGCATCACCGGCACCAATGGCAAGACCACCACCTGCTACCTGATCGAATCCATCCTGGGGGCGGCGGGCTACAAGGCAGGCTTGTTCGGGACCATCGAATACCGGCTGTTGGGCCGGCGGCTGCCCGCGCCCAACACCACGCCCGAATCCTTGGACCTGCAGGCCATGCTGGCCGAGCTGCGCGACCTGGGCGGCACGCACGCCGTCATGGAAGTGTCGTCGCATGCGCTGGCGCTGGACCGCGTGTACGGCTGCCCGTTCCATACCGCCGTTTTCACCAACCTCACCCGCGACCATTTGGATTTCCACGGCACCATGGAGGCTTACTTCGCGGAGAAGAGAAAACTGTTCGATGGGTGGGGAGCGCCACCTCCGGCATGGAGGGTGCTAAACCTGGACGATCCGTGGAGCGCGCAACTGGGTCCCAGGTCCCAGGTCCCAGGTCCCAGGTCTTTCCTGACCTACGGCCTCGGCGCCAGTGCGGAGGTGCGCCCCGACGAACGGAAACCCGCCCCCAACAGCGGCTACTTCACGATCATGACGCCCTGGGGCCCGCTGGAGGGCCGCTCGCCGCTGATGGGCCGGCCGAACGCCTACAACGTGCTGGCCGCCACGGCCGCCGCTCTGTCGTTGGGAATTGAACTGCGGAGCATCGAGGCGGGGCTGGCGGCGCTGGAAAACGTGCCCGGGCGCTTCGAGCGGGTGAAAGCCGGGCAACCGTTCCTGGTGGTGGTTGACTACGCGCATACCGACGACGCGCTGCGCAACCTGCTGGCCACCGCGCGCGGCCTGCTGGCGCCCGGCGCCCGCGTGATCACTGTGTTCGGCTGCGGCGGCGACCGCGACCGCGCCAAGCGCCCGCTGATGGGCGAAGCGGCCGGCTCCATGAGCGACTTGGTGGTGCTGACCAGCGACAACCCGCGCTCGGAAGACCCGCTGGCCATCATGAATGACGCACTGCCCGGCCTCAAGAAGACCAGCGCGCGCTATCACCTGGAGCCCGACCGCCGCAAGGCTATCGAGACGGCCATCGGCGAAGCGCGGCCCAACGACATCGTGCTGATCGCGGGCAAGGGCCACGAGGATTACCAGGTGATCGGCGCGCAGAAGCTTCCCTTTGACGACCGCCAGGTGGCCCGCGAGATCCTCGCGAGTCTCGGATTCAGAATGCGCAATGGGGTGCCTCTTCTGCGGCCGAAAGCAGGCGCTTCGCCACCTGACCTGGAACTGATCAATCGTCTGCGTGATGAAGAATGATCTCCCTGGCTGAAGTCAGTCAAAACGAGCCACCTGAAAGCCCAGAGCCTCGGCTGCGTTGGCGAGAACGCGGTCGGCCGTAGCAATCAGCCGGGCTTCACATTCCTGGGCGATTGCCAGATGCAGCGCGTCGAGGGCTCGCAGCGGGTGTTCACGGAGGCGGGAGAGCAATTCAACAGCAGTCACCGCATGCCGGTCTTGGAGAGCAATAACCGGCAGTGATGTTTCTCCCAGATCGTTTTCAAACGCCGTGAGGATCTTGCGCTCGGCCTCGATTGAAACGTCGCGTGCCCGGCGCCGGCGGGCCACCAGACAGCGGAACTCGACGACGGTCAGACGGCTGATCGTCACCGATCGCTCTTGCCTGATGAACGCTTCCACCTCGCCCGAGCGGCGTTCGTTCACGTAGTATTTGGCCAGCGCGCTGGTATCAACGTAAACCGGACGTTTATCGTGCGTCACGATCTTCCCGCACCAAGACTTCGCTTGGAATCTTCATCATGGGCATCGAATCGCGCAGGTCTTTGTGCGACGGCAGACCGCGGGCCGCGCCGATCCTGAGCAGACGGGCAACCGGCCGACGCCGGCGGGTGACGACGATCTCGCCGTGTTTCTCCAGGAGAGGCTCCAGCCGCGCGAGCGCCGAACGCATGTCCCTGATTGATAGCATCTTCATGATCTTTCCGCTGATGTGCCACCTGCTCGCCCCATTGTGACACATCGCCGAACCGCCTTCAACATAAAGGGATAACGCTGCGCCGCGGAGCCCCCGCCGCTGCTACGGTTTGCTGAACTTCAGCCAGTTGTCCCAGGAGTGCTTCTTCGGCCCGGTGTACTCGATGGTGTCAAAGAAGGCGGCGTTGCCGAGCATGCGCGGATCGCCCTCCTGCCGCAACATGTCTTCCATCTTTTGGCGCAGCTCCGTCTTGACCGGCGCGAATTTGGGGTCGGCGGCGAGGTTCTTGACGCCATCCGGGTCGGTCTTGATCCGGTACAACTCCTCGGGCGGCCGCTTGCCGAACGACATCCGGTAATACTCATCGAAGCCCGACAGCAGGAACTGCTTGGTAGGTCCGTCATCGCAGTTCCTGTAGCCCGTCTCCGGATTGCCCGCCGGCCAGCGGTCGGGCTCGTAGTTGCGGATGTAAAGGTATTCGGTGGTGCGGATGGCGCGGATGGGGTAGCCCCAATCATTCGGCCGGCCAAGGTCGTGGCGTTCCTTGCCCGCCAGCATGACGCTGCGCGAGGCATCGACCACGCCCGATTTTCCCGAGGCGAGAATGTCAACGAAACTGCGCCCGGTCATGCTCGGCGCCGGCTTCAGCCCGGCCAGCTCCATGAAGGTGGGCGCGAAATCGCGGAAGTTGATCATGTCGTCGACGACCCGCCCATCCTTCGCCTTGCCGCCCCAGCGGATGGCCATTGGCAGGTGGAAGGCGTCCTCGTAGATCTGACCCTTGACGCGGGGGAACGGCATTCCGTTGTCCGAGGTGACGAGGACCAGGGTGTTGTCCAACTCTCCGATCTCTTCGAGTTTCTGCAGCGCCAGCCCGAGTTGGCGGTCGAACCACTCCACTTCCAGCGCGTAGTCGAGCAGGTCGCTGCGGACAATGCGGTTGTTGGGAAGATAAGCCGGCAATGTGACGTCGGCCAGGTTCTTGCCCGCTCGAAGCCCCGAACCTTCTTCATATCCCCGGTGAGGCTCCTGGCCGCCGAGCCAGAAGCAGAAGGGCGCGCCGGCCGGGCGCTGCCCCAGGAAGTACCCGAAATTCTTCGCGTAGTCGTTGGCCGAGATCCCGTGCTGTGGCGGGGCCAGCGTATATTTCTGGAAATTATTGCCCGCCGGATTGCGCGGCCACCCCGTAGCTTTGAAATCGCCCGGTCCCCATCCCTTGCCGGTGAAGCCGACAAAATAGCCGGCCTTCTCCAGCAAGTCCGGGTACACCGGGAAATCTCTGGGGAAGATGCTGTAATGATTCACCGCTTCCTTGATCTGCCAGGAATTGCGCCCGGTCAGGATGCTGGCGCGCGACGGGCTGCATTTGGGGTTGGAGGTGAAGCAGTTGGTGAACAGGACGCCTTCGCGCGCCACGCGGTCGAAATTCGGCGTGCGCACCCACTTGCAGCCGTAAGCGCCGGCGTGGCCATTACCCCAGTCGTCGGCGATGACGAACAGGATGTTCGGCTGCTTCGGCCTTTGAGCGCGCAGCCAGGGCCGGCCGGCCAGAAGCGCAGCGCCGGCGCCGGCCTGGAGGAATGCGCGACGAGTCAAGCTGGTAGACATAGGTTCTCGGGAGACAGCATATCACGGGCCGCGGGCCGCGGGTTCCACTCCACGCCGTCCAGTAGCCTGTCTCCATGGCGTCCGCCCCTGTGCTAGACTGCAGGGTATTGGCGAAATTCCCTAGAACAGGGCGGAGGGCGACATGTGTCGCGTTTATCAGGTATTGGCGCGATGGGACAGCGAGGCAGGCGTCTGGGTGGCGGAAAGTGAAGACGTGCCCGGGCTGGTGGCGGAGGCCGAATCGCCCAATGCCTTGGCTGGCAAGCTTCGCGTACTGATCCCTGAGCTTCTCGGTCTGAATGGCGCGCTGGAGGGCGACAGCGAGGCGGTAGAATTCGTAGTCTGTTACCACCATGAAGAGAACGTCGTTGCGGTTCTGAAGCAAGCCGGGATCCCCGAGCGGTTGTGAGCCGGCGCCGAGGCAATAGGCTTGGCTCTTGACCCGGCTGCACCGGAGGCCCGGCCTCCGCGATGGAGCGGCCACGAGAGTCCCGCCGGTCGGGGCGGGTCATATCGCAAAGCACGCCACAATCCGGCCGTTCGCGCCTTGAGCATTGTGCTAATCTGTTGAAAGCGTTGTTACGGAGAGGTGGCCGAGCGGCTGAAGGCGCACGCTTGGAAAGCGTGTATGCTCGAAAGGGTATCGAGGGTTCGAATCCCTCCCTCTCCGCCAAGTCCCCGGCAGGGGGCGCCCCCGGCGCTTTCCGCGCCAAAAATTTCACTGGCCTATGGCGTATTGAACAGAACCGCCTTATACTGTAACCGTTTTTCCCAGGGGTGCATCTATTGGGGCGTGCTTGGGCGCCGGAGCAGTTGCTACCGGATCGCCCACGGAATACGAGGAGGTGTTTGAATGAGAAAGCTGGTAGTTTTTCTGGCGGCCGTCGCCTTGGTTTTCGGCCTCATTGCGGCTCCAAGCGCTTATGCCCAGGCCAAGAAGGGTGGGGCAAAGGCGCCGAAGGCCAAAGAGGCAAAGGCCGCAAAGGCCGCAAACCACGGCAAGTTCTCTGGCACGATCAGCTCGGTGACAGGTAGCAGCCTGGTCGTTACCAAGGGCAGCGGGGCGGCCAAGAAGGACGAAACGTTCGTCTTGAACGCGCAGACCAAGAAGGAGGGCAACCTCCAAACTGGCGGCAAGGCCGCCGTCCAATACAAGATCGAGGGCACCGATAAGGTGGCCACCAGCGTGAAGGCGAGCCCACCCAAGGCTGCGAAGGCTCCCAAGGCTCCGAAGGCCGCGAAGCCCAAGGAGGCAAAGGCAAAAAAGAAGTAGGAAGGGACCGGTCGAAGAACGTGTAGGGGCGCTGTCGGCTGCGGCTCCGGCAATGAGTGGGTATTGTCGTGTGGGGCGCGGCGGGCAGCGCCCCTACGTTCTTTTCGGCCGCTGATGGCCGGTGTATACTTGGGCCGCCCCGCAAGCCAGAATGAAAATCCGCGGTCTCAGCTCTCGCTGAGACGGCGATTGAGGAGAAACAGCGATGAACCTCATCGAGATTCCCGCCGCCAAGCTGAACCCCAAGGAATTCATCAAGGAGAAGGTCAAAGAGATCTCGGACACCGTCGGTGACGGTTCCGCCATCACCGCCCTCTCCGGCGGAGTCGATTCTTCGGTCGTCACCTTGCTGGGCCATAGGGCGCTCGGCGACGGGTTGAAAGCCTACTTCATCAACAATGGCCTGATGAGAGAGGGTGAACCCGAGGGTGTCGCCCGGCTCTTCCGGAAATTCGGGATCCACGTGGAGATACTGGACGCCCGAGAGACGTTCTTCGCGGCCCTGAAAGGCATACACGATCCGGAAGAGAAGCGGGAGGCGATCACGCAGACTTTCTACAAAACGGTCTTCAGCCCGCTCTTCAAGAACAGCGGCACGCGCTATCTTCTTCAGGGGACTATTCTGACGGACGTAGAGGAGACGGTGGCGGGCGTCAAAAGGCAGCACAACGTTCTTCAACAACTGGGAATTGACCCCCAACGGGCATTTGGGTATAGCGTCATCGAGCCGCTGGTGCAGATCCGCAAGGATGGCGTGCGAAAGGTGGCGAAGGCTCTCGGTTTGCCGGAGTCGGTGTACAAGCGGATGCCTTTCCCGGGCCCGGCTCTTGCCGCTAGAGTCGTGGGCGAAGCGTCTCCGGAAAGAATCGCATTGGTGAGAAAGGCGACCGCCATCGTCGAACGAGAGCTGCGAAATGTGAAGGCCTTTCAGTGCATGGCGATTCTTCACGAGGACCGGTTTGCCGGCATGAAGGAGGGCAGGAGAGAGTTTGGGATGCAGATTGAGGTCCGCTGCTGGAAGAGCGTTGACGCCAGGACCGCCACGCCGTCGTGGTTGCCTCCTCGTCTGCAAGAGAAGCTGGCGAGAAGAATAACGACGGGAATCCCCGGGGTGGTGAGCGTCACCTACAACATTACCCCCAAGCCGCCTTCCACTATGGAAGCTGTTTGAGTGCGCCGGGCTGCATCCCTTGGCCTTGATGGCGCGCCCGGAATTGATTCTCTCTGCCTTGCGCCTTCGGCGTGTAAAGCTGTTCGTGGGACAAGGTGCCGGCAGCCTACACGGCGGCGGCAGAATACTGAATGCCGGCGTGGTGCTCCTGGAGAGACTTGACGGCGTTCAACCGCGATTGCCGGTAGGCGGCAATGCCTTTGGCGGCCGCCAGGGCGCCGGCCAGCGTCGTGACATAGGGCAGCTTGTGCTTGACGGCGCTCTTGCGGATATAAGAATCGTCGTACTTGCTCTGCTTTCCGGCCGGCG
>Ga0315279_10003930_pt1 | contig 20259 bp, 21 predicted proteins | sample YL17G06_20_MG_FD_203694 | JGI IMG/M metagenome (GOLD analysis project Ga0315279, IMG submission 203694) | Sediment microbial communities from Yellowstone Lake, YNP, Wyoming, USA - YL17G06_20 | ecosystem: Environmental > Aquatic > Freshwater > Lake > Sediment | place: USA: Wyoming | collected... | reverse complement strand
CGAGGAGCGCATGCTGTCGCCCAGCTTCGCTCTGCTGGCAGATACGACGAAGGGCGCTACCCGAACCTGCCTCCGCTACCTGCGGCTCTTGGACGTCCGTCCCCGGCACCGCGAGGGCGCCCTGCGCTTGGCCGCCGTCGCCGCTGAGGGACTGGCCCTCTGCACACGGCTGGTGGAACGGACCCCCAGGTCCGTCAGCGCCGTGGCTGCCGTCCCAGGCGGAGGCCCCGCCGAGGCGGTCTTCATCAGCGTGGTCTATCCTGGGGGTCTGGTGGCCAGCCTGCAAGTGAGCCTGAGCGAGGACTGGGAAGCCCGTCAGGTGGTGGCGTCCATGGAGGGTCGCACCCTGATGCTGGACGAGCTGGACTACCGCACCCCTCTGCGCATCGTCTCCGCCAGCCAGCGGACGCGGCGAGAGGCCGCCGGGGCACAAAGCTCGGATGGGACGGCGTGGCAGACGGGCTCCGTGGCCCTGGCAGCCCTTCCGGGCGACCCAACCGTGGAGCAGTGCCGACGCTTCGTGGATGCCGTGACCAGCCGGCGGGTAGGGGCAGTGAACGCGGAGTTCTGGGGACAGGTAGCGCGGCTCTGGGAGGCGGCGGAGAGGTCCATGGCCCTGGCCGGGGCCCCGGTGCCTCCGGAAGCCTGGCCCCAGCGGCTAGAGGACAAGAACGAGACGCCCCGGCTCTACGTCATCCGCGGCCGGGGCCAACCAGCGGCCTCGCCCTCAGCAAAGCCGGCGCTGACGCTAGTTTCCGTCTGAGCGATCGGGGGGGGAACTCTCCGGGGGTCTGCTGCCGGGCCTGTTGAAGAAGTGAAGGTGCGAGGACGGCGGGGTGTCCTTCTCCCCCGTGTTCGCCGGCCCTTCTTGCTTGTTGGTGCGAGCATCACGCAGCAAGAGTTCCTCGCGGAGCACGGTGATCTCCTCAGGGGCTGAGATACCCAGCTTCACACGGTCCCTCTCCACTCGCAGGACCGTGACCAGGATGTTGCCCTGAATGACGATGGCCTGGTCAACCTTACGTGTGAGAATCAGCATCTTCCCTGCTCGCGGACTATCCGAGGTCCACCGGGCCTGTATTCTGGCCCTTGATGATTATCGGCAGTGGACACCGATTTTTAGAGGGCTGAAGACCTCCTTCCTGCAGCGCTGACGGGGAAATGGCGCCGATCTCACGACACCCCTAGAAATTTCTTTATCTCGACGGTTTTCACGGCTTGACCTGGGCGGCTAAAGTGTGAAGAATATTGCCGGACGCCTGAGGCCGGACAATCGCTACGAGAAACGAGTAACAAGAAAACTATAACCAGAGAACCCTTACTGGTATTGTACTTCGTTTGGCAGCGCTGTCAAGTTCTGCGGAGGAGGGAAAATGACTCACTGGGATTTTCTTACTAACCATGCCCTCGTCCTCATCCACGTCATTGACCACCCGCGCTCAACCCTACGCGAGATCTCTGCTGCCGTCGGCATAACGGAGCGAGCCACCCTCTCCATCCTCCGCGCCCTGGAAGAGGATGGCATCATCTCCCGCCAGAAGGAGGGCCGCCGCAACCGCTACTGGGTGAACATCGGGGCCCTGCTACGTCACCGCCGGCAGGGCCCCTACAGCGTCGAAGAGATCGCTAACGCCCTCCTCCGCCTCTCCCAGCGGGTCTCGGAGAGCGCTATCTCCCAGGATGGCGTGGCCTAGGCGGTCTTCTCAGGGGAGAGGCTTAGCCTTCTTGCCGCCGTTGAGGATACTCTCCACCGTCGCTCGCAGGACGGCGGGGCTGAACGGCTTTTGAACGATTCCGTCCGCACCGACGCGCCGGGCGCGCTGGTGGTCTGACTCCTGCGCCAGCGCCGTCAGCAGGAGGACAGGGGTAAGGGCCATCGACTTCTCCGCCTTCATCCTCTGGCAAACGGTGAAGCCGTCCATTCGGGGCATCACCACGTCCAGCAGCACCAGATCAGGCTGGTAGCGACGGGCCATGTCCAGGGCCTCCGGCCCATCGGCTGCTTCCAGGGTGCGTATGCCGGAGTCGTCCAGGATAGCGTTCACCAGCGTCCGGATGGTGGGCTCGTCGTCGACGACCAGGACTGTTTTCATGGGATCGCTCCTGGGGTCAGCGTGGTATCGGACGCAGATCGCTGGGGAGCATGCAGGGGCAGACAGAAGCCGAAGGTGCTCCCCTTCTCCGGACAGCTCTCCACCCACATGAGCCCGCCGTGCCACTCGACCAGCCGGCGCGCGATGGTCAGGCCCAGGCCGACACCGCTGGGCTTACCGGCCGGGCCGGCGGAGCCCTCTCCCTCCAGCGGACCCGCTCGATAGAAGGGCTGGAAGACCCTCGCCTGGTCCTCCTGGGAGATGCCCGCGCCTCGATCACGGACGGCGATGCTCGCCCCAGCCGGGCAGTGAGCACCCTTTGAGCCCGGCGGCCCCAGGTGCGGCGTGGAGGGCCGGGCCAGACAGCGCGGCGCCGCCTCGATGCGGATTGGGGTCCCCGGTGGGGAGTAGTTGACGGCGTTGCTCGCCAGGTTGGCCAGCACCCGGGTCAGCTTGCAGACGTCTGCCCTCAGGCAAGGCACACCAGCCTGGAAGCGGATGGAGAAGCGAGAACGCCGGCCGTCGCCCCGCCAGAGACTGACGACGTGCTCCGCTACGTCTCGAAGGTTCACGGGCTCAAGGTTCAGCTTGGCGCGCCCCGACTCGAGACGCGTCAGGTCTAGAAGCTCGCCGATTAGGGAGCCCAGACGCACCGATTCCTGGTTGATGAGGGAGATCCAGCTCTTCTGCACCTCTTCGCTCACCTCCCGCGAGAGAAGGAGCTCGCTGAAGCCCTGGAGGGCGGTGAGAGGCGTCCTCAGTTCGTGGGAGGCGATGGAAACGAGCTCGTGCGCCCGGCGCCCTTGCTCGGCAGCGGCCGCCACCACCCGCAGCTTCTCCAGGGCCAGGGAGGTCTGGTCGGCCAGGCCTTGAAGCAAATCAACCTGGTCAGGAGAGAAGGGGAAGCTCATTCTTCGGCCTACCACCAGCAGGCCGAGGTCTTCGCTCCCCGACCGGACAGGCACGGCCAGCAGCACGGCGGGTGCCCGGCTGCCGTTGAAGGAGGAGGGGAGATCACGCAGGAGAGGGTCCGGCGCCTCTACCGTCAGAGGAGCGCTCGCCGCCAGGGCGGCATCGGCAAAGGCAGTGGTGGGCGCCTCGGCAGCGTCGAAGACCACCGTCGAGCGGCCGCCGCGCAGGGCCCGGCAGGTGGGCCGCCCGTCCTCGTTCCGGATCAGGAACAGGGCCGCCATGTCCACCCTCACCAGGGACCAGACGGCGGAGAGGACGGCTTCGTAGAGGCTCTCCAGAGTGGCGGTGGCGAAGATCTGGACGGCGCTGCAGTACAGCGCCTGGGCGCGGGCAGTCAGCCTGACCAGCTCGATGCGTTCTTGCCAGGGCCGGCTGTCATGGCTCGGCGACAGCGGCTCGAGGGGCCGAGGTGTGAGAATGGGGGTGGCTTTCCCGCTCAAGATAGTTCACCTTCAGTTGCGGGCCTGATATCCATGGCATGGGGTAGCGGGTTTGGCCGCTATCGCTCGCGCCGGCGGGCGCGATCGCTGACATCGCCCATCGCGGGGTAGGCGTGTGTTTCCCCCTGTGCGGAGAGGCGACGGATGATGCCCTGGGCCACAAAGCCCACGCCCAGTTCCACGCAGTCGCGGTAGGTGGTGAAGATGGAGCGGTCCAAGAGCCACAGCCCCTGTTCGTTCAGGTCCTCATGATGGTCGGTTCGGAGCCGGAGGAGCCGCCGCAAGCGCCCCAGGTAAGCATTCTGGAGGGCGGACAGGTCATCCTCCTCATCCCGGAGGTCATCCTGCCAGGCGCTCAGATCCAGTGGCTCACGGGCGAATTCCATCACGGCTGGGTCCTCTTCCCGTCCTGGCCTGTCTGCCGAAGGCGGGCTCTCATTCCTTCTAGCCAACCTGGCGCTCTTCACCCTGTTCCGGGGCGGGCGGGACGTCGATGCCGACCAACCCCTTCTGGAGGGCGTAGCGAATAAGGTCGGTGCGCGTCTGAGCGTGGAGCTTGCTCATGATGTGGGCCTTGTGGGCTTCCACCGTCTTCACGCTGATGTAGAGTTCCTGGGCAATCCGCTGATTGGAGTAGCCCTCGGCGATGAGCTGCAGGACTTCACGCTCACGGCTGGTCAGCAGGCCGTAGCCCGCCTTGCCCTCCTCGCTCCTGGCCTGGAGGAGGTATTCGCTGGCGGTGCCTGCATCGGAGATGGACGCGCTGAAGTAGGTGTTTCCCCGGTGGACAGACTGGATGCCGAGGATAAGCTCGGTGGCGTCGGACTTCTTGACTATGTAGCCAGAGGCGCCGGCGCGGAGAGCAGCCACGATCTGCTCGTCCTCCATGTAGCCGGTGAGAATGAGCACCTTGGTCTTGGGGAGGCGTCGGCGGATCTGGCGCGTGGCCTCCAGGCCGTTGAGGCCGGGCATCACCATGTCCATCAGGATGACATCGGGGAGCAGTTTCTCGGCCGTTTCCATGGCTTCACGGCCATTGGCGGCATCGCCCACCACCTCGATCTCCTGGTGCACCTCCAGGAGGAGGCGGAGGGCCTGACGAAGGATGGCGTGGTCGTCGACGATGAGTACGCGAATCTTGCCGCTGGAGCCGCGGCTCCAGGCGCCGGTCTCGCCGGGCCGGCGAATACGGGCCGCCATCTCCTCTGAAGACGTGGGCTCCTTCATTCGGGGGCTCCTTGCCTTCCGCTCTCCGGGGCTGGGCCTTCGAGCCTAGAAGCTGGCCGCCAGTCCGTCTTGGCGGCTCTCTGCCTGGAAGTTTCTCCACCCCATCGCTCGCCAGAGGTCCGCCCGGCGTCGCTGGTTCCGCTCTTCCCAGTCAAGAGCGGCCCAAAGCCTACCATAACCTTCCAATTATCGGCAAGGATGTTCGCAACGTCGGGGCCAGGACCCCAGGATCATCATTACTCCTCCTGGACCTGCCGCTCCAGGAGATCCAGGAGAGGTCTTTCGCTGGCCGACAGGTCTTGGTGGTCCAGGAAGCCTTCCGTGCCCTCCAGCAGGGCCGGGTAGTCCCTGGTAGCCCGGCAGTGTTTGCAGACCCCATGGATCACGCCGCGCTTCGGCTCGCTGAGCAACCAGTGGTGACGGCAACTGACGACGCTACTCTGAACCACGACGGAACCTCCTTGTTCCGCACCTGTCGGCACCTATCCCGGCTGTCACCGTGACAGGCGGCCGCATTCTAGCGCCGTTGGAGAAGGCTGTTGTATTGGGGAAAACCCTTATGCGGGGCTGGGAGTACCCCTAATTCGCAAGGTAGATAGGCCCATCCTGCTTAAGGAGAATCACGGCCCTGGGGGTATAGGGCCGCTCTGCCGCGGGCTCTCTCTGGAGGGAGATGGCAGGAAGACTAGCTGGATGGCCGCAGACTTTCCTCTCTTACGGCCTGCTGACAGAATCGCACGTACGCCTCGTAGGCGTTGGCGACGGCCGTCATGATGGCCTTCTGAGGCGCCCCTACGTAGCGCTTCTGGAGGGCATCCAGGAGGATTCTCACGCTGGTATCCAGGTCACCCTCCAGGAGGATGTCGCGCAGGAGGGCCTCCGCCCGTGGCAGGATGCCTCGCGTGGCCACCTCTACTGCCTGACGGCGGCGCATGTCGACCTCGATCTCCACGGACACGACGGGGGCAGCGCCTACGGGCGCCAGGCTCTGGGGAAGGCGGGCGTGGCCTACGAATATGACGGTGCTTTCTTCCCGGTCACGGTATCCGTCACCACCATGCTGACTCATGCCTGACCTCCCTCTACGGCTCGAGCTGGCGGAACGCGCCCAGCAGGAAGAAGAGCGACGACAAGGCCAACCCGTATCGGCCGCGCACGCTGGTAGGGGCGGCTACCGCTACAGTAACGGCAATTCCCTCCCTCGCCTAGGGGAGAATCGTGAAGAGATTCGTGAAAACTTGAACATGATACGCGCTATGCCTTCGTTGAAGCGCATAGAGAGGTCGCGGGCAGGCTTTGCTGGCGGGGTAGGCGGGCCGGCCTCCAGAGCGGGCGCTCGGACCCGCCCTTCCACAGCGAGAACAAGAAGAAAAGAGGCACCCTCCCGGGTGCCTCGGGACTGCCTATGCTCCCGCCACAGAGTTAGGCGAGAGCCTAGCTGGCGGCAGGCAAGCCTAGTCTGCCGCCGGGCCTTCTTTGACGACTCCTACAGGCGGAGCTTGCCGTGCGAAGGCTGGCGCCTCCGCTGGCGGGTGTGGCCTTCTTCCTGATCGAGGAGCTCGATGGCCGGAGGCGATACTGCCTCGTGGACATAGCCACAGCAGAGACACGTGCTGTAGACGCCGTACCAGTCTCTCTCCATGATCATAGACCCGCGACAGCGGGGGCAGTTGCGTGGCAGGGTCCCCTGCATGTTTGACCTCCTGCTAGAGCGCAGAAACCCCCCGTCCAGACACGTCCTGGCCAGATGCCTTTCCGCTGCCTCCGGGGTTAGCTGACGGGTTCGGGCGGAAAGGTCGCCCTACTCAACGGCGAGATTCACCCCAAACAGGTGGTTCCCCCGTCCCCAACAGGGTTTCGGCAGAGCAGCTCTGGCCCCCCTCCCATCCGCCAAGCGCCATGTGCCAGCGCTGTCCTTGTGATTTCATTAACAGATTAGGGCACTCCCCGACAGTTGTCAACCCCACTGTAAAGAAATATCCGCGAAGCGAGGCAGGCTCATCAGATGGCAGACTCCGGGGGAAGCTGCCCCCTAGCCCGCGCCCAGCTTGTCGATGGCCCGGCGTAGCCGCGTCTCCGCCTCGTGCGCCACCTCGCGCAGCGCCGGGTTGTCCAGCACCCCCAGCAGGCCCAGGGGATCGACCGCGGCCACCACACTGCCCTCGCCCTCTTCGTAGACTATGACGTTGCAGGGCAGGAGCAGGCCCACGGATGGGTCGGTCTCCAGGGCCCGGTGAGCCAGGGGAGGGTTGCATGCTCCCATGATAACATAACGACGGAAGTCCTTGCCCAGCTTCGCTTTCAACGTGGCCTTGACATCGATCTCGGTGAGGACGCCGAAGCCCTCCTCCTGGAGGGCGGCACGGGTCGCCTGCACCGCCTGCTCGTAGTCCACCTTCAAGGTCGTGCTGAAGCCGACGTTCCCCATCATCCCTCACCCTCCTGGACCGGGCCGGCCCTAGGCCTTCCGGGCCACCCAGACCATCTCTGGGCTGCTATCTCCGAAGGCTCTGCCATCGAACCAGCCGTAGAGGTGCTCCACCTGGAAGCCCGTGAGGGCCAGCAGGTGCTCCACCTCAAAGCGGTAGAACCAGCGCAGGTGCAAGTCCAAGTACCTCTGGGACACCGGCCGCCCGTCCGGATCGATTTCCTCGACCTTCCAGAGGGTGGTCAGCTCCTGCGACCCGGTGTGGTAGTGACGGCACTCCCAGGCGATGGTGCGCCGGCCCGTCCGCTGGTCGGTCGAGTCATGCCAGATGCGCCAGTCGCCTTGAAAGTCGCTCATCCAGCGCCCCATCGCCACCAGGTCCGGGTTGAAGAGGTTGAAGGCCAGCCTGCCGTCGTCACGGAGGTGGCGCCGGACGCAGACAAGACAGCTCTTCTGGTCGTCCACGGTCAGCATGTGCTGGAAGGCGCGATAGGGTATGATCACCAGCCCAAAGCGCTCTGGCAGGTCGAAGGCGCGCATGTCTCCCTCCACCCAGCGCACGCTGGCCAGGCCAGCGCTCCGCTCACGCCCCTTCGCCAGCATGGCTGGCGAGCTGTCCAGTCCGACGATCTCCACGCCGGCGCGGGCGATAGGGATGGCGACACGACCTGATCCGGCGCCTAGCTCCAGTACAGGCGGCTCGGCCTCGCGCGCCAGCCCGGCGTAGAAGTCCACGTCGCCGGGGAGGCCAGGCGCAAGAACGTCGTAGTGCTCGGCCATGTACTCGTCGTAGTAGCTCATGGCTTCCGCTCCTCAAGGAAGGGCCGCCGGTCCTGGCGGCGGGCCTCTCAGCTCGGGTTTGACACGGCCGCGACGGAGAGGCGGCGGCCCTCCGGGGCTCGCCGCCTCTCCCTGTCTCGTGGAGCTAGCTTATCGGCTGCTGCGCCGCCAGCCCCTGGCGAACCGGATGCAGAGCACACCCGCTGCCGCTGTCCCGGCGCTGCCGACCAGCAGCCAGGCCACCAGCGTCCATTGGAAGCCGCCGTCCTCCGGCCCACTGCCGGTGCGCGGCAGCGCCACGACCCCCGGCACTGACGGCGGCGGAGCTATCTGCGCCACCGCGCCGATAATCGGCAGCTCGATGTAAGAGGCGCGGGCGCTGTCCCTGTACATGCTGATGGTCGGCGGTGGGTCGAACTGCGGCCCACCGAAGTTCTCCTCGTCCCAGCCGGATATGGAGACGCGCAGCCGGTGGCCCTTGAGGAAGGCGTTGGAGGTGGGCTCCAGGTCGATGACTATCTCCTCCACCTGACCCGGCGTCAGAGGAGTCGCGTCCTCCGCGTAGGAGCGGTGCCAGGGCAGGTCCGGTTTCCACGGCCTGGGGTCAAGCTTCCGCAGCGAGGCCTTCAGCTCACCCTCGGTGATGTAGTTGACCACCCCGTTCTCGTCGATGTCCTCCAGGTAGACGAAGAAGGCGCCGTCCGTGGCCGTGGAGGAGACGAAGAGGTGGACGGCGGGGTGGCCGGTGACCTCCAGGTCCTGCTGGAGTGGCGGCGTTGTGTAGGTGAGGTTGCGCTTGTCGGCTTCAGCCCGGTCGCCGTAGTCGCACTCGCTTACACTGCCGGCCGCGCACAGCCAGCGCGTGCCCATACCCGACCGGCTGGTGTAGTCCGTGAGGTACTCGTCGAAGGCGCTGGCCTCCGTGGGCTTGCTCGTCGTGATGGAGTTGGCCGCGCCGAAGTAGTAGGGCGTCAACTGCTGCTCGGGCAGGGGCCACTGCTCCGCGAAGCGCCACTCGTTCCGCCCCATGGTGTAGATGTAGTAGGGAGGCTCTTTGTCAATCCCGTTCTCGACGCCTTTGAGGCACCAGTCGAACCAGCGCAGGTACTCGATGGGGGCGCCCTGGAAACCCTGGAGGTGATTGTAAGGACCGGCGAGCAGTTTGCTCGGGTTGCTCAGCGTGGCCATCATCGTGAAGGTGTCGCGGGTGAAGCTGTCGAACCACCCGGCCATGTGGTAGATGGCTACGCCTGAATCCTCGATCTCGCTCGCACGGCCGGCGGGGTCCAAGTCGCTATAGCCGAGTACCCCGTCGCCCTCGAGCGAGTACGTGCTGTCACGGAAGGGCAGTAGCGGCGCCAGCGCGGTCATGTCAAAGCTACGCTCGTGTTCCTTCGTAGCCTCCGCGAGCAGGGTGCCGTCGGTGTCCTCATCCACCGGTTTGCTGGGCCAGATGCCAAGGTCCGGTAACGCCAAGTTGCCGTCCAGAAACTGGACGGACAGCTTGTACCTGGAGATGAAGAAGTTATTGGGAAGCCCACCCGGATACACAGTGTCGTAAAGCCCGAACAGGGCGTGACGGGGCACGATGCACTTCAGGGCGGGATTCCCGTTGCCTGCGTAGAGAAGCTGTGTGATCGCCCTGTAGGACGCCCCGATCATACCCACGTTGCCGTCCGACCAGGGCTGGGCCGCGATCCAGTTGAGCAGGTCATTGCCATCCGCCTGCTCCTCTGGTGAGAAGACAGTGGAGCGAAACCCGAAAGAGGCGCCTGTGCCTCTCACGTCGGCCACCACGATGACGTATCCGTAGGACAGGAGCTGAGGAAGCCCTTCGGGGCGCTCCGGCGGCTCGGAGTTGAGCGGGGTCAGGATCTCTCCCGTGTCCGTCACGCTGGCCCGGTGGTAGGGGGTCATGATCAGGATGGCCGGGAACTCGTCGCGCGCCGGCCCGTCCGCCGGCATGTAGACGTCCACGGCGAGGCGGACGCCGTCGCGCATCGCGACGTACTGGGAGGTGGTGGTCCAGCTTTCGTACTCAGGGAAGGTGTAGCCGGAGTACTGGCCGGGGGCACTCACCTTCTGCTCGGTCTGGGGCTGGGCATGGCCCACGGCCACGCTCATGACCAGCAGGAGCAGCGCTAGGCTAGAGAACCGGAAAATCGACCAGGCATGTCTGTTCATGGGATCCCCCCTTTCCTCGGCGGGTCGCCGTAGGGCCGGCGCCGCCTCAACTGCGCCGCCAGCCCCTGGCGAACCGGATGCAGAGCACACCCGCTGCCGCCGCCCCAGCGCTGCCGACCAGCAGCCAGGCCACCGGCGTCCATTGGAAGCCGCCATCCCCCGGCCCACTGCCGGTGCGCGGCAGCGCCATGACCCCCGGCACTGACGGCGGCGGAGCTATCTGCGCCACCGCGCCGATAACCGGCAGCTCGATGTAGGAGGCGCGGGCGCTGTCCCTGTACATGCTGAGGGTCGGCGGTGGGTCGAACTGCGGCCCACCGAAGTTGCCATTGTCCCACCCAGCGATGGAGACGCGGAGACTGTGCCCCTTCAGAAAGACGTTGGAGGTGGGCTCCAGGTCGAAGACTATCTCCTCCACCTGACCCGGCGTCAGAGGGCTCGCGTCCTCCGCCTGGGAGCGGTGCCAGGGGAGGTCCGGTTTCCATGGCCTGGGCTCAAGCTTTCGCAGCGAGGCCTTCAGCTCGCCCTCGCTGATGTAGTTGACCACCCCGTTCTCGTCGATGTCCTCCAGGTAGACGAAGAAGGCCCCGTCCGTCGCCGTGGAGGAGACGAAGAGGTGGACGACCGGATGGCCGGTGACCTCCAGGTCCTGCTGGAGCGGGGGAGTGGTGTAGATGAGGTTCTTCTTGTCCGGCTCCGCCCGGTCGGGGTACTCGCAGTTGACGCCCGCCAGGCAGGCCCACCTGCCGCCTGTTTCCGAGGTGCTGGTGTAGTCCGTCAGGTACTCGTCGAAGGCGCTGGTCTCTGTGGGCTTGGCCGTCGTGATGGAGTTGCCCGCGCCGAAGTAGTAGGGCGTGAGCTGCTGCTCGGGCAGGGGCCACTGGTCGGCGAAGCGCCACTCGTTCCTGCCCATGGTGTAGATGTAGTAGGGCGGCTCCTTGTCAATGCCGTTCTCGATACCCTTCAGGCACCAGTCGAACCAGCGGACGTGCTCGATGCCGGAGTTCTCGAAGTGCTGCGCATGGAAGTAGGGGCCGATGAGCAGTTTGCTGGGGTTCGTCATGGTGCCCTGTATGGTGAGGGTGTCTCGGGTGTAGCCGTCGAACCAGCCGCCCATGTTGTAGATGGCCACGCCGGAGTCTTCGATCTGCTGGAGGTCGCCGACGACGTCACTGTCGTGGTAGCCGAGGATCGAGCCGTCCCCGGCCGCATACGTGCTGTCGCGGAACGGGACCTGCTTGGCGGCCTCGCTCATGTCGAAGCTCTTCTCGTGCTCCTTGGTGGCCTGGGCGAGGAGACTGCCGTCGGTGTCCGCGTCCACAGGTTTGCTCGGCCAGACATCGTAGTCGGGCTCCGTCCTGTTGCCGTCCAGGTAGGTGACCGACAGCTTATAGGCGGTGATGAAGACGTTGTCGAGAAGACCGCCGGGATAGACAACATCGTACAGGTCGAACAGAGAGTAGCGGGGCGCGATGCACTTCAAGGCGGGATTCTCTTGAGCCGCGGCCAAGAACTGCATAGTCCCCAGATAGGATTGTCCCATCATGCCCACGTTGCCGTCGGACCAGGGCTGGGCGACGATCCAGTTGATCAGGTCGTTGGTGTCCTTCTGTTCCTCCGGCGCGAAGACCGTGGGACGGTAGCCGAAAGAGGCTCCCGTACCCCTCACGTCGGCCACAACGAAGGCGTATCCGTAGGACATGACGACCCGGTATTCACTGTTGGGATCGGACGCCTGACTCTGGACCACCCCCGTGTCCGTCACGCTCGCCCGGTGGTAGGGGGTCATGACCAGAATGGTGGGGAACTTGTCCCGCGCCGGCCCGTCCGCCGGCATGTAGGTGTCTTCGGCGATGCGGACGCCGTCGCGCATGGTGACGTACTGCGAGGTGACGGTAAAGCTCTTGTACTCCGGAGAGGTGTAGCCGGAGTACTGACCGGGAGTGCTGACCTTCTGCCCGGTTTGGGGCTGGGCATGGCCGACGGCCACGGTCATGATCAGCGGGATTAGGAGAAGTGCACAGAGCCGGAAAAACCTGCCTGCGTATCCGTTCATGGCGTATTTCCTTTCTTCGACACCCGAAGGGTCACACAGCACCTCGTGCGTGCGAGCTTTCAGCGCGCGTCTCCGCGGAGTTGATAGAGCCGGCGTTCTCCAGGGGCGTCCGGATGCGATTGAGCCGTTGGCTGGGGGCCGGTCGTTGAGGATTGACCATGATGGGGCTGTCCGTGGGCTCGGGTCCGCCTTCGTGGAAGCGCTCATCCCAGGGCGCGTGGCGAAACTGGCCCCATACTAGGCGCCCCCTCGTCGGCCCGTCAAGCCCGCTTCGCGGCAGGCATGGCTACATTACCGCTGTGGTGGAGCCGCCGTCCACCTGGATGGTGGTGCCAGTGATGTGTCGGGCCGGCTCCGAGGCCAGGAAGACCACCAGGGCAGCGATGTCCTCCGGCTGGCCCAGATGCCCCACGGGCACGCGCCGGCCCTCCTCCTCGATGACATCCTCCAGCGGGCGGCCCTCGGCGGTGGCCCGGTTCTGGAGCACCTGGCGCATGCGGTCGGTGAGGGTGAGGCCGGGGCAGACGTTGTTCACCAGGATCTGCTCCGGGCCCAGCTCGCGAGACAGAGTCTTCGCCAGGCCCACCACGCCGAGTCGGGCGGCGTTCGAGAGAATGAGCCCGTCCAAGGGCTGCTTCACGGCCATGGAGGTGATGTTGATGATGCGGCCGCCGCCTCGTCGCCGCAGGTGGGGGAGAGCCTCGCGTACCGTGCGCGCCACGCTGAGGAAGTTCTGCTCCAGCGCGGCCTGCCAGACCTCGTCCGAGTGCGCGTCGAAGGTGCCAAGCGGCGGGCCGCCGGCGTTGTTCACTACGATGTCCAGCCCGCCGAACCTGGAGACGGTCTCCGCCACGAAGCGCCGTATGTCCTCGTAGCGCGACATGTCGCAGACCACGGGGAGCACCTCGCTGCCGGTGGCGCCGGCGATCTCGGCCGCTGTCGCCTCCAGACCTTCGCGGCCGCGAGCGCCAATGGCCACCCGGCAGCCCTCCCGCGCCAGGGCCATAGCCACTGCCTTGCCGATGCCGCGGCTGGCCCCGCCCACCAGCGCCACCTTGCCCGCCAGTCCCAGCTCCATGATGCACCCTCCGTCCTGCCGCTCCAGCGCGTGTATGGCTAGGCGGATCGTAGCCGGGCAGCCGCTACGGTCAATGTTGGGCACACCGGGCCCGCCGCGGGGGCCCCTGAACGGGCGGCCAAGCTTGACCTGCTGATCGCCTTCTGACACTATGGTGGAACCGAGAGCAGGAAGCTGAGGAGAAGAAGACTGTGGATGACCTCGCGTTGCTCGATGCCACCGCCCAGGCCGAGCTCGTACGGCGCAAGGAGGCCAAGCCCACCGAACTCGTTGATGCCGCCATCGAGCGCATCGAACGCCTGAACCCCACTCTCAACGCTGTCGTCACGCCCATGTACGACCTGGCCCGCAAGGCGGCCGCGGGCCCCCTGCCCGACGGGCCCTTCGCCGGCGTTCCCTTCCTGCTGAAGGACCTGCTGGCTGAGTACGGCGGCGTTCGCTTCACCGAGGGTTCGGCCTTTCTGGCCGACCACGTCTCAGACTGCGACACCGAGCTCGTCGCACGTCACAAGCGCGCCGGCCTGATCGTCGTCGGGAAGACAAACACGCCGGAGTTCGGCATCCTCATTACGACCGAACCCCGCCTGTTCGGCCCCACCCACAACCCCTGGGATGTCGGGCGCACTACGGGCGGCTCCAGCGGCGGCTCGGCAGCGGCGGTCGCCGCCGGTCTCGTGCCCATGGCCCACGGCAACGACGGCGGCGGCTCTATTCGCATTCCGGCCTCTTGCTGCGGGCTGTTTGGCCTCAAGCCTACGCGCGGGCGTAACCCCCTGGGCCCCCACTACGGGGACATGTTCACCGGCCTGGTGGCCGAGCACGCTATCACCCGCTCGGTCCGGGATAGCGCCGCCCTGCTTGACGCCACCTCAGGGCCCGACCTGGGCGACCCCTACTGGGCGCCGCCTCCTGCGCGCCCCTTCCTCCAGGAGGTGGGCGCCGGCCCAGGACGGCTCCGCATCGCCTTGACCACTCAGGCAGCCACGGGCGCCTCAGTGCACCCCGACTGCGTGGCGGCCGCGCGCGATGCAGCGGCTCTGTGTGCTGACCTGGGCCACGAGGTGACGGAGGTCACACCGGCCATCGACGGCCAGGTGGTGACGCAGGCCTTTATGACCCTCTGGTCGGCGGGATGCGCCTGGACCGTGGATGACTGGGCGCGCAGGACCGGGCGGACGCCGACCCCTGACCTGTTCGAGCCCCTCACGTGGGTCCTCCAGGAGATGGGCCGCCAGCACAGCGCCTCGGCCTACCTCCTGGCTCTCCAGGACTTGCAGAAGGTGAGCCGTCAAGTCGCGCGCTTCTTCCTCGACTACGATGTACGGCTCACGCCCACCCTCGGCGAGCCGCCTGTCCCCCTTGGCACCTTCGACTCTCCCCCGGAGAACCCTCTTCAGGGTCTCATACGCGCGGCGTCCTTCGTGCCCTTCACGCTGATCTGCAACGTCACCGGCCAGCCGGCCATGTCGGTGCCACTCTACTGGAACTCCGAAGGCTTACCGATAGGCAGCCACTTCATTGGCCGCTTTGGCGACGAGGCCACCCTCTTTCGCCTTGCCGCCCAGCTTGAGCAGGCCCGTCCGTGGGCTGGCCAGCGCCCGCCCGTCTCGGCCTGACGATCTCACAGCGGACAGTGAACGTGCGTAACATAGTCGATACGACGAAGTTCAACCAGAGCGCTGTTCTTCCCTATGAATTGAGGCCGCAAGATTTCCAGATGGCGATGCAGGATGTTTACGATTTCTTCTTCGACGTGAACTCCTACCTGGTCAGAAAAGGGCTTCAACGTCTCGACGACATGCTCAGGCCAGCCATCATGTCGGGTGTACTGTCAGACATGTTGACCGCGAGCCTTGCGAAGCATTCTCGCACGCTGACCGAAAACAGGTATTTCAACGGCCACCCCGACCTGATCGTTCAGGGCGTATACGCTGAGAATGCAGTGAAGGCGGGCACGGAGGGAATTGAAGTCAAGACGACCCGCAAGATCGGGGGAGCAGTCGACACGCATGGAGCCAGAGACCAATGGATGTGCGTCTTCGTGTACCATGTCGACACGGTGTCAGAACCGACACGCGACCGCCGCGCCATGACATTCCTTGAAGTCTATCTTGGCAAGGTGGCTGTCGAAGACTTCAGGAAGAACCCGAGAGGCGAACTGGGAACCCGAACGGCAACCCTTCACAAGGAGGGGATCAAGAAACTAAGAGAGAACTGGCTCTACAAACTATGATTTGCCGTTGCCATTATACGAGGCGAGCTTGGGTATGGCCTCACATGCCATGTTGAAGTAGTGTTCGTCCTTCTCCACACCAATGCTCGCGTATCCGATTGCTTCCGCGGCCGCCAGCGTGGAACCCGCACCGGCAAACGGATCCAGAACGACGCCCTCCCCCAATGGCAGCACAGCTCTCACCAATTGACGCAAGAAAGCTTGGGGCTTCAGGCTCGGGTGTGGGGCCATGGTACGTTCGCTCTTCCTCGTTGGCGCGGATTCGATTACGTCCCCAAACGGTTTGTCCTTCCTCGGACGTCGGAAGCCACCCGTCTTCCACTTGCGCAGGTTGTCTTGGATCCTACCCTCAACGGGCTTACGAAAAACAACCCATGGTTCCCACATGGAGCGGGGCATGACACTGACTCCGGCAAATTCCGTGTGTGCGTCTTTGGGTCGGTCTCCACCCCGCATCGTCATAGTTAAACGTATGATCTCGCCGCGCCTCTCCAACCCTGCAGCTGCGAGAGCGCTGGAGACTATGTATGAAACAAGAGGGTTGGAGGCCACGACGACCTGCGCCCCCGGCACAAGTTTCGGCATCAAAAGCCTCGCCCATAGGAAGAAGAATGACCTTATTCCTTCAAGTTGCTCAGGCGTTAATGTTGTGAAGCGAGGCAGCGGAGATCGCGTGTGCCCGTCAAAGGACGGAGGGATTCGCCAAACACCGCCCTTGCCATTCCGGAGTTTTATTTGCTGCTCTTCCGAATATTCGTGAAGTCCGTACGGGGGGTCCGTGACAACAGCGTGGATCCTGTTGTTACCCTGCTGTCTTAACCAGTCGAAGCAGTCCGCGTGGTGTAGAATCGCCCTCCTGAACTGCACGGGGTCGCGCCAACCCTGATTGCTAGGGAGGCTCTGTTGGACTGCCATTGCTGGGTTTCCGTCCAAAGCATACAGGCCGCGAGACTCGCGGACAAACAAACCTGGTGTGTTGAGGCGGAGATAGGATCGAACGGACGAGGATGGGGTTGGTCCTATCATCTGCGCCACGTTATCCTCGATGTCCTTGACCGGCAGAGGTTTCGCGGCAATTGCCAGGACCTGCCAAATCGCATCTCTTACACGCCCGGGCTGGTATCTGACCTTTTCTTCGCTCATGTCTACCTCTCCAGATGCTCACGTGAAGAATAGACGTCTGGACGTCTTGTTGTCAAGGGCGAGAACTCGTGCGCCGAGGCTTCTCGGAGTTCCCTTACGCGCTTAGGGGATCACTACCCGCGCCCGCCTGTTGATTGACAGAGGTGGCCTACGCTGCTATAGTGCCACCGTCGCCCGGGCGACAACGACAACTGAATATTGCGCGTCGTTGTGGGGGTGCCCTTCGGGGCTCAAATGGGCAAGTCCGGTGCAAGGCCGGTGCTGTCCCGCAACTGTGTGGCCCGCCCCTCGGGCCGAGCCAGAAAACCTGCCCTCACAGCATGCCATTAGCCTTCGAGGATAAGGCGCGGGCACACCTTACGGCGTAGTCCAGCCCTTGCCCCAGGCAAGGGCTTTTCTTCCCGAAAGGCCCCCGATCTTCTCAAGGCGGGGGAGTTTTGTTGCCCTGCGTCCCGCTCGCTGAAACGGAGGTACGCAATGCGACGGCTTCCCTTGCTGGGAATCTTGCTGGCCCTTTTGCTGGCCCTGACACTGGTTATGGCCGCCTGCGGCGGGGAAAAGGAGCCCGCCGCCAGCCCTGAACCCACGGCCCCGGCCACCGACTTCCCACTCACCGTCACCCGCAGCGACGGCCGCAACCTGACGATAGCGGAGGCGCCCCAGCGCATCGCCTCCCTATCGCCGGCGGCGACGGAGGTCTTGTACGCCGTGGGTGCCGGGCCCCAGATCGTGGCTACCGACCTGCAATCGGACTACCCGGCGGAGGCCGAGAACACCACCAAGCTGGACGCCTTTCAGCCCAACCTGGAGGCCATTGCGGGCGTCGAGGCCGACCTGATCATAATCGCCTCCAACCAGGACGACATTGTCGAAGCTCTCGACCGCCTGGGCGAGACGGTCCTCTTCATTGAGGTGCCTGATACTATCGACGGCGTCATGGGACAGGTGTGGCTTCTGGCCCGCGTCAGCGGCCACGCCGAGGAGGGCGGACGCCTGGCCCAGGAGATGAAAGATCGCATGAGGGCGGTCACCGACAAACTGGCGGACGTCGAGGAGGGGCCGCGCGTCTACCACGAGCTGGACAACACCTTCTTCACAGTGGCTCCCAACTCCTTCGTGGGCGACTTCTATAGCCTGCTCAAGGCCCACAACATCGCCGAGGGCGCCCCCACGGCCTATCCCCAGCTCAGTCAGGAGGAGATCCTGGACCGCGACCCGGAGGTCATCATCCTGGCCGACGCGGACGCCGGCGAGTCGGCGCAGACGGTGAAGGCGAGGCCCGGCTGGGGCGTCATCAGCGCCGTCAAGAACGACCGCATCTACGTTGTCGACCCCAACATCGTCAGCCGGCCCGGCCCGCGCGTGGCGGATGCCCTTGAACAACTGGCGCGCGTCCTCTACCCGGAGAAGTTCCCTTGAGGCGAGCCCGCGCCTTGGCCGCTCCGGACCCCCAAGCCGACGCCTTCGCCGGCGAGGAAGCCTTCGCCCTGCCGGGCGTGCGGCCGCTGCGAATCTCTCTGTTGCTGGCGCTGGCGGCCGTCCTGGCCGCCGTCCTCCTGGGGGCGAGCCAGGGCTCCGTGGGCATCCCGTTCACTACCGTGGTGCGCATCCTGGCCTCCAAGGTGCTGGGGCTAGGAAGCGTGACCTGGCCCGAGACCTGGGAGGAGATCATCTGGCAGATCCGCCTGCCGCGGGTGATCCTGGCCGGCCTGGTGGGGGCCACTCTGGCCTTCTCCGGGGCCGCCTACCAGGGCATCCTCCGCAACCCTCTCGCCGACCCCTACCTCATCGGAGTGGCGGCCGGCGCCGGCCTGGGGGCGACCATCGTCCTTGTCTCGTCGGTGCCCTACGCCTTCGGCACACTGAGTCTGCTGCCGCCGGCCGCCTTCGTGGGGGCGGTGCTGGCCGTCTCCATCAGCTATGGGCTGGCCCGTAGCGGCGGCGTGGCGCCCAACGTCACCCTCATCCTGGCCGGCGTCGCCATCTCCGCGGCGGCTACCTCGGCCATGTCCTTCCTCATCATGGCCAATCACGAGCGCGTGGCGACGGTGCTCTCCTGGCTCCTGGGGGGCTTCAACACTGCTACCTGGCAGAAGGTGGGCATCGTGCTGCCCTACAGCCTGGTGGGCGGGGCCGCTGTCCTGGCTAGCGCCCGCTTCCTCAATGTCCTCCAGTTGGATGAGGAGGAGGCGCAGCAACTGGGGGTGCCCGTCGAGAGGGTGAAGTTGCTGGTCATCGTCACCGCCTCCCTGGCGACGGCGGCGGCCGTATCAGTGAGCGGGCTTATCGGCTTCGTGGGGCTCATCGTGCCCCACACGGTGCGTCTCCTCTGGGGGTTTGACTACCGGCGCCTGGTGCCCATGTCGATGGCAGCCGGCGCCGTCTTCCTCATCCTGGCCGACCTGGCGGCCCGGTCCGTCCTTTCGCCTTCGGAAGTACCGGTCGGGGTCGTCACCGCCCTCTGCGGGGCGCCTTTCTTCCTCTGGCTGCTGCGCCGCCACCGGCGCGCCGTCTTCTGAGGAGAGCGATGCTGGAGATACGGGACCTCTGGGCCGACTACGGCGGCGCCCCCGTCCTGCGCGGGGTGAGCCTGGACGTGGCCTCCGGCGAGGTGGTGGGCCTGGTGGGCCCCAACGGCTCTGGGAAGACCACTCTCGTGCGCGCGGTCACACGGGTGATGCCTCTCCGTTCGGGGGAGGTGCGCCTCCTGGGCGAAGACAGCCGGACGCTGACGAGGGCGGCGCTGGCCCGTCGAGTGGCGGTGGTCCCCCAGAGCCCTGCCCTGCCCGAAGGCTTCACCGTCCTGGAGATCGTCCTCATGGGTCGCACCCCCCACCTGCGACTGCTACAATCCGAAGGGCCATCAGACCTGGCGGCGGCCCGCCGGGCCCTGACCCAGACGGGCGCTACCGCCCTCGCCCCTCGCTTCGCCCACCAGCTCTCGGGGGGCGAGCGGCAGCAGGTGGTCATTGCCCGCGCCCTGGCCCAGGAGGCGCCCGTGCTGCTCCTGGATGAGCCGACCTCGCACCTGGACGTGGGCCATCAGATGACCGTCATGGGCCTGGTGCGACGCCTCTGCCAGGAGCGCAGCCTGGCCGTGCTCGCCACCATCCACGACCTGACGCTGGCTGCCCTCTACTGCGACCGGCTGGTGCTCCTGGACCGGGGCGCCGTCGTCGCCGAGGGGTCGCCGGAGTCGGTGCTGCAGCCGGAGCTCATCGCAAGGGCCTACGGGGCGGAGGTGACGGTGCTGCGCCACCCGGCCAGCGGCAGGCCGGTGGTGGTGCCCCTTCCGCCAGAGGCGGCCAGACGGCCGCCCGTCCGGGCGGATTCGCCCCAGGCGAAGGGCGCCGCCCCGGCGTCGGAGCCGGCCGGCGGCGGCCAGACGGCCGCCCCTCGGGGCGGGCCGCCGTCGGGGGACGGCCGCAGGGACGGAGGAGAGAGGTGAGCGCTGCTCCCAAGGCCAAACGCAAGCCGCTGGTTGTGGTGTACACCGGCCACGGCAAGGGGAAGACCACCTCCGCCCTGGGTATCCTCTTTCGAGCCTGGGGACGGGGCATGAAGGTGGCCATGCTCTCCTTCATCAAGACCAAGACCAGCAACTACGGCGAGGAGCGAGCTGGCA
>Ga0315279_10003929_pt1 | contig 20264 bp, 20 predicted proteins | sample YL17G06_20_MG_FD_203694 | JGI IMG/M metagenome (GOLD analysis project Ga0315279, IMG submission 203694) | Sediment microbial communities from Yellowstone Lake, YNP, Wyoming, USA - YL17G06_20 | ecosystem: Environmental > Aquatic > Freshwater > Lake > Sediment | place: USA: Wyoming | collected... | reverse complement strand
TGGTTTGACGGTACAATTGCGCGGCTTCGTGGTAACGGCCTTGTTCGATCAACCACATTGCTGAAGGGATGTCATTGTGACAGGGGCAGGCTAACATGCAGGGCGCCGGGTCGGGGCAGTGGATGCAGCGCGAGGCTTCCAGCATGGCCCGGTCGGAATCGATCGGGATGATGACATCGCCAAAGTCACATACCCGTTCTGTCGGCGGGCGCAGTGACAGGTCCTCGTAAGGCATATAGACGCGCTCTTTGCGGTCTATTTCGAGAGATTCGCTTGGGATTGTTTGCATAGGACCTCCGGCTCAGCGACGGCACCTTTCTTGTTACTACCATAATACTCAATCTTGCATCCGGCACACAGGCTTTAATGTCACCATTGCTCGCGACAATAATCACAATGTCTACTGTAAGATTTCCATAAGAAATGATGCGGAATTCCCTCTTTTTTTTATATGACATAAGGTTAGAATTGCATCGGTAGTGCGAGATAGCACCTCGCGCTGCGGCAGCCCTAAAATAGGCGGCAGTCTTTGCCCTGAAACTATTTTTCGAATCGAACGTGCTTAATATGGAACCATCTTTTTCCGTGGAGCAAGAGCTGATCCGCCGGGCGCGCGCCGGCGATCAGGGCGCGTTCGAGCGTATGATCAATATCTACACTCCGCGCCTGTTCAAGGTTGTCCGGCGCATGACGAGCGACACGAACGAAGCCGAGGCGATCTTGCAGGAGACCTTCTGGCGCATCTGGAAGGCGCTGCCTCGTTACCAGGAGGACCATCACTTCTTTCCTTACCTGGCGACGGTGGCAACCAATCTGCTGCGCGATTCCTGGCGCAAGGATCGCTGGCGCTTATCGGATGAGTACGAGGCTCTTGCTGATCAATTTCCGGATAACCTGCCGACGCCTGAGACTCAGATCGAGGCAGTGGAACGATTGCAAGCCCTGGCGGAGGCAGTTGCGGATCTGCCGCCTGCGTACCGCGCCGTGATCGCCCTGCGCTACGACGCTGGCCTGAGCTACGAAGAGACTGCCGCTGCCCTGGATTTGCCCTTGAATACGGTGCGTACTCATTTGCGCCGGGCGAAAGCAGTCCTGCGTCAAAAGTTGGAGACTTTCGATGGATAGACGGGATGATCTCGACCGGATTTTGGAACGCCTGCCATCCGACGCCCCGCGCCGCGAACTGGCCGCTGAAATCTCGCGCTACGTACGCGGCAAGCGGCGCAGTGCATTCAACAGGCGGCTCGCGCTGACCCTCGCCCTGGCGGTCAGCGGTTTGTGGTTGAGTTCGCCACTGATCTCGGCGCTGGTCGCTTCGCAGAAAAGTTCCAGCTCAGGCCTGGCGATGCTCCTGGACTGGATCCAGGCTGCGCTGGTCGGCCTGGAATCGTTCGTCAATTACACCTGGAACGGCCTGACCGGCTTGCAAGCCGGCATCGCCGATTCGATTTCCGCCTCGACCTGGCTGGGCGTGGCTGTGCTGGGACTGAGCTGCCTGTTGGCGTTGGATCAATTGTTGCCCACGGGCGCAGATACGGAGTGTACAAGTAATGGTTCCCATAAAGGAGCTGAGGCATGAACCGCTGGAAATGGGTTGTTATCCTGTTGACCGTTTTATCGCTTGCCATACTCAGCGTAGCTTCTTTGTTGGGTTGGCAGCGCTGGACGCCGCACCCGCTCTTGCAAACTGAATGGCAGGATTTGCCCTTTCACACGATATTCCCTGTCCTTGACAGGTATCGAACGCCGATCTCGTCCATAAGCATCCTGTTCTCTCTCTACGTCATCGGCATTCTGATCCTTTTCGCCGCTCCGCGAGCCGTGCGCCGGGTTGCTGAAAAATTCATGGACACGCCTGGGCGTCTGGCGCGCTTGGCTCTGTTTGGTTTCTTGTTTGCCGTCCTGGTGCTGGCTGTCAGCATAAGCTCCGCGCTGGCATTGGGTACCTTCCCATTGACCATCTTGCTGTTTGCCATGTTGTTCAGTGGCGGCATATTTGGCATCGTTACCCTGGCTCTTGCCATTGGACGCGGGCTGATGCGGCGGGCAGGTTGGGGACATCTCTCGCCTCTATACGCCTTGCTGCTCGGCGAGTTGATCATCTTCTCGCTGTGCCGCATCCCTTGGGCCGGTAGCGTGCTATTTGCAATCTTCTCCAGCCTTGGACTCGGCGCGGTGATCGCTTCCCGCTTCGGGTCAGGGGAATCCTGGAGTCTAAATATCCTTACGGAGGAAGAAAAGAAATGAAAAAAAGAACATGGATCATCCTTGGTGCACTCGCAATAGTGGCTGTCGTTGTTGGTGCGTACTTTTACGTTCGCGGCCGCAACCAGGCTGCGACGGCCACCCAACTCCAGACGGTCGTAGCCGCTCGCGGTGATCTGACCGCTATGATCGGCGCAACTGGAACGGTTCGCTCCAACCAGAATGCCATCCTTACCTGGCAAACGAGTGGCAGCGTAGAAACGGTGGAAATCAAGATCGGCGACCGGATCAATGCGGGTGACGTGCTGGCCACGCTTCTAGAGACTTCGTTACCCCAAAGCGTCATACTGGCTCAGGCCGACCTTGTGAATGCGCAACAGGCGCTCAATAACTTGTTTGATTCCAAAGCGCAACAGGCTCAGGCGCAGTTAAACCTGGCCAATGCGCAGAAGGATTACGACGCGGCAGTAATGAGTCGAAACAACGTCCGCACTCATGCCAACAATTCGTTGATCGAGAATTATCGCTCCAGCTATGTTTTGGCCCAGGACAAGCTGGATAATGCGAAGGAGTATTACGATGAGTTTGCGAACGCCGCGGAGGACGATTTAAGGAAAGCGCAGGCATACAATTCTCTTTATGCGGCCCAACAAGAACGGGATAAGGCTTATAACAATTGGGTTTGGTATGAATACCCGCCCTCACCCCAAGATATTGCCGTGGCGGAAGGCAAAGTCGCGGTCGCCACAGCTACATTGGACGACGCTCAACGTGAATGGGATCGCCTGAAGGATGGCCCGGATCCAGCCGATATCGAAGCTGCGCAAGCGAAAGTAACAGCCATCCAGGCGACCATCAACATGGCAAAGCTCGTGGCGCCATTTGCTGGCATGGTCAGCGAGGTGGATGTGATGGTAGGGGATCAGGTCAGATCTGGATCCAATGCGTTTCGCATTGACGATCTCTCTCATCTCCTGGCAGACGTGCAGGTCTCCGAAGTGGATATCAACAGCGTCAAGGTTGGGCAGCCGGTGACGATCACCTTCGATGCCATCCTCGGCCAGGAATATCACGGCAAGGTGACCCAAGTGGCCCAGGTTGGCGATGTGGTCCAGGGGGCGGTGAACTTCACCGTCACGGTCGAAATCACCGATTCGGACGAACAGGTCAAACCTGGCATGACCGCGGCGGTCAATATCGTCGTGAATGCTCTGAAAGATGTATTATTAGTGCCCAACCGGGCTGTGCGCCTGGTGGACGGCCAGCGGGTGGTTTATGTCCTGCGTAATGGTCTACCGGTGGAAGTCAAGATCACGCTTGGCGCCTCATCCGACACGGTGAGCGAGGTCGTATCCGGCGATCTGAAAGAGGGCGACCTGATCATCCTCAATCCGTCAACGACGCTAATTCCCGGCGGTGGCATGGGCGGCTCCTTCGTTGGAGGCGGTTAATGGAGACCCCTGTTATCGCCGCCAAAGACTTGACCAAAGTTTATAAAATGGGCGAGGTGGAAGTCCATGCTTTGCGCGGCGTGTCGCTACAGATCGAGCGCGGCGAGGTGGTCGCCATCATGGGCCCCTCCGGGTCGGGTAAGTCCACCCTGATGAACATGCTGGGCTGCCTCGACCGGCCATCTTCTGGCGAATATGTCCTTGATGGAGAGACGGTTTCCACGCTCAACGACGACCAACTGGCTACCATCCGCAACCGGAAGGTCGGTTTCGTTTTCCAGACCTTCAACTTGCTCGCGCGTACCACGGCGCTGGGGAACGTCGAATTACCTTTGCGCTATGCCGGGATCACCTCGGGGCGCAAGGAACAGGCGCGCGCCGCGCTGGAGGCGGTGGACCTGGCTGACCGCGTTAAACACCGTCCCACCGAACTCTCCGGCGGTGAGCAGCAGCGCGTGGCCATTGCCCGCGCCCTGGTCAATAACCCGGCCATCATCATGGCCGACGAGCCGACCGGGAACCTGGATTCCAAATCAGGCCACGAGATCATGAACTTGCTGCTTAACTTGAATCGTGAACGTGGAACCACACTGATCATCGTCACCCACGACGCGACCATTGCCAAACAGACCCAGCGCGTCATCAGCCTGATGGACGGTCTGCTGGAGAAGAAAGCATGAACATCGCACAGTCTATCCTCGAGGCGCTCGAAAGCTTGAACGCCAACAAAATGCGATCTGGCTTGACCATCCTGGGCATCGTCATCGGCGTGGGGGCGGTGATCGCCATGCTGGCGATTGGGCAAGGCGCCCAGTCCAGCATCACCGGCGCCATCACGAGTATTGGCACCAACCTGCTGTTCGTCTCCTCTGGCAACAGGACTGCGGATGTGCGCAACGCCAAGCCGCTAACCCTGGCCGATGCACAGGCGATTGCCGATCCCTTGTCCGCGCCGGACGTGGCAGCGGTTGCGCCGGTCATCCAGGGCAGTGGGACGATCACTGCTGGCGGCCAGTCCATGGACATCAGTATTACGGGAACCACGCCAGAGTATTTCTCCCTGCAAAATTACTCGTTGCTCGAAGGAGACTTCCTGACCCAGGATCAGCAATTGGGCAGCTCCTCAGTGGCCGTCATCGGCCCCGGCGTGGCGGACAAGTTGTTCGACCGCCGGGATGGCGTGATCGGTGAGACCGTGCGGATCGAGGGACAACCATTCCGCATTGTCGCCTTGTTGGCCTCCAAGGGCGGAGGCATGTTTGGCAGCGAGGATAACAGCGTCATCGTCCCATTCAGCACGGCGCAGACGCGGCTGATCCACCGTTCCGGCCTCCGGCAGATTGACCAACTCCTGGTGCAGGCGGTCAGCGCGGAGGCGGTCCCTCTGGCAAGCGATGAGATCGCCCAAATCCTGCGCCAGCGTCATCGCACGGAAATCGGCGTGGACGATTTCACCATCTTTTCCCAGGCCGCTATACTCTCCACTGCGTCAACCATTCTCAGCGTAATGACCATTTTCCTGGGCGGCATCGCGGCCATTTCCCTGCTGGTGGGCGGGATCGGCGTGATGAACATCATGCTAGTTTCAGTGACCGAGCGGACGCGCGAGATCGGCCTGCGCAAGGCGCTGGGCGCGCATAAACGCGATATCCTGGTCCAATTCCTGACCGAGTCATCCATGCTTACGTTGATCGGCGGTCTGATCGGGATTGGCTTGGGCTGGTTGATCTCGTTCATTGTCGGGCGCATCGCTGCCAACGCCGGGACGCCCCTCAATCCGCTCATCAGTCTCGACGCGGTTTTACTGGCCACGCTCTTCTCGGCCTCCGTTGGCCTGTTCTTCGGGATCTATCCGGCTTCGCGCGCCGCCAATCTCGAACCGGTGGAGGCCCTTAGGTACGAATAATTAGAGTTAATGAACATCGCGCAGTCCATTATCGAAGCGCTGGAAAGCCTGAACGCCAACAAACTGCGCTCCGGTCTGACCATCCTGGGCATTGTCATCGGCGTGGCGGCAGTGATTGCCATGTTGGCCATCGGCGTGGGCGCCCAGCAGACCATCACCGGCTCGATCAGCGGCATCGGCACCAACTTGTTGTTCGTTTTCAGGGGCAATATGATACAGGAGGTGCGCAACCCCAAGCCGCTAACCCTGGAGGATGCCAATGCCATTGCCGACCCCTTTGCCGCGCCTTCGGTAGCGGCGGTCGCGCCAGTGCTGCGGGGAAATGGCGAGATCGCTGCCAGCGGGGAACGGGCGAATGCCAGCATCATCGGCGCCACGCCGGATTACTTCCCGCTTCGCAACTACACATTGAGAGAGGGTGAGTATCTGACCGAGGAGTACTTGCTGGGCCGGGCTTCGGTCGTCCTGCTCGGTTCGGAAGTGGCCGATAAATTATTTGGCCGTCAGGAAGGCATCGTCGGCGAGACGGTGCGAATCGAGGGTCAGCCTTTTCGCGTCATTGGCGTGTTGGTCTCCAAGGGCGGCGGTATGCTCGGCAGCGAGGATGACCGCGTGATCGTCCCGTTCAGCACGGCGCAGGCGCGCCTCATTCACCGCAGCGGACGAAACCGCATTGACCTGCTGCTGGTGCAGGCCGTCAGCGTCGGGGCGGTGCCGCAAGCTTCCGAGGAAGTATCCCAGATCTTGCGTCAGCGCCACCGCACAGCCATCGGCGTGGACGATTTCACCGTCTTCTCGCAGAAGGATTTCCTCAGCACCGCGCAGACTGTTACCAGCGTGCTGACCATCTTCCTGGGCGGCATTGCCGGCATCTCCCTGCTGGTGGGCGGCATCGGCATCATGAACATCATGCTGGTCTCAGTCACCGAGCGGACGCGCGAGATCGGCTTGCGCAAGGCGTTGGGCGCGCGCAAGCGTGACATTTTGATCCAGTTCCTGACCGAATCATCATTGCTCAGTCTGATAGGCGGCGTGGTCGGCATTGCCCTGGGCTGGTTGATCTCATTCATCGTTGGGCGCATCGCTGCCAACTCCGGGACGCCATTCAACCCCTCCATTGGTGTTAATTCTGTGCTGCTGGCGACGCTCTTCTCGGCCGCGGTCGGCCTTTTCTTCGGCATTTACCCGGCCAGCCGCGCGGCCAGCCTTGAGCCGGTGGAGGCGCTGCGATACGAGTAAGCAGTGCTGTGAAAGGGTATAATTGGCGATAGTGAGTGTTTGGAGAATCTTGCTTCAAACCACAGACACTTGCACATGCGCAAGTGCAAGTGCGAACACAGATAAACACAGATTTTCGATATCCACATCAGGAGAAACCAATGAAGCAAAAACTCGAACAACTCAAGACCATGCTGGCCGAAATAACAGACCTGGCTGGAGCTGTGGCCCTGCTTGGCTGGGATCAGCAGACGAATATGCCACCGGGTGGGGCGGAAGCGCGCGGCAACCAGTTGGGAACCCTCCAGCGGCTGATCCACGAACGCCAGACTTCAGCCGCGATGGGAAAGTTGTTGGAAGAACTCAAGCCCTATGCGGCGGCGCTTGATCCCGATTCGGACGATGCACGCCTGGTCAAGGTGGTCGCCCATGACTACGACATCGCCACCCTCGTCCCTGCGGAGTGGGTGGTTGAGTTCGCCCAAGTGACCACGATGGCGCAGCAGGCCTGGGTCGAGGCGCGGACAAAATCTGTATTCTCCATCTTCCGCCCGCACCTGGAAAAGATCGTCGAGCTCGGCCAGCGCTACGTTTCCTTCTTCCCGCCTGCGGATCATCCCTACGACATCTTGCTGGATGTCTTCGAGCCGGGCATGAAGACTGCCGATGTCAGGGCAATTTTCGATGCCTTGCGCCCGAAGCAGGTGGAGCTGATCAAGGCCATCACCGCGAAACCGCAAGTGGACGATTCTTTCCTGCACCAGGCTTTCGACGAGAAGAAGCAGTGGGATTTCGGCGTGGAGGTCATCACCAAGTTCGGTTACGATTGGAAGTGCGGCCGCCAGGATAAAGCCCCTCACCCGTTCACCAATGGCGGCAGCCGTAGCGACATGCGCATCACAACGCGGATTGCTCCGAATTTCCTCAACTCGATGATCTTCGGCACCATGCACGAATGCGGCCATGCCCTGTATGGCCAGGGCACTGCCGCTGGGCTGGATCGCACCTCACTAGATACCGGCGCTTCGCTGGCGGTGCACGAGTCGCAATCCCGCATGTGGGAGAACCTGGTCGGGCGTTCGCTGCCCTTCTGGGAACACTTCTACCCGCGCTTGCAGGAAACCTTCCCCTCGCAGTTGGGCAGCGTCACGCTGGAGAAGTTCTACAAGGGCATCAACAAGGTCCAGCCGTCGCTCATCCGTGTGGAGGCCGACGAGGCCACCTACAACCTGCACATCATGCTGCGCCTCGAAATAGAAATTGCCATGGTGGAGGGCAGGCTGGCGGTCAAGGACCTGCCTGAGGTCTGGAATAGCAAGATGGAAGAGTACCTAGGCGTTGTCCCGCCGGATGATGCCAGGGGTGTGCTCCAGGACATCCACTGGTCGAGCGGCATGATGGGTTATTTCTCCACTTACACCCTGGGCAACCTGATCTCGGCCCAACTGTGGGAGGTGATCGGGCGCGACATTCCAGACCTGGCCGACCAGATCCGCGCCGGTAAATTCGACGCCCTGCTCGGCTGGCTGCGCGAAAAGATCCACCAGCATGGGCGCAAGTTCGAGCCGCAGGAATTGGTGCAAAAGGTTACCGGCTCGAAGATTGACCCGGCACCCTACTTGCATTATCTAAAAGTGAAATTCGGCCAGATCTACGGCCTGTAACCAAACAAGTAGAGACGCCCGGCCGGGCGTCTCTACAGTAACATGAAAACCCTCCGCTGCCTCACGCTGAAGAGTTTGCTGCTGGTCGTGCTGACCGGTTGTGCACCTCTTTGGTGGAACTCGCTGCCGACTCCCTGGTCGACCGGTTACCTGCCCACCGCGGTTGCCCTGACCATGGCTGCCATCTCCACACCAACGCAGCCGACGCCCACCGGACCCCCGACCGGCACGCCGACCATCGAGCCATCTGCCACCCTCACACCATCCCCAACCCTCTCCCCAACGCCTTTTCCACTGCCAAGTTTCTTTCCAACGGAAACGCCGGCCCCGGCTTTTACTCCCGGACCATCCTTGGCAGCCGCCATCCAAATCTCGATCCCCGGGCCGCTCTCCAAACTTCTCTCACCCATCAAGCTGCAAGGTCACGTGATCCCAGGTTACGACAACCTGGTGCGCATCGAACTGTATGGCGAGGATGGCCGCCTGCTGGCACGCGAGCTTCTACGCTTGTACACTTCGGGGAAATGGGCCTACCTGGCAATTGATATCCCCTTCGAGGTGCAGGCTCCGGCAGAATTAGCGCGCTTGCAGGTCAGCACGCAGGATCAGTATGGGCGCACCAGCGCGTTGAACTCCGTCTTCATTTTGCTGCTTTCAGCTGGTTTTGCGGAGATCAATCCCCCCGGCAGCCTGGACGAACGCTGCACGCTGGACACGCCCTCGCCCGGCACGCGCATCTCGAAAGGGACGCTGGCCATGAGCGGCCAGATGCGTCCGTTCAATAGCCAGCCCCTAGTCATAGAGCTGGTCACATCCAGCGGTGCCGTCGTCGGCTCGAAGATGATCGCCATCCAACCCGCGCCGGATGATAACTATATCCCATTCGAAGCCGACATCAGCTATAACATCACCGCCGCCACCTGGGTGCGGCTGACCATCCGCCAGTCCGACGACCGCATCGGCGGGACGATGTACCTGTTCAGCCGGGAGGTTTATCTTAATCCGTAAGAATTTTGATTTTTACTTGACGCTGGATAGGGGGGGTGATACAATACCAATTCGCTCCTGAGTGATACGGAGCAGATAACCGACGCGGGGTAGAGCAGTGGCAGCTCGTCGGGCTCATAACCCGGAGGTCGCTGGTTCGAGTCCAGCCCCCGCTACTTTTCACGAACCATAGTCCCCAAAGCTATGGTTTTTGCTTTAATTAGAGATCTGCGATGGTGAACTTCTCACTCACAGGAGGTTTTCGTAATGAACCGCAGACCTTCAAGTACGCAGCTTCTCGAACCGGCCATAAAAGGGTTCCTGAACTTCAAATCGGCTGAGGGCTTGACCGATCGCTCCCTGGAATCTTACCAGCGAACTCTCTCACAATGGGCTGAACACACGGGGTCACCACCGGCGGATTTTAAGTCCGCAGCGCGAACCCATTTTGCATAGTTTTCGCTGTTTTTAGCCGCCCCCAAATACGCCTAGAATAGGCTATTTTCTGGCACATAACCCCATATTTGGGGGGCATTCGGCACACCAAAAACATAGGAGTGTGCCAAATGTTATCGAAAATCGAGACGCAGCGGACTCTACAAGTTTCTAACGTAGATGATTACCTGCTGACATGGTTGGAAGCGTTCCTCATTGACAGTAAAGCCGCAGGGGTTGCAGAAGGAACATTGCGGTTCTATCGCCAAAAGATCAAGCTGTTTTCGGACTACTGCGATGCATTGACGGTCAAGCAGATCGGTCAGATCACCCCATCTTTTCTTCGTCAATACCTGCTCTACCTGGAAGAATCTGGTCATAATGCTGGAGGACGACATGCCGCTTTTCGGCTGCTCAGAGCTTTTTTCCTGTGGTATGAAGACGAGGTGGATCCAGATGGATGGTCAAACCCAATCCGTAAGGTGAAAGCTCCTAAAGCTCCAGTGGAACCGCTTGAGCTGGTTTCTTTTGAAATTGTTGCCAAGATGGTTAAGGCTTGTCCGCATAATACTTTCACTGGCGATCGGGATGCAGCGGTCCTAGTCTGTCTGCTTGATACAGGCGCAAGGGCCAGCGAGTTCCTATCCATTAATCTGGAAGATATCAACCAGGCCCGTGGGGACATTCTCATTAGGCAGGGAAAAGGACTCAAGCCGCGCACTGTGTATATTGGCAAGCAGTCAAAACGAGCGCTCAGGCGATATCTGAATCACCGCCGGGACGATTGCGCTGCTTTGTGGGTAACGCATCCGCGCTTCGGTTCTGAACGTTTGGGTTATGACGGGTTGCGGGGCATCCTTACTCGCCGAGCGCATAAAACCGGGGTGAAAGAACCTTCTTTGCATGACTTCAGACGGGCTTTTGCTCTTGCCATGCTGCGAAACGGCACGGATATATATTCACCCTGGCAAAGTTGATGGGCCACGAAGGCATCAGTGTTCTGCAACGCTACTTGAAGCAAACTAATCTGGATACCGAAGAAGCTCATAGACGAGCCGGTCCAGTGGATAATGCCGGATTGTAGAATAAGAACGAGAAAGGAGGAGTAGCCATGGATTATTTTTGCCCCGGAATAATATTTGTGGTAATGATGATTGTAATATGGCTTGATGATGCAGGGTTTTGGAAATGGCTCAAGAAAAAACTCCATTGAACGGGGGGCGTGGATGGATGAAGGAGGTTAATGAGGAAATAAATTGCTCCGAAACGAATAGCGCTGTCTCGGAAGAAGGGACAGCCCATTTCGTCACAGGGATTGGGATGGTAGGGGTTGTTGCCTCTTTCCTCGCCCGATGCTATACTTTAGCAGAGTTCCATAAGCGGTTGCGCCACCGGCCGAGACGAGTTCGAAGGTGTCTCCAGGGACTGAACCTTTGAACTATTCTGCCAGATGCGCCTCGGCTTCGGTTCCGTCACATCAGACTAACGAAACACGCCTTGGGACTCCCATGAAATCTGACGGATACGTAAAGTAGCCAACACAGGCCTGATATCGACGCGGAAATTAGAAAAGACAAGCCTAGCAAGATGCAGAGCTGTTTTTTCGGAACTCATAGATCATTATTTGGGTTCTACTGTCTTATTCTCTTCCTTCGCCTCTTCCTCTTTTTTGTCCGGGCTCAGCCCCTCTTTGAACGAGCGGATGCCCTTGCCCAACTCACCGGCGATCTTACCGATTCGTCCAACTCCAAACAGTAGAATGAGGATCACCAGGATGATCAGTAGTTCTGGAATTCCAAAGGATCTAAGTGACATGTATTTATTCTCCTTTTCCATATCGTGAAGTTCTCTAATCTCAACTTTTCTAAACTAGCAATGATAATATTCGCTTCGTCCAAATCCTGCCTGGGATTGGTCAAGTGGTTATTATTGCCCATACTCTTCAAGATAGCGGCGGTGGGCGCGGGCGATTTCCTCGGCCGGGATTTCCTCCGGCTGGCCAAGTTGCAGGGCGTAGAAGACGGTGCGGGCCACATCCTCGACCATGACGGCCGCCTTGACGGCTGCTTCGGGCGTCTTGCCGATGGTGAAAACACCGTGGTTTTTCATTAGTACCGCCGGGCTGTCCCCTATCGAGCGGATGATTTCGCGTCCGATTTCATCGCCGCCGATTTTGGCATACGCACCGACCGGTACCGGCCCACCGAACTCGTCGCAAATGGCCGTCAGCACGGCGGGGATGGGCCTGCCAACTGCCGCCCATGCGGTGGCAAAGGTCGAATGGGTGTGGACCACGCCGTTCACGTCCGGGCGGTGGCGGTAGACGTAGACGTGCGCGAAGGTGTCGGAGGACGACTTGTGGTTTCCTTCGACGACCTTTCCATCCAGGTCCACCACGACCATCGACTCGGGGGTCAGGTCCTCGTACCGGATGCCGCTTGGCTTGATAACAACCAGACCCGTCTCCGGGTCCCGCCCACTGACGTTCCCGCTCGTCCAGGCTACCAAACCATTTATGGGCAGTTCAAGGTGCAGTTTATAGATCTCATCACGTAAGGTATTAAGCATCATAATGTCTCTTATTTACCATCGTCGTCAAGGATTCAAAGGTGGGTTTAAGGGCTGGATACAGGTTTCGGTAGAGGGGATAAGAAGCTGCATACATTTCAGTAGCCGCACCTGGTTGTGTCCGGTAGGCTGTGTATAACAAGGCCTGGCATGCTGCCTGGACACTGACATAGACACCCACACCGACTCCTGCCAACAGCGCCGCACCATAGGCTGCGCCCTCTGTTACATTGAGCATAATAACCTCCGCGTTGAATACATCCGCCAGGATCTGCCGCCACAATGGACTGCGCGCCCCACCACCAGAGATATGCACCTGCTCAACGACCAGATCCAGCGAGCGCATCAACTCAAACGAATCCAATAAGCCGTAAGCCACACCTTCCAGGATGGCGCGTATTAGATGAGCTTTGCTGTGTCGTACGGTCAGACCGATAAATGCCCCACGCGCATTAGGGTCGCTGTGCGGTGTCCGCTCGCCGGTTAGATACGGCAGGAAGAACAACCCTTCACAGCCAGGCGGGACCTGGGTGGCCGCCTCGATCAAGAGCTCATAGGCATCCCTACCTGCTTGATTGGCGATGCCAACCTCAGGCTGCCCCAGCACATCGCGGAACCAGCGCAAGCTCCCCCCCGCCGACAACATGACGCCCATCCAGTGCCACATGCCTGGCACGGCGTGACAAAATGTATGCAATCGGCCAGCCGGCTCGGGCCGGTACTCATTGCAAGCAGCGAAAACCACCCCCGATGTGCCCAGTGTCGCCGAGACAAGCCCCTCGCGGACAATCCCGCTGCCGATCGCCTGCGCAGCCTGGTCACTAGCGCCTCCCACCACCGGTGTGCCGGCTACCAAACCAGTTACCCTTGCAGCCTCCAAGCTAATATTGGCGCTGATGTCAGTCGACTCCGTGACCTCCGGCAGCCACTGGCATGGAATGTTCATTGCCTGCAATAATTCATCACACCAGCGTCGTTTCCTGACATTCAACAACAGCGTTCCGGAGGCATCAGAGACATCGCTGAAGCATTCGCCAGTGAGCCGGTAACGGACATAATCCTTTGGCAGCAGTATTTTGGCAATGCGGCGATAAGCCTCCGCCTCATGCTGGCGAACCCATAGAATCTTGGGAGCGGTGAAGCCGGTCAGGGCCGGGTTGCCTGTCAATTCCAGTAGCCGGTTTGCCCCAATCGTTCTTTCGATTTCCGCGCATTGCTCAGATGTCCGCTGGTCATTCCACAGGATGCAGGGACGGACGACCTCCCCCTTCTTATCGAGTAGGGTCAGCCCGTGCATTTGACCGGTCAGGCCAACGGCGGCGATATCCTTTGCTTTAATATTCCCTTTATTTAATACGAGGCGGATACTCTCCACGGCCCCATTCCAATATAGGGCTGGATCCTGCTCCGCCCATTGGGGTTGGGGTGATTGGAAAGTGTACTCGGTAACGGCAGAGGCAGCGATGCAGCCTCGCGTGTCAACGAGCACGGCCTTTGTAGCTGTTGTAGAAACATCCAGCCCAAGCAAATAGTTCATTGAAAAACCTTAACTTCGCGCCTCGGCTTTTATGCGCTTGAGGATCTTCATGACATTGTTTCCGCCGCGCCCGAAATAATCATGCAAGCGCAGGTATTCGGCGAAGAGTTTTTCGTAAACTTTTTGGTTTCCGGGGATGGACTTGAAGGTCTCATCCTTGAGATGGGCCATGGTCTGGGCTGCCTCGTAGATGGAATCGTAGCCGCCGGCGTTTTTACCAGCCGCCACCGCGCCGAACATGGCCGATCCGAGAGCTGGCGTCTGCTTCGAGGCGGTGACCTTGATCTCGCGGCCGGTCACGTAAGCGTAGATCTGCATCAGCAGTTTGTTCTTCTCCGGCAGCCCGCCGCAGGCCACCAGTTCGCGGATCGGTACGCCGTTTTTCTGGAAGGTATCCACGATGACGCGCGTGCCGTAGGCAGTGGCTTCGATCAGGGCACGGTAGACCTCCTCGGCTTTGGTCGCCAGGGTGGCGCCCAGCAGCAGGCCGGTCAGGTCTACATCTACGAGGATGCTGCGGTTGCCGTTCCACCAGTCGAGCGCCAACAGGCCAGATTCGCCGGGTTTCAGTTTGGAGGCTTTCTCTTCCAGCAGTTGGTGGATATCAATACCGCGTTCTTTGGCCTCACGCTCGTACGCCGCCGGGACACAGTTCTCCACAAACCAGGCGAAGTGGTCGCCCACGCAGGATTGCCCGGCCTCATAGCCGAAATAACCGGGGATAATGCCGTCCTCGACGTAGCCGCACATGCCGGGGACGACGTGTTCCTCCTCGCCCAGCACCATGTGGCAGATGCTGGTGCCCATGATCATGACCATGCGCCCCGGGCCGGTCACAGTGGCGGCCGGGACGGCCACGTGGGCATCCACGTTGGCGATAGCAACTGCCGTGCCGGGTTTGAGGCCGGTCCATTTGGCAGCCTGCCCGGTCAACCCCCCAGCGCGGTTACCGAACGGCTGGATGTCGCGAGACATTTTCTCGTCCACTACGTTTTCCAGCCGCGGGTCGAGCGCCTTGAAGTAGGATTTATCCGGGAAGCCCTCGCGCTTGGACCAGATGGCCTTGTACCCGGCAGTGCAGGAGTTGCGCGTCTCTACGCCGGTCAGTTGCCAGACCACCCAGTCGGCGGCTTCGATCATGCGGTCGGCTGTAGCGTAGATTTCGGGGGCTTCGTCCAGTATTTGCAGCACCTTCGAGAAGAACCATTCGGACGAAATTTTACCGCCGTAGCGGTTCAGCCAGTCCTGGTTCAACTTGCGGGCGATGGCGTTGATCTTGTCTGCTTCGGGCTGGGCGGCGTGGTGCTTCCACAGCTTGACCCAGGCATGCGGGTTCTCGCGTAACTCGGGTAGGACGCACAACGGCGTGCCATCCGCCTTGACCGGTAGCATGGTGCAGGCGGTGAAATCCACGCCTACACCGATGACATTCGCCGGATCCACACCGGACTCCTTCAGCACCGCCGGGATGGTGGTTTGAAAAGTGCGGATGTAGTCTTCCGGGTCCTGAAGTGCCCAGTCCGGCTCCAGTCGGATTTCCTTGCCGGGGACTGGCAATTTATCGTCAATCACGCCATGCGAGTAAAGATAGACCGCCGTGGCTACCTCGCGGCCGTCCGCCACATCCACTAGGACGGCGCGGCCGGATTCGGTGCCAAAGTCAACGCCAATCGTATATTTAGGCATAAAGGCCTCCATCAAGATATTGTAGGGGCGGGGCTTGCCGTCTCGCACCCCGTTCGGGCCGCGAGACCCATCCCGCCGGGGCGAGACGGCCGGCGTGCCGCCGGTGTTTGCCTGTCCTGCCTGCACCTGACGTAGGCACAGGTGGCGGTCAGGCCAGGGCGGCACGAACGGTGTCCCCGCCCTGGGCGACCACAAAGGTCGCCCCTACGGGATAATGATAACTTTCAATCCTTCACGGCGTTGTGCAATTATGAAGGCCTGCTGTGCCTGTTCGAGCGGAAAGGTGCGCGTGACCAGCGAGCGCACATCCACCTGCCCGCTTTCAACCAATTGGATGGCGCGCGGGTAGGTGAATTTCATGCGCCGCACCAGTTTGAAGGTCAGCCCTTTGCGTCGGGCTATAGATGCCGGGAACGAGGTGCGGTCGTCGGCCGGGATGCCAGCCAGGATCACGCGCCCGCCGGACTTCACTGCAGCCATGGCGGTTTCCACCGCGGCGTTCTCCCCGGCGACTTCGAAGGCTACATCCACATCCTGGCCGGGTTTCCACTCCCTGGCGTCCAGGCCGCGTGCGGCCTCCAGGCGATTGGGCAACGGCTCGGTGACGAACACCTCTGTCGCCCCGGCCAGCCGCGCCACCTGGATCACCAACAGCCCAATCGGCCCGCAGCCGAACACGCCGACGGACATGCCCACCCGCAACTTGCCCAAGTCAACTGTATGTATCGCCACGCCGAGCGGTTCGAGCATCACGCCGTCCACATCTGAGAGCGAGTCGGGCAGCGAGTGCAAGCAGGCGGTCGGCCAGATAATGAATTCACGCAGGGCACCGTCTTCCGAGCCATGACCGGCGAAGCGCAGATGCTCACAGAGATTGGGATTTCCTTGCAGACAGAATTCGCAGACATTGCAAGGAACCGCCGGGTCAACGACTACTCGCTCGCCTTTGCGGGGTCCATCGGCAATTATTCCAGCAAACTCGTGCCCGAGGACGAGCGGCTTTACCAGCCGGGCGTCGCCGATGCCCGCCTCGCCAAACCAGTGCAAGTCCGAGCCGCAAATGCCGACCGCCTTGACACGCACCAGTGTCTCACCCGCGCCGGGAACCGGCACGGGTTCGTCGTGCAGGCGCAAGTTGTTGGGGTCATGCAGGCGGATGACTTTCATGTAATCTCTAAAATGGCGGGGCGTTTTATCGTCCACCCATCCACTTCAACCATTATTGTCGGCCAATCCTTCATGACCGTCAGAATTTCGTTGTCCGTTTCACTGACCAGGATCGTATCCTCCGATTTGGCGCCGGTGATGGAAGGATTCCAGGCATAAACCTGACCAAGGGCAACTACATCGGTCGAGCCGGGCGTCGCCACGAATTCGCGCGGTTCGTATCCCGCCGGGCCGCCTTGATGATGCAAATGCCATTCATCTGGATAGCCATAATCGGCATAAGCCTGGACGGCGCGCTGGAAAATATCTCCGAGAGACCGACCGGGGCGGGTGTAGGCGATCATGGTGGCATCAATTTTAGCGACGGCCTCGGCTTTGCGGCGGAGTTCATCGGGCAGCCGGCCAAAATGGACGAAGCGCGTCACCGAGCAGACCAATCCCTGCCTCCTGCCACACAACACCAACATGGCATAACGCTCAAGTTTTTTGGTGGTCGGCAGCGGGTGGCGAAAGTCGAACATGCGTTGGTCGGTGGCGACCAGGTTGACAATAGCATTCACGCCGCGTTTTTCTGCTTCGCCCGCCAGAAGTGCGGCGATCTCGTATTCACTCTGCCCGGGGAGCACAACCCGGATGGCTGATTTCATTGCTTCGGCGCAAAGACGACCCAGGGTTCGAAAACGCTCATCCTCCTCAGGGGTCAGATCCGCCCACAGACGAGAGATTTCGCTTGAGAGGTCAGTCGCGCCCGGCAGGCGGCCATCCGCACCGAGTTTCAGGCCGCGCGTTAGTTCAGCCAGGGTGGTATTTTTCTCATGCCAGGGAGAGACACAAAATTTCCAGCCCTGCTCGGCCAGTTTTTCTTCTTTCTCCAGGCGAGTTGCTTCGTTATTGTTAGTGAAGAGATATTGATTATCCGGCGTGACCAACAAGGAGGCCACGCTTTCGGTGGAAGCGATGTTCACGTAGGCCGCCGCACCACAGGTAGCCCAGGCAAAACTGTTGACCCGTTGAAGAAGGATGGCGTCCAGGCAGTGTTCCTCCATCAGGTTGCGAAGGCGCTCCCGTTTTTGGGTAAATTCACTCATTCTCACTGCCTCCTTCTCTCATAAGGTTTTTTCGTATCATCTCAATAAACTGGGGGCGGGGGATGTGCGGGCGGCGAAGCCGCCCGCACATCCCCCATCCTCCCCTACTTATGATACGTTTTTTCTGATAACACAAGAACGTCTCGTGGAGCAATGCTTATCAGACCTTTTGGTATGGTCGTTCCGTCAATGAGATTGTCATATTGCTGTGATAGGGTTACCGTCTGCGATGTTGCTGTATGATTAAGGATGAAGAGAATGCGTTGCCTGTCCTGCCAGCGTTCGGTCACTTCGGTGCCCGCGGGAACGGATAGGGCCTCCGGAATGTCCAATTTACCGAGCAGCCAGCCAAAGAGGGTTGTGTATAGGGATGCCTCACCAAACGTGCCGACATAGATGGCCTGGCCTTTTCCAAAGTGGTTGAGGCAGACAGCGGGTTTTCCGGCGTAGTAGTCCTCGGTATAACGAGCGATGACTTCAGCCTGCCGAGGCAGGAGAATATCACACCAGAACCGCGCCGGCAACGCTTCCGTTTTTACCAGTTCTGGGACGGTAAACTTTATCGCCTGGGTTACATTTTCTGAAAGAGCGTCATATTCATCCACAGTAACGCCGCACACTTCAGCCAGCAGGCCCGGCAACGGTTGGTTTACAACAGCATTTGCCTCATCCTTGACGCCGGTGCGCGGGGTGACGACAAGCGTGCCGCCTCCTTCCACAAAGCCTTTGAGGCTGGCAGCAATATCTTCGCCAAGGACGTACATTGCAGGGATGATGACAAGTTTGTAGGCGAAGAGATCAGCAGTGGGTGTGAGAATGTCTACCTGGATTCGCTGTTGGTAGAGGGCGCGGTATATATCTCGGACGTGTTTGCCATAGTGGAATTGAGGACTGTTTGGTTGAATCTGTAACCCAAAACGACTATCGTACGAGTTCAGCAACGCCACCTGGGATTTGACTATCGAACCTTTGATCTGGTCACCCATTTGGTGGAGTTCGGCGCCCATGCGCTTGATCTCTTCGTAACGGCGACTCGTACGGCCATCATGTTCGAGCAGTCCATGCCAGTACTGCTCAGTGCCATGCCGCGCCGCCCGCCAGCGGAAGAAAACGATGCCATCCGCGCCGTGGGCGATGGCCTGGTAGGCCCACAGACGCAGTTCTCCGGGGCGCGGAGTTGAACTGACCGTCTCCCAGCCGCTCGGTCCGGCCTGCTGTTCCATGACCCAGCAGTTCTGGCGTTTGAGGCCGCGCATGGCATCGGCGTTGAGCGCTGCGTCAACGGGGTCAACTAATTCATGAGACCAGAAGCCATTCGGGTAATTGTCCCAAGATACGAAGTCGAGTGTCTGGGCAAGATCGTAGTAATTGATGCCTTCGTAACCAAAGCCCATGAAGTTGTGCGTGATGGAGTGATTGGGGCACTTTGCCCGGAGGATATCTACTTGAAGTTGCTGGTAAGCAACGTAGGTATCGGAGGTAAAGCGGGCAAAATCCAGAGCCAAGCCGGGGTTAGGTGAGCCGCCGGTGGTCAGCGGGACGGGAATTTCAGCCCAATCGTTGTAGACGTGACTCCAGAAGATGGTGCCCCAGCGTTCGTTGAGTTTTGCCAACGCACCGTAGCGTTTCTTCAGCCACTCTTGAAATTTGGCCTGGCAGACCGGGCAGTAGCAGCGTCCTCCCATCTCGTTGTCAATCTGCCAGCCAATAACAGCGGAGTGATTGGCATAATGTGCGGCCATGGCAGTGACGATGCGGCGGACATGATCGTGGTAAATTGGATTATTAGGGCAGTACTCGCCGCGATTGCCAAACGTGATTCGCCGGCCGTCCTCGCGGAGGCGGAAAACCTCGGGGGCTTTTGCCATCAACCAGGGGGGCGGAGAGGCGGTCGGCGTACCCAGGACAACGGAGATGCCGCGGGCGTGGAGGATTTTCAGGGCGCGGTCCAGCCAGCTGAAGTCGAATTTTCCTTCGCTCGATTCCATCTTCGACCAGGCAAACTCGGCCAGCCGGACAACATTGAAGCCTGCCTCGGCCATCAGACGGGCGTCCTCAGGCCAGCGTTCCTCCGGCCATTGTTCGGGGTAGTAATCGGCGCCAAAATGAAAGACGGGTTTGCTCATGGATGATCCTCGGGCAGTGTTTATTTGTGGTAATAAACTTCCCATCCCAGATATTTCCTAAACGCCTCATCCACTGCCGCGGCGCACTGGGACAGGTTGAGGGCGGTGTGATGCTCAAAGCCATTTTCGCAAATGTAAGCCAGGAGTTTTTGGAGTTGGGGTACTTTGACCACACCATACCCGCCGAATGTTTTGAGCGGATCGTCGGTCAGTTCGCCCTCACCCA
>Ga0315279_10003928_pt1 | contig 20265 bp, 13 predicted proteins | sample YL17G06_20_MG_FD_203694 | JGI IMG/M metagenome (GOLD analysis project Ga0315279, IMG submission 203694) | Sediment microbial communities from Yellowstone Lake, YNP, Wyoming, USA - YL17G06_20 | ecosystem: Environmental > Aquatic > Freshwater > Lake > Sediment | place: USA: Wyoming | collected... | reverse complement strand
GCATTAGTGCCTACCTTATAATCCAAATTGCCGTTACCGATAATCTCAGTTCCTTTGTGCAGCTTATGGAGCGGACCGGTGATTAACTTAGCGAGGAATATACCTAAAAACCAAGCAACGATGGGCACTATGAGGAAAATTAGGAAAAAAGTCAGGCGGAGTTCAGTCAGGGACGCAAATGCCTCTCTTATATCAATCTCGGCTAAAACCGCCCACTGCATCTGGGGTATGTATTCGTGCGCTCCCAAAACCTGCACACCGCGATAATCAAGAAAAATCCGCATTTTTTTGTCTGCGGATGATATATGTTCTCTATTTTTATGCAAACGAGCCATTCTTACATTTTCGGTATCCACTTTCTGCTTTAGGACCACATCTTCTTTAAATCTGGAAGGGGTGATCATATAGCCATACTTATTGACGATATAAATCTCACCCGTATCGCCCGTGCCGGATTTCTCTGTAACAATAGTATTCAAATCATTTAATCTCGCCCTTGCCGCAAGCACGCCGAAAAATTCACCTGTTTGGCTGTCTAACAGTGGCGCGGATACGGCCATTAGAGGCTCTTTATAGTTTTCAGAATAATACACATCCTTGATATATGTTCCTTTCTGCCCCCCCAGAAAAAAGAAATCCGAGGATTTATTTGTACCGACACTGCTTTCGTTGCTGGAAGCCCGCACTTTGCCTGTTCTATCTATGAGTAGAAATTCAGCTATTGAAGGATTAGCCTCTGTTGTCCTCTCAAGCTGCATCATCGCCTGCGCCAAGGCATCAGTCCATCGAGGATCTTCCTTACCGTTAATTTTTAACAAATTCTCCAGAACCACACTTTTTGATAGCTGCCCGACAGAAATCTTCAGCATCTCAAGGTAGGTTTCTATATGGTTGGCCCGCGAGGCAACTGCCGTGTCTAAATTGTTATAAATAGACTTTTGCAAGTTTCCTTTCGCAATTGAATAAAAAATAGGCGCGGCAGTACTCACAAGAATTGTAGAAACGGCCAGAAAAGAGAGGCTTATTTTATGGGTTATCTTCATAGGGTTTTTCTAGAAGTGTACTGAGGGCTGAGACCGATAGTTACTAAGCCGGGCGGAATATAGTTGACCCCGGATGTCTTTGTCGCCCGGCTAGTACTCGGGGAGCAGTAAGGATTATGTAACATATTTACTGCTCCCCGTAGTAACAGCTATTTTCCCGGCTCCTTTCTCCCTGGTGCGACCTTTGAATGGCTCTGAAGTTTCTTGACGTAAGGGAGCAAAAATCCTTTTCATCATCAATAATTAGCATCTTTTGCTTATGCATAACCTAAAGCCCGGCCATTTCATCCTAAGGATTATTTCCCGAGCTCCTTCTTCAGCATCTCAATCTCTTTCTTAAGCCCTATTATGCGTTCTTCCCTGCCTACGCTTGCCTTGTAAAAAATTTCCAGTTCCCGCACATGCTTGAGATTTTCTTCTTCTTTCTTCTTGCGCTCGGTCGTGTCCCTAAAGAGGCCTAAGATATACGTTTTTCCAGCTAGTGTTACGAGAGAAGAGTTAATGTCAACATAAAAAACACTGCCGTCTTTTCTTTTCACCGGAAGATCTTTAGCCACCGCAATCTCTTTTCTTAATTGCCCCTCAAACTGCCTTATAACATGGGGTAAATCTTCCGTGGGATGAATATCTGTGACCCCTAAATTTTTAATCTCTTCAAGGCTATAACCTAACATTTGGCAGATTGAAGTATTGCCGGAATAAAATTGTTTTGTCTCAATATCCGCCAGAAGTATTCCGTCGTTTGCATTATCAAAAATGGCCCTAAATTTTTCCTCGGAACTCCTCAGCGCCTCCTCCGCCTTTTTGAGCGCGGTAATGTCCCTGACGGTCGCTTGAAGGATCGTTTTTTCAGCCAATTCTATCCTAGTTAGTTGGACAGTGGCCAAGAACTCTTCGCCGTTGAGCCGCTTATGCATCCACTCAAAGACGTTTGATCCGTCGCGCACGGCCATCTCGATCATCTCCTTGGCCTTTTCAATAGAAACACGCCCGTCCGGCTGCCGCTCGGGAGACAGGCTCCAGGGGTCATAAATAGTTAAAAAAAAGGCTTCGTCCTTTGCCATAAACATCTTCACCATGGCCAGGTTTCCGGAGGTGAACTTCCAGGAAGGAGGATCAAGAGTCATAATGGCGTCGTGGGAGCTTTCGAATAAGGTGCGGTACCTATTTTCACTTTTCACCAGCGCCTCCTCCGCCCGCTTGCGCTTGGTGATATCCATTACAGTCCCAATTAATTCTTGTGGCTTCCCAGCGCTATCTTTGACAGTTTTCCCTGTTGCCGTAATACAATGAACTGATTTATCCGGCCAGAGAATTCTGCATTCAAAATATAACCTATCGGTTTTCATTGCCTCATCAAAAGCGGCCTGAACAGAAGGCCTATCTTCTGTAATAATGTGTTCAAAAAATGTTTTTGCTCCCCATTCAGCTATCTTTTCATTATAACCAAAAATTTGATCATGTCTTAAATTTCTAACTGAGGTATCTTTTATTAAATCAAGAACCCAGACCCCTAGTTTGCTTGCGTCTATAGCCAACTCAAGGCTAATTTTAGCTTCTATCAGATCTTCTTCGGCTTTCTTGCGTTCGGTGATGTCGTCAAGAAAATTCAATGTCGCGGGTTTGCCTTCCCAGGTCATCAAGACCACATTGACCTCTACCCACCTGAAACTCCCATCTTTACATATCCACCTGAACGCATATTTGGGTACAGACAAATCGCCCTGGAGGCGTTTCCTATGACGTTCGCCGACCATGGCCCGGTCATCCTGATAAATAAACTCGATAAAAGACATGGACAAGAGTTCCTGCTTCGAATAGCCGGATATTTGACTCGCCAAACGATTGACGAACTTCAGCATGCCGTCTTGTTCGATGATGATGGCTTGAGCGGCGTTTTCCACCAGAAGCCGATATTTCTCTTCGCTTTCTCGAAGGGCCTCCTCCGCCTTTTTGCGCTCGGTGATGTCCATGATGGCGCCGATCCACTTCACGGGCTTCCCCGATTCATCCCGAACGACGCTACCGTGATCCTGCCAACGAAGATAGGTGCCGTCCTTCCGCTGGACACGGCACTCTAAGGAATACGGCTCCTCGGACTTCAACTGCTTCTGAATCGCCTCCAGAACACGGTCCCGGTCTTCGGAATGGAGCAGGTTTGTATACGCTTCCCAAGTCCGGGGGATTTCGTTGGGTTGGTAGCCGAGTAATTCGTCGATATGTCCGAGCCATTCCACGCGCGAACCGATATCCCATTCATAGATCAGATTCGTCGCCGATTCCGCGGCCATACGGTAGCGTTGGCTTTTCACCCTTTCCTGCTCAAGTGCAACCGTCAAGCGGGCGATCTCGGCAACCGTAAAATCCGTTTCCGGCGTCTCAATTCGATTTTTCAATTCATCTGACATTGGATCCCCCTATTTATTGATCCCTTTGGTTTAAACCGGGATTTCCCATATGACCGATCAAAGCCACCTGATTCCTCCTCGCCAGATTGGATTTTCCTATTATTGAGCAACATTTTCAAGAACTCCAGTCCCGGACCAATCCTTTTTGCCTCCACGGGCTACGATATCGACATTTCACCCATGCAATCACCTTTTCTCTCGACTTGAGGACGGGCCTCTCCGCGAGATTCGCAGACTCCGCGACCTTCAGTGTGCCGTCCATCTTAACCGGTTTCAGGCAACAGCCGCAGCTGGGCGATCTTGTCCAGGATCAACGCAAACAAGCTCCGCTATCCGCTTTTACAGAAGCTTTATTTCTTCAATAAATTCTTCTTTAGTTTTATCTTTCTGCGTCATAGCTTTCCCCTGAATTTATTCTGGCTCTTCTTGATTCCGAGTGGGTGATTTCAGGGTAAATCGGCATGGGCACCTCAGATCGCTGGCAACGTGCAGGTCAAAACTTTCAGCCGCAGATATTCCTCGGCCCGCAAGCCGTAGGCCCGTCTTTGGAGAACCCGGATCTTGTTGTTCAAGCCCTCCACGTGCCCCGGGGCCGCTTTGTTCTCCGGCCGGCAGCAGGCCGCGATCCCGTCCCAATGCCGCTCGATCATCTCGGCGAACTTCTCGAAGGAGGGCAACCGTCGATACTTGAGAGACGCCCGCCAGTTGTCGAAGAGCCGCCGCGCCCAGGCCTCTTTCCGATAGCTCCAGAGCTGTTGGAACGACTCCTTGATCAGATAAGCCGCATACAGCCGTTTGTTGACCTTCAGCAGCAGTCGGAGGTTGGCCCCGCCGCTGCTGGTGAGGTTTTCCCGGCTCGACAGCAGGGTGTATTTCTGCCCCTTTGACCTGCCCGCAAAGAGAATTTGCTTTTTCCGCGGCATGGCCGATTCCCACTCTGACCGATGAATCTCCCCGCTTGACTACGCTAGAAATATACTTCCGGCTGCTCGGCGATGTCAATCAAACGAAAATTGCGAAAATCGACACCCGAAAAGTATAGGAGGACAAATAATCCTTTCGCGCGTCCTAAAAGACTATAGACTCCCGCTTGCGCGGACAGAAAATCCTCCTCGAGAAAAAAATCGCTTGTTGAAGGGATACCCGGAGAAGGCAGAAAGGCTACTTGGGCGCGTCCACCTTCTCGACCACGATGGTCATCTTGGTGACCAGGGCGGCGGCGGCGCCGATGGCCGCCAGGATGGGGGCCAGGGCCGCGCCGACGAGGCCCACCGTCAGGGGGATTTCCAGGAAGGTCTTGCCGTTCTCATCCTTGAGAATGATGCGGCGGATGTTGCCCTCGTGGATCAGATCCTTGATCTTGTTGAGGATTTCGCTGCCGCTGATCTTGAATTCCTCGGACCGGGTCTTGCCGCCTTTTTTTTCGTCGGTCATGTTCTCCTCCAGGTTCGATGTTTGTCGCGGGACAATTAATAATACGAGAAGCGCAGCCCGATGGTTCAACGGGCCGCAACGATGTCCGCCGCGGCGAAAACCGTCAGCCCGCGCTGCCGCCTCCGCCGCCTCCGCCGCCCCCTCCCCCGCCGCTGAATCCGCCGCCCGATCCCGAGGAATAATGGGCGGCGCTGGTGATCGAGGCGGACAGCGAATCGATATGACTGATCATGGATTCGATTCCGCCGGCCTGGAGGAAGGCGGAATGGCTGAATCCCGCGTACCAGACGGGCGACGCCGCGCGTTCGTCCTTCAGAACGATGGGCAGGGTTTTCAGGATCCGCTTGGCGTTGCCGAAAACGATTCCGGCAATCAGATAGCGCTCCCAAAGCTTGTAGGCTTCGGGAGGCATGTCTTTGAATTCGCTAAAATCGTCCAGGAATCTCTTTAACCCCTTCCACATCTCGAATTCGCGGGCCCAGGCCATGGACCTCCGCTTCATCGTCGGGATGAGCAGGCCGGCCAGGACAATCAGCACCACGTTCAAGGTCAGCAGGGCCAGCGGGACGGTCACCACCAGGAAGACGTTTCGCCGATGCAGGCTTTCGGGTTCGATGAAACCCCTGGCCTTTGCTTCGGCCTTGACGTCCTTGATCCAGGACTGGAACCACTCCTGGAAGTCCCGGGGGTGGCCCTTCAGATACTTTTTAAATTCTTCCAGAGTAATCCGGGCGCCGGGCGCGGGCTCGTGCCAGGCCAGGTCGAACAGGCTGTCTGCTCTTGATTAATACTTCTAACGGCTCATAGATGACATTCTTCGTGGTCAGGGAGATGATCTTGAGATCTTCCTCTTTCAGCGTATGAAACAGGGACGCCGCCTTGAGCGATTGGATTTCTCCCTGCAGAGTCATTCTCATTCAATTGCTTCCCTGATAGAGTTTCATGAACAATCCGTTTGTCTTCATCAGATCATCAAAAGTGCCCCTTTCAACGATGCGGCCCTTGTCAAAAACAAGTATCTCATCATAATCCTTGACGGTATTCAGCCGGTGAGCGATCGCAATGACCGTAATATCTTTATACTTTTCCGCAACAAGATCGTGGATACGGGCTTGTGAGGCCGAATCCAGAGCCGAGGTGGCTTCGTCCATAATGAGAATGGACGGATTTCTAAGAAGGATTCTGGCAATAACCACTTTTTGTCTTTGCCCCCCCGATAACTTGGCGCCTCTCTCTCCTACGTTGAACTCCAGGCCGCGCTTGAAAGCCAGTCCTTCCAGCCCGGCTTCTTTGACCAATCTTCTTACGGAAGCGCTTATCTCTTCATTGGCCCTCTTCCTCAAGGGATCAATATTTCCGAAAACGATGTTTTCCATGAGACTCAAGAAATTGTTGAAGGCTTTGTCATCATAAGAGGCGATATCTTCCCTTGAATCTTCTTTTAGAATTTCACGGACATCCCTCCTCAGATCGAGAATCTCATTCCTCGTCTTATCATCTAAAACTTGTTCTTTGGACCTGCCCGGGCAATGATTGAGCGCCAGATCGATTATGTCTTCAACAAGGGCAGGGTCCGTTTTCTCTATTCGTGCATATGAATCGACGCTTGTAGCGAGTTTTTCGTTGATCTTTTTCCTGCTTTCGAGCTTTTGGGGGTCGAATTCGATAGAATCGAGGAGTGGAGATTCGTCCTTATACAGTTTTTCGAGGAGCATGTTGTCCGCGCGAGCCAGCTTAAGGCCTACATAGAAGAGGCTTTCCACCAGGCCTTTGCCCCTCAGGTGATCGTATAGATGCTCCTTACAGAACTGTCTCATAGAACCGTATTTCTGAGATATAGCCCCTGCGGGTGAAAAAACGATATTTTCAAAGATCGTGCAATATTCCAAATATTTTTCTTCTTTGTAAAGCTCAACGCTTTCCTGATCATACCGCTCGATCTCTTTCTTCAGTTCTTTTCTTGCTCTGACGATTTTCGTTTTGTCGGACTCCGTGATCTCGCCGTCTTTCGACTCCAGTCTCGACCATAACCCTATATTCATAATATCTTCGAACAATCCCACATTCCTAACAATATCAAGAATACGTTGATCCAGCATTTCCATGCTCTCGATTTCGTCGAGCAACGAAAAATCCACCCACGTCTCGATACGGTCGTTATCGCCATGAGGCTTCCGCAGCAGGCCATAAAGAATATTGTTCCTTATAGTATCATTGAACAGAAAAAGGGTTTGACTCACGTAGCCAATCCTAGATCTCAGAGCATGCAGGGGGATGGAATCAGCCTTCTTGCCGGCGAAAGCGATAAATCCAAGGAGAGGCTTATAGATCGTCCCTATAAGAGCGGCGGTGAGGCTCTTGCCTGATCCCGAAGGCCCAACGAAGGCGACTTTATCGCCGGACTGGGCAGCGAAGCTGATGTCGTTGAGCAGGATTTGACCTTCCGCGAATCCAAACTGAACCTTGTCGAGCTGAACGTCACCGACGGAATTCGCGTCGCGTTCAGCGGCCGGAAAGATGCCGGTTTCAGGTTCAAACCTCATATATTCATCGATCTTGTTAAAGCGAACGCGGACCTGATGCCACTCCAAAATGAATCTCACAATGAAGTTAACCGGATCATAAAGACTATTGATGATGACAATAGACGCAACCAGGGTACCCACCGGAAATTCGCCCTTCATGCAAAGGGTCCCCCCATAAAAATATATGGTCAGGGGAGCCAGCTGCGTTATGCCGGTTATTAAGCACTCTAACATACCGGCCGTTTTAACCATTTTTAGCTTAATATCAGTCAGCTCCCTAATTTTTTTTTTAAGCCGCGATTCCTCGAAATAATATGCCTGATTGGCGCGAATATCCGTTATGCCGGTGAACACTTCCTGAACGTAGCCGGTCAGGCTTCCGGTGCTGTCGATGCTCTCAGCGGTCAGCTTTTGCATCCTTCGGTTGTATTTCGGAAGAATGATCACGCTTATGGGAATGAAGACGATGCTAACGATCGCCAACTTCCAATTCAGCTTGAATAGATAGACACAGTAAAAAAAAACCATGACGATGTGGATGACGGGACCTAGGAACGTTTTGGTAACAAAATCACCGATGCTTCCGACTTCATTCATGATTCGATTGGTAATCTGGCCGATCGGATTTTTATTAAAAAAATGCTGCGGCATTTGGAGAAGATGTTTGAAAAGCTTTATTCGGATGTCGCTGATATACGCCTGGCTGAATTTCGTGTACTTAACGTCCAGTCCATAACCCGCCGCCCCGCCGGCAACGGCCATCGCCAATAAACCTGAGCAATAGATAAGCAGCAATCGTTGCTTCGCCCCCCAATCTAAGGACGGCGACGAAATAACGTTGATAATTCTGCGCCCTATTTCGACTCCGAATAAGCTTATCGCGACTGTAATAATGCCGATCATCATCATCATGATTATGGCGCTACTGTATTTGTCGAACAGATCCCTCAGGATTTTACTTTTCATGACATATCACCTTATAACATCACTTTTCGAATCCACCGTCATGACGGCACGGCAAAAGGGATTGACCGTTTCCATAACTTCGGCGATAGCCGTATTCATTTCATAATCCGCTGCCGTTTTGAGCTAAAACGATATTTCTTATTACGCCGGAATTCGGTTCCTTTGGCGGTATTGACAAATCCCGTAAAGAATAACTGGCGACACATCTTAATCCAACGTTTTCGAGCATCTTTTTCATTTCGGGAAGGGTATAGCATCGAATCGATTCATTGGCAGAATAACCGGTTTCATACTTTGGCTTTATGACCGTTCCGTTATCAGTAATAATTACACTTTCCGTATGGTAACTATTGGTTACCGGATTAAACCAGCCTTCATAGAGGTGCCAACCATCATTGATCCTACGCCAAGATTTGCTGTTTTTTAATAATTCATTGGCCGCCGTAAAAGAGATGAATACTTTCCCTTTTTTTCGAGTCGCTACTTTCATAGCTCTAAGGATCGATTCATCTTCAGCATCCCCAAAAAAGCCAAACGTCGAACCCAGCATCAGGGATACGTCGAATTCTTCCTTAAAAGCCATTTTCCGCATATCCGCCACCACAAACCTGCCTTTGACGCCCTCCTTTCTGAACATGTCCCTGGCGTACTTGATCAAATCAGGAGCAATGTCGAGACCAAGGACTTTGTATCCCCTTTTAGCCATATGCAGCGCTTGATGACCGCCGCCACAGCCAATATCCAATATCCTTTGTCCTGTTTTGAGCTCGCACGCTTGCTCGATAAAATCGACCAGCTGACGGTCGGCTCCTTCGATTCCAGGGATGGCCTCTCTTTGAATTATTCGGGATTGATAGGCCCAATACTCATTCCATGTTTTTTCAACTATTCTCATCATGGTCCACTTGCTGAAGACGATTAGAAATATCCAATGGGATTACATTTTTTTACGGAATATTTTTCAATCGCGTCATCCATAGCGTTTTCGACGTTTCGTACGAATTCAATGAAATCGTCCTCATCGGGTTCATGATGCAAAATCATATCCCATAGTCTCGCGTAATACTCCCCTATAGTTTGGCGGAATTTCTCAGCTTTATCCTTCCCTTCGCCTTCTCTCTTGTGCCATAGGTTCTTATATATCGAGAAAACGTGTGTATCAATGGTCGTAGGAATATTTACAAAGGCCTTATTCCTCAGGCAAAATATTCTCGGTATTTCCGGATTTTCGAAGCTATAGTTGAATGACCTCCATTGGATCTCGCCGGTGATCAACCCGCTATTCCTTACATGATCTGAGAGGGTCGCCCCTTTGTATAGCGTAATGCTGGAAAAAAAATTTTCCATTAGATGATTGCATCTTATTAAGCTAAGGAACTCTCCATTATTGATGAGATCCTCCTTTGTTACATAAGGATGAAACATGATGAATCCGATTCGATATAAAATGTCCATTTCAAATAAAAAGTTTAAAAGGGCCTCAATTTGTTTTCTGGAAATATGTTTCCCGTACAACTTCAGCGTCTTGTCTTGCCCGTTTTCAACGCCCACAAATAATTCTTCCAATCCATTTTCCCTTAGGGCGACAAGGATTTCCGCGTCCCCAGGAATGTCGAAAAAATCGACTCGCGTCGAAAAACGAAATCTAATATCCAGATTCCGCTTTTTCAGTTCATTGCAGAATTCAAAAGCTCTATGCTTGTTCGACGCCGTTGATGGTCCAGTCCAAAGCTCATCAAGAAAGTTGAATCGCTTGACTCCATACTTGTCATATAAGTATTCGATCTCATCAACTATCTCGGATGGTGATCTGCCTCTCCATATGCGCCCCTCACCCATGCGCTCAAGAAAATCGGATGCGCAAAACGAACAGCTGAATCCACAGCCCCTACTTCCGAGTATGGACACCTCCCTGACATTCTTTTCGTTGCGCGTGAGAGCGAGGAGGAGGTATCGCATCGGCCATCGAATTTTCGAGATATCGCTTATCTTTGTTCTAGAACGGAAATTCGAGCTTGAAGAATTCTTACAATACAATCCTGGGATATTCGCTATATCGCCATGGGAATCTAAAGCACTTATCAGGTCAACAATAGTCCCCTCTCCTTCCCCTATGCATATGGAATCGACGGAATCGCAATTTTGGAAAATTTGATCCGCATAGAGACTTGCCGCCTGATCGCCAAATACGATATGGCAATCTGATAGATATTTCTTTAAGACGCTCGCTAGTGTCATTATTCTAGATAATGTATCGTTGCAAGTTGTGAATCCGATTACATTCGGCTTAAAAGCAATAATTTCCTCGATCATCTCATCATCGGATTTGTTTGTCATATTCTGATCAAAAATAAACAAAGGATGCTGATTTTCATCAATCGCAGAAGCAAGATAAGCTAATCCTAAATCCTCGCTCACGGGCATCAATGTGTGTTTTTGAAATCGAGCCATATCGCTTTTCAATTTTATTAGTGATATTTTCAACATATCGCCAATCCTTCCCTTAATATCTCTTCTAGGAACGAGCGATCATTTTCCGTAGATCTTTAGCATAGACATAGGAAAAGGGATGGAGTGCTTCCAGGTCATCATATTGCTTCAAATATGACTTCGAAATACCGCTACAAGCATTTTTCATGCTGCACGTATTACACATCGCCGGAAATAGTTTATTCACGGAGGACCAGGGGCGGATCTTCCGATAGCCGTTCTCATGGCTGCTGTCCACAACCAATATACAACTGACGCCATTGATACTCAGCTCCTGCGCCTCCTTGATCCACGGAAAAAGAATACAAAGAGGGATCTCTTGAGTGCTATAACGAATATTATGAATAATGCATAATTTTATTGTTTCATGGAGGATGGGTTTCAGCGCACTATATTCGACCTGTTGAGAAGAACTTTTTAGAACGGCGGTCGTAGGGTAAAGGTCGCTGATCTGCCAACGATATTTTTTTAATTCCATTGATTCAATGAGCTTCGCTATGTCCATTAAACATATGTAGTTTTTAGTAGTAATCGGGGTATTAATACAGAGATAATTTTCTGTTTTACTCCACGCCCTAATGCCTTCTAAGGTTTCCGCAAAAGAGCCATTTCTGCGCGAGATCGATTCGTGGACAGGCGTTGAATCTCCAAATAGGCTGACCATCACATTATTCACGCCTGAATCACTCAATTTTTGAGATAAATCGGATTTTCCCAGGTTTCTTCCATTTGTATGCAATACGATCTCTCGAAAATTTTTGTTTACGGCTTTATTGACGATTGCCGGGAGTTCGGGATGGGTTGTCGGCTCTCCTCCCGTTAGAATCAAAGAAGTCGCGCCCTGCTCAGCCATATATCCTAGATGCTTTTCGACCGCCGACATGGATATGAAATATTTTGTCGCCGATATTTCCTTGTTGTCGCAAAAAATACAATTATTGTTGCACATATTGGTAACATCCAATTGCGCAAATATCTTTTTCTTGTCAGGCATGATGTATATTCGCTTTTTTTAGCGAAACAATTCCAACAACCATTTCCGCTGCTTAACGATCATCGACAAATTTCATCACGAGAGCTTGGCAAGCGGAAGAGCGAGGGGGCCGGAGCGCGTCTGATACGACGACAGGAGTGGATTGATTTCCCGGGTTTTGGACAAGTGAGCCAATGACCACCGCGTCACGATCGACTTCTCCAAGCCCGAAAAACCGATGGATCCTGCCGTGATCGAATCATTCAGTAGATCCCTTCGGCAGGAATGTCCGGCCCCGATTTGCTCTCGTCCAGGGCAAACGATCGAGAGAAGATCGAAAAGTGGAGCAGAAATTACGTCGCCTTCCGCGCGAACAGCCGGCTTGGATACTGGACGCCGCAACCTCACATCGCTGACTCGAGAAATAAATGGGAAAGCCAAAATACAAATCTTTTGGCTGAATCAGCTTTCGGGCAAGGCTCCCTTTCAGCGAATTCTTACTTCGAAGGTGAGATATTTAATGGGGGAGCTACTAATGTCGCCTGATGTTGACCGATGACATCCACATCATCTTCCGATGTGTCGAAAATCTCAGTTCCCGCTAATTCAAATCTCTGCAATTGCCTTTTCGCCTCTTCAGCGCTCAATTTAAAGTTTTTCAAATGAGCTTCCGGAATGTTAAAAAAATCACCCTTCAAATTTCTAAAAATGGGCATGATTTCCTTCTCCTAGCGACGAATTCTAATTTGATAAAATAATAGAGCCGATAGGCCCGCTTGTCAAGTTATTACTGGCTTGTTATGCCACATCTCAATTGCCGCATTTTGCCACATCTCAACTGTCGCGTGGGCAGGTCGTTCTTTAGAGCCGGTTTCGCGGGATGTCCTGATACCGTTCTTCGCGGAGCGCATATTGAGCGATGACCTCGCCTCCGCATTCGATCGTCAGCTTCTGTCCCTTCAAGCGAGACCACACGCGCCGTTTGATGAACTCTTCGGGAACGCGATATCAATTTCCATGAAAGGTAATCGAAGCCGTTTTCAGCACCCGGCGGGGCTCTTCATGAATCAGGATGAACTCCAGTTCTTCTCTTGTCAGACGGCGGAGAGATTCCGTGTATAAATCGGCCGGGCACTGCCGGTTGATCCCCTCATGCTCATGACTGAAGCTATAGTCTTCCAACCATCGTTCGAAAGACGCGTGGACCTCTTGGATGGACCGCCGATGGACGTTCTCCAGGACAAAGTCCCGTTGGACTAACTGGAACAGGCCTTCGATCTTTCCTTTCGAAATATAAGAATTTGCTTTTCATCGGTCAGTTTTACGGGCGAAAGCATGTTCCCGTCAGTCCAATAGAGATCAGGAGATTCACCGAAGCACTCACGCCGGAAGAGGAAGAAGAACATAGCGAATTCCCGCTCCGGATGTCGAGGACGATAGACTCCCGCCCTAACGGGAGGAAGGCCTCCAGAAAAGGGCTAACATTAAGAAAATATGACCGCGTCTGCCTGGAAAGACGCGGGACGGTCCGGCTCGATCGAGAAAATCAAGTGAGAAAACGTCAACCGGCGTTGACGCTCAGCAGAGGAAATGGGAAACGCAAAAGCCCATTGTTTAAGAACGCCGGCCGGTTATTTGGTCTCGTCCACCTTCTCGACCACGATGGTCATCTTGGTGACCAGCGCGGCGGCGGCGCCGATGGCCGCCAGGATGGGGGCCAGGGCCGCGCCGACGAGGCCTACCGTCAGGGGGATTTCCAGGAAGGTCTTGCCGTTCTCATCCTTGAGAATGATGCGGCGGATGTTGCCCTCGTGGATAAGATCCTTGATCTTGTTGAGGATTTCGCTGCCGCTGATCTTGAATTCTTCGGATCGCGTTTTTTCGTTTTTCTTTTCATCGCTCATGGTATCCTCCTGGCATTTATTTCCGTGTCCATCTTCTTATACGAAAAGCCGAGTTCGAGGGTTCCACTCCGGCCCGGCCTCAGCCCGCGCTGCCGCCACCGCCGCCTCCGCCGCCCCCTCCCCCTCCGCTGAATCCGCCGCCCGATCCCGAGGAATAATGGGCGGCGCTGGTGATCGAGGCGGACAGCGAATCGATATGGCTGATCATGGATTCGATTCCGCCGGCCTGGAGGAAGGCGGAATGGCCGAATCCCGCGTACCAGACGGGCGACGCCGCGCGTTCGTCCTTCAGAACGATGGGCAGGGTTTTCAGGATCCGCTTGGCGTTGCCGAAAACGATTCCGGCAATCAGATAGCGCTCCCAAAGCTTGTAGGCTTCGGGAGGCATTTCTTTGAATTCGCTAAAATCGTCCAGGAATCTCTTTAATCCCTTCCACATCTCGAATTCGCGGGCCCAAGCCATGGACCTCCGCTTCATCGTCGGGATGAGCAGGCCGGCCAAGACAATCAGCACCACGTTCAAGGTCAGCAGGGCCAGCGGGACGGTCACCACCAGGAAGACGTTTCGCCGATGCAGGCTTTCGGGTTCGATGAAACCCCTGGCCTTCGCTTCGGCCTTGACGTCCTTGATCCAGGACTGGAACCACTCCTGGAAGTCCTGGGGGTGGCCCTTCAGATACTTTTTAAATTCTTCCAGAGTAATCCGGGCGCCGGGAGCGGGCTCGTGCCAGGCCAGGTCGAACAGGCTGTCGAGGACGGCTTTTTCAAAGGGCAGGAGCGCGCCGTCGCCGCGGTATTCGCGACGCAAGGTCAAGTTCGTATCCACGGACGATTTCGGCCCGAAGAGGCCGTGTTTCTCGACCCGGACGTCCTCCACTTCGATGAATCCCCGGCGGGCCAGGTCGAAGATAGTGGCCGTGAACGCGCGGGGGGTCGGGACCTCCCCTTCCTTCAAGAGCGATTCCATGAGAGCGGGCGGCAGATCGGAGGGCGGCTCATGGACATACGGGGGGATGTCGTCGAAACGATAGTCCTTGCCCACGCGGCGCCAGGCCGGAATGAAAAAGGCCAGCCAGGCGAGCGGAAGGACGATGAGGCCGACCAGCCAGAGGATGACCAAGAGCCGCGTCCGGGCCGCATGCCGGTCGGCCTCCGCGATCGTTCTCCGTTGCCGGTCGATAGTCTCGCGGACGAACCGCGCCTCCTCGGCGCGGATCGTCTCCAAGGTCAGGGCGCCGGAAGGAATCCCATCCGTGAGCCCCGGCGGCCAAAGAAAACGGATTTCCAGGAATTGGCGGGGCGGGATGGCCGAGGCCCGGAAACGGACGGTCCGGGCATCCAGGATCTCGGAAACGCCCGAAAGCGGCCCATGTCCGAAGACGAGAAGGGCCTTCCTGTCGGCGGCGGGCGCGGGCAGGCGCATCGTCACTACGGCCGCGTCCGTCCGCTTGTCCCACCCGTCCCCGATGGCTTTCCAGTAGAGCTCGCAGATGCCGGGATAACAGACGATCCCGCGGGAGACACGGTAATGGATATGGAATGTCCGGCGCTCGTTGGAGGCCGCAAAGTACCACTTGGCCTCGATACGGCCCGGAGACCGTTTCAAGTCGGCGAGGAGCGGCCCTCTGTTCTCCTCTCCGATTGAGAAGTCGTCCACCGCCACGTCCCGCGCGCCGCCCGGCCCGTCCATGCTCGTCGGGAGCCAGAACGTGGCCCAGGTGAAACGCCCGCGGAAATCAAAGGTGCGGAACTCGTCGACGGTGAACGTCCCGTCGGAGGCGACGGCGATCTCAATGCGGACCTGGGGAAAATAAAAATCCTTGGACGCGGCCCGGGCCGAGCCCGGCCCGCCGGCCGAGGCCATCAGCGCGAACAGGGCCGCGGCAATCCACCGCATTGCTTTCACGATCATCAGCTCCGCACCGTCCTCTTTTCTATACCACAACACGTCCTCAATTGACAAAGCCCGAAGATTTTAATAATTTTGGTTTCGCTGTCCCCCGATCGATCGTCACAACCTAAGGAAAGGATGGTCGGTATGAGCGCAAAATTTCGCCTCGGCATGATGATGTTTCTCCAGTATGCCATCTGGGGGTCCTGGGCGACCGCCCTCTCGGCCTATCTCCAGAACAACCTCGGCTTCAGCGGCTGGGAGCTCGGACTGATTTTCAGCCTGCTTCCGTTGGCGACCATCATCTCGCCCTTTATCGGAGGCCAGTTCGCCGACCGCTATTTTTCCAGCCAGAAGGTCATCGCCGTCCTCCAGCTCGGCGGAGGCGTCATCCTTATTCTGATCGCCAGCGTCACGGCCTTCTCGACCATGATGTGGTTGATGCTGCTCTACTGCCTGGTCTACGCGCCGACGCTTGCTCTCACCAATTCCATCGCCTTCATCAACCTCAAGGACTCGGAAAAGGATTTCGGCAAGATCCGGGTCTGGGGCACGATCGGCTGGATCGCCGCCGGATGGGCCCTGGCCGCCTGGCGCGTGCTGGCCAAATCGCCGCAGGATATCGCCATGAAGGGCGATATGCTCATTTTAGCGGGCGTCTTTTCCCTGATCATGGGAGTCCTCTCCTTCGGACTGCCCCACACTCCGCCCAAGAAAGAAGGCGCCAAGCCCTGGGCTTTTCTCGAAGCGCTCAAGATGCTGAAAGACCGGGACTTCCTCGTCTTTACCATCATCTCCTTCGTCGTGGCCACGGAGCTGCAGTTCTATTACGTCCTGACCTCCCCCTTTCTCACCTCGGCCGCGATCGGCGTCAGCCAGAAATCCGTCACGGCGATTATGACCATCGGCCAGTTCGCGGAAATTTTCGTCATGGCTTTCATGCTGTCCTGGGCTCTCCGTAAATTCGGCACGGGGAAGACCATGACCCTGGGCATCCTGGCCTGGCCTATCCGTTACATCATCTTCGTCATCGGCGCGCCCTCCTGGCTGGTCATCGCCTCCCTCGCTCTCCATGGATTCTGTTATGTCTTCTTTTTTACGGCCGCGTATATCTACGTGGACAGCGTCGCCCCCAAGGACGTCCGGGCCTCGGCCCAGAGCCTCATCGCCGTCATTATCCTAGGCCTGGGCAACTTCGTCGGCAGCCTTTTCTGCGGCTGGATCCAGAAGCTCTTCACGGTCGAAAGCCTGGATGCGGCCGGCCATGCCGTCAAAGCGATCAACTGGAGGGGCACATTCCTTGTCCCGACCGCCCTGACGCTCGTTTGCCTGGTGATATTTGTCGCTTTTTTCCGCCTGAAGACATCAGCCGCCGTTTCGCAATCGTAGCCGCCTGACAACGTCCGCAAATCAATTGAGGCGAATCATGCACAAACCCAAAACTCTCGGTGTCGGAATCATCGGCGGCGGGTTCATCGCCCGCTTCCATATCAGATCCTGGGTCGGCGTCCGCGACGCCGACATCCTCGGCGTTTTCGACCTTGATTCGAAGCGGGCCAAGGAGGCCTGCACCCTGGTCCGTTCGCTCGGCTGCGGCGAGGCCAAGCCCTACGCCTCGATCGCGGCCCTGGCCGCCGACCCGACGATCGACGCTCTCTGGATCTGTGCGCCGAACTACACGCGCGTCGAGGTCATGGAGGAGATCGTCCACGGCGTCGTCTCGGGCCAAGCCGAGCTCCTCGGCGTGACCTGCGAAAAACCCCTCGGCCGCAACGTCCAGGAAGCCAAGAGAATGCTTGAGCTTCTCCGGAAGGCCGATCTGCTCGACGGCTATCTGGAAAACCAGGTCTTCTCTCCGGCCGTGACCCGCGGCAAGGAGATCGTCTGGGCCCGCGGCGCGGCCATCTCCGGCCCACCCTACCTGGCCCGGGCGGCCGAGGAACACAGCGGCCCGCATATGCCCTGGTTCTGGGAAGGCGCGCTCCAGGGCGGCGGCGTCCTCAACGACATGATGTGCCATTCCGTCGAGGAGGCCCGCTTCATGCTGACCCCTCCGGGCGCCCCGCGGGACGTCCTGACGCCGGTCAGCGTCACGGCCTACACCAACTGCCTCAAGTGGCAGGAGCCGAAATACGCCGCGCTCCTTTCCCGGCGGAGCGGCGGCAAGACCGATTACCTCGAGCGGCCGGCCGAGGACTTCGCCCGCTCGCTGGTCGAGTACAAGAACCGCAGCGGCAAGATCATCGTCGTCGAAACGACCACGTCGTGGTGCTACGTCGGCGCCGGCCTGCGCCTGAGCATGGAGCTGCTGGGTCCCGAGTACGCCCTGCAGATCAATACGCTCGACGCCGGCCTCAAGGTCTTCTTCAGCCGCGAGGTCAAGGGCAAGGCCGGCGAAGATCTGGTGGAAAAGCAGAATGCCGAGATCGGGCTCATGCCCGTGGTCGCCGACGAAGCCACGGAATACGGCTACACCGCCGAGAACCGTCACATGGTCCGGTCGTTCCTCAAGGGCGTCCGGCCGGAGGAAAACTTCAGCGACGGCGTCGGCGTCACCGAGCTTCTCATGGCCGCGTACATGAGCGCCGAAACCAAGAAGACCGTCGCCTTCCCGCCCAGGGGCCTGGACGCCTTCGTCCCGGCCGTGGCCAGGGGCAAGTGGAATCCGAAACGGAAATGAACGGAATGGGGCCCGCGGCGCATGCAGGGAAAAACACGCTCGTTTTCCCCACACCGTTTTTTTTGCAAAAAAACGGTGTCCGACACTCCTCCCTCGCTCCCCGCACTTATCGGATGGAAAACGCATCCGATGAGCGTGGGACCATGCCCGCTCCCTCGTCGTACCGGCCCCGAAGGGGAGTACCAGCAATTCCCTCCTCTTGGAGGAGGGATAAGGGTGGTAATATTAGATGAAAGCTTGGAACGATCCTTCGGAATACGCGTTGAGAGATGGGTTTTCCCCCGCCCACCCCTCGATCCCCCGTTTTTTCGAATCTGGTCCTGTTCGAGATCTGCTTTCAGTCTCTTCAAAACGCGCGATTAATTTCGTTATCGGATTCCATGGTATAAAGAATAAGGAGAAAATCATGAAAAAGAACTTTATTATGGGAATTCTGCTTTCCGCAGTAATCCTTGTTTTCAATCCGCTCCTGTCCGCCCAGGCAGAGGGGCCACAGATCCGGCATATCTCGCCGGAGCTGCAGAAAGCCGTCGCCGAGACGGACTACGCCGGCGTCCGCATCAAAAAGATATCCTTCGCCTCCGAGGCTTGGACGTTCCGCGCCTTCACCTTCGCCGACATGCTGACGAAGCTCCGCGACCTGGGTGTTCTGGCCGTCGAGGCCTTTCCCGGACAGGCCCTTTCGGCCGAATTCCCCGGCGCCCGCTTCGACGTGGACATGACGTCCGAGCAGATGGCCAAGGTCAAGGAATGGCTGCGGGCCTCCGGTGTCGTCCTCTACGGGTTCGGCGTCGTCGACATCGGCAAGACCGAACAGAGCATGCGCAAGGTCTTCGACTTCGCCCGGATGATGGGCATCCGGGTGGTGGTCTGCGAGCCGGCCGACGACGATTTCACCCTGCTGGAGAAGCTGGTTAAGGAATATAACATCAAGATCGCCATCCACAACCATCCGGCGCCGGCCAAGTACAACCTGCCCGAGACGGTCTTCCAGCATGTCAACGGCAAGGATCCGCGGATCGGCTCATGCGCCGACAGCGGCCACTGGATGCGGGGGATGAACGATCCCCGGGAAGCGTTCAAGCTCCTGACCGGCCGCATCCTCGACGTCCACCTCAAGGACCGCAGCGATTACGGCACGGCCAAGGGCACGGACGACACGGCCTGGGGCGACGGGAAAGGGAACATCCGCGACCTGCTGGCCGAGCTGACCCTCCAGGATTACGACGGCTACCTGACCATGGAGTACGAGAACGAGTCCGAGGTCAAGGACCCGGTGCCGGCCTTCCGCAAGAGCATCGAATATGTCAAGAGCATCACCTACTACCAGGATTACCAACAGCTCCTGGCGCGGGCCGGGTCGAGTTACGAGAAGCACGGCTGGAACCACTACGGACCGGGCTGGTTCGAATGCGATCCCAAGAGCGGAGTCCTCAAGGGCCAGGGCGGCATGGGCCTGCTCTGGTACGCCAAGAAATACAGGGACTTCGTTCTGGAATGCGACTTCAAATGCTCGACTAAGGAGACGAACTCCGGGATCTTCGTCCGCGTGCCCGTCATGCCGGCCAGCGACGACTACATCTATCACTCCATCGAAGTCCAGATCGACGACGCCGGGGAAGGCATCCACGCCACCGGCGCGGCCTACGACATCCAGGCGCCGTCCGCGTTCGCCTCCAAGCCCGCCGGCGAATGGAACCACATCAAGATCGAGTTCAAGGGCCGGCATCTCAAGGTCGAGCTGAACGGCACGCTGATTATGGACTGGGACGCCAAGCCCGGCGGCAAAGTCAAGGACCTCGCCCCCGAGGGATATATCGGCCTGCAGAACCACGACAGCGCATCGCCCCCGTTCTTCCGCAATATATTTATTAAGGAATTGTAAGGGCGCCGGCCGCCCGGGGAACGGGCGCTCGCCAGGCCGGGCGGTCAGTCTATTACGGATGTGGCC
>Ga0315279_10003927_pt1 | contig 20266 bp, 18 predicted proteins | sample YL17G06_20_MG_FD_203694 | JGI IMG/M metagenome (GOLD analysis project Ga0315279, IMG submission 203694) | Sediment microbial communities from Yellowstone Lake, YNP, Wyoming, USA - YL17G06_20 | ecosystem: Environmental > Aquatic > Freshwater > Lake > Sediment | place: USA: Wyoming | collected... | reverse complement strand
TATTACTTCAAAGGCCCTGTGCTCATCTTCGGGATCTTCATGCCGGTCTTTCTCTTCCTTGCCTTCTTCATGGGCAGCAGGCAGCTCCCCCTGTCATTTCTCATCTCGGGGCTGGTCGGAATGACCCCCTTTTTCACCGCCACTGCCGTGTCCCCCGCCATCTTCCCCTGGGAGGGCTCGGCGAAGACCCTTGAGAGGCTCGCCTCGTGCCCGGTCACCGTAGAGGCTATTGTTTTTGGGGACATGATCGCCTCCCTCCTCTTTGGCATCGGGATCACGGTGGTTACAATTATCATCGGGCTGGCGCTCGGGCTTTCAATCCTCCACGGTATCACGCTTGCTGCCGCCATCTTCCTTGCAGCATGCTGCTTCTCGGCAATCGGGATGCTGCTCGCCGTGCCACCCACAAACGTGCCGTCGAACATTATGATGCTCTCCTCTCTGATCAAGTTCCCGCTCGTCTTCATCTCCGGTATCTTCATCCCGCTGGAGCAGATGCCGGCATGGGGGACGGTGCTCGCGGTGTTCTCCCCGCTCACCTATTTCACCGATCTTGTACGATACTCCTTCACTGACGCATATTATTTCCCGGTGCTTTTCGATCTCGGTGCACTCGCTGTGTTCACGCTGGTATTCACCGTCGGGACGATGTACCTGCACAAGAGGACGATGCCAAAGAGGATGTGACAGAATGTGATAATAACCGGGAAAATCGGTATATCGGATTTGATTTTCAGGTTCCTGGATTATCCTGTCTTCTTTTGAATCACTGAAGCAGCTTGAGGATGAGCTGGAAAGCGAACATCAGAATCAAATGTTGGTGAGATGATGTATCACGAGAGATCGAATCCATGAAAAATTCTTCTGCGCTGTATGCGCATATCTTATCGCTCGATCTCTTCCGTCACTCACCATTCGATCTTTACCATGTTTTTTCCCTTGCATTATTCCGATACCATGATTCCACCCCCCCTTCACCCGATGATTGCATTGAACAGATATCCCGTCAGGGTGAACGATATGAACAGGATTCCTGCAAAGATCGCGAGGAGTTTGATTTTGATCACCTTGCGCAGGATGATCATCTCGGGAAGCGAGAGCCCGATGACTGCCATCATGAACGCGAGGGCAGTACCCATCGCCATGCCTTTCGATGTGAGGACTTCCATAATCGGGATCATACCCGCCGCGTTCGAGTAGAGCGGGATGCCGATTAGCACCGCGAGAGGTACGGCAAGCGGGTTGCCCGGACCCGCGATGTTTACCAGGAAATCCGCAGGAGCATACCCGTGGATGACAGCGCCAATACCGATGCCAATCAGGATGTAGGGAATCACCTTCAGGGTGATGCACTTTGATTCGGAGATCCCGAAATCGATCCGCTGCCGCCAGGTCATGGTGCCCTCCGCCAGTTCTTTGGACTTGATTTTATAGACGAAATCCTCGACTTCGCCCTCAAGGGATAGCCGCCCGATGATAATACCGGCGATGATTGCGATGATGAGCCCGGAAAGGATGTACATTGCAGCGATTTGCCAGCCGAACATTGCGAGGAGCATGGCGGCTGCCACTTCGTTGATCAGGGGTGATGCGATGAGGAAGGAGAACGTGATGCCCAGCGGCACCCCGGACTCGACGAATCCGATGAAAAGTGGCACTGCCGAGCACGAGCAGAATGGTGTCGGGATGCCGAGGACTGCGGCGAGCACGTTGCCAGCCCCCTCTTTTTTTCCGCCGACCCACTTCTTGACCTTCTGCGGGGTAACGTAACTGCGCACGATGGCAACAAGGAACACGATCACGGCGAGCATGAGCGTGACCTTGATCGAGTCGTAGACAAAGAAGTTCACGGACGAGCCGAGAGGGGTTCCTTGGACAAGCCCCATCACCGAGTACACAACCCAGTCGGCGAATACCTGCAGAAGGTCCGGCATGCTGTCAGACTCCGGTTATTTTCTGGATCGTTTTTTCCATCTCCTGAATAAACTGGCGAACCCGTTCGCCATTGGCAGGTGATACCTCGTTGATGGCACGCACCAGCTCCCGGACGTGGAGAAGCCCGGACAGCTCCTTGTCGCAAGTCTTCCCGAACCGCGGTGCACGGCAGAAGTGACAGATGCGGAGCCCGTAGTGCTGGAGCTGCTCCTGACCGAGCTTCGTACCAGGGAGTTCTGCACTTGCTGCAACCGTAGAGCCACAGGGTGAACCCCGGATCACACGGATACTTTCAATGGTACCGTCATCCCGCACCGTCACGTCAAAGGACGGCCTGCCGAACACCCTGGCAAATTCGTTGATCTCCGGCACCCAGGTAGTATCCTCAAGAGAGCACATGGTCACGGGTGCAACGATATTCTCATTGATGGATTTTGCCTGCCGGAGAAACCCGGGCCCGAAACTGATACCGAGGATCACGGGTTTCTGCTTCTCGATCAATGCGAGCGCGACATCCGGGTGGCGCACGTAGGAGATATAGAGGTCACAATCAGGAATGTTCAGCTCGATATCATCCGCTACGGGGCTGGAGGGGAACGGAACCTTGATCCATTCCGTCGGGAACCGCTCTCGGATGACTTCAAATGCGCGGTCACCGAACTTCCCGTCGCTCACGATGCCGATCTTCATGGGGTTACCCCAAGCGCCCTGTACGCGGCTTCCTTGATCGCCCACATCGGAACATCCTCGTGACGTTCATTTCCAATCTCGATAGCCCGGCAGCAGGTGCTCTCGCCCGCGAGAGTACCGCACGAGGGGCAATCCGTTGAGACCATTCCCGCGGCAAGAAGATCCTCGATCAGTGCACCGTTCATGCGGATCTCGTTCGATTCCGCGATACGGGTCTTGTCAAGGATCGTTTCGGTCAGGTTGATCTTTACACCGGCAGATTTGAATTCCTGCCGTAGTTCCTCGACTGCAACCAGGAGCGCATCGCCGGTCTTCCCGCACCGCTCGCAGGTAGCATCTCCTTCGGCATAGTGCTTCCATTCGATCTCAAGATGCTTGTACCGGGAAGTCATCATACGGGGCCACCTCCATCGTCCATGATTGCATCGATCACCTTTTCGATCTCGTGAAACTGCACGTCAGCCATCCCGTTTTTCGTGATACCGAGTTCAGTTGTAATGATATGGCGGTGCGTTGCAATGCGGGAGGCAAAGAGTTTCTTCTTCGCACAACAGTCCTTACACCCGTCGATAACGATCACCTGCTCCGCATCCCCGACCTCACCCTCGAATGATTCGGCTGACTGATGAGCATGCATCCACACAAACCTTCCCGGCATCCGCTGCATCAGGGTGAGGGCTGCTTCCGTGGTGAGCCTCCCGGTGTTCGAGATGCCGGAGCAGGTGATGAGGGCAATGGTCAATCCGGTACCTCCGTCACCGGTTTTCCGGTGTCCTTCCGGAAAAAGAGGTTGCAGTGGCAGTGGCCTTCTCCTGCGATCTCGTCTTTATGGTAGATGCACGGGCAGATGATTGCCCGGTCTTTCTTTTTGCCCCCCGATCTGAGCCGGCACGGGCAATAGCGCTCCCCGAATTTCTTTCTGTTTCGGGCAAGACCACGGATGACGGTCGCAAGCACCTTTGCATCCGGGTTCAGGACCCAGCCGTTTTTCCTGGCGTACTCCTCTGCCCAGGCGCGGATCTCCTTCTCTTCCGCTGTCTCCGCCGCCTCGTTCTCCGTCGGATTCATGCCCTCATCAGGTCCCCCCGCCATGCCGCAGAGACAACGGTCTCAACGTCCTCTTCGGTATAGGACTTCGAGGGTCCTTTCACGATGCCGAGGTCCGTCACGACAAGATGCTGTCCCACCGGGACTCCCTGTGCCTCTGCAATCTTCTTTGCGCAGAGCATCGGGCACCCGTCAAGGATGAGAACTTCGTCTGCCTTTCTTGCACTGGCAACCAGTCCTTCGGCACCGGTAGCAAGCAGCGCAACGCAGGCGATGCTCCCGTAGCCCTCCTCGGTCAGCTGGATTGCCGCAAGGTTGGTGAGCTGCCCGGTGTTTGCTTGACCCGCACAGGGAAAGATGATCCGTTTTGGTTCATTTGCCCCGCACGAGCATGTCGGTGTTTCTGCCATTGTTTCACTCTGTAAGCATCGTTTTGATCTCGTTCACGTCAGGCACCCTGCCCTCTGCCCGCACTTCACCGTTGATAGAAAGTGCCGGGGGGAGCATGACGCCACGGCTGACGATCTCGGTGATATCCTCTACTTTGACGATCTCGGCCGTGATCTTCAAGTCTTTTACTGCCTGTTCTGCATTTGCAAAGAGCCGCTTGCATTTCGCACAGCCGGTTCCGAGTATCTCGATTGTTACCATGATGTCACATGCCACAGGAGATGATTGGCATTACTTTTTTGCGGACGCTCTTCGGTACTCTTCAAGGAGCACTCCTGCATAGTCATCCTCGATACCGGGTGGAATGTAATTGTATACCTTTACCCTCTTCAGGAGCGCAGCCCGTATTTCCGCTTCATTCGCCAGCTCCTGCGCCTTCACTTCCGCGATGCACGCATCGAGCATGGCAATCCCCGTCGGGAGTCCATTGATGGTCACCTGTCGGATCCGCCGGAGGGCGTCAGCCGCACAGCAGGGTTCGTTGTCGTTGCCCACGTATCACCCTAGAGAACGTTTTGTAGATATCGGCACATTGAATAGAATTTCAAGTTTAATTGAAACAACGTTTACCGGCCAAGATATTTATAGCTAACCATTTCATATTTGTTTGAAATAACCGGGGTGCAATATGAAATGAAGAAACCAGCAGCCAGTTCCAAAAAAGAGCAGTTGTCCCGGGCTGAAATCCCCGTAGATGATTCGGTAACGTGCCGGGCATTGAAGCGGTACTATCTGTTGACGCTCGCGGGCAGGTTGTGCTGCCCAAAGGAATCCGGACTCGGGCGCATATTGGCGACGGCGATAAACTTGCCCTCGTCAGTTGGGAGCGGAATGGCACTATCTGCTGTCTGGCACTCATACGAACAGATGCCCTCTCTGCCGATGTCGAGGATATTTTGAGACCGATCTTAACCGGGGGTTAAAGGATGGATGCACATCCGGTTTCACGGCATAAAGCCAGAGGTTGTTCGCTTCGGCTAAATTTTTTGGTATCGGATGATGGATCACCAAATGTTGAGAGAGAAGGAGCCGAATCATGACAGAACCAATCGCCCGGAAGCCGGCAATGTGGCACGGAATTCCCCGGTCGGATATCGACTGGCACCCGACCGTAAACGAAGACAAATGCATCGGATGCGGGTTATGTTTCCTGACCTGCGGGAAAGGTGTTTACCAGTTTGACTGGGAACGTAAAAAATCGGTTGTCGTTCACCCGGAGAGCTGTGTGGTGGGGTGCCAGACCTGTGCAAACCTCTGCCCGGCAGAGGCAATCTCGTTCGCAGAAGTAGGGGATACGCCCCGAAAGAAATCACAGCGGATCATAAAAGTTCACAAAGTCCTGCCCTATGCCAGAAATGAACTGAAGATGATGCAGAGCTGACTCACAGGGGGAGATCTCCACGACAGCACAGGCCATAAGTGAACGCTTCCTGCGGCAGATTCCCCTTATCGGGGAGGAGACCCCGGATGGACTCCTGATTCCTTTCTGTACTTATAACAGCGGCCCGGTATACCGTGAGCAGGTTTGGAAAAAATACGCAAGGGCAGGGACGTCGGAACCAGGGTGATGGCTTGGGAACACGTATCCTGTGCACAGGAGATTGATGACATCTGCCCGGTCTCCATCATCACGATATCGGGCTGACACAAGATGGGAGCCGGTATACTGCCCTAGTTCGCGTGCAGCGTTTTTTCTGATTCTTACCACTCTCGTCTCAAGTCCGGATTCAGCAAGCATTTCAAGAAATCTTGAATAAGCTTTATTAACCATGAGGCCAATCATCCAGAGGTGAACCTCATGGACGGATACGCAGGAAAAAGAACATTTGTCAATCTGACTTGAAAGGGAGGTGTATGTCATGCCACAAATCTGTGTAGGATTTGAAGTCCATCAGCCATACCGGCTGAACAGGATGTTCTCGCCTGATCCGAAGATCAAGAAAAAGGATCTGTTCGATCATTATTTTGACAGTTTGAACAAGGAAATCCTGTTGCGTATCGTAGATAAGTGCTATTATCCTGCCACAAAAATCATCCTCGAAAAACTCGATGAAGGTTTTTCATGTTCGTTTTCGATGTCGGGTATTCTCATAGAGCAACTGGAGAAATGGAGCAGGGATACTCTATCGCAGTTTGAAGAGGTTGCACGGCACAAAAACACAGAACTGATCGGGCAGACTTACTACCACAGCATTGCCAGTTGCTTTTCAGATAAATCAGAATTCAGGGACCAGGTTAAACTGCATTCAGACCTGATGCATGATCTGTTCCGGATCCGTCCGACCATCTTTGAAAATACTGAATTTACGTTCAATAACGACGTTGCTGCCATAATCAGGGACATGGGTTTTACCGGTATGTTTACCGAAGGGGTAGATCGCATCCTTGGGTGGCGCAGCCCGAATTATATCTATAACTGCCAGAATATCCCAGTATTGCTCCGGAATACGAAGTTGTCCGACGACATCGCCTTCCGGTTTGCGAACCGTTCCTGGGACATGTACCCGCTCACTGCCGACACCTATGCACGCTGGATTGCTTCGTCTTCCGGGGATGTCATTAATGTATTTCTCGACTACGAGACATTTGGTGAACATTTCTGGCAGGAGACCGGCATATTCGACTTTTTGCGCGCCCTACCGGACGAACTCAATAAACGGAACGTTGTATCAGTCCTGCCATCGCAGGTTATTTCACAGTATTCGCCTGTTGGAGACATTGATGTTCACGAGACCATTTCATGGGCGGATCTCGAGAAGGATACGTCAGCATGGATGGGAAATGATCGCCAGCGGACAGCGTTTCATGCTGTGCAGTCGGCACGGACATATGCCGTCGATAAAACGATATGGCGGTATCTCCAGACCAGCGACCATTTCTATTATATGGCATCCAAATACGGCACATGTGGTGAAGTTCACATCTATTTCAGCCATCATGATGAGGCCGATGATGCGTTCAAGACCTATATGAGGGTGCTTGCAGACTACGAGTCACGAAATATACGTGCAATGAAAAACCGGAAATCGGCAAAGACATTACGAACCCTGTCTCCTGAGCAGGCATTTCATTTTGCGTGTCCGTCCGGGTTCATCGGTCATACTGCCTACAACCTTGACCAGTTTGAAGAGCTCCTCTATGTCGTGCCCAAAGATTCTCTCAACTACCACCAGGACCGGGGTGATTTCGTCAAATGGATTACCGATGTGCTCGAAGATCCCCAGCTCGCAGAGAGTATCAACGGACTCACTGAACGTCACGAGCTTGCCAATGTGATAAAAGAGAGGCGGGAGCTCCTATGGAGTCACTTAAAATAGCCTTTTTCTGCTGGGAATCGATGTATGCTGAACGCGTCGGCGGGCTTGCCAGGGCTGCGACGCATCTCGCAGAAACATTGGTAGACCAAGGCCATGAAGTGCATTTCTTCACGCGGGGGAATATTCCCGATCAGACCATCAAAGGTGTTAATTATCACTATTGCCAGCCATCCGGAAAAAACATAGTCGAATATTGCGACAGCATGAGCGCCTCGATGGTGGACCAGTTTAAACGCTATGATACACCCCACCGGTTTGACTTCCTCCACTTCCATGACTGGCATCCGGTTCAGGCACTCCATCACCTGCAGGACAGGAATACTATCCTTAGCTTCCATTCAACAGAATACGGGAGGTTTGGCAACCAGTTTGGCGACTGGTGGGAATTTAAGGAAATTTCCGGGAAAGAATGGTATGGCGGGCTTATTGCCAAACGGGTAACCGCGGTTTCCGCAACCCTGAAAAAAGAAGTGATGCAGTTATATAACGTCCCTGATTGGAAATGCGATGTGATTCCAAACGGTGTGGTCCCCCGTGAGTTCCGGACAGCGATCAATCCGGGGGAAGTGAAGAAATCGTATGGTATACACCCCTACGCACCGCTCATCCTGTTTATCGGCAGGCTTGTCTACCAGAAAGGCCCGGACCTGCTCATCGAAGCGATACGGAAAGTCTGCCAGCATCGCTGGGACGCGCAGGTCGTTGTTGCCGGGGAAGGGGGCATGCGGCAGTTCCTCGAGGAGCGGGCAAAAGATCTGCCGGTCAACTTTGTCGGGTACATCTCGGATTCTGAGTATGTCCGGTTATTAAACGCTGCTGATATCGTCGTCATTCCCAGCCGGAATGAACCCTTCGGGCTTGTGCTTCTGGAGGCATGGAGTGCCGAAAAATGTGTGGTTGCATCCAATGTCGGCGGGCTCTCTGAGAACATTGACGCATTTGAAAATGGTATCAAAGTGGATGTCGACCCTGAATCCCTCGCATGGGGCATCAACATGATGATAGACGAACCAGAGAACGCAGGAGCCCTGGGAAAACGAGGCAGAACCAAAGTGGATCGCCTCTTCCTCTGGGATCCGATTGTCCGGGGACTGACAGAATCCTATGCCCGTACAGTTGCATGAACATTGCGTGTGTCGTGGAAGTGTTCCCTCCCTGTTTTAAAGGGGCCTGAACACCGGTATTGTCTCCCATCAGCCCCGTATTGCCATCGCGAAGGGCCGGAGTATGACGTAGAACGGGATATTAGATGGTTTTTACCTGATTTGTGACCATCCAGGAATCACGCATGCATCATAAAAACTTTAAGGACACCATTGCAGCATCGCCCTTTACCTTTACCCTTGGTGTTGCCGGAGACAGCGGGTCGGGAAAGACCACATTCACCGAGGGCGTACGGAGCATCTTTGGTAAAGATCTCGTGTCAACCATTACGCTTGACGATTACCACAGCCTTGACCGGGCCGGGCGAACGGAGCAGGGAATAACGGCGTTGGACCCCAGGGCAAACCGTATTGAACAGCTCGAACGGGACCTCATCCAGCTCAAACAGGGGATGCCGATCGAAAAACCGGTCTACAACCATGCTACCGGGACATTTGATCCACCCGTCCTCTTCCGGCCCAAAAAAATCCTGATCCTTGAAGGGCTTCATACGCTGTTCACCCCGACGCTGCGAAAATACCTTGATTTCACCCTCTTTGTGAATCCGGCAAAGCAGGTGAAATATGACTGGAAGATCCGCCGCGACATGGAAAAACGGGGATATTCCCGTGACGCCGTCATGAAAGAAATTACCGAGCGTGAACCGGATTACGAACGCTATATTGCCCCGCAGAAGGAATTCGCGGATGCCGTGATCGGGATCGACTATTCGGAATTCGGGCAGGATCTGGGTTTGGAGCGCAATGTCTACCGGATCACACTCTCGCAGAACCGGATGAACCACACCCTGGAAAATATCGATCTCTCACTGGATCTCTATTCCATCCTCTCCCTCTCCCAGCGGAATTTCTCTCTCAAGTTCCTGACCAGTGAGCAGGATGACCACCGGATGGGTCAGCTGGTCATGGATGGCGAACTGAGCGAACATGTCGTGAAAAAACTTGAGCGCAGTATCGAGAACCAGACACGAGTCCACCCCATCTCGATCTTTACACATCGGGGCTACGTCACGGCAGGGGATCTCGCCCAGCTGATTCTCTGCTGGCGGATTATACACCGCCGCATTTTCATGGAGATGTGCCGGTAATGGCATTTCGGGGGATCCCTGCACTGGGAAAGGCCATACTGTGTGAACGAGAAGGATTCAATGCGCTTGCCATGAATGGAATGGGCCGCCGGATATGAAGGGAAATGCCCCCTCTCACAAAAAATCTCCCTCCTGCAATACGTTTTCGGTCTGCTGGGAGGGACCACTGCCCGAACCTTCTGTCAGGACCGCAGAAGATCTCCAGGGAGTTCTTGTAAACCCGGGGTGTACCTGCACCGGGCCAGTGTATTACATGTATCGCGATGTAGCCCGTTCTGTACAAGACCGCATCTGGTTAACTAAACAGCAGCTCCGGTTTGATATCACGGTAATCCCACCGCGTGAGATCTGCGGGGAGTTCATCAAGACTAAGGGGCACTATCACCCGGATGATCCATCTGGTACCAGCTACCCTGAAATATATGAAGTCCTTGCCGGTGAGGCACACTATCTGATCCAGAATCAGGATTGTTCCGATGTGGTTGTGATAACAGCGTGTGCCGGGGAGATCGTTGTTGTTCCACCGGGATATGGACATGTAACTATCAACCCTACCAGAACCACCGTCCTGCAGATGGCAAACATTGTCTCTTCGAGGTTTTCAAGCGATTACCAGAGATATGAAGCGCAAAGGGGGGCAGCATATTTTGAGATGGTAAAAGAAGGGTTTGTACAGAACCCGGCATACGCGAAACATCTGCATCTCCGACTTGTGAAGGCACAGCGGCTTGCGGGCGTGAGGAATACGATCACCGACCCGCTCTACGATTTGATCGAAAAGCGGGCTCCGGTCCTGGAATTTCTCAATCATCCTGAAAAATACGAATCATTATTCCGGGAACTCTATCCGTGAACCCTTTTTCAGGCAATTCGTGTTCTCCCGTATACTTCGGTCATATCAGCGAGGTTTTCGATCACGGGAAGACTCACCTGATCTTTTTCCAACCGCCATCTCCAGTTGCCTGTATCGGTTCCGGGCCGGTTCATCCGTGATTCGGCACCAAGGCCGAGGATATCCTGAAGTGAAAAAATTACCGTGTCCGCAACCGACATCATGGCAAGCCGGATTAAAACGGCGGGTAATTGCTCTGCTGAAATTTCCTGTCCAAGGTACCGGAATAGTCTGTGTTTCTCTACCGTTGTGGCTTCCGATTCCAGCCACCCGCGGACCGGGGCATTGTCATGAGTGCCGGTATACAAAATGCAGTTCTTTTTCAGGTTATGCGGAGCGTGCGGACTGACAGAAGGATCATCGGTAAACGCGAAGAGAAGAACACGCATGCCCGGCAGATCGAACCGGTCGATAAGGTTCGAGACATCCGGGGTAATAACGCCGAGATCTTCTGCAATAAGAGGAAGATTGACAACCCGGTTTTTCAGGAGGGTTAATAATTTTTCACCGGGTGCAGGGACCCACTTACCGTTTATTGCATTTTTTGCACCTGCCGGAACTTCCCAGTACGCGACAAGGCCACGGAAGTGATCAATTCTCGTATAATCGACCAGGGAGAGGGTATGCTCGATCCGGTGTATCCACCAGGAAAAGCCGGATCGTTCATGCTCTTCCCAGCAGTAGAGCGGGTTTTTCCAGAGCTGCCCGGTTCGGCTGAAATAATCGGGGGGCACGCCAGCCATAACAAGCGGGTGCAGATTGTCATCGAGCCGGAACAATTCCGGGTGCGACCAGACATCAGCACTGTCATAACTGACGTAAATCGGGATATCCCCTATCAACCGGATACCTTTTTTTATGCAGTAATTCCTCAAAGCGTGCCACTGTCTGGAGAAAATATACTGGAGAAATTTTTCCGTTTCGATATTTTTGTTAAGGGCCTTTCTCATCGCATCCAGTGCTGCCGGATCACGATATTTTATCGCATCTGGCCAGGTGCTCCAGACACTTCCCTTATAGTGCCGGTGTAATGAGGTGAAAAGCGAAAAATCTTCAAGCCACCAGGAATTGTTCCTGCAGAACTCATTATATCCGGTACGGTCGATCTGATCCCGTTTGAACCGCTCGTACGCAAGGGAAAACAGTTTTTCCTTGAACCGGATCACCGCATCGAAATCTACCGTTCCATGGGGAAATTCTGGAACCCCGCAAATATCGGGTTCGTGTAAAAAACCGTCTTTGACCATGCATTCCGGGCTGATCAGATTCGTATTGAATGCAAAGGCGGATATGCTGTGATACGGGGAATTATCATATTCCGGACTGGTGGGATTCACAGGAAGGATCTGCCAGTACGTCTGTTTTGCGTCCGACAGGAAATTCACAAACTGATAGGCGGACGGCCCAAGATCCCCGATTCCTAATCCTGAGAAAAGAGAGGTGATATGCAAGAAGATTCCGCTTCCTCTTCTCTTCACACCTGGGCCCCCGCATTTTTCCAGAATGCATGTCCGGTTCGGCTCCACCATTCGACCACGGGGTACTCTTTTCCATAACGCATCATTAAAATTTCACCCCAAGGTAACATCCCAGTTCCTCAAACAGCCGGATCCATTGCCGGGCATGTTCATCCCCGGATCCTGCATGATCCCGCATAACCGCCGCTTTTTCCCGGCCAATCCGGAAATAATAATTCTGGCATTCCCAGAGGTTGTAGTTCAGAGCGAGCGGGCATAAAATTGTAAAGGTCTTATTGATCTTTTCGATCAGGAGAGCGTCGCCCGGGTTTTCAAGAAGTCGCTGAATGAGGGTTTTGATGGCCCGACTTGCGGTGAAATTAAGCGTCGCAGTATCCGGTTCGAATTTTCCTTTGGTCATTTCACCAACCAGAACCGCAAGTCGTTTTGTATCAAGATCTTCCGCTGAAAGAATTTTTTTGAGATCAAGATTGACGATATACCAGACCGGGTCTTCGAGTGCTTTTGGCGGGGGTATCTGCATCTCCTTCATCGCAGAGAGAAGCGGGAAAAATTGTTTGTAAATATGCCGGAATGCAGATTCCATATCCGCGAGCGTGGAATCAAGAATGGCATAGAATACCTTTCGCTGTCCGTCCTTGAACAGGTGCCAGAGTGTATAGGAATGACTGCCATAGTGCTCTTCAAGACTGAGAATCATCCGGGGGATGTCGCTTTTGGAAAAGCCATCAGTTAATTCATCCCGCATCGTAATATACGTCTTTTCATCGACATATTCACGTGCCCCCCCCATGAAATTGTGGTTTCCGAGATGAAGAACGGCAAATATCAGGGTATTTTCTTCCCACGTACTATCGGAATGCAGAAAAACTTTCCCAAGGACGAGCTTGAGATCGCCGGATTCAGTCCTCTCGTATGCTTCGTTCCGGATGGAATAATTCCTTATTTGAATTATTTCAGTTGAATCTAAAATCAACGAGGACAATGCATAATGAAATACTACCCTTGAAAGATCAACAACTGCGGTCTGGACAAAATTTTTGTAAACCTGTGCGCCATTCCACTGTCCTGGCACGTTGCCGGGAGCTTTTTTCAGAATATGGATAAATTCAGGTTCCGGATCAACCCCCGCCACTTCCCGTACCAGCTGCATTGCACGACAGGCATACCTCATTACCTGGACGGATTCGATACCAGAAATATCCTCAAAAAACCACCCGCAACTGGTATACATAAGCATACCATTTCTCTGCATCTCGAGCAGCTTGAGTACCTGGACCTTATCTTCCTTTGAAAGTGTCCGGACCGCATGGTTTGAGAAGAAAGCTTCGATGTTTGCGGGAGATCGGTTCAGAATAATGTCAATATAATCATCCCGTGCCTGCCAGGGATCCGAAACGTACGAATTCATTCTGTCAACATAGAATACCGCAAGTTTCTGACGGAGCCAGTCCATTGCCTCACGGAGGGGCGCTCTCCACTTTTGCTGCGAGGCGATTTCACAACCCTCGTCAGCTGGAGGTGTATCCGGGATTATAGACGGGCAAAGGGGGTGAGGAGCAGTCATCTGGATAATGGAACCCGGGGTACGGCATCCGCAGTCACTTCTCCAGCGCTCGACACCGTGGGGGCAGCTCCATGACGTATTTTCGATAATTTCGACCTGATGGGTTGGCGGACATGTACTCATATATTCGCCATAGATGGTAATCCGAACAAGATTTTTAGATTCCAAGTGATGAAGGGCGTATGCAAGCGCCATATCACCAAACCGGTGGTGATGCCCGTAGGTTTCCCCGTCGGATGCAATGGATAAAAGCCCGGATTCTTTCTGGTACTGGGAAAAATAGTGCATCATCCGGTCGGCAAACCCTTCGCCATTTTCCAAGAGACGGGAAAACGCCACCTCCTGTGCAAGGCTTTCATCATAAAAAAAGATGACAATCGACCCTCCGGATGGCAGACGACACAGGTATGGCTGGGAACAATCAATGTTCCCCGTGCTGACATCCGTCCATCGGGAGTCATTGATCGGTTTGATACGGCTGGCCTGTTTCGGAGAGAGTATGGTAAACCCAATTCCCTGTTCTGCCAGAATTTCAAGGGTTTCGATGTCAACTGCCGTTTCCGGCAACCACATACCTTCAGGACGGCGTTTGAACCGGAAGATAAAATCCCTTATTCCCCAGAGAACCTGAGTACGCTTATCCCTGCGGCTTGCAAGTGGCATGATAATATGGTTGTATACCTGGGCAATTGCTGAACCGTGCCCGGAGAACCGTTTTATGCTATCCTTATCCGCTTCGAGAATGGCAAAATACACTTCCGGCTGGTTGTGCTCCAGCCAAGTAAGCAGGGTGGGACCGAAATTAAAACTGATCCTGGCATAGTTATTGACAATATCAATGATCCGTTTATCCGAGTCGAGAATTCGGGATGCTGCATTCGGTGCATAACATTCGGCGGTGATACGTTCATTCCAGTCATGATACGGATATGCAGAATCCTCTATCTCGACTTCTTCTAGCCAGGGATTCTCGCGCGGTGGCTGATAAAAATGGCCATGTATACAGATAAAACGACTCATTTTCTTCCTCCTGTCACGAAAATCCAGCGGACCTTCCGGTAATTTCCAAGTATTCACATTCTCTATTTACATGATAATAATCTTGTGCGCGGTCATGTATCAGTATGTTTATAGTCAGAAAAATTCCCGCTCATCTCCACTCACTCACACGGACCGTAGAAATGCTATGGCTGGAAAGGCACGGTCTGTAAATAAACCCCGCACCACCATCCGGATTATAATTTCTCGTTTTTGTATTTCGCTGCAGCCATCAGCGCCGGAATATACCCCTGCCGCACGTAATCCTTCACCATGCGCCGTGCGGAAAACTGGGATGCGGTGCTTTTTATCGTCTCTCTCATTTTTTTCATCCACATATGGGGAATGCCATTCACAGAAACCGTATAGTACATCGGGACGATCTCGCGTTCCAGAATGTCATACAGCTGCGCGGCATCATTCCGGTCGCGGTTTTCATCGGATGGTGCGCCACCGAATGCCCATCCGTTCTTTCCATTGTATCCTTCAATCCACCAGCCGTCAAGGATGCTCAAGTTGAGAACACCATTCAACGATGCTTTCATCCCGCTTGTCCCACATGCTTCCATGGGGGGGACAGGACTGTTGAGCCATACATCAACACCATGGACAAGGTATTGTGCCATCTGTTCTCCATAATCCTCAACAAAGGCAATCCTCCCGCCAAAATCCTGCTGGTGGGCGTACTGGTACACCTTCTGAATAAGCCGTTTTCCTTCGTCATCAGCAGGGTGAGCTTTACCTGCAAAAATGATCTGCACCGGTCTCCACCAATTGTTCACAATCCTCTTCAGTCTTTCAAGATCCTGAAAAATGAGGTCGGCACGCTTATAGCTGGAAAACCTTCGGGCAAATCCGATAGTAAGGGCATTAGGATCGAGGAGTGCCCCCCCGGTAATGACGTTGATGGGATCTGACTCTCCCTCAACCCATCTCAAGCGTTTGAATTCCCGTATCCTGTTGAACAATATTCTTTTGAGTTGAGAATGAACTGCCCATAACTCCTCATCCGGAATTTCATCTACCAGTTCCCAGATGAGAGGGTCGTCATGTTCATTCAGCCAGTTCGGGTAGGAGAGTGAGAAATATTTGTTGAGCAGAAGTACCATTTTAGGATCGAGCCATGTGGGCACATGGACGCCGTTTGTGATATGGCGGATGGGTTTTTTCTCTACTTGAAGTTCCGGCCAGAGCGACTGCCACATTACCCGGGCAACTTCTCCGTGCTTTTTACTCACGCCATTGCTGAATGCACACATTTTCAGGGCAAATGCGGTCATATTAAACAATTCCCCCTGATCCTGGGGAAAATATCCTAACCTGAGGAAGGTTTGCCGATCGGCACCAAGTAAGGGATAAAAGTTGTTGAAATATTTGTCCATAAGGGAGTACGGAAATACATCGTGGCCGGCTGGCACCGGAGTGTGCGTCGTGAAAATGCTTGTTTCGCGCACCCGTTCTGTAGCTTCATCAAAACTTAGTTTATCTGCAATATTTTTCCGGATCCGTTCCAGGAGTACGAATGCGGAATGCCCTTCATTCAGGTGGACAATTGAGGGATGGATGCCAAGGATGTCCAATACATAACTTCCCCCAATCCCGAGCACAATTTCCTGTTTAAGCCTCAGTTCCTTGTCACTGATATAGAGTCGGTGAGAAATCATCCGGTTGGCTGGATCGTTCTCTTTGATATCGGTATCAAGAAGATAAAGAGGGATATTCCCCACGTCGACTCTCCAGACTGCAATGTAAATTGGAGGATCGATAACCGGTACTCGCACCACCAGCTGGTTGTCGTGGTTATCCATGACTCGTTTAATAGGTGCTGCATCCCGGTTCAGGATCTCAATTTTATTTTCCTGCCAGCCATCTGGTCCAATATGCTGATGAAGATATCCCTCCGAGTACATGAAACCTACCGCAACCAGCGGCAAACCGAGATCGCTGGACTCTTTTAGATGATCTCCGGCGAGAAAACCAAGTCCTCCCGCATAAAAGGGGAGGGAGTGCTGCAGGCCATATTCTGCAGAAAAATAGGCGATGGACAGACTGCGGTCATTCGAAAAATGTCCGGTGAACCAGCCGTTTTTCTGATTCAGTTCATGCTGTAAACGGGAAATCGCAAGATCGTAATGACGGAGATACAGGGGGTTTTTTGAAGCGGCGATCAGGGTTTCTTCGGGAAGATCTAGGAGCATTTTTACCGGGTTATGGATATTTCTTATCCACGCATGGGGGTTTAATTGTTTAAAAACCATTTTTGCATCAGGATTCCAGCTCCACCATAGATTGTAGGCGAGATCGGTGAGCCCCGAAATCCGGTCCGGTAAATGCGGGAATTCTTTATTGATAGTATCTGCCACAAGACACCTCAGGTAATGTATAGTGTTTTTTTAAATCCTTTAACGTTATTGGGAAAGAATTGGGAAAATACCCAAGGCACCCGTCATAAATTCCAGATGTAAAACCCCCCAAGGTATCCCCCCCACTGCCTCAACAATAAAAAAGGTAAACGTGAGGACGACTGCCTGACTGACGAGCGACGTATCTCTCCCATGCGGTTTCGCACCGCCGGACTGCGGGGAAAGGTCGTGGTCGTTCATGGGTATCGTACTTTTCGTAATGTGTCCTGACCAAAGGAGAAGATATTTTCTGTCACTCCACCGCGATGCAGGAGGTCCCCCCTGCCTGAATCCTGCCAAGCTGTTTCCTGAGCGCGGAAAGTGCGTGTTTGCCCCGGGACTGCGGGAGTGCCTTTTTATTCAGATGCTCGAGGTGTTCAACAATCATAGGAAGGAAAGATATGGGGAATCCCACGACGGTCTCGTTATGTCCTATGTCGGTTGCGTCCCGGCACCCGTAACAGCCGAACCCGAAGTTCAGCCGCTGTTCGAGGAACGGGATCACCGTGGAATCAACGCAGGTCGCCTGGAGCACCGCAGTCGAGGCGTTCACGCGCTCACCGCCTTTTGCGTGCATATACGCGAGAACGATCCACATCAGTTTCTCCACCTCGTCCTCCACAACGACAATATCCGGCACGTCTTGGGCTTTGTCAAGCGGGAAGACGTCTATCTGGGCAATCTCGCCCATGCCGAGCACGGGCATCTTCTCAAACATCATCTTCCCCACCGACTCTTCGGCCGTGATTCCAAACCCGATCAGTCCTTTTCCGGTCTTCAAGGGCTCGGGAAGCGGGCGGAACCCAAACGCACGAGCAGCTGCCGGGCAGGAAATGGTTGATGCATTGACCAGCACATGGTCTCCGTGCCGCGCCCGCATGAGCGCCTGGCAGAACCGGTGCCCCCGTGCCGGCTCTGCCCCGGCGACCGGTTCAGCCGTCTTCAGCAGCCTGACACCGATCGGTGACCCGTTCAATCCGAGAATCTCTCTCATCCGTGTGCCGTACTTCCGAATCTCTTCTGGTGAGACCATTCTCTCGTCACTCCGTGAAAAAGGATTCAAATTTAATTGAAATTCTATGTGCCGCGCGATGTTAAATAGTTTGGTGTTTCATGTTATTTTGAAATGCCTGGTAGGGTTTGTCTGGCTGAACCGTGAGAGAGGAACCGTATGAGACCGATAACTCACGCAGAAAACCGGACAGGATTCAGGCACCCGAACAGCGGCAGGCCATGTCTCATCGGTATCCGGCAAGGAGGATTTCTTACCCGGGGATTGTGGTATTCCAAACGTCCGGAAAACCGGGACAGATCAGCAGGTGTGCCGGAATTTTCCCCGTGTTCGTGAAGGGGAACCAAATACTCCTGTGTCAAAAACCGGTGGAACCGCAGGAAACCGGGCAAGACACCAGATAAAGGAGAGAGAAGCACGATGGAACCCGATGAACGCTTATTCTTCATGAAGACCCGGTTTTTCCCGGTAGTTGCGTTCCTCCTCTTCATGCTCATCCTGGTCCCACCGGCCCTCGCTCAGGAATCCTGCCCTGCGCTCATCCCGTGCCCTGAGGAAACGGCGACCTCCGGGACCGGCGGGCCGGTGCAGTCGATCTGCATCTACCTGTTCTACGGGCAGGGGTGCCCGCACTGCGAGCGGGTGAAACCGGTCATCGATGACCTTGCGGTGAAATACCCGCAGGTGCAGCTGAAAGCCTATGAGATCTATTTCAATGCCACGAACCAGGAGATGTTCAAGGAATTTCTCCAGAGGTACGGTGTGGCAGAGGAGGGTGTCCCCACCCTCTTCATCGGGGACCGGGCGCTTGTCGGCGAAACAGCGATCCGCACGCAGCTTGAGGAGCGGATTGCCTGGTATACGGACACTCCGACGGTGTGTCCGGCAACATTTGTGAAGACCGGAGGACTACCGTACGACCTCTCGCCATCAAAACCCGTTGACCTGACCGTCCCCTCGATCCTGGCGGCAGCAGCCATCGACAGCGTCAACCCGTGTGCCTTTGCCGTCCTGATCTTCCTCCTCGCATACCTGACCTCGCTGGGCGAGAGGCCGCGGATCGCTGCCGTCGGCTCCACGTATATCGCCACGGTATTTGTGGTGTATTTTGTTGCCGGGCTCGGACTCCTCACCGTTGTCCAGCAGACCGGTCTTACCGGGATCGTTTTCACGTTTGCCGCTGTCGTTGCCATTATTGCTGGAATTATCAACATTGCTGAGGTGCTCCTCAAACGCGAGGTCTTCACGCTCGCGATCCCCGGTTCGCAGAAAGACGCAATCGACCGGTATATGAAGAAGGCATCTGTCCCGTCCGCCATTGCCCTCGGGGCGCTCGTCAGCATGGTGGAACTGCCCTGCACCGGCGGGATCTACCTTGCGATTCTCGGGCTTCTCGGCAACCGGATGACGCTTGCCGAAGGGATTCCGTACCTGCTGCTTTACAACCTGATCTTCGTCCTCCCCTTGAGTCTTATCCTCATCATCATGTACTGGGGCGGTACTCCCGAGCGGCTGGAAGCATTCCGGACTGGGAGCCGGCGCCGGGTGCGCCTTGCCATGGGGCTTGTCATGGTTGCCCTCGGGGCGGCGATGCTGACCGGGGTGATTTAGAAGGGGAGAAACGGGAATGGGCTGAGGTACGATAGTTGAGTCGTTATCGGCTACTTCGTATCGGTGCAATGAACTGGTGCGGTGATGCGGTGAAAGAATTACTTCCCTGATGGTGCAGGCAGAACCGGAAGAAAGATCCCAGTTATCCGTATCCCTCGCACAGAGGTTTCATCGCAGAGATACCTGCTTTCTATCGCAGGGCATTCCTTTCGGGTGACAGGTGCGTCGCCGGCACACCACATCACACCGGTCCCCATTCCGGTTATCCCGGGCCGATGCCCATCGCAACAGGGGAATAATCGCTCTCCTGAGCTCTATCCCATCCTCGGTCAAAAAATATTCCACGCGGGGCGGGGTTTCTGCAAAGGATTCACGTCCAATTAACCGCTCTTCCTGAAGTTCCTTCAAGGTTTCTGACAGGGTTCTCGGGCTGATCCCTTCGAGTTCTGTCATAAGGTCATTAAACCGGAGCCGTCCCGATACCCCGAGCTTGTTGATGATGAGAAGGGCCCATTTTTTCGATATGGACGTTAGGATGCCCCCGAAAGCACATACACACAGGGTCTCGCTATCCTC
>Ga0315279_10003926_pt1 | contig 20267 bp, 6 predicted proteins | sample YL17G06_20_MG_FD_203694 | JGI IMG/M metagenome (GOLD analysis project Ga0315279, IMG submission 203694) | Sediment microbial communities from Yellowstone Lake, YNP, Wyoming, USA - YL17G06_20 | ecosystem: Environmental > Aquatic > Freshwater > Lake > Sediment | place: USA: Wyoming | collected... | reverse complement strand
TTTCTTTCTATCAATGTCATCTACCCTCGCATCTTCACAAATCTGAGAGTCGAACCGAATCTTCTCTCTGTGCTTCTCCAGAATCATCCTTTCGAACTCGTCTCTGTACATCTGAAGAGTTGACTTGCCCACCCTCTTGAATGCTTTTCCAAAAACCTGATAGGGCTTATTCGTCGTATCTTTGATCTCAACGAAAAGCAAGTCCTTATTAGCCACTCTAACTTTTCCGATCTTAGGATACAGCTTAGGATCAAAACCCTGACTGATTTTATTAGTAAAGCTTTTAACTGTGTTCTTACCTATGTTAGTACCCATGATTCTTCCACTGTCGCTTGCACCTACCAGTAATACACCACCATCTGTATTGGCAAAGCCACACAAATCATGGAGAATCTTGTCCACATCTGAAAGTGAAGACTTGAACTCTAAGGTCTGAGATTCACCCTTCTTTATCAGATTCAAAACATTCGATTCTTTCATAGCCATAATAAATAATATGGGTCCGAGAAATTAAATCTTTACCCATCCTGTTTATATTCTTTTGTAGATAGCGGCATATTTTATCACCAAGGACAAATCTATATAGATAATTCCAAAAAAACAACAGCTATTTCATTAGGTCTCAATAGTCCGGAGACCAGTATAGGAGTCCGATAAACCCGCCACGAACCCGACATAAACCCGACAGATGTCCGGCGGACAGCTTAGGGAACCGATTTTATATGTTTTTGTCGTTGGCCCCGTTTTTTAACCACCAATTACAAATCTATATAAACGTATTGTAAAAATACAAACAAAAAATCCCACCGTCTGCTCCGGAAGTAGCGAAAAAAATTTGTGCCAAATTTGTGCCATGTTCAAGTCAAAATAAACCGATTTGGTTAGTTTCGTTTTATTTTGGATGATTTCGATTTATTTAGTTTAACTTCTTGTGGTTTAGAAGGTTGTTTTTTGTGAAGTTTAGATAAAAAAAGCGTCCCCAACTGGACGATTTTAGAACTTCCCTGATGCAACTGGACGAACGAATACTTGATACCTCATCACTTGCAGTATCTGGGTGGTCTTGTTCATGAAACGCTCCGCTTGTAACCACTGTAAGTCGGCTTACCACTATTTGATAGACGCCTTAACGAAGGTTGACTTATCGAAGCAATTGCTTAGCTTTGCGGTGAATCTCGGCTTTTATTTCTTTAAGTGTCGAACAATAGTTTCTGGCGTCTCGATAGTCCATAGGGATGTATTCAATTGGCACCTCTGATTGCATTTTCTCCACATAGAACTCTGCCAGTTTCTTGCGCCATTTGTTGGATCTGGAATCTGGAGTGTAGATGTGAAATAAGATAATCTTTGTATACCGCTTGTGCTGGGCGTACAATAGCCAATACTTCCCTGTATTCGTGTCGGGATGTGTTTGACCGGCTTCAACCTCGACTGCCATGAGGATAGAATCATTAGCAAGCATCCCATCGCTTTTAAAACCATCTGGTGGGAAGCGATAATGAGGTGGTCCAGAGATACGAGACAACCTTAGAAAGGCAGATTTACCGGGCTCTGCATGAGCTGATTAGACTTCAAGCGGCGGAAAGAGGAGAAAGACCACCAGCCCACAAGGCTCCATGCCAGACTAACATCCTTGGGCAAACAAGAATTTGATTGAGTTCCATGTTTTAAGTTGACAACGGAAGAGCCAACAGCTAAATTTAGAATGTTAATCGAGCAACAGGGATCGGGCGTTTTTAGGTGAGCGTTAAGATAATTCTCTTGAGGGGAGAGGAACTCGTGTTTGGGAGAGACTCAGACAGGGTAAAGGATGGCATATCATTCCTTAGAAGACCTCCCGAGGGTTGGTCTGAGCTCCGCCTCTGAAATCAGAGATCTGTTCTACGAGCTACCTACAGACGGTTGTTGACGCAGAGGATTTGGCATAGGAAGCCGAAAAGTGAGCTATACGGTAAAATTGGGATACCAAGACCCGGGGAACCCTTTTGATCTTCTGAACTTAGTAAGAAGCCTAATTAAATATGAAAAGCTTTTTGATTTTTGATTTTTTTACTTGACATTTTAAATTCTGCTCTTATATTATAACTGAAAGAGCTAAGTAGTAGATAAAAGTTAGTTTTACCTACTTCCAAGAAGAGTAGACTAAGGCGCAGAAAAATTAGATTTTCTGTGAGAGGATCAGTTTATTTCTTTTTTCGATCCCCCAAAAAGCTCATTTACTCTTTAAAAACAACAAGCATACTTTTCTGTAAAATCTTACCTTATAACTGATTAACTTAAAAGTTTAAAGGAAGTTTTATCGACTAAAATATTGATTCATCAACTATCAAAGCTTTTTAAAAAAAGAGGGGAGACAAGAAATGTGATGAAAAGAAAACAATCAAACCTATGTCTTAGGACAGGAGGATTGACATGATTACGTCAATGAAAAAGAAATTCATAATGTTATTGGTAGTGATTGTTGCCTTACTGGGCATGGCGGTTCCCATACATGCGGCGGTATGGGATACTACCAGAATATACACAGGCACGGCTGATTTTTACGACGTCGCAATTGGTAACAAACTTAAGGGCACTTCGGACGACACAGTCCGAGTCTTCACCGCCCAAACCGCTTCCCCTTACAACGTTCTTCTCTTCACTGACGCTTCTTCAGCACCACCGATGAATTGGCGCACGGATGTTATCCGGGTCGAGAACAGAGCTATGCGGGGTGTGGCCATCGGAGATCCGGATAGAGACGGAGACAACGACCTTCTCTACGGGCGCAGTGCTACACCTTACCGGCTTAAAAGAGCCTATTGGACCGGGAGTGCCTGGGCAACAGATACGATCGGCCCTTCCGCCGCATACACATATCCGGGTCCAATATACGACATCGCCATAGGTGATGCAGACAATGATGGTAATACGGATGACATAATTGTTGCCACCGGGACCGGGTATCACGTCTTCAGGGTCCGTTGGACTGGAACTGCCTGGGACACAACCAGAATTTTTAACGGAAGCGCATCCACAGGCAGTATGTACGGTGTAGCCATTGGCGACTTTGATACAACTTATCCTGGGAATGAAGTGGTAGCGGTAACCTATTCGCAGCGAGTATACAGGATCAGATGGACTGGAACCACCTGGGATGCAACATTAATATATCTGGCTCCCATCGCCGAGCGCTTCTATGATGTGGCGGTCGGTGATTTCGATGCGGATAATCCCGGTAACGAGATTGCCTTAAACAATGCCGGTTTACCCAACCAGGCAGGAGCTGTAATCGAGCTCTATGGATCCGGAGATAACTGGACCGCCAAAGCTCTCTACACGCCAACAGGTAGCTGGGGTACCGACACAGAGATAGCAGTCGGTGATTTCTTTGCTTTCCATCCTGGAGCAGAGATAGCAGCTACCTCCGGCCTTGAGGCCAGGCTGGTCTATGGGTCGGGCAACACCTGGAACAGCGAACGAATAGCAGCACCAGGGACCGTCACCCGAGGAATAGCAGTAGGCAATATCAACAAATATCATAGCAAAGACCCACTTACTGAACTGGCAATCAGCAGTAACAAGTGCGTTTTTGAAGCGGAGGAAAAGCGGATGAATGATGACATGGCTACCATGTCCATCAACAGTCCCTTAGCCGGCGTAGGTTTTGAAGCCAACAGCTCCATTTCGATTAATGTCACGGTTAAGAATGTCGCCCCCGACACCCAAACTAACGTCCCCGTGCGTCTGTTGATAACCGACGGTGCCAGCTATGCCTATAGCGACACCGAGTATACCGGCACCATCACCGAGGAACAGACCGCACAGATAACCTTTTCGCCCAACTGGGTGGTTCCCAACACTCATGCCCAATACACCATCAAGGTCTGGACTGCTCTTGCTGGTGATGAATACCCTCTGGATGATACCGTTTCTATCAGCATTTTCGGTTATCCGGTAGGGTATACCATCGAAGGATTTGAGAATCCCACATTTCCACCCGAAGACTGGACTGAGATACATACGGTAGGCAACGGCTGGATCAGGGTATCTACTTACCCTCATACCGGTATTTATAGCGCACAGAGTTCTGCAACCTCCGGCTCGCATTGGTTAATTACACCCAAGCTGGAGATATCCCGGCCGGATGATCAACTTCGCTACTGGATTCGAAAATACTATTACACGCACGCCGACTGGTTCTTCGTTAAAATCTCCACGGGGTCCATTGATACCAGCGCTTTCGTTCCGGTGGACAGCATCGTTACCGAAAATCTTACCGAAAGCTATGTGGAGAAAACGGTGAACTTAGGGAGCTATCTTGAGGAAAAAGGCAAGGGTCAGGTCTATGTGGCTTTCGTAATGTATCAGAAGGGAACGGAGATTCACATAGATGACATACTGATGCCCCCCAAATACGTGCCACCACAGGACATTGCAGTTCTCTCCATAGATAGTCTGTCGAGCTTTTTGGGAAATGGGACGAGTGTCATGATCAAAGCCACAGTTCAAAACCAGGCAGTGGATACTCTCCCGGCGGGCGTTCCGATTAAGTTAAGGATCGACGGTCCGGCAGGATACGTCTATGCGGATAGTGATCAAACCACCCTGACGAACATCCCGCCTGGTGGAACGGAACAAATAACTTTTGGTCCAAACTGGCTGGTGCCGGACATCTTGGATTATTTCACTGTCACTATCTGGTCGGAGTTACCCGGGGACGCTTTCCCCACCAATGATACCGTCTCACAGCAGGTGCTGGTGTACAGAGCCGGCGGACTTCTGGAGACTTTCACCAATACCAGCTTCCCGCCTACCAGCTGGACGGTTTATGCTTTCGACGGAGGAGACATCTGGTTAAGAAATACCACTTACTATCACAGCCCACCAGCATGTGCCCGGGTTTATTATGACACCCCTAACAACGATTGGCTCATCACCCCCCGGCTCCGGGTTCAGAATGGCGACAACTTGAGGTTCTGGTTCAAATCGCAGTCGACCGCATATCAGGAAACCCTCTGGGTGAGGGTTTCGACCAATCCAAATGTCTCCGATACCGGCTCCTATGCTGTTATGGGCATGATGACCGGTAATATACTTGACTGGAGAGAACAGGTAATAGATCTCTCTTCCTATGCCGGCCAGATGATATACATTGCGTTCCATTACCCGGTTGACCGCAAAATGGCGGTGTGCGTTGATGACGTCACCGGACCTTACTTCCCCACCACGATATCGCTCAATCCGGCCAGCTTTGACGTGGAAGCTTTTCCGGATACCAACTTCGATCGAATCTTGTATGTCGGGAATGTGGGTGGCGGCGTATTGAACTACAACATAACTTTAGCCCAGTCAAGCTCCTGGCTTTCGTTTGGTCCGGATTCCGGCTCTGCTACTACCGGTGAAGAGGATCCAATCACCTTGACTTTCCATACCACTGGTTTGGACGGGCACTATTATGACACTTTGGTGATAGTGTCCAACTCCGGAGAGAAAGAATATTCGGATACCGCTTTGGTCCCAATCCATCTCTGGGTTCGATTGATACCCCAGATTTCAGTCTCTCCGGATTCGTTTGCAGTGCAATTGGAGGGAAACAGCGCCATGGATACCTCCATGCTCATCGGTAATCCGGGTTATGGAGTGTTAGACTACAATATCTGGACTGAAGAATGGACTACAGCAAAGGCCCTGTACTCGGGCCAACCTGCCAGCCGGGAACACGGACAGTACTTTAAGTCGCTCCTTCCCCCGAGTGATGATAAGAATTTACCGGAATACCGCTTCGGAGAACCGCCGGATACCGGACACGGAGGACCAGATGCGTTTGGCTACCGGTGGATCGATTCGGATGAGTTAGGCGGACCGGTCTTCAATTGGATCGAGATCAACGAGATCGGTACCCTGGTAGACGTGACTAACGACGGAAACGTAGGCCCATTCGCTATCGAATTCCCCTTCAAATTCTATGGCACCGAATTCACCCAGTTCCGGGTGGCTTCAGACGGGTATATCAGCTTCACCAGCACTTCCGGCATTTCAGATAATGTTCCCATTCCCAACTCTGCCGAACCCAACAACCTGGTAGCTTTATTCTGGGACAATCTGTATGCCGCCTCGGGAGGCGGAAGAGGATACATCTACTATCACTCGAACAGCGACCGGCTGGTGGTTGAATGGGATCAGGTGAAGAGGGTCGGTTGCGATACCTGTCTCTATACCATGGAGATAGTCCTGTATCCTAACGGCAAGATCGTGTATCAGTATAAGGATATGACCGGCCATCGTCTGAACGAAGGGACCGTTGGAATCGAGAATGGTGACGGAACCATTGGACTGGAGGTGGTTTATAATGCCTTCTATGTCCGTGACAGTTTAGCCATAGCTTTCTGGCCGGCTCCCGCCTGGTTATCTTACAGTCCGGATAGTGGCACCGTTCCTGTGGACGGAACAGATATCATTGATGTCGGTTTCAATACCACCGGAATCTTGCAAGGAGACTTCTCGGGTGCTTTAGTCATTATCAACAATGATCCCTACAAACCCATAGATACGATTCCTGCCCACTTGACCATTTTGGCACCCCATTTGACCTTCTCCCCCGATAGTGCAGTAGTCTCCGGAACAGAAGGCGGAACCCCCTTCAACTTTACCTTGAATATTGGCAATACGGGTGCGGGCAAGCTGATCTATCATATTGTTGAAAGCGTGCCTTGGCTCTCAGTTTCTCCTTTAGCTGATACCGTCGATGTTGGAGGACCGGCATCCGAAGTAACTCTTACCATAGACTGCACCAGTCTTTATGCTGGTACTTATTTGGGTCAGCTCAAGGTTTACAGCAATGATCCGGATCTCCAGCCTTATACGATATACCAGGTGCACTTGCACGTTGGTCCCGATCCTGACATCAGCGTAAGTCCAGAAAGCTTGCACGTTCCACTTTTCCCTGAGTTAAGCATGGATACCACGATAATTATCAGCAACGATGGAGACGGGCATCTGGTGTGGGACATGACCATCGAGGACCTCAAAGCGACTGAGAACCGGGAGACGATTTTGACCGAAGGTTTTGAAGGTTCGTTCCCGCCGAGTGGTTGGAGCGTTTCCGGCTCCTGTACTCCAGGTTCCTCCAAACCATGTCTGTGGTACCAGGATTGTTCGGGTCTCTATGTTCATACTGGAAGCTGTGGCGCTCTATCGGGTTGGGGATACTCTTTGGACGTCTGGTTGAAAACCCCTCCCCTGACCCTGGGAGTAGGACCATATCTTAAGTTCTGGTGGTTTGCCAGCTGGTACTGGCAAGTTTATCCTCACGACAACGGAGATCTGTTTGTGCAGATCAGCACGGATGGAGGGACGACCTGGAATACTCTTTGGACCTTCGGTGATTCCACCATGGTGGTTAATTCAGGAGGACCCTGGCCCTGGGCGAACTGGACTTGGTATGAAGCCACTTTAGAACTACCCGAGATTTACGGAGATGCGATAATAGCATTCCACATAGTGGCAAACGATAATGCCGACATAAGCATAGACGACGTAGAGGTGGGCAAAATGGGGCCACCCTGGTTAAGCATCTCGTCACATTCCGGTGTAATAAATCCTCATTCTAGTGCCGACGTAACCGTAACTCTCAGTTCCGTGGGGGTTACCCAAGACAAATTCGCCAATCTGCATCTTACCTCCAACGATCCGGAGGAGGGTTCTATTCAGATACCAGTTCACCTGGAGATCTTAGAGCCCAACTATTCGATATCTCCTGCGGAGACTTTGGTGATCGACGCTTTGGAAAACCAGTACACGGAAGGCTATCTTTACGTGCAGAACTTCGGCGGTCGGGCGACATTGTCCTACAAGATGACCGACCCGGTGTCATGGTTGTCTGAGATCCCGGATACCTCAGATGTGCCGATAGATGGAGAGGATACGGTGATCGTCAAGGTCGATGGTTATCAGTTGATCGCTGGTAACTATGCCACCAAGCTCTTCATCAAGACCAACGATTTTGATACGCCGAATGATACCCTGGTGGTGATCGTGCATGTGGGTCCGCCGCCTGATATTCGGGTGGTGCCTGACAGCTTCACGGTGGTGGCTCCTGCCGGCGGCACCAAGGATACCACCATGACCGTCTACAATGACGGGGATGGGCATTTGGCATTTGAGCTAACCATCAAGGAAACCGGCCCTAAGTTCAGTGAGGGAGCGGGACTCACCGAGAGCGATATATACAAGATTCTGAAGGCAAATGAAGCTTACCGGAACGCTGTCCCAGCCAATTTGATGATTGCTTTTGGAAAGCAATCCCAGCCAGGCATACGGATGACCGCTGATGAGATAATGGCAAAGAGGCAAGCTCCAAAACAAACTTCAGGGGCAGGTTTATTAAAGAATGGCCCCATCAAGGCTTGCGTGGTAGACAGCTGGGGAAATGAGATCTATGATTGCTGGGATTATTTGAATGCCAACTGGAGCAGTTTCGGACCAGACGAAATCATCATAGATTACTCTACCTTGGATTTTGACTACATCGACTATCCTTCGCTGGTTGCCAGCGGAGCGGATGTGTTGATCATATCCAATGCCTGGAGAATTAGTTCCAGCTTGGGTATTGATTGGCACTTCACCGATGCTGAAACCACTGCCATTCATCAGTATCTGCGAGATGGTCACGGATTGATCATGACTTCCGGCACCTTCAACAGCGGACCGTATACCGAAATCTCGGATAATGGTCCCAGACTTGCTCCTATGGTGGGCTTGGATCCGGCAACTTATTATAACTGGCCTGATGCAGGTTACCTGTATTCTATGAATCTGCTCGATCCTTCTCATCCAGTCTTAGACGGAGTGCCCGATCCGTACTATCCGGGGGATACCGATTACTTGACCTGTACTCCACAGAGCGAAGATTGGCATACAGCCATTGTCGATGGTGAGATCATAGCCCTCTCGTCGGATAACATCGGTGCCATCATTGTATATAGCGAAGGCATAAGCAATAGGGTTTATATATCTTCTCTCTCTGAGTATGAGTCTAACACTGCCGACCATCAGCTCTTCTATAACTCCATCATCTGGGGTGGGGGAGTAGTTTCTTGGTTGAGCCTTGCTCCTGTGGCGGATACAGTAGATCCGCATTCCAGCACGAATGTGACCCTGCACTTCGATGCCACTGAGCTTCTGAGCGGAGAGAAATTCGGCAACATCATCATCTCCTCCAACGATCCAGACGAAAGCCCATGGACCGTCCCCGTGCACATGATCGTGGCAGGTGCTCAATATGCGATTACGCCCGAGTCACTCCACATAGAGGCTCTGGAGAATCAATACACCAACGCCCATCTAACTATCTCCAATCCTGGTGGTCAAGGTCCTTTGTCCTACAAGATGACTGATCCAGTGGCTTGGTTGACCGAGAATCCAGATACCGCTCAGATTCTACCGGATGGTGAACAGGATGTTACGGTGAGGGTTGATGGACACCTGTTAATTGCTGGAAACTATGCCACCGAGATATTGGTCAAGACCAATGCGGTCAACCAGCAATATGATACTATTCCGGTGACGGTGCATGTTGGTCCGGATGCGGAGGTGGATATAGCTCCGATGAGCCTGAATGTACCAGTTATTCCGGGATGCAACAAGGTTGAAAAGGTGAAAGTGAGCAACCTCGGATTAGGGCATCTGCGCTTTGAGACCTCCATTAAGTGGACTGGTCCTAAGTTTAGTGCAGGGCTCAACCCCAATAAGGGGTATGAGGTTCAGAAGAGGAATGCGGAGGATCGCTCCAAGTCTGCGGCTCTTTTATCAGTAACGGGGACTGAGAACGCTCGCTTGGTAGACAAAAGCAACCCAGCGCATCTGACAGTTTTGGGGCCTGGCGGCGCCAGCATGGTGAGTCCTCCAGGCAGTCCAGTTATGCCCGAAGGTGACACAGTATTCATACAGCTGCCTCACGATCCTAGCGAATACTGGAGTTTTGCGACCAGCGATCTGGGTGCAGGGTACAAGGTATATGAGAACTTCTGGGGTGTTAACCTACCCATTTCCGGCATCCAGTGGTGGGGATTTTGCCTGAAGTATATTAGCGGATGGGTTGCGGGTGATCCTAACAACCTGGTATTCGACATAACGTTCTACTCGGATCCCCCTAATGATCCAGTTCTGCCGCCGGCCGATGTGGTATGCACTTATACAAATGTGGTGCCGCCGACGATCGTTCCGACTCAACTCTATTACACCTATCAGGGGTATTTCTTCGGTGGGGTAGAGCTGAATCCCCTCTGTGATCTGTCTGAAGGTTGGGTATCGATTCAGAGTAAATCTGCCGGCACGGGATACGACTGGTTTTTGTGGGCAAGCGCCAAGACTGGTGATGGCTTCTCCTATCAGGAAGGAGCGTCGACCCCAGGAACGCTTTACGACCGAGCCTTGATCCTGACTGGCACGCCATATCCCTTCACAGTTAGTCCGGAGGCGGATACCCTCGATCCACACACCTCCATTGACCTTCTGGTCACCTTCGATGGTAGCGCATTTGAGCCTTGTGGTCTGGATACTTTGCGGTGCAATCTGCTATTCCACTCCAATGATCCAGATGAAGCTTTAGTAACGGTGCCGGTGACTATGTGGTCTGGCAGAGGAGACGTCAACGGAGATTGCAGGCTAGACGTGGTTGACGTGGTCTTCTTGCTTAACTACATCTTCATAGGTGGACCTGCTCCTAATCCATTGTGCGTGGGCGACGTAGATCGTAGTGGTGGTGACCCGGATTCGGAAGATGCTTTGTATCTGATCAGTTATCTATTCCTATGTGGTCCGCCTCCAGAGATGCCACTTGCACCTGGCAGGTAGATGCCAACTCAATGGAAATAACTTTCTAATCTATAGAAGGTTAGGAAAGTTCAAAAGCCCCGCCAACCGCGGGGCTTTTGTTTTTTAGGTTCTGTCCCAAAAGTATGTGATAGAGATGATTTTAGACACAGGATGTCGGGTAGCTCCCTGCGGTCGCAACCCGACCTACTCCTCTTTTTTTCTGCGAAACACATATACTCACCATAAATCCTTCGACTCCGCTCCTTCGGACTGAGTCCTCAGGACGAGGTCAGGACAAGTGGTTCGACCTTGCTCACCATAAACTGAAGTTTCTGAACTTTCTGGACATTCTGAACTTTATTTTCATAATTTTTTTATGGTTCGCTATGTTCACCACAAGCAGAACTCATATGCGTATGCACTCATACGAGTTTGTTCTCCCATAAACCGGCTACCTATCCCTATCACCATCAAAGTTGTGGTGATTTTGCCGTCTCAACACTATGGCGTTAGAACAAAGTTCTGACACCTCACGAAAAAATCTAACTGGTGTAATGGAAAAGACATATGTAGATTTATAATCCCCCTTTTGTAAAGGGGGATTGTTTTAAATTCTTCCTTGACGAACAGAGAAGTTAATTATTCCCGTTTTATTTTTGTTCAAAAATTTGTCAGACAAAAAAATAAGTTCGTAATATTCTGTTATATTTAGACTTAGAAATAGTCGTTCTGTAAAAATTACCAAGAGGACTGACTCGCAGAGTAAAAACGCAGTTGCTTTAAACCCGCTAACCACAAGTGGTCTCCGGAAGCAGAAGGAATCCTTTATAGAAAATTTTTCTCGATCCAAAAACGAAGGGGCAGGAACCCCCACCTCCACCCGGGACAAGAGGAAAGCTGAAAAGCTCGGTGAGAATATCTGAGAAACATTGACTCAATCAAATAGCATCAACCACCGACCCCAAGACCCCTTCTTCGAACGATCGAGTTAGCCAAAGAAAAGTTGCTCCACTTTTTGCTTCGCCGGCTCAGCTAAGGCTTCTCAAGGACTACGCCTGCAAGAGTGATCTCAAAATAGTCAAGGAATTCATCGACGTTGAGACAGCCAAACAAGCCGGGAGAGCAAACTTCGGGGAGATGATAGGATTCTTGGAGAAAAACCCTGCGGTGAAGATTATCCTCGTGGAGAAGACAGATAGACTTTATCGGAATTTTAAAGACTATGTTACCATAGATGACCTCGATTTGGAGATACATCTGGTCAAAGAGGGAGAGGTTTTAAGCAAGGATTCTAAATCGCATCAGAAGTTTATTCATGGGATCAAGGTTTTGATGGCGAAAAACTATATTGACAATCTCTCCGAGGAGACAAGAAAAGGAATGCTCGAAAAAGCTCAACAAGGGATGTATCCTTCGACCGCTCCCCGTGGATACATAAATAACCCACAAACCAAGACCATAGAAGTTGACAGAGAGAGGGCTCCCCTGGTCAGGAGGATGTTTGAGCTTTATGCAACCGGTAACTGCTCCCTGAAGCAGTTAACGGATTCGATGAACCAAGAGGGTCTCAGGACCCGGGGCGGTAATAAGCTTGGAAAGAGTGCCATTGATAGCATGTTGAAGAATCCGATATACTACGGCTGGTTCAAATGGAGAGGAAAACTCTATAAAGGGACTCATGAACCGATCATAGCAAAAGAGCTTTTCGATGCAGTTCAGAGAGCTTTCCAAAATCATAACAAACCAAGATACACTAAAAGGAGACTTCCTTTCGCTGGATTCCTTACCTGCGGAATCTGTGGATGCGCAATAACCGGTGAGAAGCAAAAAGGCAAATATGTCTATTACCGTTGCACCGGCTACAAAGGTAAGTGCGGGAATACCTATGTTAGACAGGAAGAGATAGAAGAGAAGTTTGGTGAAATAGTGAAGAAAATCCACATTGATGAGGATGTCCTCCAACTGGTTAAAGATGCCTTGATGGAAAGTCACAAAGATGAAAAAGCTTATCATGATCAGCAAATCGAGAGATTAAGCAGGGAATACTCAATTCTACAAAATCGAATTGACAAAATATACGTGGACAAGCTTGACGATAAAATCTCAGAAGAGTTCTATCAAAAATGTTTGGATCAATGGAGAGGGGAACAAGATCAGATTTTGGAGCGAATAAAGGCTCATCAAAATGCCAATGTCAACTATTTTGAAAAGGGGCTTAATATTTTTGAACTCGCTAACAAGGCTTATTCCTTATACTTACAACAGACCGCAGAAGAAAAGAGGCAGTTGCTCAATTTTATACTTTTGAACTGCACACTCATCAAGGGAACTCTTTATCCCACATACAGAAAGCCCTTCGACATACTTGCCAAAGGGCTTACCCGTTCAAATTGGCGTCCCCAACGAGATTTGAACTCGTGTCGCCGCCGTGAAAGGGCGGTGTCCTAGACCGGGCTAGACGATGGGGACAAGCTTCGCTTGTTCATAGTTCGTAGTTCATGGTTCATAGTTAAATTCTAAAGGTTTTACTACGAACCACGAACTGCGAACCGTGAACCAGCTTTAGCTCGCGCCTAGAGGGACTCGAACCCCCAACCCTCTGATCCGAAGTCAGATGCTCTATCCAGTTGAGCTATAGGCGCAAATGCTTATGCATTCATACAGAATCTTACTCACCTAAAAAATATAGGTTTTCACCCCTAATAAGTCAAGAACAAATTGAGAGTTTCTTGTAGATACCAAATACAAATTAACCACTTTTAGAGAAAAAGATTCGGAAACACCTTCAGTGTGAACCAAGAAAAAAGAACCGGATGATTGTTTCGCATCTGGTGGGCATGTTCGAATTCCGGATCCATAGGAACGGAATGTTTATGCAAAGTCTCTCCCAAACGGATCTACGTGAAGTCACAGACTTGGGCAACAGCCCCCAATTTTTCCTAAAATCCAAATACGAATTCTTCACCTTGAACTCGAACATTTGCGTATGCAGTCATACGAATTTTGAAAATTTCAAAGATTTTTTAAGTTAAGCAATCTTTTATCCTAACCGATAAACATAAAAGAACTTAAACTTGTCTCAAGACACAGAGTTCGTGTTTTTGAGTGTCCGAGTTCTGGATCCATAGGATCGGATGACTTAAATGAGGTGAAAATAAAGGTATGTCAAATTCAAGTAAAAGCGAGTGTAAAGAAACCAAAGGGGGAGTCTTCTTGGGAGAGACAAAAACCCCTCTGGTCCATGATAAAGGTGGAGCCAACCAGAAAGAAGAAAAAGTCAAACTTGACGACATGTTGACAGAGATGGAGTCGATCTTCGATCGGGTCAAGTCTGCCCAGCCCAGACTTGAATCAGAGGAGAAGTCATCAATACAGGAGTCGGCCCGGCTCAGAAGAGACGATCTGGAGGCTCTGTTGGACATCAGCAAAGCCATTAACTCCACTTTGGTTTTAGATGACATTCTCCAGATGGTCATGAAGCGGGCGATCAAGCTTTTGCGGGCAGAACGTGGGTTTCTGATGCTTTTGGATGATGAGGGCAATCTGCAGTTCAGGACTGCACACAACATCTGCAAGGATTCATTATCTAAAGAGGATTTTAAGATATCTATGTCCATCGCCACCAGCGCGGCTAAAACTGGCAGATCCATCTATACCTCGGACGCTCAACATGACGAAAGATACTCAAAACAGAAAAGCATTTTGGAATTGGACTTAAAATCGATCATGTGTGTCCCGCTTAAAAGCAAGGAGAAAATCATTGGGATTCTGTATCTGGATAACAGCTCCAAAAGTAACATCTTCTTGCAATCGGATCTTTATCTTTTTGAGCTTTTTGCCGGACAGGCGGCCATCGCTATTGAGAACGCCAAGCTTTATGGAAACCTCTTGGCTATGAAAATATATAATGAGAACGTGGTGAACAAAACCCCCATTGGGATAGTGGTGGTGGACAATAACCTTAAGATCACCATCGCCAACCATGCCTCGCGTGAGATATTCAAGAAGGCCGGTTGGAACAGCGAGTATGAGGAAGGTTCTTTTAAAGGCCTTTCTCTTTTGGATGTGTTCCTCCCGGAGGAGAAAAACAGGTGGAAGAAGATCTGTTATCAAGTGCTCTACACCGGAGAATCTTTTGAAGAAGCCAAATCCTACCATAGATTCGAATCGGAGGAGGTAGCTTTGTCTTTGAAGATAAGCCCCTTAAATAGTCTGGATAACCGAGCCATGGGATTGATCATGGTGATCGAGGACATAACCGAGAAGGTGATCTCGGAGAGATATCGAATCCTTTCGGAGAAGCTGGTGGCCCAAGGGGAGATGGCCGCCTCCATTGGACATGAACTCAACAACTATCTGACTATCATCTTGAACAACGCTGAGCTTCTACCGCTCAATTTAAAAAAGCAAAATTTTGACAAGGTGGAGAAAAATACCCAAGCCATCCAGGAGAGCGTGGAAAATATGAAGAGATTCACTGATGGTTTGATGGATTTCTCCAAACTGGAGAGCCGGATGGTGGAGTATGATCTAAGGACAGTTATCCAAGAGGTGGTATTCTCTTTGAAACCCCAGAAACGGTTTTCTTCAGTAAAATTTGTCACCCGCTTTGACCCTGAACTACCCCTCCTGTCTATGGATGTAGGACAAATCAAACAGGTATTTTTGAACCTTTTTAATAATGCGGCTGAGGCCATAAACACTTTGCCGCAAGCGAAGGGAACCATCGCCATCACTACCTCATATCTGGAGGGGGAAGAGAAAGCCGAAGTCAAGATAAAAGATACAGGACATGGAATACCCGAAGAGCTTTTAGAAAAGATTTTTGAGCCGCGTTTCACCACCAAAAAACACGGACATGGATTTGGATTGGTCACTTGCCAGAGGGTCATCAGAAACCACCAGGGTAAAATCACGGTAGAGAGCGGGACAGGCCAGGGAACCACCTTCACCATTACCCTACCCGTAAAACAGCCTGATGGATCTGGAAAGGAAGAGATGTCCGAAGTCTGGGTACATAGGAGTTGAACCAAAGGAAAACGATTTTCAATTATCCATTTTTTCCACAAGTCTAAAACCCTGGATCCATAGGAAAAGCAATCTTCCTTTTTCTTCACAGAAATGTCAAAAGAGAAAGTCCTTCAGAAATCCGAGGAACTTAAAAAAGCGAACTTTCACGAATTTTGTGCTTCGACTTCGCCCAGCACCATGAGTTTGTCGAATGGTGCCATGAGACAGGATGAGCCCTTCAGATTTTCTAATCGGTATAAGATAATTAAAGATCTGGGCGAAGGCGGAATAGGCAGAGTATACAAAGCTTTCGACTTATGGAGTAAAAAAGAAATTGCTCTGAAGATTCTTACCCTGGAAAAAGAAAAAGTAGACGTTTGGGAAAATTTCAAAAGCGAGTTTCTTCTTCTGACCCAGCTTCGACATCCCGGGGTGGTGGAGGTTTTCGATTTCGGATATGCGAAACCCCCAGGCGATCTGGCGCACTTGGGTCATCTACATGGTGAGGTTCCCTATTTCACCATGGAATTCGTGAAGGGCAAGACCCTTTATCAAAGTTTTAATCTATCAATTTCCAAAGATTCCATCTGGCTGGAATCTGAGAAGCTTTATCGTTTTGTCTGGCAGATTTGCGATATTTTAGAATACCTTCACCTAAGAGGGATAGTTCATTGCGATCTGAAGCCGGACAACCTGAAGATTACCGATCAGCTTTTCAATCTCAAACTCCTGGATTTTGGGTTGTCTGAGCAAATTGGGACCAGAAGAAAAAAAACGGCAAAAGGAACCCTTCCCTACATGGCCCCGGAGATGTTTTCGGATGAGCCCTTGGACGAGAGGGCCGATCTTTATTCATTGGGGGTGATTCTTTATGAGCTGGTCACCTCAAGGTTCCCCTTCTTCTCAGATGATCCCATGAAGATCGTGTCCGGGCATCTGGAGCAAGTGCCTGCTCCTCCTAAAGATTCAAATCCTCATGTAGCCGAGTCTTTAAACCAGCTCATACTGAAGTTGTTGGAAAAATCTCCTTCCCAGCGTTTTCAAAGTGCTTCCGAGGTAAAAAGGTTTGCAGAAAAGCACCTAAGAAAGAATTCAGAGATTGCTGAAAGGAAAACCTTCTTGAGTCACCTGTATAGCGGGGATCTGGTGGCAAGGGAGAAGGAAGAGGCTCAAGTGGGACAACTTTTAAAGGAATCCGTCTCTTTGGGAGGAAGAGTAGCCCTCTTGGCTGGTGAGCAGGGGGTGGGGAAAAGCTTCTTTCTTAGAGACTTAAGGATAAGATCCCCCCTCGAAGGCATATTATATGTGGATTCGAATTGTCTGGAAAATCAAACCAAAGCCTACCAACCTTTGATCGAGATTTTGCACAAAATGAAACCTTATTTGGAAGGGTGTGACCCTTCCTTGAGGGAAAAGTTCAGCCAAAGCCTAAAGTTGATTTTTGAGAAGCCCCAGGATAAAATCACTTCTTTTCATGAACAACAGTCTTTGATTCATCAAGAGATCATAGAATCCTTGACCCAGTTCTCCCAGATTTTTCCTATGGTTTTGGCAGTGGACAACCTCCAGTGGGCAGATTTTCAGACTATGAGATTTCTTTCAGATCTTGGTCAAAACATAGAAAAGAGCAAAATCTTTTTAGCTTGTGCATTCCGCCCGGAGGAGATAAGAGATAAAACTCCCTTGAAGGAATGGATAGATGGGTCAAAAGAAAAAAGATGGTGCAAATATATAAAACTTAATCGATTCGATTACCAAAAGACTGTGACATTCATTCGCTCCAAGTTGAAAAGAGAAAGATTCCCAGAAGGTTTTTTCTCATATATGCATCAAACTACCTCAGGCAATCCTTTTTTCTTAACCGAGGCGCTCAAATATCTTTTGGAAAAACAGATCGTCTTTCTAAAAGATTGCGTCTGGAAAGTCGACTCGAAGAAATTAGAGCAAACATCTGTACCTATCTCCATAGAAGCGGTGTTGTTAAAAAACTTGGAAAGATATGAAGATAAAGCTCTTGACTTCTTGAACGTGGTATCAGTGATAGGAAAGAAGTTTAACTCACAGCTTGTAGAAAAGTTGAATCTTCTTGTTGAAAAAGATTTGTCTCAAATTTTATTTCTTTTGTTAAAGGATCAGGTCTTCCTCCAAAAAGAAAGCCCTTTAAGAGGGAGACCCTATTATGAATTTGCCAATCAAAGCCTCCAGAATCTGCTTTACCAAAGATTGGATGAGGCGAAACGAACCTTTTGGCACAAAAAGGTGGGAGAGCTTCTGGAGAAGCTAAGCTTAAACGAGGACGAGGAATCGGTCTTCGAGATAGCCCACCATTATCTTGAAGGAGGGGAACTGGATAAGGCTTATCAATATGCGCTTCTGTCTGCCGAAAGGATGGAGCAAAGATTTGCCAATCCGGAGGTATTAAGGTATCTGGGGGACGCCATAAAGGTCGCCTCGAAATTTTCACATAGACAAAAAGCCGTGGAAAAACAGGTGGTGGCTTTGATGAAGAAAGCTGACTTTTGCAAGAGGGTGGGTGAGCTTAACCAAGCAGAAGAAGATTACAAAACTATCTTGAAACTGATCAAAAGTTCTTCCAATCTTAAGATGCTGGCAGAGACATATAATGATCTGGGTGAGACCTATCGGCTGAAGCACGATTATAAAAAAGGTATCTTGTCTCTTAAGAAAGCCATGAAGATTCACCAAAAGTTAGACGATCCAATTGAACTTGCTAATACTTTAAGTTACATGGGACTCCTTTACTGGACAGACAGCCAATATGAAAATGCTCTCACTTCCTTCCAAAAGGCACTCGAAATAGACCAAAGGATGGAGAACAAATCCTACATGGCTTCCACTTTGAATAATATGGGATTAGTCCATTTGTCTCTGCATCAATACTCTCCAGCTCTGAAATATTTCAAGGATTCGTTGTCCACATATAGAGATCTGGACAATAAGGAGTGGATAGCCCGTACTTTAAATAACTTAGGATTAACTCATTTCGACTTGGGAGAATATCTTCAGGCTGTTAATTTTTACCTTGAATCTTTGGAATTGAATGAAAGGATAAATAACAAAAAGGAGATGACTTTTAATTTGGAGAACTTGGGGGAGGTCTATCGAAAGGTCGGAGATTATGAAAATGCTGTAAAATACGGACAGAAGGGATTGGAATTAGCTTTGGAAATCGACTTTACAGAGCGAGTGGGACGTATATTCAAAGAGTTAGGGATAACTTATTTTGAATTAGGTCATTATCAAAAAGCTCATGAACATTTCCATCAAGCTAAAACTATAGCGGAAAAGATACAGGATAAAGAGTTACAGGTTTTGGTTCTGATAAACTTAAGTAAACTCTTTATGACTTTCAATCATCATCAAAGGGCCGAAGGGTTGTTAGAAGAGGCTACCAAGATCATAAATATTTTAAGTGATGATAGGTCTTTGATCAGTGTTTATCAGATCAAAAGCTGGCTCAAGGGGAAAGATGGAAAATTTGAAGAGGCTTTGAAGCTTTTGGATCAAGCGATGGATTTGGCAGAAAAGTTAAATGCCCAGGAGGAACTCCTCTCCCTGAGCTTAGATTATAGCAAGTTGTATTTGGATTGGGGGAATATGGAGAGAACCAACGAATTTTTAGGGAAAGCCTCGAATTCTGGATTATCCCGTTATATATTATTTCAGCCCGAGTTTTATCTGATTTCCGGGAAGAAAGAATGGATGAGCGGAAATTTGAGCTTAGCTCAAGAAAATTTTGAAATTGGTCTCCAGCTTGCCGAAAAGCTCCAAAATCCTGAGTTGATATGGAGGATTCATTATCAATTGGGTAAACTATTTTCTTCTTTACACCATATTGAAAGGGCATACCAAGAATTGGAAAAGGCGGGGAAGATTCTAAAAAGGGTAAGCGAAAACATAAAAGATGACGAATTGAAACAAAATTATTTAAAAGATCAGGAGAAAAAAGAACTGCTTTCGGATCTAAAAGAGGTGGCAAAAGATTTAATTGGGGAAACTAAGATGGCGTAGAAAAAACAGAGTACCCCGTCTTAGGCGGGGTTTTTGCGAATTTTAAACCCGCAACAATAAATTGTAGCGATCCTGGTTGCTCTCCGGAAAAGGGAAAGGCTATCCGTGTGGACAGCCTTTCGAAAAGGAGGTGCTGGTCGAAAAATTACGGTCGACCACCTGAGCCGCTACCTGGAGCAATCTTCTCCTCCAGTTCTTCAACCTCTAACACCAATTCCTTCAGTTCCATCTAAATCACCTCCTTGTGTTTAGAAAAATAGACAACTAACTTATTCTCTTGTGCAAATTTCACACAGGACGAATGAAAGAGAATCCACACTCGCTACAGACTCGGCAGAAAAGTTGGTCCATGTATGCAAGTCTCATTAGATGCATCTCTCTCGTAGTCACATGTAATATCTCAAACCTCAATCACAATTGTCAAGGAC
>Ga0315279_10003924_pt1 | contig 20281 bp, 13 predicted proteins | sample YL17G06_20_MG_FD_203694 | JGI IMG/M metagenome (GOLD analysis project Ga0315279, IMG submission 203694) | Sediment microbial communities from Yellowstone Lake, YNP, Wyoming, USA - YL17G06_20 | ecosystem: Environmental > Aquatic > Freshwater > Lake > Sediment | place: USA: Wyoming | collected... | reverse complement strand
AACCCCTCCTATTACCGAGGCATCAGCGTGCTACAAGGCACGAAACCTTTTGTGCTGAGTTAGGAGACCGTTTTGCCTGGCCACAATTATCTTCAGATCTAATTCTTCATTAGAGCCGATGAAACAAACCGGTTATCCGTATTAAGAGATAGTAAATTCACTATCCCAGATGGATTTTTATGATGCGGGACTTGTTCTTCATGATAAATTCCATATTCTACAGCTAAACGAAGCCACGCAGTAGAGTCATTTACAGATTTAAAGATAGGGTTGCTATTTGGATTGCTGAGGAAGAAATCTCGTAGTTGGCTAAAACCCACTTTGATTTTTTCCCTTTGCCGTAGATAAGTTTTAGTCAGACAGATCATTTCTGCAAAAGTTGATTCTGGTTCTTCTGGGAGGTCAAAATCCTTGAAGATTTCCATGAGCAATTGCCTCGTATTTTCGAATGGGTGCTTTTCCAACAATTCTTCTATCGAGAATGTACGGAATTTTATAAATAAGCATCTTCCCAACTCTTTTAAAAACTCTCTCATGATCTTGTCATTTTTCTTCTGGAGTAGGCATACGCAAAAGGCTAGTTCACTCAAGTGTGGATCTGCACTAACCTTTTCTGCGATTTCATGTGGAGAGGGGATGGGTATATTTAGGTCAAACTGGATACCACAATATATAAAAAATCCCAAAAGAGGCAGGTCCTTAACCTCTAATGCTGCAAGAGTAGGTAACATAATTATTTTATTTGCGAGAGAACGTGCTACACTTTTTCCTCTTTCCTCATCGGCATGATATAGACTCCATAAGAGCCGAAACGCATCGTGAGTTGAAGATGAAAGAGCTTTTGAAAGCCATTTCTTCTCTTCTATGTTTCGTATCCAACTTTGTGCTTTTGAACCATTAACCTGGAGCATGTTCCAAATGAGTATACTTACTGCTTCAGTCTCTGAGCGATCAAAAAGTTTATTGAAATCTAAGCTGAAGATTCTATTAGTCAGTTCTTGACCTTTCTCTTGATTATACTGATAAATATCCCAAACCAAAAAAGCCGATCCTTTATCAAAGGGGATGGTTATATAATCACTTAACTTCAATTCTGATAAGATTCTATCGCACAATCGTTCATATGCTAATTCATTACACTTTTTTACATTGTTTACCAAAAAAGAAAGCTGCTCGGTGGTATACTTTTCCTGCATCTTTAGATCAGTATTGTTTACTATTTGCTCTGCAACTTTCTCTACGGCATCCTTCTCAGTTTTAAAAGCAATCTGATGGGCACAGTCTAATAATTTGCTAAGACCTTTAAGCGGTTTTGCTTGGGGGTGACTGAATAGTTTTCTAATCGGTTCAGAGAGTTCCATCGAAGCTAAATTATTTACTAATGAACGCGCAAACTCTTTTCGCTCTCCAATGGAACAACGATACCTATGAAGTTGCTTAGCGACTTTACTCGGACCAGAAGAAAGCCATATTTGCAGCCAATATGGAGAAAGGCTAAATTTGAGTTCTTTGTATAAATCTAGATTTACTTTTTTAGTAATACTTAAGCACGTAAGCACTGCGTTTAACTCAGAATCTTTAAGTATTTCTATCAGTTTGCCTCCTTTATTGATAGCTAATAAAAATGAATTTGCAAGATTTATGTTGGGTGGATCTTGTAAGTAATGGATTAAAAACCACATTACGCCTTGACCAGTAGAAAATTTTGCCTTCTCCGCTAAAATATCTGGATTCAATTTAGAGATAACAGCAGAGGCTTTTTCATCAGGCAATAATCCAAGCAAACTTGCGATAGTTGAAAAAGATGCCCCTGCTGCCTTTGGGACTAAAACATCTGGATCCAATTCAAAAATAACAGCCTGAGCTTTTTCATCAGGCAATAATCTAAGCAAACTTACGATAGTTAATAAAGAAGCGCTTGCTACCTTTTCCTTTTGGACTAAAACATCCACATCTAAAACCTCATTTGCTAACCAGTCCTTTTCATCAGCACTCACACTTCTTAAGGCTATCAAGAGGAAGTCAATTTCAACAAGATGTGCAGGAGCTAATTGGGCTTTGAGTTTGTTCTTCTGTTCCTCCGGAGGAACACCTCCTAACTTCTTATATTGAGACCAAAACTCTAATCCCCTTTCTTTGCCACAGGCCCAGGTCAAATAACCAAGAACAGAACTTACTTGTGAAATACGACCTTCTTTAATCTTATTGAAAATGGCATTGTAAGTCTCTTGATCTCTAAAAATCTCCGACAAAATACGTTTTTTCTTACTTTGGAATAGAGTCCTCATTAATTCAAAACAATTTCGAGGTTCCCTTTTTAGATATTCTTTTAAGATTTCGATTGTAATAGGGGCAGGATCGCTGTTTTTCGTGAGTGCTAAAGCTTCTATTATATAAGCTGCATCAGAGGAATGCTGTAATCTATAATAATCTCCATGATAGTCTCCCGGCTTAGCTGTTAGAATACCCATTTTTTTAAGTTCATTGAGAACTGCCTTGTCGTAACTCCCCCCGTAGAAATCCACATCAAATTGGAATATACCTGCAACTTTATAAAGCATCGCTTCCAGATTGACATGATCTTTAAGCTCAGTGAGGTAGAACTTTAGTACCTTTGTTAGAACTTCCTCTTTTGTAACTAAACAAAGGGAACCGCCCTTTTCTTTCCAGGTTTCAAGATACCATTTTAACCTGCGTAGATTTACTGCCTCCTTTCCAAATTCTTTTTCTATCCAAAGTTTATCTTGGTCTGTGAGAGAATAATTTATCTTTTCTGCTGAAATAAATGTTTCAATAATACGGCAAGCCTTTTCTATACCCGGTTTTAAGTCCACATACCATCCTTTTTCTTCCCATTCCCCAAACGGGCTAAAAAGTTCCTCCCCTGGAAATATCTTTCTCGAGGCAAAGATAAAAAAGGCATTGGGATGCTCATTTGCAAATTGTACTAATTGTCGAGTTACCTCATCTAAAAAGTAAGGAAGATTTTCCACAATAACCAAAGTCTTTTCGTTTTTAAGTGCGTTTTCAACTTGGTCCAAAATTTTGTTGATATCCTCTTCTCCAATCCCTCTCACATCAATAAAGCGTATTTTCCATCCCTCTTTTTTTCTATACCATGCAACAACTCTTGTTAACACCGTTTTGCCTCTACCTTCAGCGCCTCGGATAAGGCAACGGTGAGGCTCCTTCTGTAATAAGTTCTCAACATGCTCAATGAGTTGATCATCAATAAAAACACGCCTCTGCTGCAAATCGCCAAGAGTAGGCCAGCCCTTAGAAGGATCCTTCATTACTTTCTTGAAACTTTCAATTTCACTCATCTCTATTGCTCTTTAAGTCGCCAGGTGTAATAGACCATTAAAGTTAAACCAAAAGTAAGAATATCGAAAGTGTAGACCCGACAAGAATAATTACAAAGAAAAGCCACAGAAGTTTTATCCGCACCCCCGTTTCTATATAGTCCTCTCTTTTTACATCCTCATCCTTAGGACGCCCGGCCGACTGCCATTCACTTCGTGCAGTCTCCAAAAGTACGCTCACTACAAAAGCAGAAATAGAGGATATAAAGAGAGAGAAAGCCGCGCCATATACCCTATAAACACAAACTCGTGGGTTTTGCGTTAAAAGTCCAGCGGTCAATAGGTTAATTGCGATCGTAACGAAAATGCCAGCGACAAAGGTATAAACATAAGCCGTGTTGAAATTGAACAAAAATTTGTTTAATTGTTTTCTGTGAAGTGTATAAAAATAAGTTATATTGAGGCTGAATAAAAATTGTTTGATTGGATTCATTTGCTTCCCTCTTGTTCCATTAGAACGAGAACTTGTAAATTACAGTTCTTGCTCACCATCTTCCATTCTATCCTCCAAATCAGAATAAGCCAAGCAAAACGTCGCCTAACTACCAATAACAGCTTTATTCACTTCATGCCTCGAAATTTGATCGGGGTCCCCAATCATAGGGCTACTTCTCACCATAGTTAAAGCAAGTCCTTCAACTTTGCACAAGGCAAACCACTTGAGGCACACGCACCCTGTCAGGCAAAGTGTAAATTAATCCGTACGGCCAATCCATTGCTTTGAAGCTTTGAGCAAATAGGTTTTATTTTTTCTATCAACCAGTCTTACAACCACATCCACCTAAATCTTCGGTCCCCATTTAGGTTCATTCTTGGAAACCTTTTGCAACAACCTTGAAATGTCGTTTACGGTTGTATTTTAGGTGATTACCTTCAGAAAGTCAAGCATTTTCTCTATCACATACTTTTGAACAAAACTAAAGTTTAAGCTGAAAAAAGCTGTCAAAAAGCCATACCAATGCAAACGAATTAAATAAATTGACATCATCACCCTCCCCCTTTTACCTCCTCCCATTCCGCCATAGGCGGATCTGCTTTTAGAAAATTTCATTCTCCCCTGCCACTTTTTTGTGGGGCAATCCAAAAATAAAAGTTGACAAGCTCAAGAAAATCTGTAAATTCTTTTGTTCGGTTAAGCTTGAATTTTTGAGGTAAGATAAAAAAATAACATGTCCACAGGATCCGTAGGAAAGGTAATAATTCCAGTAGCCGGAATAGGGACCAGGTTAAGACCGCACACCCATACTGCCCCCAAAGGACTTTTGCATGTGGCGGGAAAACCTATCCTGGGACATATTCTGGATGCTTTGAAACAGGTGAAAGTCGATGAGGTGATTTTTGTCATTGGTTTTATGGGAGAGCAAATCGTAGAATATGTCAAAAAAAATTACCGGTTCAAATCGAAGTTTATAGAACAAAAAGAGCTTAGAGGATTAGGATATGCCATCTATTTGACCAGCCCGGAGATCAAGAATAATGAACCGGTCTTGATAATTTTAGGAGACACCATATTCGAGGCTGATCTTTCGCCGGTGCTTAAAGGCAAGTTTGATGCTTTGGGAACCAAAAAAGTGGATGATCCCCGTCGATTCGGCATCGTGGAAACGGAAAGGGGATTTGTCAAAAAGCTGGTGGAAAAACCGGAAAAGCCCAAAAGCAACCAGGCGGTGGTGGGAGTGTATTATATAACCAGCACTGAAACGTTCAAAGAATCATTGGAAGAAATGATGCAAAAGAACATAAAGACCCAAGACGAATATCAGCTGACCGATGCTTTGCAGTTGATGATTGATAAGGGAGTCAAATTTAAGACCTTTGAAATAACCGGCTGGTATGATTGCGGAAAACCCGAGACCTTGTTGGAAACCAACCGGCATCTTTTATCCAGGATAAAACCGACCAGTCTCAAGACGTATTCGCAAAAACCGAAAAGCTCAGTTGTTATTCCGCCCATTTTTGTATCCCCATCGGCAAAGGTAGAAAACTCGATTTTGGGTCCTTACGTCTCCGTGGCGGATAAGGCGGTTATAGAGAACTCCATCATAAGAAACTCCATCATCAGCGAGAAGGCAAAGGTAAGCAATTGTCTTCTTGACTCTTCCTTAATCGGAAACAATGCTGAAGTAAATGGAGTTTTTCATCAACTCAACGTAGGAGACTCCTCAGAAATTGGGTATTTTGGATTTTGAACATTGAGGTTCTAAGTTTAAAGATGACAGTATTAATACAAACACAAGAAGTAAGTTTACATACCCCTCACCCTAACCCTGCTATGCATTTCGCTTCGCTCAATCTCCCACAAGGGGAGAGGGGACAACTTCGTAATTGAAACTTTAAATCAAAGGAGAAATAATTAATGCCCGGTAAAAATTTCTTTTTCACCTCCGAGTCTGTGGCGGAGGGACATCCGGATAAGGTATGCGATCAGATTTCGGATGCGGTATTGGATGATGTGATAAGGCAGGATTCAAAAGGGCGGGTGGCTTGTGAAGCCTTCATCACCGTAGGTTTGGTGATCGTGGGGGGCGAGATGACCACCAAAGGTTATGTGGACCTTCCCGCCTTGGTGCGCAATCTTATAAAAGAGATTGGTTACACGGATGCCAAGTATGGTTTTAACTATGAGAGCTGTGCCATTTTAAATGCTATCGGCTCTCAGTCGCCGGATATTGCTCAAGGGGTGGATACTGGCGGGGCAGGAGATCAAGGTCTGATGATCGGATATGCCTGTAAGGAAACCCCCGAATTTATGCCTATGCCCATTATGTTGGCACACAAACTTTGCATGCAATTAGCCCAGGTGAGGAAACAGAAAACCCTTCCATATCTGGGTCCGGATGGAAAATCCCAGGTTACCGTTGAATATGTGGATGGAATTCCTATGCGGGTGGATACGGTAATTTTGGCCTGTCAACATACGGAGGAAATATTAGACCAAACCGGGAAATTTATCACCCGGAAGGCCAGAGAGGAAATAATCGAAAACGTGGTGAAGCCGGTGATAGACTCACGGCTTCTGGATGAGAAGACCAAATATTTTGTCAATGCCACCGGCAAGTTCGTCATCGGCGGACCCCAGTCTGATACGGGAATGACCGGCAGAAAAATTATAGTCGACACTTACGGTGGAGCAGTCCCCCACGGTGGCGGAGCTTTCTCCGGAAAGGATCCCACCAAGGTAGACCGCTCTGCCTCCTATATGGCACGCTACATTGCTAAAAACGTGGTAGCCGCAGGCTTGGCGGACAAATTAATGATTCAATTAGCTTATGTGATCGGAGTGGCTGATCCCGTCTCTATCATGGTGAACACCTCCGGAACTGGAAAGATTCCAACCCCCAAAATTTTGGAGCTAATTAAAAAACACTTTCAGCTCACTCCTGGTGGAATCATCGAAATGTTAAACTTGAGAAGACCTATTTATAGGGAGACCGCAGTCTTTGGTCACTTCGGCAGAAACGAGCCCAATTTCACCTGGGAGAAAACAGACAAGGCGGAAGATTTGAAAAAAGATGCGTGAAAAAATGGAGTGCAAAAATTCACTTGTGGTGAGTTTATCGAACCATGGTTGCGGGTTTAGGTGAAAAAACGGAAAAACTAAGTTTTTCTCGTTCATGCGGGAATTGTCGTCAAGATTCCCGCCAAAGGCGGGGAGATTTCCCTCACCAACTTAAAATTTCAGCTTAGATGAAATAAGAATCAGCATAATGATCAAAAAATTACTCTTTGCCCTCCTTTTGTTGGCAATGGTATATTTGCCGGCATTCATATTTATATCCTTTCTGACGATGAATAGCCACCAGTTTGCCACAAAAGTTCAAGCCACACCCTGGCTGCCAGTTCCGATAGTCGCGGGCATAACTCTGGTGATGGCTCTTATTCTCATATCTATTTTTAGTAGGTTTAATTTCTCCGATTATGGATTCAAACTGAGCAGGGATCTAATGATATTGAAGGCACTCATATGTGGGGTGGTGATAGGCGGAGTACTTTCATTTGCTGGTTCATTCGTCCCTTCTAGGGAACTCTCCTTTGGCTCACTTACATTCTTACAACAACTCCTTGTCTTCTGGATTCTTGCCAGCGTCACCGAGGAAATCATCTTTCGAGGGTTAATCCAAACATATCTTTCTTGGCACATTAGTGGGTCGGTTACGATATTCAGGTCACAACTTACTACTGCGGGATTGATTACAGCAACATTTTTTGGATTAGTTCATCTTGCTCTTTTGAGCCAGGGTGCGGCAACATTGCAAGCGATAACAATAGTGCTGGTAGCACTCATACTTGGCATAATCGCTGGTTATTTTCGTGACAAAACCGGCAGCCTGGTTGCTCCGATTATCGTTCACTCACTATTTAACATCACCGGATCCATTGTTGGATCTGCAATTTAAGGAATCAGTGATTTAAATATGAATCCAAAAATTTTAAAAAAAAGGAAAATGAAGATGAAATACGACATAAAAGACCTAAGCTTAGCTAAGCAGGGTAAATTAAGGATCGAATGGGCAGAAAGAAATATGCCGGTTTTAAGATTGATTCAAGAAAGATTTAAAAAAGAAAAACCGCTTAAAGGTGTGAAAATCTCTGCCTGTCTCCATGTGACCACTGAGACCGCCAATCTGATGCATACTTTGACCATGGGTGGGGCAAAGGTGGCTTTGTGTGCCTCCAATCCTTTATCTACTCAAGATGATGTGGCCGCCTCTTTAGTCAAAGATTATGGCATACCTGTTTTTTCCATCAAAGGAGAAAACAACAAGGTCTATTATCAGCATATCAATAGTGCCTTAGATATAGAGCCGGATATTACCATGGATGACGGGGCAGATTTAGTCTCCACCTTGCATGCTTCTCGCAAAAAACTTTTGAAGAATGTGATTGGTGGAACCGAAGAAACCACCACCGGCGTGGTTCGTTTGAGAAGCATGGAAAAACACGGGGTCTTAAAATATCCTTTAATCTCGGTCAACGACTCCAAGACCAAGCATTTTTTCGATAACCGATATGGAACCGGACAATCGACCGTGGATGGAATTTTGCGGGCTACTAATCTCCTTTTGGCTGGATCAAAGGTTGTGGCGGCAGGTTATGGCTGGTGCGGTCGAGGCTTTGCCACCAAAGCTAAGGGAATGGGGGCGGATGTGATCGTGACCGAGATCGATCCTTTGAAAGCCATCGAGGCAGTGATGGATGGATTCAGGGTGATGCCCATGATGGAGGCGGCTAAAATTGGCGACATTTTCTGCACCTTGACTGGCGATCTCAAGGTTATCAGACCTGAGCATTTCAGAGTGATGAAGGACAATGCCGTGGTCTGTAACTCCGGGCATTTCAATGTGGAGATCGACATACCCGGTCTGGAGAAGATGGCAAAGAGAAAAAGACAGATCAGAGAATTCGTCACCGAATATACCTTGCGAAATGGGAAAAGAATTAATCTTTTGGCTGAGGGACGTTTGGTCAATCTGTCTGCGGCCGAAGGTCATCCCGCCTGCGTCATGGATATGTCCTTTGCCAACCAGGCTCTCTCCGCGGAATATCTGGTGAAGCATGGGAACAGATTGGAAAACAAAGTCTATGCTGTTCCGGAGAAGATAGATTCAGAGATTGCCCGCCTGAAGTTAAAATCTTTGGGCGTCACAATCGATCACCTCACCCCAGAACAAAAAGAATACCTTGCCTCTTGGGAGTTAGGGACTTAACGAACCAATACAAACGAAATAAGTAACCTTACACATTTTTTTATTAATCCTCCCCCTTTAATGGGGGAGGATTAAGGTGGGGGTGAATAAAGACCTTTCCGCCATAGGCGGATCTGTTTCAGAAAATTTCACCCTCCTTACACCCCTTCCATCGAGGGAGGGGATATTACTATGTTAAACTATTTAATGCGTTTGTAATAACACAAACGCACAGAATTTTTTTACGCTTGATTTCCCACTCACCCCCGCCTCTGACGGGATTTTCAACCTTCCCTCTCCCCTTGTGGGAGATGCGTCCCGCACTTTGCGGGACGTGGGGTTAGGGGAGGGGGCAGAATCATATCAGAAATAATTACGTTTGCCATAGTTTTCATCCTAAATCAAATAACAAAAAACTAGATGGAAGAAACTGGTAAAAATCCTTTCAATACTCGAAGAGTAATTGCAATTTACACAAATATCGGCAGGGGACATCCCAGCTATTTGGATAGCTTACTTATGGTTTTGCAGAAAGGATGCCGAAATTTGTATTCCCGCACAGTTTTTTCCGCAGGATCCAAAGGACAAGAAAGCAAAGGGCTTTCCTTCTTGTCTTGGAAGCTTGTGGCGGGACTTTATCTTCTCGGTGGAAGGGGTGGCATATCTACTAAGCTCTATAATTGGCTGCGTCAGAGCCAGACCGAAATTTCTGCTGACTCCGCAATAATAAAGATCCTGGGACGTGATTTAAAAAGAACTTATCAGGATTTCAAAGGTATTTGCTTGGTGGAACATCCCCTGGTTGCCAGGATCTTGGGTAATGTCTGCCGCACCTGGTATGTTCATGGCGAAATCGCCGCACCCCCTGAATGTGCCATTAAAGGTATAGAAAAAATTTTCGTCCCTTTAGAGGAAACCAAAGAGAAGCTGGTTTCTTTTGGGGCTGATCCTGAAACCATTGTAGTTACCGGATTGATGATCGAGCCGGGACTGGTGGATTCCGCAGAAAAATCATTTCAAGCCAGATTAAAAAGAATTGAGTCGAGCCAACCATTGACCGTGGGCTTTTTTACTTCAGGCGCTTATCCTAAAGAACACATGAAAAAGATTCTTTGGGGAGCAAAGTCGGTGATTGACCAAAAAATGCGAGCGATAATCTTCGCCGGAACCCGTCCAAAGAAATTTGAATGGTTGAAAAAAGAAATGAAAAGTTGGAGATTCAAGGTTAGGGAGGATAAGGAGGGGGAGCAGACGTCTGTTCCTTCGGGTAACTTAGATGAGGACAAAAATGCCAATGTTCGGCTCGTCACCAGAAAAACCAGGCAAGCTGATACTCAAAGGGCAGTGGAGTTGTTGTCAAAGTTGGACGTGTTTGTTTCAGCTTCGCATGAGCGGACCAACTGGGCAGTTGGTCTGGGACTCCCCATGTTCGTCCTGTTTCCTTTGACTGGCACTTTCGCCTCTTTAAATTTCGAGTTTGCTCAAAGACAAAAAACTGCTTATCCTCTGGACTCTTTAGAAAAAGCCAAAAATTTAGGCAAAATAATTACCGAACTTAGGGAAAACGGAAAATTAACCCAAATGGCTCAGAACGGCTTTGGAGTCCATAAGATAAATGGTGTCCACGAAGCCGCATCTCACCTTTAAGTTGGTTCGGGAATTGTCGCCAGGATCCCGCCTCGCGGGAGAATTCCCGAACCACCCTCCTTTTAAGTTTTCTCTTGACATAGCCATTTAGGCGCATATAATAGAGATGATCTTAAAGCGGATGAATGCGAAATTCGGATTTTACACGCACGTTCTCAACCGTGGACCGGATGGCGTTCGCAGCCCGGTGGACACGCTCTGAAGTGAACATGGAGGGTGCTATGTCGATCCGTATAAAACACCGTGATAAAAACATGGTTGCAACGCAACAGCCTGATATATCAACCGTTAGGCCAGAAGCGATGCTGTTTTCAAAGGCGTCTTATACGGCAATCGATATCGTGCCTGGGGTGTTATAGGGGTCAATATAAACAATGTTAGACGTCAACACGCCAAAACACAGGATCTGAAAAATGAAATATCAACATGTACTTGCCCTAAACCCCTATTTCAGAGATTCCACAGCAACGATGGGAATCTTTCCTCCCACGGGACTGGAATACATTGCGGCAAACATAAAAGACCTTGTTGGTAAGGTAACTCTCCTTGATTTGAGATACGAACAAAAATATCGGGATGTCAACATGTTATCCGAGTTTATTAACAAAGAGATAGACCTGTTATGCATAAGCATTACCTGGAATTCCCAGTTTGACGCAATTTGCGATCTCATCTGCAAATTGCCGGATGAAGTTCCCATCGTGGTCGGAGGACATAAGGCGACTGAAGAGGTTGAATCCCTATTTGCCAGATGCCCGAATATCGATCTCATTGTGAGAGGCGAAGGGGAAGAGACAATCAGGGAGGTGGTGAAGGGCTTTCCCCATAAAGACATTCTTGGGCTCTCGTATCGGGAGAACGGAACAGTGATTCATAATAAGAACAGATCCCTTCCAGATATCTTGCGGGTTGCTTTCCCTGACAGATCACTGAGAAGGCACGATTACCATTGGATACAAAACGGGGTCCAAATAACGACTCTTACCTTCGACACGGTGCTCACGTCCAGAGGGTGTCCATACAACTGCAAGTTTTGCACATTCAGCTTAAACCCCCTCGGGCAGAAAAGGAAATATACGGAGAGGCCGCTTGAATCGGTTATGGAAGAGCTCAAGAGCATTACTGCTGACGTGGTCATGTTCAGTGACGACAATTTTTTCACGAATCCCACCAGAAGCGAAAAACTATGTGAGCTGATCATAGAAAATGGAATCAAGAAAAAATTTATTGTTCAGACCCGAATCGAAATCGCCAGGAATGTAGGACTTCTAAAAAAGGCGGAAAAGGCCGGTTTCAAGATTTTTTTCATCGGCATAGAATCGCCCCATGATAAGATTTTAGCGCAGATCAATAAGGGTTTTACTCAGCAGCAGATCAGGGAGGCATTCAAGATCTTAAACAACTATAATTTCTATATTCATGGCTATTTTATTTACGGAAATATCGGGGAGACGGAAGAAGAGATGGTATACATTGCTCAGTTTGCAAAAGAGTTAAAGCTTGATTCAATAACTTTCCAGAAGCTCAGAATAGAAAAGTATTCCCCGCTGAAAGAGGTGGTCGAAAATACACCCGGATATTACTATGATTCCGTAGGTGGCGCCGTGTATTCAGACCTGCATAGCCTGAAAGACTTAAAGCGGATACGAGATAGGATAAAATTTGGATTTTACAGTTTCGGACAAATTGGGCAGATACTCCAAAAGGTCTACCAGGCACGACTTCTAACGAAATTCGATTTAATGCACATTTTCATGAGGCTCCCAAAGCTCCTATTCAGACTGGCAAAAAGAGAGATTGAGAAAAAAGGATGGCTGGCAGCGCATTAATCAATATACAACATAGCGGGACAATAAAGAAAGCATGTAACTTGTTATAAATAAATGATTTGTCTAACGATGGCGTGAAGCCGACCTTGAAGGGACTGCGGGGAAAATAGGTGGCTAAAGGTCAGGCTTAGATGGCGCAGCCCGGTGGACACGCTCTGAAGTAAACGTGGGGGATTTTATGCCGACCCGTATAGGATGCCGTGATAACATGTTATACACCACTTGAAACGGTATTGGGGGTGTTATGCGGATACATATAAACAATGTTATGGCGCATGCCAGGTAGTGGCTGGGGATGAACGGGAAATCGGCCAGCGTGACACCAAACGATCTCATGTGGTAAGCTCTACGACCGAAGACGGGGTTCCAGCCCCCCAGTCCGGCGCAACTCATTTTCAAGGAAGGAGAAACAGAAATGGGTGATAAGGGGAAAAAAGATATAGGCAAAAGGGAACAACGGAAAAAGGCCAAGCTTGATTCAAAGGAAAAACGGAAATTGAAAAAAGAAAAGAAGAATAAATAAATGCCCAGTGCTGTCCGGTAACCTTAAAGGTTGCGTCAGGAGCTTACTCTTCCCCGTACGGGGAATCCTGGTGACTGACGCATTAAAGTCAATACATTATACAAAAGCGTGCAGTCTTTCTTTAAAGATTTATACTAACTAAATAATCAGTGTTTTGGTTATAAGAAGAAATGCATCCACAAGCACTTAAAAGCATGGAAAATCATATTAACATTGCTCTTCAAGCTTGTTCGGTTGAAAACGGATGGCCAATTTCTAATTCATTTACCAATGAAATATCTTCTTTATCGAAAGAGATCATAAAACAAAAAAAGGGATGGTTGACCAATTTAAATTGTTATTTAATATTTTTTGATCATGTACATTCATATTTGAAAAGGAAATTTCCTGCGACAGAAAGTGTCTCAGGCAAACTTATAGAACTGATTGATGAAAAAGAGATGTTAGAGCTAAAAACATCGATTCTTGATTTCATAAGAAGTATACCAAGAAGTTATGAAATATATTTCCATCTACCATCTTTCAAAGATCCAGAAATTAATAATATCCAACTATCCGACTCATTATTTATAAAGAAGTTTACAGAGGACGATAGTCTACTTGGTCCCAGTGCAGACAAAGTGATATCAAATCTTAAAAGCTTCAAGAGAAGCGACTCTGGGAATACATATATCATCATACAAGCACAAGGTTATACAAGATTCTCTATAGATGATATAGCATTTAGGGAGTCTCTTTCAAATCTGAAACAGATTCTACACATGTGTTTAATCTTAGATTTAATAAAACCAGCAGTCTCGGTAAGTAGTTTTTTAGGCGGAAGTCTATTCAACCCAACGATTGAAGCCAAAATAATTGACCTCGCTAATCAAAACGAAATATATAGTAGAATAAGCCTGCCATCGTCTATTTCATCCCACATTCAAGGAATAATACCTAATACATCCTCAAAAATGTTCACAGAAGCAAGACAGTATGGGGAAGAAGGGATTAGAACTCTATTTACTGGCATTCTCAAGGAGACATGTTATTTAATGAAAAGAAATGACAGCAATGCTCAATTCGTAAAAAGTGCTATTGAATGGGCTTTCGATTCGCAAATTGAAGAAAACGAAACTATATCATTTATTCAAGTAAGCATTGGATTAGAAGCTATCCTTGGAGAGGAGACAGGAAGGGAATCATTAACTGAAACCTTGGCCGATAGGTGTGCCTATTTATTAGCAAATACTGTTGAGAATCGTAAAATAATTAGAGATTATTTTCGAGATTTTTATAAACTTCGTTCAAAGTTGATTCATGGAAGATCAATGAGATTAAAAGATGATGAAAAATGGTTCTTGGACTGGGGTAAAAAGATTCTTAATAACACCATTCTCAAGGAAATCAAAAATTTGAATCTAATTGAAGCATAACAACCAGTTTAAGTCTTTAGGTCAGAAGCCCTGTGCTCCTGACAATGTTAAAGGTTGCGTCAAAAGCTTACTCTTCCCCGCACGGGGAATCCTTGTGACTGACGCTTTGAGATCAAAATGTGTCAGAACCAGGTTCTGACACAACGTAAAAGGCGTCTTATACGGCAATCGATACCGTACCAGGGGTGTTATAGGGATAGATATGAACAATGTTAGGTGTTTTAATTGATCAAATGTACTTAAATTTAAGGAAAAAACATGAAAGATGGAATGAATACAACAATATCCATACTCGTTTGTTTATTATTTATCTTCATTTCGTGTTCCGGTCAAAGAGCTGACTTAAATTACGATACCAAGGTGAAGGATCCTGCATTTATTTCAAATCACCCCAGGATTCTTTTTGATGAAGGACATAACAATTCCCATAAATCTTCCGGCACGTACAAACCATTTGTTGAGCTGATAAAAAGTGATGGATATAAAGTGGTTGTCAATAAAGGGACATTCAATACAGAATTATTGCATAATTATGATATTCTGGTCATATCAAATGCCAAAGGGAAGAACAAAAAGTATGAACCGGCATTTACCGAAAAAGAATGCAATGATGTTTATGATTGGGTGAATGGAGGTGGTTCGCTATTGCTGATCGCAGATCATTATCCTTTTGGTTCGGCAGCACAAAATCTTTCGGAGAAATTTGGCGTCCGCATGGGAGAGGGAGAAACTCAAGACACATTGAATTACGATAAAACTTCCACAGATAAAGCACAGCTCATATTTGACGATGCGAACAAACTTCTTGTTGAAAGTCCGATTAAAAAAGGAAGAAATTCAGATGAAATTGTTCATCGGGTGATTTCATTTACCGGTCAATCACTAAATGCACCGGATACGAATTCCATTATCCTCAAATTATCGAAATATGCTGTAGATATTGTCCCTGATTCGGTTTGGGAAAAGAAGAGCATGATATTCTTTACTACTACTTATACACGGTTTACGGATCCTATTCCAACATTAGGAAATTCTCAAGGCGTTGCATTAGAAATTGGGAAGGGAAGAGTCGTTATTTTGGGGGAAGCCGCAATGTTAACGGCTCAAATAATTGAGGATACTAAGTTCGGGATGAATTTTCCAGAGAATGACAATAAACAGTTTACCTTAAATGTACTGCATTGGCTTTCAAGAATAATCTAATATTTGAATTAAAGTTGGGTGTACCAATCGCCTAACATCGGCATCAACCCGACACAAGGGCAATTTTTTAAATGAGTTAGGGATTGTGCTTTCGTTAAAATTTGTTGAAAAAATTATGGTCTGTGCGCCTAAGCCCTTGTGCGGGTTATGCCAGGCGTTAGCCCCTGAAAAAGAACTCATATAAGTTGATGCAAGAGAATTTGTAATCAAACGGTATCCCCTATTGACTGAGAAAACAGATGTTATCATCATTGGAGCTGGCGCGTCAGGGTTGATGTGCTCGATTGAAGCTGGCAAGCGTCACCGTAAGGTGCTCGTTATCGATCAGGCAAAAAAGCCGGGGCGGAAAATTTTGATGTCCGGTGGCGGGCATTGCAATTTTACGAATTACTATATAAATGCCGACAACTATATTTCCCATAATCCACATTTCTGCAAGTCGGCACTCAGTCGCTACACTCCATGGGATTTTCAGACATTGGTGCAGAAGCATCATATCGCCTTTAGTGAGAGAGCCCATGGACAACTCTTCTGTGATGGCAGCTCCCGTGACATTCTGAACATGTTGTTATCCGAGTGCGAACAGGCTGGGATCTCTTTTCAGCTAAATTCGAAAATCGAAAAGATCGAACGGCTGGGTGAGCATCATTTCAAAGTATACAGCAGTCGGGGCAATTATATCTGCCAGTCGTTAGTCGTTGCTACGGGTGGATTATCCATACCGGCGATAGGCGCAAGCCCTTTGGGGTATGAGATTGCCGAGCAGTTTCATATCAAGGTGTGGCCGCGACGTGCCGGCTTAGTTCCCTTCACTCTTCAACCGAAGGATAAAGAAAAACTATCAACCTTATCCGGTGTTGCTGTTGATGCCGTGATCAGTAACAAACGGCAAAGTTTTTCAGAAAACCTCTTATTTACGCACCGGGGTTTGAGCGGCTCTGCCATCTTGCAAATGTCATCATATTGGCAACCCGGCGAGGAGCTTACGATAAATCTGTTACCGGAGATTGATCTGGTCAATGTACTGAAAGAACAGCAACAACAACGCCCGCAGCGGAAGGTGAAATCAGTGTTGGCGGAATATTTACCTAAACGTCTTGTGGCGATAATGGTAATGAGTGATCTTAGAGAAAGCCCATTACGGACAATCTCTCACAGCCAATTTAAGGAAATTTCAGCGCAGCTCCAGCAATGGACCATCAAACCAAGCGGCACCGAGGGATACCGAACCGCGGAGGTGACTTTGGGGGGAGTAGATTGTAATGCGATTTCATCAAAGACCATGGAAACTCATCCGGTGGCGGGGCTATTTTTTACTGGTGAAGTACTTGATGTGAGCGGTTGGCTGGGTGGTTATAATCTCCAATGGGCATGGTCATCGGGCTGGTGTGCCGGACAGTATGTTTAGCGCGTGTGGGAAAATACGTTGTTTCTTATCCTCCTCAGAACGTCAACAGTTTGTGGGTCAGGAGCACGGGGCTCCTGACCTACACGCTGTAATTTTAAAATTCACGAAGGAGATATTACGATGAGGTCAAACAAAAATCTTATTGGGTCGTCACTCATGTTTATCGTTTTTGCGGTTGTCTTCTCAGTTGTGTTTTGGGGAGATGTCTCGTTGGCAGCAAAAATCGGTTTCTTTGCATTAGGGTTTGGTTCCGGTGTAACGGCTGGTCGATCGTTCGCCAAGCGGAGCGCATAAGCCAAGTAGCAGTAGATCGAGCTGTTGAAAACTGCCCGACTAAATCTCTCTCTGTCAGGTTCCCTGTGCACCTGGCAGTGTTACAGGTTGCGTCAGGAGCTACTCTTCCGCCTCTGGCGGAATCCTGGTGACTGACACCCGGATCGTCTCAGGACTAGGTCCTGACACAACTTTGAAAGAACCGGGGTTTTTCATTGTTAGTCAGTGACTTACCTCCCCAAGGACTTCGTTTTCTCCCACCAGAAACAACAAAATCACCCCAACTTTGATGGTGAAAGAGATAGGGAGCCGGTTTATGGGAAAGGTTGTTGTTCCCTCTCCCCACCGGGGAGATTGAACGAAGTGAAATGCATAGTAGGGCAAGGGTGAGGGGGAAATTGGGTTTTGAAGGAGTCAAAGGGTAACCCTTTTATGCTCCTGTCAAGTGTTGGTGGGGGGTTCCCTTCAGGATGAACCCTAACCCCCCACCAAAAACATCAAAATCACCACAACTTCGATGGTGAAAGGGATAGAGAGAGTGTATATAGGAGAGGTATTGCGAGCCGGTTACATCCTTTTGCGGGAAGATCATCAGAGTATGCAACCGGTGGACATCAATTACGGTGTATGTTGCGATTGAAGAAAAAAATTTTTGAAAAACAAACACAAAAAAGGCACGAAAGCCACGAAACACACATGGTCACTCTTCCTATTCCTTTGTGCTGTTTCAACTTAAGAAAAAGAATAAATAACTGAAGAATTTTTTCAAAAAACACAAGAAACGCAACCTGTCAACCCCAGCGTTAGCCGGAGGTTCCCTTCAGGGTGAATCCCTTCTCTCGGACTGAGTCCTCGGGACGAAGTCAGGGTGAATCTCTTTCCTTCGACCCTGAGGTCTTCCTTCGACACTGAGTCTCGGGACGAAGTGCAGGACCGAAGGGCAAGGTGAACCCTAACCCCCAAGTGTCCTCAAAATTTGCCTATGTGTTTCAATAGCTTATCGAAATTTACCACTAAGTTGCGTCCCGCCTTTGGTGGAATGGAGGGTTTTAATCCCCCTTTATAAAAGGGGATGAAAGGGGGATTTTTTTCAGAGAATAAATAAAAAAGTCTTGACTTTTTAGCATTTTTTAGTAAACTAAGAAAGGAGGGCTATCTGACGACATATAAGTAGTACTAAAATATATTTATTTGCATAGTATTTCTTCATAAACCCTAAATCAAAGAAAGGAGGATGCGAAATGATATTCTCCAAATTTTTCATTTTGGTAGGTATTATAGTCCTTTTCTTAGGTGTGCCAACTGGTCTGGCTCAGGTTGATGTCAAGACCAATCCGGACTCTGGACCTTTGATGCGAAATGAGACCAACCAACCTTACGCCTGCGAGGATGATCTGATCGAGGTAATGTTTGCACAGGATTCTAAGGTGCGTCTCCGAGGAGGAACATTGGTTGACCTGACAACTAACGCTCTTTCGGGGGTTGATGGCGTGCTTCTGAAATTTGCCTGGTTTGAGTGGCAGCGAATCTGTGACGTCCCGGAGGAAAGACTGGATGAAATCCAGTCTCGCGGTGAAGCGAATACCGGTAAGCCTGTGTATAATTTGAACAATATCTATCGTCTGCGCATTCCCAAGGGACATGATGTCTGGGCAATAAGCCAGGAACTGGAAGCATTACCCGGCATTATTCTTGCCCGACCCGTGCCGAAACCAATGCCTCTTCCTACTCCTCCCAATTACGCTTCGTGTAACGGTGACACGTGTCAAGGTTACTTGCGTCCGGCAAGTTCCACTCCAGTAGGTATTGACGCTGATTATGCCTGGACCCAAACCGGGGGAAATGGAGCTGGCGTGACCGTGTGTGATCTGGAGTATGGTTGGAACTACAACCACGCAAATATCACCAAAGCAGTTGGCTCCCAGATCAATCCGAACCCAATATTTTATCCGGTTAACGCTGATACTAACCACGGCACGGCTGTCATCGGTGAGCTGGTCTCCGACAATAATGGCTGGGGGACTACAGGGATTTGCTATGGGGCTTCTTTGAAAACCTGTGGCACCGTATATAATAGTCCTACCAATTGGAACGTCCCCGGTGCAATGGCTTATGCGATTGCGGCTCTTTCTCCAGGTGACGTGATCCTTTTGGAGCAACAGTGGGATTACTACTACCCTGCTGGCGGTTACATTCCTATCGAGTGGTGGCTTAACTATTCCCCGAATCCTCAATCGTTCAACGGAGTCTACGCCGCCATTGTCAATGCTGTGTCGAATGGCATCCATGTTGTGGAGGTGGGCGGAAATGGAAATGTTAACACGGATGGGCTTACCTGGTATGGAAATTCAGGAGCAATCATTGTGGGAGCAGGAGGAGCATATCCTGGAGGCCCCTATCCTGAAGGAGATCTCGAGAGACTCTCCTTCTCCAGCTATGGTTACCGGTTCGACCTTCAAGGTTGGGGAGAAAATGTGGTCACTACTGGATACGGGAATCTCTACAACGCTCAAGGATATAACTATTGGTACAAGAGGGACTTCGCTGGAACCTCGAGTGCTTCGCCTATCGTTGCTGGGGCGATGGCTTGTTGCATAGGGTATTGGAAGGGCTTAGGATGGGATGACACATTATTAACTCCAGCCCTGCTTCGAAGCGTTCTCGTAACCACCGGCACGCCTCAGGTTATGGGACCCCCCGGTTACATTGGTCCCCGACCGAATGTGCGGTCAGCATGTGCCCTTTTGGTCATGCAGCAGATCGACTGGGTTGACGCCACCACTGGTCCTCTGGGGAACTATGGAGGACGAGGGTTGGGTGTAGCCTGGGGGGACTACGACAATGATGGTGACCTCGATATCTACCTATCAAACAATGGCAATCCTAATAAGCTCTTTCGGAACGATGGCGGGGGTGTCTTCACTGATGCAACCA
>Ga0315279_10003923_pt1 | contig 20286 bp, 22 predicted proteins | sample YL17G06_20_MG_FD_203694 | JGI IMG/M metagenome (GOLD analysis project Ga0315279, IMG submission 203694) | Sediment microbial communities from Yellowstone Lake, YNP, Wyoming, USA - YL17G06_20 | ecosystem: Environmental > Aquatic > Freshwater > Lake > Sediment | place: USA: Wyoming | collected... | reverse complement strand
GTACTGGTGGTACGGCGACGACCGCACCTCCGGCAATGACGACGCCTTTGACACGCTCTTTCGCACGCATCTGAGGAATGTCTACAAGTTCCTGGGCCAGCCCGCCCCGTTCTTCCTTAACGAACCCGTCAAGGGCGGCGAGCGCGCGGGCCGCTACACCCAGCCCAGCGCCTCTCTGCGTGTCAAGGTGGACGGCCGCTGCACCAGTTACTTCGAGTGGCTTGGAGCGGGCCGCTACCGTGCCGACAAAGAAGGCGGCGTGATGGCCTCTTCTCAGAAGCCGCTGCTTGAACAGATCTTCTTCGGCTACGATGGCCGGGACTTGTGTATCCGGGTTGACCTGTACGAGAAGCCTGCGCTGCCGCAGCCGCCCGGAAGCGGCAAGACCGGGCTGCGCCAGTTGAGTGTGGCGGGCGTCGCCCTGCGCTTCATGGACCTGTCGGACACGCTGCTGGGCGCCGATGGCTTGACGCTGGCCGTTAACCCCAGGGATGCAAGCCGCCCCGCGCTTAGCGGGCCGTGGTCAAAGAGCGGGCCGGGCATAGTAGAGGCGGCCTGGGACGATATCCTGGAAGTCAAGATCCCTTTCGCCGCGCTAGGCGTAAAGGAGGGCCAGGAAATCTCCTTCTACGCGGCCTTGACTTCATCCAGCGGGGCCGTCGAGCGCTTCCCTAAGACCTGCATGCTGCAACTGACTGTCCCACCCGAAGACGCCGACGAGCAAGACTGGATGGCCTGACCCTGAAGATTTTCGATTTTCGTAACCGTTCAGTCCCCACAAGCCGCCAGCAGAGGGGGCGCGGAACGAGTTCTTCGGCGGACGCGCCGGCCCCCTGGAAAAAGGCGGCTTTTCGCATGAATGGAGGGAGCGTGGTTGCGGCAAAGTTTCGCGCGCGCCCCTGAAACTCGTGTACACATATTGGCTTTGTTGATTTCATGGCACACTTGGCTTTGGGGTATCGTGAGGTTAACCTTCCAAGTCGGTCGTGCTGTCAGGGGCGCGCATGTGTGATGCCTAACGACAATGAGTTGATGCTTGCAGTCAAGCAAGGGGATCTGTGCGCCTTCGAGCAGATCGTGTTGCGCAATCAAGCCACAGCGTGGAGGGCCGCCTACCGTTTCTGCGGAGACCGGGCCACGGCTGAAGACCTCGCGCAGGAGGCGTTCCTCAGGATTCTGGACGCTGCACCAGAGTACACGCCCTCCGCCAGTTTCAAGACATATCTGTTGCGCGTGGTGGCACATTTGTGCATTGATTATGCGCGCAGGAAACAACCGGAGTTCGCCGAAGACCTGCCCGAACCGGCATCCCGCGCGCCTGCTGCCGAAGGTCTGTTGATGATGCGGGAGCGTTCGGAGAAGATCCAGGCGGCGCTCAACCGGCTCACACCCGAGCAGCGAATAGCCATCATCCTGCGCTACTACGAAGACCTGCGATACCAGGAAATCGCCTCTATCATGAAGACTTCGGAGAAATCTGTCGAGCGCCTGCTCGCGCGCGGCCGAAGCGCTCTGGAACATGACTTGGCGCGGTTTCTCGAAGAATGGCCGAGCGGGAGTCTCAGGCCGTGAAAACAGATCCTTGAGTGCGCCGGACAACGGGTTTCAATAACGAAAAAGATTTGTTTGGGACTCTGAGGGGGATTTGTGGCCTGTGCCCGTTTGTATATGAGTGCAAGAGTTTCTGAGACCGCCGGGCAGGCAGCCAGAGTGGCTGACGCGACGCTCTCAAGATAAGATGGGGAAAGGAGAAAGAGTAATGAAGAAAACACTTTTTGGGGTGGCCGCATTGGCGGCAATGTTCATCTTATCGGCAACGTTCACAGTTGTCGGCGACGAAGCCAAGGAGATGCAGGGCAGCGCCGGTTGTTCGAACTGCTTCTGCAAGGGTGACTGCGACGGCAATTGTCCGGCAGACTGCTGCAAAGGTCAAGGCTGCAAGGGTGAAGGCTGCAAGGGTCAAGGCTGCAAGGGTGAAGGCTTTGCGCCGACCGTCAAGATTGGCGACAAGGTCTACACTCTGAAGGCCTCCGAGAAGGCCGACGAAGACACCAAGAAGCTGATTGCCAGCTTGAAAGACGCGAAGAAAGCCATTAGCGTGATGATCAAAGGCGTGATCAAGGAGAACACCATCATCGCCGATTCAGTCACGAAGAAGACCTAGAAGATCGGTCGTCGTGGAACCGCAGATGATCGCAGACAGGAAGGAAAGTAACCCTTCAGTCCGAGCCGTGACCGTGACGAAGCAGACGTTGCCGCTTACTTACGCGCGCGGCTCGGAGACTGAACGGTTACGAAGATTTGTTGTGGAGTCTGAGAGGGTTTTGCGGCCTGTGCCTGTGCCCGTTTATACATTTGAGGGTTGACTGAATGCGTTGCAGTGAAACCGATAACATGATTGATACGTTTCTGGATGGGACGCTCGCACCACACCTACGGAAGGAAGTGGAGCGGCATCTTGATACGTGCGCGGGCTGCCGGCAGACGCTTGAACGACGGCGAAGGCTTTCCGTCCTGCTTCAGTCGGTGGACGTTCCGCCGGTGCCGAGGGCCTTTGCCGACGCGGTGATGGCGAGAGCACGACGCGTACAGGCAAGCCGGCCGGCCTGCGGCGACGCTTGGCTCCAGACGTTGTTCATGCGTGTCGCCGCTGCTGTCGTGCTGGCGGCGGGGGTGGGCGCCGGCGCGTTCATGGGAGTTAATAGCCAGCGTGTACCTGCGCCGACTGATGTTGGCGCATCAGACACACTGGCCGGCGCTTACAATCTCGACACTCTGAGCGATGCGCCTGAAGGCTCAGTGCCTCAGGCGTATCTGGTCCTCGCGAACAGGGGGAGCAGGTGATATGTGGCGAAACGCCAGAATCCTTCTCATCATTTTGTCGCTGGGCCTGAACATCGGCTTTGGAGCGATGTGGATCGGTCATGTTCTCGCCGCGCGCGCCACGCCTCCTCAGCGCCCCGACAACGAAGATCCGGTCTGGTGCCCGTTGCATCGGCAACTGGGTGTCAGCCTTGAGCAGTGGCGGGAGATAGAACCGCGCTGGCAGGAATTCCGCAAGTCATCGCAGACGATCTGCCAAAGCGTCACTGCGCTACGGCAGGAGATGATCGCTCTTGTGGCTGCGCCGGAACCCGATAGGAAAGCGATCCAACTTAAGCAGGACGAGATACTGGCAGGTCAGCGGAAGATGCAGGATCTTGTGGTTGAGAACCTGCTTGCGGAAAAGAAGTCGCTCACGCCGGACCAGCAGGCAAAGCTGTTTGCCCTGCTGCGCAGCCAGACCGGTTGTTCCGGGCGCGGACTGGCCCCGAACTCGGCGGGTCCCGCTCAGGGCGAGCGTGGTCCCTATGGCGTGCGGCTGGACTCGGAGCGACAGAGCCGATGAGTTCGCCGGAACGAGAAGCATTGGCGATCTAGGAGAAAGCCATGGGACACCATGAGCATTTGGACGGTGGGCCAATGGTGATCTTGGCTCTTGTACTTTCCGGCATCGCTGCCATCGCCGCTATCGTGTGGTGGCTGTTCTTCCGTTCACGAGGCAATACCCCCACTGACGACACGATGCCGATGACACCACCAGAACAGGTAGCGCCACCCGAACGGCCCGCTCCAGTCGCGCAAAAGACGACCGCAGAACTTTCACCCGAAGAGGAAATACTCAAGCTGCTGCGGCAAAAGGGCCACCCGATGACCCAGGATGAGATCAACGAGGCGTTACCGCTGATTAGCGCGCAGGAAATCGCGTTTCACCTGGAATCGCTTGAGAAAAGCCGCTCGGTCGAACGCAACTGGCATCCAACAGATCAGGTGTTTGTCATACGCATCCCGACTGATTCGTAAGGAATCCTACTTGAGCGACGATTCTGTTCATGCCCTCTCGCCACCTCGGACTTGCGCGACATTGCCTGAACATAGCGGCGCAGGATCGGTTGACAGCCCGCCAAGTGCGGCGTTGTTCCTGGCCTTCTTGAGACTCGGCGCCACGGCCTTCGGAGGCCCGGCCATGGTCGCCTACATCCGCGAGCTGGCCGTAGTGAAGAACAAATGGGTGACGGAGCAGTGCTTCAAAGACGGCGTCGCTCTTTGTCAGTCAATTCCCGGTGCTACGGCTATGCAGACAGCCGCGTATGTCGGACTGCGGGCAAGGGGTATCCGGGGCGCGTTAGCCGCCTACATCGGGTTTGGCTTCCCGGCCTTCATCCTGATGATCTTTCTTTCTGCTCTCTACAGTCGAGGCGCCAATCTTGAGACCGTCGCCTCTGCGTTTCGCGGTCTTCAGGCGATTGTGATCGCTCTGATGGCCAACGCGACCATCAACTTCGGAAGGACTTCCCACAAGGACTGGCGGGATATCTTCCTGGCGGCGGCGTCAGCAGCCGCGCTTGGCCAGGGCGTTGGGCCTTTTGCCGTGATTTGCGCGGCGGTGGTAGCTGGCGGTCTTCTTTATCGCTGCTGCAAGACAGAAGACATGACATCAGCAGAGTCAAGGGATGCAGGCGGCGGAGGCATTCTGCCCGCCGGCGTGCTTGTGCTTCTTATCGCTGCGGGACTCGGCACCCTGTTCGTGCTGCGCCGGCCGCTGTTCGACCACGCTGCGCTCATGCTGAAAGTGGACGTACTGGCGTTCGGCGGCGGCTTTGCCTCAGTACCACTGATGCTCCACGAAGTGGTCGAATCCAAGAAGTGGTTGGATGCGAAGACTTTCATGGACGCGATCGCGTTGGGCCAGGTTACGCCCGGCCCTATTGTGATCACGGCGACGTTTGTCGGATACCAGCTTGCGGGGCTTGCGGGAGCAGTCATTGGGACTATCGCCATCTTCAGCCCGTCAGTCATTATCGTGATCGCGACCGTTCCCTACCTGGACCGCCTTAAACATTCGCGTTTGTTCCGTTCTGCCTTGCGCGGCCCCTTGGTCGCGTTTGTGGGACTTGTGCTGGTCGCGACATTACGGCTGGGCTCTGCGCTGCCATGGAGCGTGGCGGCAGGCATCGTTGCCATGGTAGCGTTCATCGCCTTGCGGTTGCGCGTTGATATTCTCTGGGTGGTGCTGGCAGGCGCGCTGTTGTCCATCGCCATACTGTGATGGGCGGGATGCGGGAGAAGTCGTGTATCTCATTGCCTTAAAGATGCTGTTTGGTGACCGCGGCAAGGCCATTACTCTGATTTTCGGCCTGGCCTTCGCCACGACGCTTATTGTTCAGCAAGGCTCCATATTCACTGGGATCATGCGTCGAACCGCTGTCAGCATCCTGGCCATTCCGCAAGCTGACGTCTGGGTCATGTATCCAGAAACACAGTATTACGACGAGCGCAAGCCGCTCGAAAATCCAGCCTTGCAGCGAGTCTGGAGCGTAGAAGGCGTGGACAGCGCGCTCCCGTTGCTCCTCGGTTCTGGAATCGCGCGGCTGCAAGATGGATCCTTCGCTTCGGTTCAAATCGTGGGCGTCGAACGCAACTCGCAGTTCGGATTGCCCAAAGTCGAAACGGCGGACCGGGATTTCCTGAATCAGCCGGACGCGGTCTTCTGGGATAATCTGAACATCCCGCTGTACCAGAAAGTCAAGCCAGGTGACGTGCTTGAAATCAACGATCACCGTGCCCAGGTCATGGGCCTGGCGCTCGGCCCTCGCGGGTTCACTGCCAATCCGATAGTTTACACAACCTACGAACGCGCGCTGGCTTATGCGCCGGGCGAGCGAAAGCGGATGAGTTTCATCCTGGTGCGCGTCGCTCCCGGTTACGATGCCCGCGAAGTGGCGGAGCGGATTCACGCGCTCACCGGGCTGGGTGCGAAGACGAGCGACGACTTTTTCTGGGCCACGGTAAAGACCAACTTCAAACGCATTCCCGCCGCCGTTAATTTCAGCACCATCATTGCCTTGGGTATTGTCGTCGGAATCGCCATCGTCACGCTGACCTTCCTTAACTTCATCCTGGAGAACACCCGCTACTTTGGCATGCTCAAGGCCTTGGGCACTCGCAATCGCACCCTGATCAAAATGGTCCTTTTGCAGGCCACTACGGTGGGTCTGGTCGGTTGGGGGCTCGGCGTGGGCGCAGCCACGCTGTTCGGCATGAATGTGGGCGCGCGGTCACAGATCGCTTTTCTCCTGACCCCGCATCTGCTTTTCGGCTCGCTCGTTCTAGTTCTATTGATGGTGTGGCTGGCTGCGGCGCTGAGCATCCGGGGTGTACTGCGCATTGAACCGGCAATCGTGTTCCGCTAGGCGAAGGAGTGTGCAGACGGTGATACACAACCAGGGCAACGTTGGCGTCGAGATTAGGGGCGCCAGAAAAAGCTTCGGCGTCGGGCATACGCGCACGGAAGTCCTGCATGGCATTGATCTCGATGTGCCTTTCGGCGAAATACTGCTGCTGGTCGGCCCGTCGGGTTCCGGCAAGACCACGCTGCTTTGCCTGATGGCCGGGCTGCTTGACATGGATTCCGGGAGCATCTCTGTTTTTGGCAAGCGGCTGGAGAGCCTGTCGGCTGAAGCCAAGACCCAACTGCGTGCCGACTCGCTGGGCTTTGTGTTTCAGCAATTCAACCTCATTCCCGCGTTGACGGCCCAGGAGAATGCTGCGGTCCCGCTTCAAGTGCGCGGTGTACGTCGGAAAGAAGCGCTCCATCGTGCCGGAGCATTACTGGAGCGGGTCGGTCTTGGCGCGCGGATGCATGCCAGGCCCACGGACCTTTCTGGCGGCGAACAACAACGTGTGGCTATCGCACGCGCCTTGGTTTCCGAACCGCGGTTACTGATCTGTGATGAACCCACTGCAGCCCTGGATGGCGAGACGGGCGCGACGGTCATGACTGTTTTGCGCGAAACCGCCTTGCGGGAAGACCGCAGCATCGTCGTCGTGACACACGACAGCCGCATCTTCCATTTCGGGGACCACATCGCGCGCATGGCCGATGGGCGGATTACGTCTGTGCGTCCTGTCGTACCCGGCGAGAGCAATGGCGGCAACAACTAACGCGAGGAATCCAACCATGTGGAAATGGATTGTCATAGGGCTGGCCGTTTGCGGCGCCACCGGTGCCGTTTTAATAACCGCCAGAGGCACAAAGGCCGCAATCCCGCCGCCGCTGCGGCAGGAGCCGGTCCGGAAGCCTTACACTCATGCGATTGTCGGCGCCGGCTTGGTTGAGCCGGAAAGCGAGAACATCGTTATGGGTGTCAGAAACGCAGGCTTCGTGGTGAGAGTCTATGTCAAAAAGGGGCAAGCCGTGAAAGCGGACGACCCGCTCTTCAAGACGTGTACCGAAGGGCTGGAAGCTGACAAAATGACGGCTGAAGCGGCACTACGTAGCGCTCAAGCGCAATTGCGCCTCGTCGAGGCCTACCAGCGCCCCGAGGTAGAGCCGCAACTGCGCGCCAAGCTGGACGCAGCCACCGCCCTCACGTTGCAGGCCGAAAGCGGCGCCGCTCTGGCCGAAGCGACGGTGGTGGAGAACGAGTGGAATGTCAAAGATCATCAGTCCCGGCTCAAGCGGTTGGAGGCTACGGTCCAGGCCAATGCGTCACCGCAACAGGACCTGGAACTAGAGCAGTATGCGGTCAAGGCGACAGAGGCCAAACTGGCGGAATCAAAGGCCAACGCCAGTTCGGCCAAAGCGGCGGTAACCACGGCGCAAGCCCAAGCCAAACTTGCCGAGGCGGACATGAAACTGTATCTGGCTGGCCCCTGGCCGCCGGACCTGGCTAAGGCTCAGGCGGCCGTGGACGAGGCGAAGGCCGCCCTGCAAAAGGTGAGTACGGACATCAAGTTTCGGACCACTTGCGCCCCGCGCGACGCGACCGTGTTGCGCTGCAACTTGCATGAGGGCGAATACATCTCCACTGGCACCCCTTTGCCGGAACAGGCGCCCATCGTCCTGGGCGATTTATCCCGGTGGAATGTGCGCGTGGACATAGATGAGTTTGATGCGTCGCGCTTCCATCCGGGCGCACCGGCGACAGCGTTCTTCAAAGGCCAGGCGACGCCGGCGCTCAAACTGGAGTTCGTATCGGTCGAGCCGTTTGTGATCCCGAAACGTGCCCTGACGAATAGCCAACAGGAACTGGTGGACGCGCGCGTGCTCCAAGTGATTTACAGAGTGGCGGAACTCAACGTGGCGCTGTATGTTGGTCAGCAACTGGACGTGTTCGTTGAGGCCGGAGAGTGAGAAAGGAAAAACTCCAAACTCCAGATCCGAAATTCCAAGGAAACTGACAAGCTCCAAACCCAAATGCCCGAAGGGGGAAGCCGCAGCCGGTTTCGATGGTTGGCAGTTTGAAGTTTGTCCTTTTCCTTGGGATTTTGGATTTGGGATTTGGAGTTTCGAGGGCAGATACGGCTGCAACTCCTTTTATGCACCCCAGGGCTATAGCCCGGGAGCTGTTTTGAATGCGGGCGCTTTTCCGCCGGATTTTGCGGCGGCTTCGATTGACCTGTACCATTCGCGCGCCCAAGCGGTCCACTTGTTCCGCAAGGCGTTGCGTTCGTCAGGCGGCAGGCGCTTCTTCGCCACTTGAGAGAGCTCCTCCTCGCTGCACGGCGCGTGAACCAGCGCCGCCCCCAAGTCCGCATCCCGGCCGGCGGCGATAACGGCCCGGCGCGCATTCCAAAGGTCCTCGTGCGCGTCAATAAGTACGGCGCGCCAGAGATCATTCAGCACGCCCCACCTGGAACCGCCTTTCCTGTTGTCATATTTGAAGGCCGCCAGCGTTTTGAAGGGGTTGAGCACCGTATTAGTCGGCAAACCCATATCATAGATTCGAGGCATGACTGGCATCCGCTCCAGATCGTAGCCGGAAGGTCCGCCTTCTGTGCCGCGCGGCTGATACCACAGCCTTTGTCCTTCTTCTGAAAGCACAAGGGCCATGAACGCGCGGGCGGCCGCAGGATTCGGCGGATCGCGCAGGATCGCGAGGCAATCCGCGGTGAAAACGGCTTCATGGACAGGAACGACGAGCTGAAGATGCGTCGCGCCCTGGCGGCGGATAGGCGCGCTGGCATAGAAATCAATGCACGGCCCGACCGCGGCTTGCCCCAGCGAAACATCCCGCGGCACGGAGGAACCGCCTTCATTGAAGGCCCGCACGTTGGAAACCATCCGCGCCAGCGTGCTATAGCCGCGCTCCCACCCCTGGCCTTGCAGCACCACTTCGTAGGCGACGTGGACCGAACCGGAAAGCGTCGGATCGCCGGATGAGACCCAGCCCTGGTACTCCGGCTGGCCGAGGTCCTCCCATTCTCGCGGCTCCGGCAGGCTGGCGCGCTTCAGCACCAGCTTGTTGTAAACGAAACCAAAAGCGCTCAAACACGCGGCATGGTAGCGGTTCTGTCTGTCGCGGAGTTCCAGACCGTTCAGGTCCGCGGGCAGAACGGCGGCCTGCTGGGGCGACAGCTCGTAAGGCTCAAAGTAGTTCCTGGCGGCCATATCGGGCAACAAATCCATGCCGCCGCCGAAGAGGAGGTCGGCCCCGACGCCTTGGCCAGGCTTGGCCTGCGCGAAACGTTCGGTCAGGTACTTGCGGATTTCGCCGGTGTTGCCGACGTCCAGCCAGACCACGCGGACATGTTTGCCGGTATCTTGCAGGTAGCGCGCGGCAAAGGCGCGGCCAAACTCGCGCTTGATGCCGTCCCAGTGCGGCGAGATGATCAGCAGTTCTTCGTCAGCAGGGGGTTCGCGCAGGAACAACGCCGGCCCGAAGGCCAACGCCACGATCAACAACCCGAAGAGCGCCATCCAGAGTGAACGCACGGCTCGAATCCCGCCTTAGCGGCGCTCTTACCGTAAAGAGCGAGGAATGCAACCGCGGATGCACGCAAACGAATGCAGATAGGAATCAACAGTTCCAGGTTTAGTAGCCGTTCAGCCTCTCCACGGCATGGAGAGTTTAGTCCGTGTTGGTCTGTGTTCGTCAGTGTTCGTCCGTGTTCGTCGGCCTCCCCCCGGAAAGGTTACCAGGTTTCGGGTTTCAGGTTTCTGGTTGACGTCCGCAATCTGAGAACCTGAAACTTGAAACCTGAAACTTGAAACTTGAAACCGTCTTCCCATCTGCCGTTTCAAAATCTGTGCCCGTAGTTTAGTATTCTACCGATTGGAAGCCTGGTTCTAAGGGAGGAAAAGATGGCGGGAAAGAATGCGGTTCTTGGCGGCGGCGGGTTCCACCACGTGGCGATGAAGGTGCAGGACTTTGAGGCCGCGGTACAGTTCTACAAGACGCTCGGATTCACGGAGAAGATTTCCTGGGGCGAAGGCAACGGCCGCGCCGTGATGCTGGACACGGGCGACGGCAGCTACCTCGAGATTTTCGCGGGCGGCAGCGGCGAACCAAAGCCCGAAGGCGCCGTGCTGCACTTTGCGCTGCGCACCAGCAACTGCGATGCGGCGCTGGCGCGCGCACGCGCCGCGGGCGCGCAAGTTACCATGGAGCCGAAAAGCGTTGACATCCCCAGCCGGCCAGCCAAGACGCCGGTGCGCATTGCATTCTGCAAAGGGCCGGGAGGCGAGGTCATTGAGTTCTTCCAGAACGAGGCGACATAGACATTTTGAGTTTTGAAATTCCCCTGCTTGCGGCTATAAGTGCGACAGAGGGGGAACCGCATTCAGGAGCGCCATGAAAGAGATCATAGACCAGTTGAAGAAGATGAATGACCTGGACGTGCGCCTGACCACTATAAGGAAGGACCTGGAACGACTGCCGAGGGAACTGGCCGAAAAACAGGCGCAGCCCCGGAACCTGAAAGCTGCCCTCGAACGCGCCAAGGCTGAGATCATCCGCCTGAAGATGGAGGCGGACGCGCTGCAACTGGAAGTGGAAAGTGGCGAAGGGCAGCTTCAACGCTACGCCAGCCAACTGAATATCACGCGCAACAACAAGGAGTTCGACGCCGTGCGCCGGCAAATGGACGCCCAGCGCGCCTGGAACAAGGAGAATGAGACCAAGTACTACAAGCTGGTCGAGGATGCGGAAGCCAAGCAGAAAGACCTGGACAAGAACAGCGCCGCATTGGCCGAAGCGGAGAAGGAGTTGGCGGTTGAGACCGAGCGGGTCAACAAGGACCTGGCGGAACTCCGCGCCCAGGGGGACACGCTGGCAGTGGAACGGGAGGCGATGGCCAAGGAAGTGCCGGACAAGGAACTCAACATTTACAACCGCATTGTCAACACGCACGGCCAGGCCATAGCCCACGTGGCAAATGGCGGGATCTGTTCCGCTTGCTTCATGAAGATCCCGCCCCAATTCCACAACCTGGCGCTGCTGGCCAAGGACTTGGTGTGCTGCCCCAGTTGTGGGCGCATCCTTACCGCCGGTTAAGGTGGCTTTTCTCGGGACAGGCGGCGCGTGGCCCCAACCAATCCGCAATCCGGAACCCCCGATTCGCAGACAGCCGCGGTGCATGGCGGGCCCCTGCACCTGCAGCGCCACCTGGCTCCTTGCTCCGGCCCCCTGGCGCAGGCAATCCGCTCGTCCGCGCAACACCAAGTGGACGTTGTCCTCAGCCTGCAATGCCACTGCTCCATAACGGCGCAGGTCCCGGGCAAGCACGACTCCGGCCTGCACCCGCCTCCGCCCCACACAACCGACGGCCACGTTGAAAAGCGCACTTCAGTGATACGCCGCCGCAACATAGAGAGCGGCTCTGCGCGGGCGGCGGGAGCGCAGGCATCTTCCCCTGCGGGCGAGCCGGACCCCAGCGGCAAAGCGGCGGAACCGCTCAAGCCCTGCTGTTTCTTCTTGCTTCAGCTCAACGACGAAGAAGGGGTGGTCCATGCCTACTGCCGCCGCTGCAACCGCAGAATCATCGTCTACGACCGGGCGCTCTACTGGGGGCTGAAGCGCCAGAACGGCCAGGCGCCCCCAACCTATCCCTATAAGTGCTCTTGCGGCAGCCATACGTTCGAGGTCGCTTTGGGACTGGAATATCCTCCCGAGGCGCTCGACGAGAACGACCTCGAAACCATCACCATTGCCGTGCGCTGCGCGGGCTGCGGCGAAGTGGCGGTCATTTTCGAGGACGAGGCCACGTAAGGAGGGCTATTCACCACAGAGGCACAGAGAAGGGATTTTAGATTTGCGATTTTAGATTTTCGATTGCGCGGGACTGGAAGTAAAAATCGAAAATCGAAAATCAAAAATCGAAAATGTTAGGGCTTCCCCACCACCACGCCCAGTTTGCCCAGGAGTGTTCGCGAAAACTCGTAAACGGCGCGCTCTTCATCGTTGGCCGGAGTGTATCTGGCTATCACCTCGCTCAGCAGCGTGCGTGCGCGCGGGTGCGAGTTCTTGCCGCGCGCAAAATAAATGATCCCAATGTGAGCTTCGCAGTCGAGCTCCTTGCCCTTGGCCAGATCCAGGCCGCGCTGAAAAGCCGCTTGCGCGTTGTCGTAATCCTTGACCGCCTTCTCCTCCAGGGGCCGTAAGGAGTCCACCAGCGCCTGCGCCTGAATTCGCAGGCCCGCCGCGCCCGCCTTGTCGCCGCGGCTCAGCGCCTCATTGTAGCGTTTCAGCAGCGGCAGATACTGCGCCGCATATTCATCGCGCAGCTTGTATCCCATCTCGAGCCAGGAGTGGCCGATGCGCCGCTCAATCGCGGCCGTGTCAGCGGTTTTCCGGGCCTGCTCAAACTTCGCCAGCGCGCCCTCAAAATCCTTGTTCAGGAGCAGCGTGTCCCCGGCCGCGAGCAGCTTGGCGTCTTCCCCCTGCGCCTCGGTCTTCTGCGTCTTCGCCGCTTCCGCGGCGCGGAAACGCGCTTGCGCTTCGTAAGCGCGTGCGTGCGCACGCAGGGAATAGTCGGTGCCGGAGAATTGATCCGAATACTGGAACCAACGCAGGGCGATGGCGTAGTCGTCCCCCTGGTGCGCCCTCTCGAATTCCCCGGCTTTCTTGAACTCGCTTTCCGCGGCGGCGGCGTCCGGCGCTTTCCCTCCCGCCTCCTTGCCTTCCATCTTATTCAGTTCCCGGATTACATTCATATTGGCGAAGCGGCGCGCCCAGAAGAGCGCGGCGGAGACGCTCTGCGCCAGGCTTTCCGCTCCCCTGGCGTCCGCCTTGACGGCTGCTTCGAGCAGGTTCTGGGCCTTCTCCAGCTTGCGCACGACTTCCGCGTAGGCTTTCGGATCGGTCGCGACGCCGCTCATTTTGCGCAGAGCCTCCAGCGCCTCGGAGTTGAGCTGGCGCGCGTCGTCAACAGCCGAAGCCCAGGCGCCTGCCGCGGCGAAAACAGTCAGCAGGACAGCGCATAGCGTCCGCGTTCGTAGTGTGTTGGCGTTTCCCATCAGCAGCCGCACCTTCCTTCTACAGCAGCCCCTGCAAGTGCTTGATCTCCCTGGCCAGGATCGCGCCTTGCTCGTCCGCCGGGTACTTGCCGAGGGATTCATCTTCAATGCAGAGGTCGTTGGCATAGCCGACCGCGCGCAGGATCTTGACGACGCGGCTGAAGTCAATGTCCCCTTCGTCCAGCGGGCAGTTGTACTTGCCGTATTCCCACCCCACGGGCCGCTTCTTCTCGCGCTCGGATTCAGGGTACTTGATGTTCTTGCAATGAGTGTGGAAAACGCGGGGCGCAAACTGCTCATAGAGCGCGTACAGTTTCGAGAGCGGGTGGCCAAACCAGTAGAAGTTGCCCGTATCCAGCGTCAGTCCCAGCCGTTTCGAACCGACGCCATCGAAGAGCGCCTGGAGAAACTCCGGGTCATTGGTTGTGCCGCCGTGGTTCTCAATCCCGAAGCGCACACCGGTGTCTTCGGTGGCGGCGATGAGTTTCCTCAGTGTCTCGGTGGCGATTTTGAGGAAGGAGGGCCGGTCGAGTTTCTGGGGAACAACATCCAGACGGATGGCGGGGACGCCGAGCGCCTTGGCCGCGCGCGCGGCTTTGGTTACCCAGTCCAACTCGAAATCCGGCCGCGCCTCGAAGTGGTTGGCCATGCAGAAAGCAGTGATGCTGGGCCGTTGCGCGAACATCATGTCGGCCTTAAGCTTCTCCCAGCCAGACTCGGCGGCAGTGTAGGTGCCCTTGGGGAAGAGCCCCGGAAGCGAAAGGTCGTCTGAAATCTGCGCCTCAACGCCAGCGGCCCCGCACGCCCGCAGCGCTGCCCAGCAGTCTTTTGCGCGGGTCACGGGAAGGTGCACGTCCCTGCAGGCCACCACCGGGCCTCGTGTCTTCTCGTCAGCCTGCGCCTCCTGCTGGAGGAGCGAGGCCGCCCCCGCGCCCGCGACGGCCAAGCTGGTTCTTTCAAGGAACGTCCTGCGCCTGATTGTTTTCTTCACGGCCTGGGTCTCCCTTGGGATTTCACACGTACGCGCTCGAAAACACTCCCCCAACTAGACGCTGCGCTGCAACGAACCCGCCTTTCCAATATGAAACCGCTGTGCTCGCCGCGTGTCAAGCATTTCGGCCCATCACTTCTGCTGCAAAGTTCCGGATTTATAGTTTGCATTCCTGGCGAAATGCTGTATGGTTCCTTTGTTAGTTCTTCACGAGGTGTTCTTTATCTCGTTGGGCTATCCGAAGCATGAATTGGTTTCATGCGTTGCCGTGCTTAGAGGCGCGGCGGTTGTGCGTGGAGCAAGCCAGTGTTGGCGTCCATTTGCGCAACACTGGCGAGAATCCGCGCAAACCGGAGTCGTCCAGCACCAAAGTAGTTTGCGGGAGTATGCCTCTATAATGCCATTCAACTCGTTCGGCCTTCACGCGGACCTGGTCCGCGCTGTGAAGGATCTCGGTTTTTTGCAGCCTACACCGATTCAAAAGGATGCCATTCCCCCCGCACTGTCGGGACGCGACGTGCTGGCCTGTGCCGCGACCGGCAGCGGCAAGACCGCCGCCTTCGGCCTGCCCATCCTGCACCGCCTGCTCGGCAAGCCGCGCGGGAAAACGCGCGTGCTGATACTCACGCCGACACGCGAACTGTGCGCCCAGATTGACGAGCACCTCGCGGACCTGGCCCGCCACACGCCGCTCACCAGCGCCGCTGTGTACGGCGGTGTCGGCATGGGGCCGCAGGTGAAGGCGATGGAAGGCGGCGTGGACATCGTTGTCGCGACGCCCGGCCGCCTGCTCGACCACTTCCGTTATCCCTATGCGCGCCTGCACCATCTTGAGGTGCTGGTGATTGATGAGGCCGACCGCATGCTGGACATGGGCTTCCTGCCGGACATTCACCGCATCATGCAGCGCGTGCCTGAGCGGCGGCAGACCTTTTTCTTTTCGGCGACCTTGCCGCCGCCGATAGTCGGCCTCAGCCGCGAAATGCTGAAGGACCCGGTGAAGATCAATATCGTGCGCCAGGCGCGGCCCGCCGCGGGCATCACTCATAGCATCTATCCCGTGCCGCACGAGCTCAAGTCTTCGCTTCTGCTCAAGTTGGTCGAAGGCAAGGACATCCGCAATGCCCTGGTCTTCACACGCACCAAGCGCCGCGCCGACCGTGTGGCCGATTACCTGAAGCGCAGTGGCGTCTCCGTGGCCCGCATTCACGGCGACCGCACCCAGGCCCAGCGCACGCAGTCCCTGGAGGGTTTCAAGCGCGGGCGCTACCGGATCCTCGTGGCCACGGACCTGGCCGCGCGGGGCCTTGACATTGATGCGCTCTCTCACGTGATCAACTACGACTTGCCTGGCAGCCCGGATGACTACATCCACCGCGTCGGACGCACCGCGCGCGCCGAGGCTACCGGCGATGCCTTCACTTTTGTCTCGCGGGAGGAAGAAGGAGACCTGCACGCCATTGAGCGGGCTTTGGAATGCCACATTCCGCGAATCGTGCTGCCCAGCTTTGACTACACGGTCATCGAATCCGGTTACGCGGGCTCGAGGACGGAGCACCGCCGACACGGTTCATCCGGTGGAGGCTCCGGCCGATGGCGGCGCCAGTCCCATGCTCAGCGCCACGGGTCCCCGCAAGCCGCGCAGGCGGTCTTCGCCTGAGTCCTTCCTGGTTGCGCCTGGAGCCAGCACCTTTCCTCGCTCTTGGCTCTTACCTTGCTGCGCCGCGTCGTATCCAAGAGCCAAGAGCCAAGAGCCAAGAGCCAAGAGCCAAGAGCCAAGAGCCAAGAGCCAAGAGCCAAGAGCCAAGAGCCAAGAGCCAAGAGCCAAGAGCCAAGAGCTAAGAGCCAAAAAAAAACGCCCGGCCGTTGGCAGCCGGGCGTGTGCTTGCATGACCTGCCACAGTCTTACTTTGCGCCTGTTGCAGCTTTTATGGCCGTGTGCAGCGAGGCATCCTCAAAGTGGCCTTTCCAGACCACCTTGCCGTCCTTGCCCACCAGGTACATCATGGGGAATGCCCTGACCATATAGGCCTGCATCGCCTTCTGGGCGCCAGCCAACAAGGGGTAATCTATCTTGTGCTTCTCCTTGAACTGCTTAACGACTTCCTCCGCCTCCGGCGCAGGGGCCACGATTACCAAGCCGCTGGCAGCATACTGCTTTTCGAGTGCCATGAGCTTGGGGACCGAGGCAACGCATCCGCCTCACCCCGCAAACCAGAAATGGACGAGCTGCACCTTGCCTTGCAGCTCTGGCGCTTTGCCGTCCGCGGTCACCCAGGTCTTGCCTTCGAGTGCCGGAGCGGCTGCGCCAATGGCGATGCCTGGCTCCTCTGCTGCCAGAACGGCTCCAGAGAAAAACAAAGCAAGCGCCAACACCGCGCTGCTTCTTGCAATCATAGATTGCTCCCTCCTTGGCCTTGGCGCCTGCGGGCGCCATGCGGAGAGCGCGCCACCGGGCGCGCACGCTCCCCACCTATCATATAACCTGTTTTCTGCGGATTTCAAGGGAATCGTAACCGTTTGGTCCTACCCGCGACTGCAAGGGAGCAGTCCCATTGGTCCTATGCCTCCCATGCGTCCTATCGCGCGCGCCTTGCTCACACCCACTTCAAGGACACTGAACGATTACCGGATTTCGAGTTTCGGGTTTGTTTGCGGCTCCACGGTTGCTGTTCAATCGAAAATCGAAAATCGAAAATCGAAAATGTCCGTTTCGGATTTCCGCTGCCCGCTATACCCTTCAGGCTTCATGCACAACGCGCCGCCAATAGCTGAACTCAGATCCCGTCTGGCTGCTTTTCGCGAGATACTCCAGCGGCGCAAGCTGCCTGCCGCGCTAATCACGGATGAACGCAACGTGCGGTATCTCTCAGGTTTCTCCGGCAGCGAAAGCGCGCTCCTGATCACGCCTCAGAGGAAGTTCCTCTTGACCGATTTCCGCTACATGGAAGAGGCCCGGCGGGACCTGCCAGGCTGGGCCGTGGTGGTCGAGAAGCTCGCGCGGCCGGATGCGGAGGGCAAGGAAAAGGAGTTGATTCCGCGGGCGCTCATGGAAAAGGCCGGGCATCTCGCGCGCAGACTGCGGCTGCGCCATCTCGTTGTCGAGGCTGACGACATGCGCGTGCTGGATATGCGCGCGCTGCGCAGGGCCGCCCGGAACACGCGGGTCGAGCCGAAGGACAAGCTGCTGTGCGAACTGCGCCTGGTCAAGAGCGCCTGGGAAGTGCGGCAAATCGAAAAGGCGCTGCGGATACAGGAGCAGTGTTTGCTGGAGTTGTTCGAGTCGCTGGGAGAAGGACTCACCGAACGCGAGGCCGCCGCGCGGCTGCGTTATTTGATGGTCCGCGCGGGAGCCGACGACCAGGCTTTTGAGCCGCTGTTCCAGGTCGGCTCGCATTCGAGCCTGCCCCACGGGCGCACGACCCGGCGGCTGCTTCGCGCGGATGCCATCGTCCTGGTTGACTGGGGCGCCAAGAAGGCAGGTTACCACTCCGACTTGACGCGCACGTTCTTTCTGGGTACTATCCCCGGCAGGTTGCGGAAGATCCACGATCTGGTGGTGGAAGCGCAGCGCCGAGCCATCAACCGTATTGCGCCCGGCGTGCCGTTTACCGAAGTGGACGCCGCGGCGCGAGAAGTAATCCGCAAGGGGGGCTACGGCAAGGCCTTCGGCCATTCGACGGGCCACGGACTGGGGCTGGACGTGCATGAGCCGCCGGCGCTGTCGGCACGGGAGAAGGGCGAGTTTCTCGCGGGAATGGTGGTGGCTGTTGAGCCGGGGGTGTACTGCCCGGGACTGGGCGGCGTGCGGATCGAGGATGACGTGCTGGTGACGCCCCATGGACACCGGGTGTTAAGCCGGCTGAAGAGGAGCTTGCGCTGGAACGCTCTATGAACCGCGAGGAAATCGAGAAGCTCATCCTCCTGATGAAACAGCACGACCTCAGCGAACTGCAGGTCAAAGAGGGGGATTTCCATTTTTCGGCGCGGCGCGGCGACGCGGGCCAGCCCGTGCTGCTTACTACCCACGCCGCGCAGCCGCCGGCGGCAGCCGCCCGTGAGGCGGAGGCGGCCAAGGAGAAGAACAAGGAAATCACCGCGCCGCTGGTCGGGACCTTCTACCGCGCCCCCGGTCCGGAACAGCCGCCCTACAAGGAAGTCGGCGACCGCGTCTCGCCAGACGACGTGGTGGGTATCGTGGAAGCCATGAAGGTGATGAATGAGATCAAGGCGGGGGTGAGCGGCACGATCCGCAAGATACTTGTGGAGAACGCCACCTCCGTGGAATTCGGCACGCCACTGTTCCTGGTGGAGATCGGGTGACAAGCCCAAATTCATGTTCAGCCGTATCCTCATCGCCAATCGTGGAGAGATCGCCCTGCGCGTCCTCCGCACCTGCAAACGGCTCGGTATCGAGACCGTGGTGGTGTATTCCCAAGCCGACAAGGACGCGCTGTACCTGAAGCTGGCCGACAGGGCCATTTGCGTCGGGCCGCCGCCGGCGCGCGAAAGCTATCTCAAGATTAACAACATCATCGCCGCCGCCGAAATCGCGGACGTCGAGGCCATCCACCCCGGCTATGGCTTCCTCTCGGAGAACGCGCATTTCGCGGAAATCTGCCGGGCCTGCAAAATCGCGTTCGTCGGACCGAGCACCCAGGCCATGGAGGACCTCGGGGACAAGATCAAGGCCCGCCAGATCGCCAAGGCGGCCGGCGTGCCCATCATGCCAGGCTCCGAAGGCGCCGTCCCCGATGTGGAGAGCGCCCTGAAAGTGGCCAATGAGCTCGGCTTTCCCGTCTTGCTCAAGGCCGCGGCCGGCGGGGGCGGACGCGGCATGCGTGTCAGCCACAACGAGGCCTCGCTGCGCGCGAATTTCATGCAGGCCGGCAATGAGGCCGCGGCGGCCTTCGGCAACGGCATGCTCTACATGGAAAAGCTCTTCGAGGGCGCGCGCCACGTGGAAGTCCAGGTGCTGGCCGATGAGGCCGGCAACATCGTCCATCTGGGCGAACGGGACTGCACCATCCAGCGGCGCAATCAGAAGCTGATTGAAGAGTCGCCGTGCGCCGCGCCGGGTTTCGAGAAGCGCGAGCGCTACGACATGCAGCAAGCCGCGGTCCGCCTGATGAAAGCCGCCAAGTACACCAACGCCGGCACCGTGGAATTCATCTACGACATTCGCACCCGCAAGTTCTACTTCATGGAAGTCAACGCGCGCTTGCAGGTCGAGCATCCGGTCACGGAGATGGTAACCGGGCTGGACCTGGTTGAAGAGCAGCTCCGCGTCGCCACCGGTGAGAAGCTGCGCTGGCGGCAGAAGGACATTGACGCGCAACTGAAATCGGGTGGCCACGCCATCGAATGCCGCATCAACGCCGAAGACCCGGCGCGCGGCTTCTCCCCCACGCCGGGCCGCATCGGCATGTTCGCGCCGCCCGCCGGCGCCAACATTCGCATGGATACGCACATTTATTCCGGGTACACGGTCCCCCCACACTATGATTCGCTGCTGGGTAAGCTGATAGTCCACGGGCCCGACAGGCTTGAGGCGGTGCGCGCCATGCGGCTGGCCCTTTCGCAACTTATCCTCGATGGCATTCCCACCACTATCGCGGCGCTCCGCCAAGTCCTGGGCCACGTGAAGTTCCTGGGCGGCGCATACGACACTTCCTTCATCGCCAACGAATTGGGGCTCTAGCCTGGACTATTCACCACAGAGGCACAGAGGCACAGAGTGAGCTCATAAACTTGAGGCCGAAGCCAATCATTCCCCTGCTGTTCTCTGCGTCTCTGCTCCGAAAATACAGCATTGCACCTGCTGGTTTCATTATTCCCATTACTCGCATTACTCCCATTACTCCCATTAGTCCCATTTCATCCTCTCTGGGTGAGGCGCCGCCTCATCGCGACTGTGGTGAATTATGCGAACTAGAACGCGAGGGCAATTCGCCAGTTTTCAATTTTCAATTCTCAATTTTCAATTTTTTTCCTTTGCTGCTGCCCCGCGGTTGCT
>Ga0315279_10003922_pt1 | contig 20287 bp, 14 predicted proteins | sample YL17G06_20_MG_FD_203694 | JGI IMG/M metagenome (GOLD analysis project Ga0315279, IMG submission 203694) | Sediment microbial communities from Yellowstone Lake, YNP, Wyoming, USA - YL17G06_20 | ecosystem: Environmental > Aquatic > Freshwater > Lake > Sediment | place: USA: Wyoming | collected... | reverse complement strand
TCATAGTTGCACTGCGATGGCTCAAAAGACAATACGATTTAACCGTAAACTGGGCATCCTCGCTCAAAATACTCTTATCCGGATGCACGGCCTCGGCAATCACTTACGCTCTTGTCACCCAACTGGTCTTCAGCAATTTGATCGCACTCGTCGCTGGCGCAATCGTGTTTCTCTTCATCTTTCTTATCGCTATCATCCTCACTGGAGCAATCACCCGTAGTGACATCGACACCATACGAGAAACCATGACCCTACTCGGTCCACTTCGACGCTTGACTGATTTGGTCCTAAACATCATCGAAAAACTAATGACCACGCTTAGACCTTAGCGCGCGCGTTACGCCCACGATGCGGTTCACTCCTCTCGTTCTTGATCAGAGTTTGCAAGACTTCGAGAGAGGTCTTTACTCTACAAGTTCTTGATGAGTACTTGCAGCAAGTCTTGCGCGTGCGTCACAGCAGTTGCGTCCATAAAACTCCATAAACTTTTGAAATGTATCTAAATCTGCCCAAATGGAGCGCGCGCTTAGCTCAGAAATCGTCTTGCAAGTTCTTCGTACAACGCGTTTCTGGGTAACAACGTCTCAGGAAACATCAATCATGGCTTCACAATAGAGTCCTCTGACGACAACACGGTGTCGAGTAACACCGTAACCGGAAACGGCTACGGCTTTTATCTCGGATATTCTTCTAACAACCAGTTGTTGAGTAACAACGTCTCCGGAAACGGCGGCTACGGCGTCTATCTCGCAAGTTCTTCGTACAACACAGTGTCAGGCAATAATGTTTCCGGAAACAGCGGCCCTGGCATTCTTCTAATCGACAGTTCTACTGGCAACATGGTGTCGGACAACGTCTTGACTGGAAACGCCGTAATAGGTATCGATGTCTACTCCTCTTCGGCAAACACTGTGTCGGGTAACAACGTGACTGGAAGCGATATTGGCATTGAAGTGGACGATTCCTCTGACAACTCTTTCTACCACAACAATTTCGTAGATAACACTCAGCAAACCATGTTATACGGTTCTGGGCCGAACGCATGGGACAGCGGTTACCCATCCGGCGGAAACTACTGGAGCGACTACGTCGGCACTGACGTGTATAAGGGTCCGGGCCAGAACGTGCCGGGAAGCGACGGGATTGGAGATAATCCTTACGTCATCGACATCGACAACACAGATAATTATCCGTTCATGCAGCCTTGGACTGCTGCTCCCGCTAGCTTTGTTCCTCTGTCTGGATGGACGATGGATCCGCTCTACACGAACGCTCCCTACTTCCTGAGCAGCGGTACGTCCGACCTGTTCCTCAGGCTTGACGCGACGGACACTAACAGTAGGGTGACATTATCGAACCTCGACATTCCGAAGCTGGGCCTGTCAGACTACACGTATATTGATGTGGCTGTCTCTGGCACTGCCAACGCCAAGATTTTGTTGCGATTCTTCTTGGATGATGGAACAGGCTTCGACGTAGTATGGTGGGGAAGTCCCACAGCGCTAGACGCCACAAAATTCAACCTCAACCCTTACGCAGGCAGAACATTGACTATTGCTTACGTTGCGCTTATGAGTTCTGACGGATTAACAGCAAGCATCGACATAACTGGGATTATATTTGTCGCTACTGCTCTGCCTCCAGTGGTTCCGTTGTCCGGCTGGACTGTGGACTCGTCTTTGACTAACGCCGCGTACACGCTGAGCAGCACCGAATCGAGCCTCTCGCTTGAGCTTACCGCGGTTGATACTGACAGCAGAGTAACCATCTACACGGTTGGAGTTCCAACGTTGAACTTGGGTGACTACGATCACATTGATGTGGCTGTCTCTGGCACTGCCAACGCCAGAATCCTGTTGCGATTCTTCTTGGATGATGGTAGCGGTTTTGACGTGGTGTACTGGAGTGATCCTGCAACCCTTGATGCAGTAAACTTTGATCTCAGCACCTATGCTGGACGGACTCTGACAGTTGTCTATATAGCGTTGATGAGCTCAGACGGATTAGACGCAAGCATTGACATAACGCAGATTGCGTTGGTTGCCGAGGCTCCGCCTCCTGAAGTTCCATTAGCAGGTTGGATTGTGGATGGGTCTTTGACTAACTCGCCGTACACGTTGAGCAGTACCGAATCAAGTCTCTCGCTTGCACTGGACGCTTCTGACACTAGCAGCAGAGTAACGATTTACTCGGTGGCGGTTCCGTCAGTCGATCTGGCAGGCTTTGACCACATTGATGTGGCAGCGACAGGCACAAGCAACGCGAGGATCCTGTTGCGGTTCTTCCTTGATGATGGTAGCGGTTTCGACGTGGTATATTGGGCAGATCCGGCCACCCTAAACGCGATAAGCTTCGATCTTACCGCTTATTCAGGCAGAACGCTCACTATTGCCTATATTGCCCTGATGAGTTCAGACGGATTAACTGCGAACGTTGATATTACGGATATAGCCTTCATCGCTACTGCTCCGCCTCCTGTGGTTCCCCTAGATGGCTGGACAATAGACTCGTCCTTGACCAACGCCGCGTACACGCTAAGCAGCACTGAAACGAGCCTCTGGCTTGAGCTTACCGCCGTTGATACTAGCAGCAGAGTAACCATCTACACTCTCGCAGTTCCCAAATCAGACTTAGGCGGTTTTGACCACATTGACGTAGCAGTGACTGGCACGAGTAATGCTAGGGTTTTGTTGCGGTTCTTCATGGACGACGGCGCTGGCTTTGACGTCGTGTACTGGGCAGACCCAACAACGCTTGACGCGATAAGCTTCGGTCTAGGCCCTTATGCCGGAAGGACATTGACTATCGCTTACATTGCTTTGATGAGTTCCGACGGATCAACGGCAAGCATTGACGTAACGCAGATAGCCTTAGTAGCTTAGAACCTACTTCCCTTTCTTTTTTTTCATGTCCTTAAAGCTTGCGTGTTGTCACTCTTGGGTTTCTTTCTCATGTGCGCGCGCTCATCGCCACCGGGAACTAATCAAGCTATCTTTTTTGGTACAACTCTCCAGAAGGTCGGACGCGCTTGCCAATCAACCCTTCTTTTCCAACATCGCGTCCACGCCTTATAATCGTCCGGGGTAGATTATTACGTAGCGCGCGCGCTGGGAAGCCTCGAAAGAGTAGGTCTTACTCTGTAGGTCAAATTAACAAGTTGGTCGACGACTTTGTCCATCCCTTCTACAGGAAAAGTGAATTGTACCGAGTGGCAGACGGACTACTGCACGGATTGATCGAGAGGGGCCCACGTATAAGCGTAAAAAAATTCCTCAAATACAACCTGCCGGAAATCGTGAAGAAACTCCTGGAAAGAATATGACTCGCGAATCGGCGTATGCTGTCTCGATAAGGCTTTTCTCCCAAACCCACGAATGCGTTCTCGCACAGACTCTCTCAACAAACACTAACTTCTACTCACTCACATACTCCCACAGCGCGCGCACACGACAAAAAAGAAAACTCTATTTGGATTGGACAGCTGATTCTAAATGGAAGGTTATGAGCGAGAAAAGTCCTGAAACAAAATTCATAATCGATTCTGAATTTGAGAAAAGAAGCAAGGAATCTTTTTATGACGCTTATTATGCCAAGGTCGCCAATAGTGAAACCAAATGGAGAGACTTTGGTGCAATAGAAAAATGCAAAAGCATTTTAGAACTTTGTAGAGGTCTAAGATTTGACAAGGTAGTCGAAATTGGCTGCGGATTGTGTAACGTAATTTCGAGGCTCGACAAATTGAACTTCGCACGCGAATTCTATGCCTTCGAAGTAAGCCCCAGTGTTATCCGCTTTATCCGAGAAAAAATCCATATTCCTAGTCTAAGATCAGTGTATCTTCTGGACACGACCAATACAGCTTTTGAAAACGATTTCTTTGACTTGGGAATAGTATCACATGTTCTTGAGCATGTTCCAACTCCAAATAGGCTCCTAAAAGAAACACTCAGAATCTGCAAATATGTTCTTGTTGAAGTTCCTTTGGAAGATTGCCTCTCTATTAATCTACACGCAAAGTTTTTGGAGAAGATGACTGGTCGCAGAAGGAGAGATAATTCCTTGGGTCATATTAACTTCTTTGGCAAATCTACTGTTAAGGAACTAATCAGCGAAAACGGAGGGCAGATACTAAGGGAAAGAACCTATCGTCCGTGGAGAGTATTTTTCATCAATTTTCAACCGATTACTCTCCTAAACTACATCCGATCGATCCTATTTTATCTAATCTTCAAGGCGACAAATTCGAGAATAGTAGATACCCATTACGCCGTGTTGATAAGAAAAGGTCATTCTCATTAAGTCAACGCGCGCGCCAAGATATTGCGGAAAATGAAAAGCAATAGGCGTTTATAATGCAAGAAACTGAATCGATCGATAGCAATCTCCAACTCACGCGCGTTATTTAGCGCGCGCGCTTGAGAATACTAGGTCGTAAGGAAAGAGAAGAAAAAAGTAGCCTCAAGAAGGTGATGTTCGAGTCTTGTTTATGAAGTGGACTATTACCTTGCGCAAAGAGCAACCGAAAATGATAAACGCCTTCACAGTTGACATCGTTCAACTCATCAACGTGCAGGCGCGCCTTCAGGAAAGAGTAGATGACTAAAGCTGCGAAGATGGCCAAGGTTTCGGTGAGCGATTTGAAACCTATTTGTGAAAATATTATTAGAAACATGGAATTATCATAAGCCTAGGAGATGTGAAAAATGAGGATGTTGATTGTAGGTTCAGGTGTCACGGGACAGGCTACTGGCCAAGGTTTCAGCATTTATGGTCACGATGTGGTTTTTCACGACATCGATGCCAATAGGTTGGCAACCTTGAGAAAGGATGGGTTTAATGTTACTCAGTCACTGCCACAGGCAGTTCAAAAATCCGACATCATATTTGTATGTGTGCCTACTCCCACTGCAAATGGTTCAATGGATTTTAGCTTTATTCAAAATGCCATCATAGGGATAGGTGAAGCATTGAATCAGCCGACGCATTATCATATTGCTGTTATTAGAAGCACGATTTTACCTTCAGCTACACGGCTTAAGGTTATACCTCTCTTGGAGGAACATTCCAGATCGAAAGTTGGTGAAGACTTCGGCGTTTGTATGAATCCCGAATTTCTCAGGGACGAATCTGCTTTGCAGGACTTTTTGAATCCTAATAGGATAGTAATTGGGGAATTCGATAAGCAATCTGGAGATTTTCTGGAAAAAGCATATTCTTCAATTAAGGCGCCAATAATTAGAACTGATTTGGATTCAGCTGAAATGATCAAGTACGCGTCTAATCTTTTTCTGGCAACGAAGATTTCGTTTTTTAACGAAATATACATGATCTGCAAAAATCTAAATATAGATTCTGAGGTTCTCGGTAAGGTGGTCTCCCTTGATCCGAGAATTGGAAAATATGGCGTCTATGGTGGTCGTCCTTTTGATGGTAAATGTTTACCTAAAGATTTGGAAGCCTTTAGAAGTTTTGTTAAGTCTCTTGATCTAAATCCAATATTGCTAGATGCGGTTTCTTCTATTAATAATGCTTTCAGGTCTTAAGAAGCGACTCGCTGCGTAGCAATCCGATTTAGTTAGAAGCGTGGGCATGAATTTTTTCGAATATGAAAGATCGAGATCTCAATAAACCTTGGGGCACTGTTGTGCAGTTGGAATTGTGCAAGGCAATCGAATAATGCAGTGCATTAAGGAGAGTTCAACCTTGAGAATATCAACTAAACGCAACAAACCTTCGCCTAGAATTTTTTTCTGCTTTGGACAAACAAGACCAGCAACTCAGAATTATTGTCAGAATTAGGCATTTAGTCAAGGAAATCCTCAAGAAAATGTAGGAAAAACGGTGGTTTTTCGCGTTTTTTCCGTTAATTTTTGATGGCGCATATGTCCTTTCAAGACGCTCTTAGACCATCTCAAAAACCCTTTGGGAAACATTGCCTATAATATATTTAACAGAATTGTCAACACCGGTCAGCAGGCGTGAAGCAAAAGTAATGATTTCCTATAGATCGTGAGGAATACCCTAATTCCTTAATTATTTCCAATATCTCTGCCTGTGACATTGTTATCTCTACCACAATAGTCGGTTTGAATTTTTCTATCGTCTTTCGGCCCCCTTTTATCACCTCGAGTTCTGCTCCCTCTACATCTATTTTTATGAAGTCTACCTTAGTAAGATTTAGATTATCCATGACTAAATCTAGGGGCTTTGCTTCCACAAGAACACCAGGACCCACATCTCGCTTGATCGAATTGTATGCTCTTCCCAACCTTATTCTGTCATAAATCGGGACGGAGTGCAAGACCATTTCGCATTCGTCGTCGTATATTGCAATGTTGAGAGCCAATGCATTCTTAAAGTCGTTAGCCATAATTCCCTCCCGGAGAGCTTTGAAAGTAATTGGATCCGCCTCAAATGCAATTACTCGTCCATAATTACCAACAATCTTAGCCGCTTGCATAGTATACTTTCCAATATGCGCTCCTATATCAATAAAAACGTCGCCTTTACGTGGCATGATAAATTTCCGGTAGTTACGTTCGAAGTTTGGACTGACTACTACCAGTGATTCTATGTCGATTAGTTTATACTTCAATCCAAAGCAGCTAACCAATATGTCAAGCGGATAATTCTTTTTCGTGATTTTATTTTTTGCAACAGCCCAAATGAGTCGAAGTTCATCAAATGTAGTAAGCGCATGGATATTTCTAATCAAGCTACACTGTGAATACTGTGTCACGAAACTTCAACAAGCATTAAATACGAATAGTTTTTAACATTTTGTGCTTTGGATTGAAAAAACATTATTCTTATGCGTGCGCACGTTGAGTGTGTGTTAGCGCGCGCGAAGTTATTTCAAAGCTCCTTAACTGATTTTCTTCCACAGTGCTCAACGCGCACGTTGGCAACCTCTATCACTTTCTTTGAATAGATGTAACAGCTATCAGATATTTCACCACTCGACAAGATATGGCAAGGGGTTAAGAATCCTCTTTCGCATTTGTTAAACTCGTTAATTGCAGCAAGCTCTCCATAGCCAGGGTTCCCGTGAAAAGACCAGACATCATCAAAATAGAAAACTGCTCCTGACGGCAAAACTGGCTCTAGCCAATCCAAAACCACCTTGGTCGAGCTGTAGTAGTCCACATCCACAGTTATGATTCCCGGAAGATGCTCTCTTAGGCTCTCTCGTAGTGCTGGCGTCAGCGTCTCCTGAAAGAAACCTTTTATGAAATGAATATTTCCTTTGCTCAGATCCATTTCAGAATTAGCTAATAACTTCCTTATATATGAAACATCATATGCAAAGTAGCCTTTGCCATAACACGGTAAATCGTCTCTAAAATCATATTTCTCAGGCAAGCCTTCGAAGCTGTCAAACAAGAAAATGTGGTAGTCGTCGATGTTCGTCTTAGCATCCCTGCAAAAAGTCCTAAGTGCATCAATATAACTCATAAGCGATTGCCCGCAACCAACTCCAAATTCAAAATAAGAGTTTACATGTACCATAGTTGAATGCGCTTGGTTTTCTTTCAAAGACATAAGGGCAAAATAGAAAAAAGATCTAAGACGGGCGAGCCCAAGCGAACGCACTAGTCCTTCGCCTCTAATCCCTCCTAAGAAAAAACGAATAATCGAAATGGCAAAGCGATTGAGTGTCGACAGCGGAACATATCCAGACACGTACCGTTGAGAAGTATTTCCATAAGTTTTTCGCAAGTTTTCACCCGGTGACCAATAAACAGTTGATGCCAATAACCTTTTAACTATAGCGCGCCACGTTTGGACTAACCTCGGCGCGCGCGCTAGATCGAGTTCGATTTTGCAGCAAAAGGGACCTCTCCCTCGGACTGCAAAGAACAACTCCAGAGTGAATCAAGAAACCAAGAATTCTGTATTTCGCTTTGAGACCGAACTTAAGTATGGCGATTTGTGAAAAGATTATCGAGCATTACTTTGTAATTTTCACTCCAACTTTCCATAGAAAAGCTAGCACAAAATTCTTTGCAATTTTCCTTATATATGTTTATGTCTTCTTGCCTCAAATTGAAAAAGTGAACAATCGCATTTCTTAGAGAAACAGGATTTTCAGTCTCGAAGACAAGCCCCACTTGAAAGCTTTTTACAAGTTCCCCTATTTGCCCGCCATCACTAGCTATAACCATGGCTCCAAATTTGCAGGCATCCCATAATAATGCTCCAGATCTTCGTTCCAGAAATGACTTGTGATAAGATATTATGACGGCGTCTGCTGCTGCGTAATAAAGTGGTTTTTCATGTTCGGGAACGTAATAATCTCTGATAATTATGGTGTTATTGGCTAATTTGAGGTGATAAATTGTGTCAGCAGAACCTTTTCCAGCGATTACAATTTCGACGTTCGCTAAGTCTCTACAGGCAGAAGCAACCACCATAAGATCTTTCCCTGAATGCTGAGAACCAAAACAAAGAAACAGAATCTTACCTACGGGCAATTTTAGACGAAGCCGTGCCTCTTCTTTGGTATAGGTATTACCGACATAGCGAGTGCTTAAAGGAAAATATATTGTCTTTCTGTTGAATAGACCATTAATTACTCCTTCATACGCTTTCTTAATTTTCTCATTCTCGCAGAGAAAAACAAAGCAGTTTCTATTCAAGCTACGTCGATAAATAGGAAACCATAGACTTGAGTAATCGATCTTCCCCAAGGCGCTGCCAGGGTCAAAGATCAAATGAATAACCCAGATATAATCCTTCAGGAAAAAACTGAGAAAGAGAACAAGAAAAGCGAATGGATCACCGTCAGTAAGATGGATTACATCATACCGCATTTTTTTCCTCAGGAGAACAGCTCTGAGTAGAGTTGAGAATTGTTCCACAAGAATTGAAATATTTCTTGTCAGGGTCCAACAATTCAGGGTCGTTACTAACCAAAGAAGAAGGGTCGAAATTCGGTCGTGAGAGAGAACAGATAATTGCTCTAATTGCAAGTGTTTTCCTTCATGAGGAAAACCATTAAAGGTTAGTAAAGCAACTTCAAAACCAGCGGATGTTAATGCCATAGTTTCAGTCAGTATGGCACTTGGACGATGCCCTCCACGATGGGCAAGAGGGCAGACATAAAGTATTTTTCTTTTGGATGAACTAGAAATCACAGGATTAAGGAAGCGCATTTGAACTATTCCTAGGACTAGGTCCCTGCGACAACATCACATAGTCTATACTCACTTTGGTTTCAACATCTAGATATATGAGAATTTGGGTAAGATCTGTGCCTGTTTGTGAAACATCAAAGACGTAGGTTCCAGGAGAGGAAATCCAAGCGCTCATCCCAAGATAGTCTTGCCTACCGTCAACAGTGCAGGAGAATACAACATTTCCTTTGATTTCGGTTATCCTCACGATGAAAAACGAAAAATCTTCCAAGTTTACATCACCGATTAGTCTATGTATGCCTGTCCATGACTTATTTGCAGAACTAATGCTCACAATGTCGCCAGATGTTGCGAAGTCTGCAGGATATATTGAATTCCAACCATCCAAGAAGCTGTCATCTTTCCACCCAACCTGTTGGTAATTCAAATCAGTATTACTCCAATAAACTGTGTAGTTAACGATCCTTGATCCAGTGAAGTTGATCCATCGATTTGCATCCAGACTCATGGAAGATTGCTGGGGAGTTATTCTTTCAAAGCTAAAATAGGAAGGAAAACCCGTGATATTATAGCTAGAATGTCCAGAAAGACTCGCGTAAAATGTAACGTTGCGTTGATCATAGTAGAAGAATTGTGTCTTTTGGATCGATGTAATGTTGTCCTGCAGGACTGTAACTTGAGGCCCCTCACCTGTGATTCGTTTGGATATCTGCCTCTCATAGAGATTCCAGCTCCCTGAAATCACCTCTTTAAAGAACATACGATTAGCCAACTCTGGGAAATCTGAAGGCAGCTCCACATATTCTGACTCCAAAATAGGATTTAGAAAGTCTGAAATGAACGGTGCAATGCTTAGCACGTCATTCGGAACCAGAACATAGCGAACGTTGGCGATCTGCAAGGCCGAAAATGTTGCGGAGACGTTATGAGATTCTACAATGTCCCTAATTGCCGCCAAATTTCCCGGAATGTAAAGATCGACAATTCTGGAATCCTTCAAATAATACTGGAGACCAGTTGTGTAGGTATTAACGCTTATTATGACCTCGTTTTTGCTAATATTTGCCAAGAGATAAGGCAAGACGTCGAGATATAGGTTTCCAAATCCGTACTTGAGACGTTCCTTATCTTGAAATGCGCTCACATCTCCGTCGCTGAAATTGTAGACTAGGGAAAAGTAAGGCGTCACAAGCACCAGCAATGCTAGCAAAAACACGGAAGCAAAGTAAAGGCATTTCCTAGTGGGAATGTTTACTACACGATTTCTCAGAGTCAATTTCAAATTTCTTATGTTCAAAGAGATTGTAGAGACCAGGACAACTGCTACGATGGAAATCACCGAGCCAAAACAAAGTAGACATAAAGACGGGACCGCAAAATTCCCTGTGGAGAGCCCGGAGCCAGCCAAGATACCCCTTGGAACATTTAGCGTATCAACATTTCTAAGAAGGGTACCGGTGAAGGAGTCTAAATGGATAGGATCCAGTTCGAATATAAGCCTTGATTGGGTAACCAAAAACACTCCTAGAAACATGCAAACCAGAACCATTTTGTCGATGTCTAAGGACTTCTTCAAATGGCTGACAATATAGAATATGCCTGCTGCGGAGAAAATTGCTATTAGGGGCGCAATTGGGAGCAAGTAACGCTCATTTATAATAAAATCCGCCAGCAAGAAATACATCAAGAAATATCCAATAATCCATGTGTAAAGAAAGGAGCTTTCCTTGTTCTTTTGGAAAAGTCTGGCTATCCCGACGAGTTTGGGGAGCAGGAAGGCTGTTCCCAAAGCCGGAAGAGTTAGCAGGACTAGTAGATTGAACAAATAGAATTCTCCCGGAGGAACATTTGTGGGAGGAATAGCCTTTTGTATAATCGAAAGTGCCCAGATATAGTCGGGATTCTTTATGGTAACAGCCCAAAGAAAAGTGCCAAATGAGAAGTAGTTTCTCAAATACCAGATCAAGTAAAAAGGCAGTGATATGCCTAACACCAACGCTAATTTCTTGAAAACATTTTGTTTTGGCCATTGTGTAGATGCCCTAAAGCCCAACTCATTGGAGACCGCGATCAAAAATGTCAGCAACACAAAGGAAAGGACAAAGGGAAGTCTGCTGACCGCAAAAATCGATGATAACCTACTCCAAAATGTCTCCAAGCTAAGAGATCCGCCCAAGAAACTCAAAGGTAATGCCCCCAATAGTATGGCAAAAGGCATGACAGATGTTATGATTAGCCGTACACTCATCTTCTTTACTAAGGGCAAAACTGCAAGAAGTATGACTGGAAACAACCAGAAGCTCGTGGGTTTCATGAAAGATGATAATCCGAAAGCTAATCCGGCAAATACTCCAAAAACAGTTTCACCCGTCTTAACGTACTTAAAAAGAAAGAAGAAGACAGCAATGGCTAATGCGGCAAACGCGAGGTCAGGATAAAAGGAAAACCAAGATAGACTATCATCAAAAATGGGCAAGAAGCAGCATACAGTTAAAGCGAGCTTTGCAACAGTTCCATTCAAGAAGAGCTTAGCAATGCTGAAAACAAGAACGAAAGTAACCAATATGAAGGCTAGGGGCATAAGCCTAAAGTTTTCCATCACTAATGAACTGCTGTTGGAATATACAAAACCATATAGCGCACTTATCCCCTGCGGTCCGATGTTACTGAGACCTTGGCTTGTAAGTGGAAACAGGTTTTGTGTAGAAATGTCCCTGGCAAGAGGAAGATATGTTGATGCCGCATCCCAATCGATTATCGCCTTGATCAGCAAAAAGAAGGCGTATTTTGCCACAAAAAAGACAATGGAAACAATGAGAGCAAAATTGACGAGGGACATTTCCACGGCCAATAGATGCTTCATTCGAATCATCAGTTCATGGGCATAAGCCAATCTAGCAAAAACGTATGCGAGTTTTGCAACTATGAGCGCAAGTCCAACAACAAAGATAACTCTAGAGGTTTCGACGAAGAACTTTCCAAAAATAACTCCCGCAAAGTATAGCGGAACCAAAATCATTGTCAAGCTCACAACCAAAGACGCCAAAAGTCTTTCAGCGCAACTCAATTTCTTGAACCATGAGAACCGATCTACGATGGGATAAGCTAAAAAGCAAAGGATAACAGGCGTTGCCAACTCGACTACGATGTCAACCGAAGTCATGATCTTTCACACGACTTTCTTTTCAGACTGCAAATTACCCCAGGTTAGTCATGCTCAAAGGTTTTGAAAGAGAACTTGAATCGTAAACGGCAATCTGCAATTCTCATTTTCCTTCTGACGTTGGTTGCTCTATTAACGTCAGCAGGTGTCGCATTTAGTGTGGCAGTGCTTCTATAAGATTCTAGATATTGGAGAGCGATGTGGGTCCAATTTAACTTCTGTTCAACAAGCAGTCTTGATTTGTTGCCCATTTCCTTTCTGAGCTTCTCATTATGAATCAAAATCTCCAAGAAATTTCGGAGTTCGCCTACGTTGCCTATCTCAAAGGCGAAACCATTTCCATTCTCAATTGCAAATGTTTCCACTGGATATCGAGCAATTACTAGAGGCAAACCAGTGGAAGCAGCATCAACAATTGATATTGAGCTTAGTCCTGGCCATACTGCGATGTCACTTGCGCTGTAGAAAGCGGGAATTTCCTTGGCATCGACCCAAGATTGAAAAATGACTTTGTCTCTAATTCCAAAACCTGAGATGAGTTTTTCTAGATATTTGACATATGATTGGTCGCCCTCACCCATAATCAAAAGTTTTACGTTTCCATCATGGTTAATTATTGGGGCCAAAGCGTTAATTAGTACATCAAGTTCTTTCGGAGGGTCTATCTTGCCATTGTATAAGACTAATACATCATTTTCTGAGACATTTAGGCTCTTTCTTACGGCAAGTCTCTTCGTGGAGTCGAATTTGAAGGTTGCTGGGTCGGATCCAAGCGGTACTATTCGCAACTTTTCCTGCGGAATGTCGTAGCTTCGCGATATCAGCGTTGCAAGCTCTTCGTTTTTTGCAAAAACTGCCTCAGATTTCTTTCCAGAGTATGCTGCAACCAAGATTTTTGAGACAGAGAACAATAGTTTCTGCTCTAAGCTCCAAGGCGAGAAAATCAGATTCAATTGCGTTAGTATACTTCCAACCACTCTATAACCATGAATGTTTTTGAGCCAAACAAGAAGTAGCGACAGAGGCGAATCAAGTGGTTGACAATGGAGAACATCCGGTTTTTCATCTGCAATGAAATTTGAGACGTAGGCTATTCCTCTTAAACTCGGAATATGGTAGCTTTTGACCACCGCAACATGAGGCAGACTTATTACTTCAAATCCTTCCTTCAATGCTGTTCTTGAGATGTTTTTGGTCCATCCGAAAGTGAATACCGATACCTTGTGGCCTAATCGAGCCAGCTCCCTTGCTAAGAAGTACTCCAGATACCGTTTTTTGACACTGAATTCCTCGACAGCAATGATTATTCTCATAATAGTACTGACTAAGGTCTGAAATGGTAAATCTTGGATTGCCGAATGTCAAAAGACAAAAGCCGGTAAAGGGAAAAGTGATCTCTGGAAGTAATCAAATGCGAAGACCTAGCACAAATAATAAACACTTCATTTGAGAGCACTAAACCTAACTCGACAATCTGCGTCGCCTTTCAAAACGACCGCTCTTTTTGGATTAGGCCGAAAGAACAAATAGTTTTCACAATCAACTGTGTGAGGCATGAACCCAGCAGTTTCAAGTATTCTAACAATGCGACGAGTATGTCCAACATCAAATTGGTTTATGGTCCCATGATGAAATTCTACTACTATTTGGTCAATTTGCCCGAGTACCGACAACGGGGCTGAAGATAATACCGAATACTCTTCGCCTTCGATGTCCATCTTTAGCAGATCAATATAATCGATATTCAACATATCAAAAACTGCTTCTAGATTTACGGTTTCAACTTCGTATGCTCTAACTTTGTCTTTCCGCACATTAACGTGACTGCGAAGAAAGGAACCGCTAACATTCTCTAGACTTTCATAGAAAAGTTTTGTTCCACAGGTGTCAGAGATCGCGTATTTGTGGAAACTGAATGATCCCTTCCTTTCCTTGGATATGGAATCTAAGGCGGGATGATGCTTCCGTGTAGGGTCAAAACCAAATGCTCTTAGGCCATACCTGTCAATTAAGTCTTGAGAAAAGTCAGCGTCTTTTCCTGTTCCCAAGTCAACAACAATACTCTGTTTGGTTAGTATATTCACTATTTTATACGCAGGCTTGACTGAGATAATATTGTACTTCCTTTCTTTCGGAAGAGAGAGAATCTGTTTGTAGTGCTTTTGAAAATCCGAAAGGACGTTCTTCAGGATACGCTTCGCTCTATTTTCACGCATATTCTTGTTTGATGAGCTGCTCGATGATCTAAGCAAAATCAGCATAACCTTGCGCGTGTGGCGTGGACTGTCGACATAATAGAGGATCTTTAGTCATGCACAACTTCTGCGTATACTTGCTCGAGCTTATTAACCACTTTTTCCAATGAAAAATCAGAAGACACAATCTTCCGACAGTTTCTTGAAAGCTGACTAGTTAAGTCAGCATCTGAGATTATCGTATCAAACGCTCTGGCCAAGTCAAAAGGGTTTGGTGGAGTCACGAAACCTACTCTATGATCTATCCATTCCAATCCGTCACCTAAAGTTGTCGTAACTATAGGAGTCCCAGCCGAACATGCTTCGAGAAAAGTTATTGGAAAGCCACAGTACTTGGGCGTGACGAAAAGAGTGGCGTCTGCTAAAACACCAATCTTTTCTTTGTTGTCTACAAAACCTGTGAATAATACTGAATCATGGATGCCCTGAGAAGCAACCAAAGACCGGGCTTCGGTCAAATAACCGTCATCTGGTCCAGCTATTACTAAAAGTGCATTTTTGCAGCTCATTCTCTTGACTAAGTGAGAGTATGCCCTTATGAGGAGCTCCAATCCTTTTTGCCTATTCACGCGTCCCAGATAGAGAATTATTTTTCGGTTGTCTTGAATGCCAAACTTCCTCTTAAAAGATCCTTTGACTGACGGATCCGAGAATCCACGTGAGTCTATTCCGTTAGGTATGACCCTAATCTTCTCATCTGGCACACCAACGTGTCGGTATTGCTCAGCTTCCAATCTGCTAAGTGCAATGACTTTCGAAGAGTCACGTAGCAGTCTTCTGCCAAATAAAGTTTCAAAAACCCATTTTCGACCTGCTCGACCTAGTTTAGGTAAGGATCCATGAACTTGAAGAACATAAGGCACATCATATTTCCTGGCAAAATGGTGTAGGAGTATATTTTGACTAGTTGTGTATTCATGAGCATGGACTAGGTCGAACGATTTCAGATCCAATTGCATTTTCCTGAGCAAATCAGGTGTCAAAAAGAGATTGGATTTAGACACGAAAAACATAGAGAGATTCTTGAAATAATGGACAACCATTCCCTCTACCAGATCTGTTTCAGCTGCAAGTCTACAGGTCCAGTCCTTGGCGTTTGAGGTGAAAACCACAAGCTCGTGGCCACGTTTCACCAATTCTCTGCCTAAATCATACGCGACCCTCACAGGTCCGCCGAAAGACGCAGCGGGATAGAAATAGGGTATGACGAACAGAATTCTCAATATCTTAAGCCCTATTAGATATGGTTGTCAAAATTTCCTGCATTCTCGCACCTATGGCTTCGATAGAAACTTCAGACTCTACGTACGCCCGCCCATTGTCACCCATCTTCCGTGCTAAACCAGGATTGCGCTTGAGTTTCAGCACTGTCGCAGCCAAAGATCTGTAATCACCGGGGTGAAGCACCACACCCGAGCAGGTCTCTTCGATGTATTCTCTTGGGAGACCTGTGCTGCAACAAATTATCGGTTTGCCTACCGCCTGATACTCGTATAGTTTCGAAGACATCCCACGATACGGTTTCTTAAAATTCGCAAGTGGCAGAATCAGCACGTGTGCTTGCCCAAGCAACCTTGCCACAGATTCTCTACTCAAGAGCTTGTCAATAATTCTCACATTCTTCACATTCAACTCATCAATCTTCGAAAGCATGGAACCCAAAAGCTCACCTTTTCCCTGAACAACGAACTGAATGTTCTCATCTATACCCTCAACTATTTTGGCGGCTTTGAAAACTTGCTCAAAATCATATGCAAAAGAAAACGCCCCAGAATACAACACCACAAACTTCTTCCGAGCATTCTGCTCAGACGCGATTGGCTTGAAAATGGTCAAGTCGACGCCGCCTCTCACCATGTGAATCCTGCTTTTTTCCACACGATACTTGTTTGTCAACGTCTCAACGTACCCTGGACTGACCGGCGTCACCACATCACTCTTAGTCAAGAGAAATCGATAAACCCCCTCAGCAGCGCGGAGAACGAATGAATTTTCGTCAACCAGCTTAAGATCGACCAGATCCTCAAGCGTCAAATCATCCTCATTCAAAGCGACGGGTCTTCTTTTGACCCTGCCATACACTAACCCCGGAATCCAGCTTGAAGCCCATACCGCATCAACTTTCCCCACAAACGGCAAAGCAAATAATGCTGTAGCTGCAAAAACCCCGATCAGTAGAATCCTTCTAAAGAAACCTTCCGACTTGATAGGCGGCATCCACGTTCTAATGACCCTAATCTTGCCCATCTGCTCAACTTTAAGAGGTTTCCAATGGTATTCCTTGGGAATCTTCCCATGTGGATAAAACGGAAAAGCGGCAACAACAGTGACGGTACAACCATTCAAGAAAAGACCTTTAGCCATATTGTAGGCTCTGGTCGCAGATCCCCCGATGTCTGGCGGAAAATACATAGCTATTACCAGTACGTTCAAGTCGAGAACGACACCTCTACGCTTCCCGCCTCAGGATTTTGGGCAGAAGCTTGACCTTATACTTTTCTAGAACGTTGTCAATTTGCTCTTTTGTAACTTCTAGCTCTTCAAAAGCCTTCATCAGTGAAGGAATTCGTGGAGAATGCTCCGTACGGCATCTTTTCAATGCCTCATCTCTCGGAATCTGGCCTTCACGGATTAGCTTGCTGTAGAACTCGTCAAACTCGTTAAATCCTACCAGCCTAAGGTACAAGTAGTCAATCAAAGGATAGGCCGAATCGTCTATTCTCCATGTAGCCGATGTGTCGGAAGCCCCTTGCCAACCCAACTCATTCTGTATTGTAGGCACAACCTTTTTTTCAGTCCAGTATATGTAATCGTAGAATCCTATTGGCGTGACGTCGTCTGGCTTCTGGAGGTTTTCGAAGAAGTAGACGATTGCTCCTCCCAAGTACTCTCTGAAGACTGACCAGTGGTAATTGTGTCTGTTTCTCAGAAATTCCCAGCCGAACTTGAGCGACAGTCTGAGCCTGTCAAAAGTCGAGTAGTAACCTCTTTCATTCGGAAAGACGTGCATGAATCCGGTCTTGAAATGCTCCTGTTCAAACGTGCTGTTACCAATGTTGTTGCCTCCAAGAAGGAGAGGAATCCGATTTTCATGAGCATACTTGAAAAGCTTAAGGTTCATCTGTTTGTCGCCTGCATTCAACACTGGAACAATAGTGTTTATGGAGGGCTTCATCAGCCAAGCATGAAACTTTTTCTTCGTGTTCTCTTTGGCTGTCTTGATTTGTTTCTCATCCTTAAGCCAAACATGATCTACACTTAAAACCTTAGTTACCTGCTCTATGTTTCGACGACCTTCAGGCATGATCGCCCCGCTGTCAACAGTAAGCGTAAGAACTCTCATCCTATACTTTCTTACCATTTGATGAAGCACGTAAGTGCTATCTCGTCCTCCACTTACTGGCACAAGGCAATCATACTTCTCTCCTTTTCCCCTGAACTTGTCAAGTACATTGACAAGTTCATCTTCATCCAGGACCTTTACTGGTTCATATTCTAGGCAATAGTTGCAAACACCATTCTCGTCAAACTTTATCCCTGGGAACGTCTCAGGCAGAATACACTTTGTACATCTTACCATGTTTTCCAACGAATTCGCTGTGCTCTGTTCAGCAGTGTCTACAAGGATTCCAGCACGAGTTTCCAAACTCGGAACCTCAACGCGCTCGCTAAAACGTAGCAGCAGCTTCTATTCTGTTCTTGTTTTCGGAGATCCACTTGTACGTCATCTGCAGTCCAGTCTTGATGTCGGTCTTCGGTTCGTAACCGAGGATTTTTCGAGCCTTCTCAATTGAAGCCCTTCTCTTTACTACCTTGTCCCAATCCCTTCTCGGCTTGGAGACTATCCCTGCCTTGTTTCCAACAAGTTCATTGATCCAATTAGCCAAGTCAATCACCCTCGTCTCAGTTTCAGAGGCCAGATTGAACGCATCACCCACAGCTTCTTTGACCACTCCGATACGCAAAGTTCCGTCCACAATGTCGTCGACAAAAGTGTAATCCCTGGTTTCTTCTCCTGTCCCTGTGATTGGAAGTGGTTGGTTTCGCATGGCCCAATAGGTGAAGTTCGGTATCACGTTTCTATATTTTCCAGGCACTTCTCCGGGTCCATACACGTTGAAGTATCTCGCTATCGCCACAGGCAGCTTGTAATAGTCTTTGAAGAAGTTGCAGTACAATTCTCCTACAAGCTTGTTCAGTTGATACGGAGTGTCCAAATGAAGCGAGACAAAATCCTCTTTCAAGGGCAGAGGTGCCTGACTCCCATAGACCGAGCAGCCTGAGGAGGCGAACACGAATCTTTCAATATCTACTAGTTTCGCGTTTTCCAGCACTTTCAGCGTGCCGAGCCCGTTGACTAGAAGGTCGGTCTCGGGATGATCGACACTGTTCTGGTTGGCAAAATGGGCTGCAAGATGAAAAACGTAATTGGGCTTGACGCTGAAAGCCTTCGTCATTGCCTCTTCGTCCAGAATGCTTCCCTTTATGAAGGCGACTTTTTCGTCTTTGGGCAGGTTCCACTCGTAGGACGCGGACAAGTCGTCAATGACCACGATTCTTTCAGGTTCCGCCTTCAGAAGCGTTCTTACAAGGTTGCTGCCTATGCAGCCGCATCCACCAGTGATCAAGATCCTTTTGTCCTTGTAATGTTCCAAGATTTCGTTGGATTCCAAGTCTGCCTTCACTTTCCGTACAGCTTTCGGAACCATTCGACGGTTCTTTTGATGCCTTCTTCTGCAGGAACAGTCAATTTGAAGCCCAGTTCTCTCTTGGCCTTCGAAGCGTCAGGCGTCTTAATTTTCGTCGTGAAAGGTTCAGCCTCCTGATAGGTGACTTTGGAGTCATCTTTCCCTAGGTTTTTCAAAATCAGGTCGGAGACATACTTGATTTCGTACTGCCTGTCTCCTCCCAAGTTGTAGACCTCGCCTGGCTTGAAGTTGTCAATTATGTTCGCCAGTGTCCTGCAGACGTCTTCCACATATTCGAGTGTTCTCTTGTGGCCAAGGTAAACAGTGTAGGGCTCGTCTCGGATCGCTTTGAATATGAACTTTGGAATCCAACCACGATACGGCGTATAGTGTTCGCCGACTCCGTAAACATTGAACAGTCTCACTCTGACGGTTTCAGTCTTGAACATAATTGCAGAGTTGACTATTTGCAGTTCGTTGACCCATTTTGAAATTGCATAATCATTCATTTGCTTGATAGGAACCTTGTCCATAACATTCTCGTTCATCACGCCGTCATAGTCGCCGTAGACTTCGGCGCTGCCGAAGAAGATCATGCGGAGCTTCCTGTCTTCCTGCGCTCTCAGAATGTTCTTGGTTCCCACTGCGTTTGTAAGCCACAGGTTTTCGTAGTAGTCTTCGCCGTTCCATCTTCCGTATTCGGCGGCAGCGTGATAGACAAAGTCAAACTCGTGCTCTTCGAAAATGCGTTCAACCTGCCTGTACTTGCTCACATCACAGCGAACATAATTGTCCAAATCGGAGTGCATGAGGTCGCATGCCCAGACTTCGTTACCCCGTTTTCCCAGTTCTCGAACTAGGTTCGAACCGATGAAGCCGCGTCCACCTGTCACGAGTATTCTTGACTTAGGCAAGTTTTTCCCTCAATATCCTAGCGCGCTACGATTTCCGATCGCGCGTGCGCTCTAGTTCCCAAAACTATCGAAATCTTCATGATCGAGCCTCTTTCTTCTCCTTCAGTGCCCTTCCTGGTTTGTAAGGGGA
>Ga0315279_10003920_pt1 | contig 20292 bp, 23 predicted proteins | sample YL17G06_20_MG_FD_203694 | JGI IMG/M metagenome (GOLD analysis project Ga0315279, IMG submission 203694) | Sediment microbial communities from Yellowstone Lake, YNP, Wyoming, USA - YL17G06_20 | ecosystem: Environmental > Aquatic > Freshwater > Lake > Sediment | place: USA: Wyoming | collected... | reverse complement strand
ATGGTGCAGCAGGCCGTCCAAGTGGATCCCGTTCCGTACCAGGCAATTGTCAAGCATGTCCGAGACCATAGAAAAGCCCACCACAATGTGTAGGGGGTACTTGAGTCAAGTAAATACCCCCTTTTCGCCTATTATGCGAATGGATTTGGGATGGGGCTATTGGCCCTGTGCGCGAGGTTCACACCTGGACAGACCGGCCAAAAGGCTGGTGGCCTCAGGGCGTCGACCGGCCAAAGGAAACGCCGCCTGTGCCGGACAGCCTGGACTGGGATTTGTGGCTGGGCCCGGCACCGTATCGCCCGTATCATCCCGCGTACGTGCCGTTCAAATGGCGCGGCTGGTGGGACTTCGGAACCGGACCACTTGGCGATATGGGCATACATAACTGCTCGCCGATCTTTTGGGCGTTAAAACTTGGCTATCCAACGAGCGTAGAAGTTGTCTCCCAGGAAGGGGCGAACGCCGAAACGGGGCCAACAAAATCAATTCTGCGGTATGAATTTCCCGCCCGTGAGGATATGCCGCCTGTGACCTTGATGTGGTACGATGGGGGCAATATGCCGCCCCGGCCCGAAGAGCTCGAAGAAGGCCGACGCCTGGGCGATAATGATGGCGGCTCACTGCTGGTGGGCGACAAAGGCAAGATATTGGCGCCGGGCTGGTGCGCGGCCAGTCCACGGCTGATACCGGAGTCGCAGATGAAGGCCTACAAGCTGCCGCCCAAGACTATCCCCAGATCGATCGGACACCACGAAGAGTGGCTTGCGGCCTGTAAGGGCGGCAAACCTGCCCAGGCCAATTTCGACTTCGCAGGCCCGCTCACCGAGGTGGTTCTGCTAGGTAACATTGCGATTCGTACGGGCGAAAAGATATACTGGGATGGGCCTAACATGCGGTGCACCAACGTGCCCAAGGCTAACGAGTATATACACTGCTCCTACCGTCAAGGATGGACCTTGTAGAGATTCGCGTCGGGCACGTCGAAGTTTCTATATTGCCCGCCAGATTTGACGAGGTCGTCAGGCGCATTTATGATATAATAGAGCCAACGGAGAAAGAGCGTAATAAAGCGCAAATTAAGAAACGTACTATCACAAAGCATCGGGTGTCTTCATGAAGCTGGAGATGGCCGGAGAAATGCGGATGGAGCAGCGGATGAAGCTGGCTCCGCACATGATTCAATCTATGGAGATTCTCCAGCTTCCGATCCTGGCGCTTCAGGAAAGAATCGAGCAAGAGCTCAACAACAATCCGATCCTGGAAATGGCCGAGCCTTCAACCGTCGATGAAACTGAGTCCGTCGATAAAGAGTCTCAAGACGATATCAGCCAAAAAGACTTGGTTATTAAGACGGACAACAACAAGGTTGAAGATTTCGAACGCCTTGAAAATGTTGAGGATGACTTCAAAGAGTACATAGAGCAGGCCGGGCCTTTCTACGTACGCAGGCAGACTGACGAGCAGGACAGAAAGCTCGAGGCGATCAAGAACGCCGCCGCCCTGCCTCTGTCTTTGCACGATCACCTGATGGAGCAGTGGCGGCTGGTTGAGGCTGACGAGCCGGTAAAAAGAGCCGGCAGTACGATCATAGGCTATATCGACGATAGAGGGTATCTAACCGTAAGATTAGAGCAATTGCACAATAAGGACCGGGCGGAATTTACCCTCGATGATTTGAACCAGGCGCTGCAGCTTGTGCAAAGATTAGAGCCCGCCGGCGTGGGGGCGCGCAGCCTGAAGGAATGTCTGCTTATCCAGATGGCGCAAAGCCCGGACGATATGAGCTTCGAGGCCCAGCTTGTATCCGAGCACATGGACGCGCTGCTGGAGAATCGTCTGCCGGATATTGCCAAGAAGATGAATTGCAGCATCGAGAGAATCAACCACGCGATTGAACGTATGAGCAAGCTGGACACTTCTCCGGGGCTGCAAATCGGCCCGGAGCAAAATCATCCTATTACTCCCGATGTAATAGTGGAATCCTCCGACGATTCGGGCGAGTATTCCGTGCGATTGAGGGACACCGACCTGCCGGGCTTACGATTAAATCCCTACTATATAAGAATGGCGAAAGACTCTCAGGTAGGTGACAAGGCGCGGAAGTTTTTGCAGAATAACATCCGCTCGGCTCAGTGGATTATGGATGCGATAGAGCAGCGAAAGAACACGCTATTGAAAGTCACCGAGACCATAGTGAAATACCAGAAGGATTTTTTTGACAAAGGGCCACTTTATCTTCGGCCGCTGCCGATGTCAAAAGTCGCCGATGACGTGGGGGTGCATCTTGCTACTGTTTCCAGGGCAGTTGCCGGCAAGTATATGCAGTGTCCCTGGGGGGTCTTGCCGCTGCGAAAATTCTTTAGCGGCGGGATGGAGGACGACAACGGCCAGGCTCATAGCTGGGAGGCAATAAGGGTCAAACTTCAGGAAATCATCGATGCCGAAGATAAAAGCAAGCCGCTGAGCGACGACCAGATCCGCGAAAAATTAGCCCAGATCGGGATAAAGAATCTGGCCCGACGCACCGTAGCAAAATATCGCAAGCTCCTTAACATCCCCACCGCAAGGTTTAGAAAAAAGTACTAATTCCGGCGGGAGCACTCTTCCGGAACTACTCTGCGACAATAATTTCGCCCTTTACGGGAGAATACTCCGTCCTCGTTTGGCTCTTGCCATCTTGCAGCAAAATCACCTTCTGAAAGTAGCACTTGATGCCGGTTGCATCTTGTATGATGGGCGTATTTTGAAGGTGATAATGAAGGTGCGGCTCGGAGGAATTCCCGGAGTTTCCACAAAGACCTATCAATTGCCCTGCTTTGACTTTATCGCCGACCTTGACTTTTATGCTGCCGAGTTTCAAATGGGCCAGAACCGATACCTCGTTCTCTCGATGCTGAATAGATACCGCGTTGCCGAGTGCTGAGTATGGGTTCATCGAGCCCGGCACATTATCTCTGACGCCGGTGATGACATCGGTCACAGTCCCATCCGCGGGAGCAAGGATCTCTCTGCCATAGGCAAAGTAATCTTCATTTGCGTGGGCCTGGCCTTTGCGAGTTTTTCCCTGTTCGTCAACGCCAAGAAAATCGAAGGCAAACCTTTGGTTGGGAACATCGTGGTGCTGATTCAGCTCTTTTGTGTCCCCGCCCCAGACAACAAGCCATCCGCCTTTTAAGGGAAGTGAGAGTTTCGTTTGGTTTCTCTCTGGCACAGGCAATTCAGGCTTATGGGGCAAGAACAGTAACCCTGAGATCTTGTCATCGGCGTTGAGCCAAACCGTAATATCTAATTTGCCCCCTTCGCATTGCGCTACAAAAACCGCCTGGTCAGGGGGAACAAGTCGGGGGTCCTCAAGTGTCTTGATTTTGCCATATTGGGCGGACAGGTCCTTAAAAAATGGCTCTTGCTTCTCGAAGGGAAAGAAGTCCGCCATTGTCTGTGCAAAATCTTGTCCGACGCCGGCGTAATCTTGCTCATTGATAGCCTTGACCATCCTGGTGGCGACTTTTTGAAACCTCTCTACTGGCTGGTGTTGACCCAATGCGGGCACAATACCGCAGGCTAAAATGACTATGAGAACAAAATTTTTCATCTGGCGGCTCCTATAATCTTACTGATTCCAGTACCGGGGATTATCCTAAACGAAGTGAAACAAAAAAACCAAAATTTTTGCGGATTCTAATTGAACTTTTGGATACTATGTGAGTATATAATCACACAGTAACAAAAGAATTTTGCAAAAGTTCAACACAGTAACAAAGTTAAGGAGGCGTAATGTTTGCGAAGAAGAAACAACTACTATTTGAAAAGCAGGCGGAGATCGCAAAGGCGATAGCACATCCACTGCGAATCGCGATTATAGATTTTCTAAGAGATGGCGAGCAATGCGTCTGCGATATTGCTGAACACGTCGGCTCGGAACGCTCAAACGTATCGCGGCATCTTTCTGTAATGGTTAATGCCGGTGTCCTCGAATATCGAAAAGAAGGACTGAAGGTCATGTATAGTCTCAAGTGTGCCTGCATTCTTGATTTCTTCTCTTGTGTCACCGGCGTCTTAAAGCAGCAGGCCAGAGAAAGCGAAAAACTTCTGAAAGCTATTTAGAGCTTCTAACAAAATGAGGTTGCTTCGCCTCGCTCGCAATGACGTCGCACTGTAGTCATTGCGAGCAGCGCAGCGACGAAGCAATCTCAGCAACTTATGAACCGAGAGCTAAAGATTTTTGCAGCATTAGCCGGAATTTTTCTTGTGGCTTATTTTCTGCCGCTAAGTAATCCTAAGATTCAGGACGCGATTCAGGAGTCGTTTCGGCTGCTTCAATGGTACGCCCGCAATCACACGCTATCCTGCGTTGTGCCGGCGCTTTTCATCGCAGGGGCTATCATCACATTTTTATCCCAGGCATCGGTTATGCGATATCTGGGCCCGAAGGCCAATCCTGTGCTGGCTTATGCGGTGGCTTCGGTCGCCGGCTGCGTTCTGGCGGTCTGCTCGTGCAGCGTCCTGCCGATGTTTGCGGGCATATATAAACTTGGGGCCGGGCTTGGGCCGGCCTCAGCGTTTTTGTATTCCGGGCCTGCCATAAATGTTCTTGCCATCTTTTTGAGTGCTCGCGTCCTGGGCTTTTCCATCGGGCTGGGGCGGGCTGTCGGTGCGGTAGCATTCTCGGTAATAATCGGACTACTGATGGCAATAATTTTCCGCAAGGGCGAACAGGCAAAGGCACAAGCCGCGCTACAGATGCCTGAGCCCGAAAAGCCCCGCCGGCACATCTCTAAAACCGCCCTTTACCTGGGCTGTATGGTTATGTTTCTTATCTTCAGCGATTGGTTTAACCCTGGCAACGTCATCGTTACAACGACCGATGCTCGCCAATTCAAGGCGGTGGTCCTTCAAGAGACAAAAGATGCGGTGCGATTCCAGCTTGAACAGGACCTCGGCTCAGCCAAACTGGGCGAGAAAATAACCCTGCCGAAAACAGAAATAAAAGATATGCGAGATCAGAAAACGTGGGTGCTGGCGATATATCACATTCGCTGGTTCCTGGCGGGACTGATGGGGCTGGCTGTGATTATAATGGCCTGGCGATGGTTCCAGCCGGATGAACTCCGCCAGTGGATGCAAAATACCTGGGAATTTGCCAAGATGCTCGTGCCGCTGCTTTACGGCGGTGTGTTCATCGTCGGCTTTGTGAGCGTCCTGCTGCCTGAAAAGCAAGTCGCACAGTGGGTCGGCGACAACAGCCTACGGAGCAACCTTGTAGCCAGTGTCATCGGTGCCTTCTGGTATTTCGCAACGCTCACGGAGATTCCTATCACACAGGCGCTTATGAAGTTAGGCATGCACAAAGGTCCGGTGCTGGCACTACTCTTGGCTGGGCCAGCACTGTCTTTGCCGAGCATCCTGGTCCTCCGCAAAGTTATGGGAAATGCCAAGACGACTGTTTTTGTGCTGCTGGTGATTGTGATGTCCACGATTGTAGGGATGTTCTTTGGAGCATTATGGGGATAGATAAGTGACTGAGGTTAGGAAAAGTGCACCGGCAGTCGGCTAACAGAGTGAGAAATGAAAACGAGGGCGAAATATATAGAATAATTAAAAGAGGAAATAGTGCGATGTTTGATTCAAACGTTCAAGAGCTTGTCGCGATAGGAGCTTCTGTTTCAGCGAATTGTCATCCCTGTGTGAAATACCACATCGCGAAAGCCCGGGAAATGAAAATTGACGAGAGTGAAGTCCAGCAGGCTGTTGACGTTGGGAAAATGGTTAGAAAAGGCGCCGCTAATCAGATGGATGGTTTTATTGAAGAGCTTTTACCTATCTAAGACTATTTTTTTGAAGCAACGATAATGGAAAATACAAAGACAGGAAGCAGATATGAAACGGTTGTCAAAAGCAACTTGTAAAAATGACTAATAAAAGAATTATTGTCAGTAACCATAAATGTTAGGACTCAATAATGGAAACAGAAAAAAGAAAAAAGAAAAAAGGTTTCTTAGAAACAATGTGGGAATCTATGACCAAGACCGGCGGATGCTGCGGCGGCGGACAAAGCTGTTGCGGCCCCTCAAATGAAGCCGGCAACAAAACCACTGAAAAAGAGCCCATAAAAAATCGGACAACTGAGAAGAAAAATCAGTAACAACATCACCAAATACAGGGAAATAGCAATGCTAAGCATCGTTCCCTGTGCCGTTGGCGTTTTGATTATAGTAAGCTGGGCGATGGCACATTGGAATATAGGACCGTATTTTCTGAATGCGGGCTTGGCGCTCTTTGCGACTCTGTTCGGCGGCTATCTACGATTTCTTGCCGGCTTCAAGGATATTTTTAACCGCAGAATAACGGTCAATGTATTTGTTACCGTTGCTCTTGTTGCCACCGTTGCGGTCGGCGAGTTTCGGGCGGCAGCAGTTATTGTATTCATTATGGCCGTGGCAGGTGCACTGGAGTCATATACGCTTGACAAGACACGCAGAAGCATCAGGGATCTGCTTGATCTTGCCCCCAAGACGGCAACTATACGCTGCGATGATGGAGAGGTTGTTATACCCGTCAATGAGGTTCAGGTCGGTGATATTGTGGTCGTCAGACCCGGAGGCCGAGTTCCCGTCGATGGAATCGTAGTAGCAGGCCAAAGTTGTGTCAACCAGGCCCCGATTACCGGTGAATCAATGCCGGTCGAGAAGTTTAAAGGCAGCGGAGTATTTGGCGGAACTCTCAACGAGACGGGCCGGCTTGAAATTCGGACCGCCAAGGTTGGCCGGGATACCACGCTGGCCAGAATAGTTCACCTTGTGGAACAAGCACAGGGAACAAAGGCCCCTATTCAGAATCTTGCTGACCGCTTTACAACGTGGTTTTTGCCTACGGTACTGGTATTGGCAGGAATCGCTTTCCTGGCATCCGGCAACATAAAAGTTGCTGTCTCGGTTCTTCTGGTTGCCTGTCCGTGTGCCTTTGCCATTGCTACTCCAACTGCGGTAACCGCCGGAATAGCTAATATGGCCCGTCGTGCGGTACTTATTAAAGGAGGGATATTCCTGGAACTGGCACAAAAAATGGATGTACTCCTTGTGGATAAGACCGGCACATTTACCTTTGGAAAACCGAAGGTGGTAGATGTAATCGCTTTTGACAGCATATTAGAAGAAGAGGTCTTGCGTTTAGCTGCGATAGCCGAGAAGTATTCCGAACATCCATTGGCCAGGTCGGTTATAGCTTGTGCAAAAGAGCGCGGCATTGAGGTTCCCGACCCCACTGAATTCAATATTGAAGTTGGAATGGGTGTTACTGCCCAGTTGGATGGCAAGGAGATATTAGTCGGCAAAAATAAATTTTTGCAGGACAAAGGTGTCTGTGTTGCCGAATACGTTGAGTATGCAATTTCAGAGCAAACTGAACAGGGCAGAACAGCCATTCTTGTAGCTAATGATATGAAACCGGTTGGCCTGATTGCTATTGCCGACGAGATTCGCCCTGAGACTCCGCGTGCTATTGCATCCCTGAAAGCTATGGGCATTAAAAACATCATAATGCTTACCGGAGACAATCATAAGGCAGCTAAATCCGTCGCGAAGGAAATCGGAGTTGATGAATTCCAGGCTGACCTTCTCCCGGAACAAAAACTGCAATTTGTCGAAAAGCTGCAAAAACAGGGAAGGGTTGTCGGTATGATTGGTGATGGTATCAATGATGCTCCGGCCTTGGCTTTGGCTGACGTGGGTATTGCGATGGGAGGAGCCGGGACAGATGTGGCTGTCGAAACGGCAGATGTAACTTTGATGAATGATGATTTATCGCGGGTTGTAAACTTCATGGACATGTCGCGGAAGGTCATGCTGCGTATCAAACTTAATATTTTCTTTTCTATGTTCTACAACGTAATCGGATTTATTCTTGCCGGCTTTGGGATACTCACGCCTATAGTGGCTGTCATTTTTCAGGAGGCGGGTTGTATTACGGTGGTATTCAGTTCGACGCTGCTATTGTGGGCAAAAACAGGATTATTGCTAAAAAACATCGATAGCGATGAGAGTTCCATCTTACGCCGGACTGTCGAAAACGTTAAGATAGGCAATGTTTCGTAGCGTGCATAAACATTAACAACAATAAGATAAAACGATGGAGGTATTTATGGAAAATGTAAAGTCGGAAGGTTGTGGTCCTGGGTGTGATTGCGTTAAACCCTCGGGGAACAAAAAAGCAAAGGTCGTAATTTGTCTGATTGTCCTGTTGGCGATATGCGGCATTTTTGTTTACAAGGCAAATAGTGCAAAACAGAATGCGCCGGCCGTAACAGAAACTGCATTTGCTGCGCCTATTTTAAATCAGGCAACCGGGCAGGAACCGGCAGTTAAATCGGTCGGGGACCCCAAAAAAGTAGGTGAGTTCATAGATTCGCTCGCCTCATTGAATACGGTAGCCGCAAATCAGGACGCAGTATTCGTTTTTCTCCCGGCCAGTGGTAATGAAATCGTCAGTAAGGAAACCCTAAATGCCATCGCATCCGCTGAACAAAAATTGAAATCCAGCAACATACGCATCGGCTTATACACCTTGCGGTTTTCGTCATCTGAAGAATATGCCGGTATCGCTTCTCAATTGGCTTTGCCGGGTATATTGGTAATGAGCAAAGGCAAGGGTATGGGAGCCGTGTCCGGGGAAGTAACGGAAACAAAACTTTTACAGGCATACATCGCGTCTTCACGCGCAGGTGGTTGCTGTCCCTCCGGCGGCGGTTCAGCTGGTTGTGGTCCTTCAGCACCAGCCCCAGGTCCCAGGCGGTAAGTAAGGATTATAATGCTCGAATACGTTACAAACACATTGCAGCAAGTGGCTTCAGAACCGTTAGGGCTCGTATTTGCCCTGATTCTCGGATTGGTCAGTGCCGCAACAAGTGCCTGCTGCACGCTTCCGGCGTTGGGGGTTTTGGTCGGTTATTCGGGCGCTCAGGCGAACGATAATCGAAAGACGGCCGTCAAGACCGCGCTGCTCTTTACTTTGGGAACGATTATCTCCCTGATGATTATCGGAGGAATTGCTGGTTTTGTAGGTCAGGTTGCGCAGAACTCGCTGGGCCGATACTGGAAGGTCTTTGCCGGCATAGTGGCGGTCTTTCTCGGTTTGGCGGCTCTTAACCTTCTGCCCTTCAAGGTGTCCTTTGGCAAGTTCGAGGGCGTCAAAAGCAGGCTGGGAAAGTCCGGGGTGGTGTTGGCAGGTCTTATCTTGGGTGGAATTGTCGCCGCCAGTTCACTGCCGTGCAATCCCGGCATTTTCATCGTCATCGGAGCGGCGATTCTGCAAGGGAAAATCTTCTGGGCGACACTCATGCTGGCGATGTTCGCCATCGGCTTCAGCCTGCCTCTGGGGGCGGTGCTGCTGGGAATTTCGTTAAGCAAGATCAGCCTCGCTGCCAGGGGCGCCGACGCAGCGATTCGCTGGATAGCGGGAGCGGTTCTCGTCACCGCGGGTTTCTATTTTCTGGTCACGTTTTGAAAGGCTTTAATTTTGATGATTAACCAAATCTTTGAGGTGTTTTATGGCTACCGAGTCAAACGAAAAAATTAGAGAGATCATCCGGCAGGGATATAGGCAGATCGCACAAGGTGGTTCAGGTTGTGGCTGTTGCGGCTCATCATCGCCCGACAAGCTCGCTGAGGGGATAGGTTACTTGAGCGATGACCTTGAGCTTTTGCCCGAAGGGGCGAATATGGGGCTTTCCTGCGGCAATCCGACCGCCATAGCGAATCTCAAGCCCGGCCAGGTAGTCTTGGACCTGGGTAGCGGCGGCGGCCTTGATGTCTTTATCGCTGCGAAAAAAGTAGGCCCAAAGGGTAGAGCTATCGGGACCGATATGACGGCTGAAATGATCGGTAAGGCAAGGGCAAGCATTTCCAGCTTCACAGAAAAGACGGGACTTTCCAATGTTGAGTTTCGCCTGGGCGAAATTGAGCATCTTCCCGTAGCCGATGCGAGCGTTGATGTCGTAATCTCAAACTGTGTAATTAATCTTTCGCCGGATAAGCAGCAGGTCTGGCGGGAAATCGCCCGCGTATTAAAACGGCCCGGCAAGGCGTGCATTTCCGATCTTGCGCTGAAAAAGCCTTTGCCGGAGCAGGTTCTAAAATCCGCTGCGGCACTGGTCAGTTGCGTCGCCGGCGCGGTTCTGATTGATGAGACGGTAAGGATGGCAAGACAAGCGGGCCTAAAAAATATTCAAGCCGCCGAAAAAGCACACAACATCGATGTGATGGCCAATTGCAGCGACCCGCTTTACAGGCAGGTAAAAGAATTTTTGCCGGAAGGAGCAAAACTTAGCGACTATATCGTCAGCGTTGATCTAACAGCACTTAAGGAATAGAGAACAGAATCTGCGTTAAAGAAATCATATATGGCAAATGGCAATTCATCTCAAAGGCAGGGCAAAGCCCTAAGTATCTTTGAAAAGTATCTGACGGTCTGGGTGGCACTTTGTATTGTAGGTGGAATCGTTTTAGGTAAGCTCGCGCCGGCAGTTGCCACATACCTCGATAGTCTGGCAATCTATGTCAACAAGGCCCCTGTTGTCTCCATACCAATTGCGGTATGCTTATTCTTCATGATGTACCCCATCATGATAAAGATAGATTTCGCCGAGGTACTTCAAGCCGGTAAAAGCGCCAAGCCTGTAGGGCTCACTCTGTTTGTCAATTGGGCGATAAAGCCCTTCACCATGTATGCCATCGCGTTGCTCTTCCTCGGCGTCCTCTTCCGTACTTTCATAGGTTCCGACGCGCTGGACTACGTCAAAATGCCCTTCGGCCTCGACCTTCCAGTCGGCGCAACCTACGGCGTCGGAAAGGTCATCCTGCTGAACGGCGTCAAAATGCTCGAGGTGCCTTTGTGGCGAAGCTATCTGGCAGGCTGTATCCTTCTCGGGGTGGCGCCCTGCACGGCGATGGTGCTCGTATGGGGGTATCTGGCAAAAGGTAACGATGGGCACACCCTTGTTATGGTGGCCATCAATTCTCTTACTATGCTTTTTCTTTATGGGCCTTTGGGCGGATTTCTGCTCGGCGTTGGCCGGCTGCCGGTGCCCTGGCAGGCACTACTATTATCCATAGCTATCTATGTCGCCTTGCCTCTATTAGCGGGATATTTTTCACGCAAATGGATTATCGCCGCAAAAGGACAAGACTGGTTCAAAGAGAGATTTTTGCACTTTCTGACGCCGGTAACCATAATTGCCCTACTTGTTACGTTGGTTTTGCTATTTTCCTTCAAAGGAGAGGTTATCCTTTCTAATCCGCTGACGATTTTGTGGATTGCTATTCCGTTGTTCATTCAGACCAACCTGATATTCTGGATCGGCTATTTATTATCCAAGCCGCTAAAGCTAAGCTACGAGGATGCAGCCCCATCTGCCATGATAGGAGCATCGAACCATTTTGAGGTCGCGATAGCCACGGCGACAATGCTTTTCGGTCTTTCTTCCGGTGCCGCGCTTGCGACAGTTGTGGGCGTGCTGATTGAAGTCCCCGTGATGCTTATGCTGGTCAAAATCTGTCTGAGAACTCAAAACTGGTTTGCCGCCGATATTGACAGGGAGTAATTATGAAAAAGATTCAGATTCTCGGCACAGGTTGTCCGAAATGTAAGAAACTGGCGGAAAATGCCCAGACGGCTGCCAAAGAGTTGGGCATCGAATACACTCTCGAAAAGGTGACAGAGATAAACGAAATTATGAAGTTCGGTGTGATGATGACGCCGGCCCTGGCAATAGACGGGCTGGTAAAAAGCGTTGGTAAAGTTATTTCGCCGGACGAAATCAAAAAGATGTTTATGTAAGGAGAACATTATGTGCGCCCGGGCTAATTGCTGTAGCGGCGGGCCGACGTTGATATTCGCCTGTTCAGGAGCGGCTGATGTCGGTGAAATCGCTGATCGAGCGGCAAGAAAACTGACCAAAGACGGCATCGGCAAAATGTTCTGTCTGGCTGGCATCGGCGGGCGTATCAGCGGCATTATGAAAACCACAGAATCCGCCGCGAAGATTCTGGCGATCGATGGTTGTCTCTTAAATTGCGTCAAAAATTGTTTAGAGCAGGCCGGATTTGATAAGTTCATGCACCTACAGCTTGCCGACATCGGTTTTGAAAAAGGAAAGACTCCAGATAGCGAAGATAACATCAACCAAGTTTCCCAAAAAGCAGTTGAGATGTTGAAACCAAATGCAGGATGAAAAGGTGGTTATAACGCTCGATGGCAAGCAGGTGCAGGAGCCGGATACTTTCAGAGATCGCATTCACGGACAGATCATGAAACTCTTGTCAGACGAATAGAGGCTCAAAGTGGCCTATGTGCTATGCTGGCGTGATATTTTCGAAGTTGGCGCTGGTGGGCCAGTGCCCGTGCATTGGCGGGCGTGCTATACATCCTCTGCTTCTGCTGGCAATCGTCGCCGGCATCTGGCTGCTGGCAAGTTGGATAAGACGGGTGTTCAGAAGGCAAGTTGATTCACTTATGAACAAAATCGGAAAAGTAGCAATAGTTGTCATTCTAATTGCCGCTGTGGCGGCTGTAGTTGCCGTCAAGTATAATAAGTCGCGGCAACAGACAGGAGCGGCCGTAGATGTATCATCTGGCGGCAAGGTTACCGGCCAGGAAGTGGCTACAAAAAATCAGCCGGCCCAGCTCGTGGGCAAAGGTTTGCCTGCGCTTGTCGATCTGGGAGCAGGCACGTGCATTCCCTGCAAAATGATGGCCCCAATACTGGAAGAGCTTAAAACCGAATTTGCAGGCAGAATGCAGGTCGAGTTCCTGGACATACGTGAAGACTCCAATCTAATCCAGGCGTACGCTCTGCGTGTTATTCCCACCCAGATATTCTACGATGCCTCGGGCAAAGAGCTGTTCCGCCACGAAGGCTTCTTCTCCAAAGAGGACATCCTGGCAAAGTGGAAAGGGCTTGGCGTGGACCTGTCCGGCCCAAAAACGCAATCGCCTACCTTCGAGCGACTCGCGCCCGCCCAGCCCGACAATCGCCCCAAAGAAAACATCTGCTATATGTGCGATGGCGATATTAATCCTAAAACACTTGTGACGGTTCGGACCGAAAAAGGGCCGGTGCGGCTTTGCAGTCCACATTGTTATTTCATAATGTATTCGTGCCTGACCGAAGACAAAACTGATTTCCAGAAAAAGGTTGCGGTGACAGATTGGGCCACCGACGAACCCATTGCCGCTGCGGAGGCAATGTATCTGTACGGGCTCGATGGTCGGACAGGGCGACCAACCATCAAAGTTTTCACCAACAAGATACAGCCCGACCAAGCGACTTCTGGCGCGATCGTCATCAATTGGCAAGCCTTGCAGGAAAAGGAGCTGGCGACTCGGTGTGGCTTCTGCGACCGCGCAGTCTACGCGGAAGATGCGGCTGTGGTCAAGGCCGGCGGACTCCACACCTGGGGCTGCTGCTCTCATTGTGCTATGGGTGTTGGCGCGCGAACCGGCAGAGACATCGAAGTTCACGAGAAGGACCGCCTCACAGGCGAAAAGATTATTGTCAAGACTTTTGGAGGCCAAGTAGCTTCACTGGAGCCGGCAACTGCCGTTGCCTGGTTCGGCCAGCGACAGAAACCCGACGGCAAATGGGCTTCTGCCGGCTGCTTCCACCAGGGCTTTTTTATCAACGCCGAGAACCTAAAGAAATGGGTCGAGCATCACCCTTACGAGACGGGCAAGATGATAAGTATCAATCAGGCACTTGCCGACAAGATGAAAATGTCGCCCGAACAAATTCAAAGGGCCTGCAAGATTGGCCAGTGTGTACCTAAATAACAGCATAGTAGGAGGAAAATGACAATGAAACGCTTTGGCATTTTTACAGTCGCGTGTCTTTCTTTGTTGGCATTGGTGGTGCCCCTCCAGGGGGCTGAAAAAAATAGCACGGCCAGTTCGGTGCCCCCAAAATCTCGGGCAGTCAATGACCTGTATCCGGGCTTGACGATAGGAGCATTTACCTACGCGGTCGCCTCAGAGCTTCCCAAAGGAGTGTTGCTCAAGGCTGGCGACCTTCTTATTCATGATAAAGAGCTGAGGGAAGAAATCGCTAAAGCGCAGGAGCAAATGCGGCCAAAACTCGAAAAAAATGCCTTTTTCGTTTTGGAGCAGACCGCAACGGTCAGGCTACTTTTGGCTGAGGCAAAACCAGACGCAGCCAAAAGCAACAAGGACATCTCGCAAAAGAACGACCAGACAATTATCCAAGATTATTTGCCCACTTTAGTCAAGAATGTAGAAGTCGGCGATTCGGAAATCCTCTATTTCTACAATAGCAATAAAGACACCCTTGGCGGTGCTTCTTTGGCGCAAGTCAAGCCGCAAATCGTGCAGTTCCTGCTTCAGCAGAAACAGCAGGAGTTTATCAACAAGTACATCCAGACCCTCGGCCAGAGAAGGCAGATTGAAATTTCCGCTCCGTGGCTAAAGGTTCAGGCAGCCCTGGCAAAAGACAATCCGGTTGACAAAGCACGCGCAAGCGGCATGGTTTCACTCGTCGATTTTGGCTCCACCGGCTGTGTGCCTTGTGACATGCTGGCGCCGATACTCGAGACGCTAAGAGAAAAATACAAGGGCAAAGTCAATGTTGTCTTTATCCATGTTGGACAGGAGCCAATTCTTGCAGGTCGGCACGGAATCCAGGTCATTCCTGTCCAGATATTCTTCGATAAGACCGGCAAAGAGGTCTTTCGCCACGTCGGCTTTTTCCCACAAGAGCAGATCGAGGCAAAACTGTCGGAAATGGGTGTCAAATAGCGGATGGAAAAACTTTTTACCACGCTGACGCATGCTGTTGAGGGGACGCCCGCAATAGCGATAATCGCCGCCTTTGTCTGGGGTATCCTGAGCATACTTCTTAGCCCCTGTCACCTGGCAAGTATTCCTTTGATAGTCGGATTCATCGACCAGCAGGGCCGAATCTCGACTCGGCGGGCCTTTTACATATCCAGTCTGTTTGCCGTGGGCATATTAATCACAATCGCCGGCATTGGCGCCGTCACCGCCGCAGCAGGACGAATGTTAGGCGACGTCGGGAAATATGGAAATTATTTTGTCGCCGTCATCTTTTTTGTGGTCGGCCTGATACTGCTGGATGTAATACCGATACCCTTTAGCGGGCCAGGGCAGATTGGTATGAAGCGTAGAGGCCCGCTGGCTGCGTTTATCCTCGGTCTTGTGTTCGGAATCGCTCTGGGGCCCTGCACATTTGCCTATATGGCACCGATGCTGGCCGTGACATTTAGAACGGCGGCGACAAACTTACTCTACGGCCTGTCCCTTCTGCTGGCTTACGGCATCGGGCATTGCTCTGTCATTATTTTTGCCGGAACCTGCACAGAGCTTGTCCAGCGCTATATGAATTGGAACGAAAAATCCAAAGCCACAAAACTAATCAAAGCCCTATGTGGAGCAGCAATAATCCTTGCCGGTCTTTACCTCATCTTCATCGCCCATTAGGGGCACTTTATCGCCCGCCTTTCGTTGTTGACAATCACAGCCCAGGCCATAAAATAGCCGGTTAGATGTTCATTGTTCATGGTTATTTGTTCACCGTTGAACGAACAACGAGCGACGAGGCACGAGGGCCGAACTGATGGACCCGGCGATTTTTAAGGCTTACGACATAAGGGGCATCTATCCGGACGAGGTTAACGAGGAAGATGCGTGGAAGATCGGCTGCGCCACCGCGCGGTTCCTGCCTTCTCTAGTTCGCGGGTACGAACGCGGCCTGGCCGATAGCCACTCGCTCTGTGTCGGTCGTGACATGAGAAAGCACAGCCCGCCCTTGGCAGAGGCGCTAATAGAGGGAATGCGCACCACCGGCGCCAGCGTAATAGACATAGGAATGATTGATACGCCGCAGATGTATTTTGCGATCAATCATCTGGGGGCCTGCGGCGGCGTGCAGGTTACCGCTTCGCATAATCCGGCCAAATACAACGGCTTTAAGATATCCGGCCTGGGCGCTAAACCTGTCGGCGAAGATACCGGCTTAAACGACATAAAGCACCTGGCTACCGCCCTGGTTCACACTAAGGGCAAAGCGACCGGCGCCATCAAGAAACTGGATTTGACAGAGCAATACAAAAAGCACGTGCTGAAGTTCCTAAAGCCTAATCTTAGCAACTTGAAGATCGCTATTGACGCCTCAAACGGCATGGCGGGCAAAACTCTGCCGGCGGTTTTTGGCGATTTGCCGATAGAAATAATCCGGATCAATTTTGAGCACGCCGGAAGGTTCAGGCATCGGCCCGACCCTCTGATAGAGAAAAATCTGGCTCAGGTAAAAGCCTCCGTAAAGAGAAACCAGTGCCACTTCGGAGTTTGCTTCGATGGCGACGCCGACAGAATGGCCTTCATCGACGAGAAGGGACAGGCTATCGGCAGTGATTTGATGACCGCTATGATGGTGCCCTATTTCCTAAAACAACAGCCGAAATCAACGATTGTCTTCGATGTGCGCAGCAGCCGAGTAGTAGCGGAAGAAATCATAAAATATGGAGGCACGCCGCGCAGAGAACGGGTCGGACACGCCTTTATGAAAAAGGCGATGCGAGACTCCCACGCCATATTCGGCGGCGAACTCTCCGGGCACTTCTATTATCGTGACAACTTCTGCACCGACTCGGGCTTTATCACGCTGGTGCACGTGCTGAATATTGTCAGCGAGGCTAAAACGCCGATCAGCAGTCTGATCGAGCCTTTGCGAAGATACTATAGCAGCAGCGAAAAGAACTTTGAGGTAAAGGATAAGCAAGCCAAGATGGACGAGCTTGCCAAGAGATACAGCCAGGGCCAAATCGACCGTCTGGACGGCATTACGGTCGGATTCAAAGAGTGGTGGTTTAATTGTCGAGCGAGTAATACCGAGCCGTTGCTGCGGCTGAACGTTGAGGCCAAGACCAAGGATCTGCTCGATGGCAATTTAGCCGAAATCGAACAGATGCTCGGCAAACCGGTGTAGGCACGCCGTTATGAGTTCATCGTTCATTGTTCATCGACAAACCACGAACAACCAACAATGAACTACCGAGAGGGGCGCATAAATGGAAATACACACAAAGACATTCCAGGCCGCCGGCGGAATGGTTGAAGGCGTACAGACCAAATGGTCCGGGTTCAACATCCTGCTGGTAGCCGGGAACAAAGGCTTCTTAGCTTGTCCGGTGATTGACGTAGATGCCTGCCAGAGATACGGCGTAGCCGCTGCGATTGTAGAAAGCACGCCTGATAATCCCATAGGCACACTGGAGCGATTCCCTAACCGCAAAGTTACCAAGGCCAACGCCAAGGCCAAAGCCCTCGGCATAAAAGAAGGTATGCCGGTTGCCGATGCCTTTTCTCTCATAGCATAGAGCGCAAAATGCCCACACAGAAGTCCGCAAAGGAAGGAGACAGCAATGACTGTGCAGTTATTATCTCGGCGTAAATTGTTGGTTAGCGCTGCAGCCGCCGTTGGAGGCACCGCAACTGCCGGCAGCAACCTGCTGGCCGCCGATGTCAATAAGGGCGAGCCGAAGCGCACAGCAGACTTTATTTATTGTTTCAACACCAGCACAATCCGCGGGCAAAAGCTTGGTCTAGACCAGGAGGTCGAAATCGCTGCCAGGGCCGGCTACAAATGTATAGAGCCGTGGGTCGACAAAATCCACGATTACGCCAGGCGTGGCGGCAATCTAAAAGACATCCGCAAGCGCATCGAGGACCTGGGACTGACGGTTGAAAGCGCAATTTCTTTCTTCCAGTGGATTTTGGATGACGATGCCGAGCGAGCCAAAGGCCTGGAACAAGTCAGGCGTGATATGGACGTGCTGGCGCAGATTGGCGGCAAACGCATCGCTGCCCCGCCCGCCGGGGCTACCAGAGAGCCGGGCCTGGACCTGGCCAAAGCTGCCGAACGCTACCGCACACTATTGGAGATCGGCGACCAGCTTGGAGTCGTGCCGCAACTGGAGATATGGGGCTCATCGAAGAATCTGCACCGACTGGGCCAGGCGATGTTTGTTGCTGTCGAAAGCGGACATCCCAAGGCGTGCCTTTTGCCCGATGTTTATCACATCTATAAGGGCGGGTCGGACTTCAACGGCTTAAAGCTCCTCAGCGCCCAGGCTATTCATGTGTTTCATCTAAACGATTACCCTGCCGATCCGCCTCGTGAAAAGATAACCGACCGCGACCGGGTCTATCCTGGCGACGGCATCGCACCGCTGACGCAGATTCTCCGCGACCTGCACGCAAATGGCAGCGGAATGGTGCTTTCGCTCGAACTTTTCAATCCGACCTACTGGCAGCAAGACGCCCTGGAAGTGGCAAAGACCGGCCTTTCCAAAATGAAGGCCGCAGTGAACAAAGCTTTGGGCATGACCTAAGATGAAATCTGGAAACAGGGGTGAGTTATGAAAACCAGAAACTGTTATCTTATTTTGGCTCTCGCGACGGCAATTTGCAGTGTCTCTGCTGCGGCCCAATTAGAGTACTACCCGCCTGCCCAGAAGCGTGAGTCTATTTCTCCTTACCCAGGTTTGGTGGGGATCAGGCTAATAACGGTTACTGTTGTGCCGCCCGATAGAGTACCAGAGAAAGGCTTTCTTGACCCGGAAGGGCTAAAAGCCCAAGTTGAAGATAGAGTGAAAAAAGCCGGGCTAAACATATTCACTCCCAAAGAAGGCGTGGTGTACCGCCTGGGTGAGATTTCGCAGCTTAAGGTTCAATTGGAGGCATTCAAGCTGGCTGATTCTGAAGAATACCTCTGCCGTGTGCAGACCTTTGTATCCAGGGCAGTTAATTTAGCACATAAATATGACCACTCTTACACATTTAGAGCGGATGTTTGGAAGACCGAGCCGGCCACGCTGGCTGCTTCACTTGCCGATATGTCCGGCCAACTTGCCAAGGTAGTTCTTCGCCAGATTGATACATTCATTGCACCTTGTATTAGAGCCAATCCACCTGGTGAGGAGGCTGTCCCAGCCGACGGTGCCGCCCGCGCCGAGCAGCCGAAAGGCGAATCTGCCGCCACGGCCCCAACGATAGGACAAATGTATGTGGCTTCCAAAAATGCCAATGCCTTTCACAGACCTGACTGTCGCTGGGCAAAAAATATTTCGCCGGGCAACCTGGTGGGTTACGGCAGCCGGGACGAAGCTATACAAGCCGGCAAAAAGCCCTGCAAATCGTGCAAACCTTAGTCCCCGGTATGGTTTTAGTCACAATCATAATTATCGCGGTGGGCCTATCAATGGATGCCTTCGCAGTTTCCGTTGTCAGCGGCGCTGCGTACAAGCACCTAAAGATAAGACACGCACTACGAATGGCTGGCTTCTTCGGCGGCTTCCAGGCCTTTATGCCGGTCGTGGGCGCTCTGGCAGGTCTTACCGTAAAAGGATATATCGCGGGCTACGACCACTGGATAGCGTTCGCCCTTCTGGCAGCGGTGGGCGGCAAAATGATTTACGAATCCTTTAAGCTCACTCCGCCGGGAGTAAGTTTTGACCTGTCGAGCATCTTTATCCTGCTTGTCTTATCTCTTGCCACCAGCATCGATGCCCTGACGGTGGGCGTAACACTGCCGCTGCTGAAAATTCCGATAGCGACAGCCGCAACAATTATCGGCATAGTAACATTCACGTTATCCGCCCTGGGCGTTTACATCGGCAAGAAAACCGGGCACTTCTTTGAAGGCAAAATAGAAGCCGTCGGCGGCCTGGCTCTTATCGGCCTGGGCGCGAAAATCCTGCTCGAGCATCTGACCATGTGAGGACTTCCCGATCTGCTATCTCTCAAGCGTAAAAACCAAATCGGTTGATATCTTAAGCGGTATTGTATCAAAATTTCTATGCTGAACGTGATATTTTTGATGGTGCATAAGTTGCTACTTCAGCTTGGCTTGAGCACTGCCCGTGGAAGATTCCGAGAAAGTCCGATAATTTTTTCTTGACAAATACAAACGGCCTGGTATAGTGCCAGATGAGATGGGACTAGACCGCAGACGAGAGCCCGCAGGGCTTAGAAGTCAGTGCAAGTAACCACACGTGCAGACGGCTTGGCTATTACGGCATTTCGCAAATAAGGAGAGTGAGCGCCGATAAAAACCTGATTTTGCGCAGGCTAAGACTCTGAATTTTTGGCCTGGTTCAAAAACGGCTGATTTTGGGTAACAGTAGCGAGAGAATGAGCACCATTGCTAAGGACTGGCAATAACCGCGGTGTCAAGGCCGATGGGAATTAGTTCTGCTGAAAGCGTTGGAA
>Ga0315279_10003919_pt1 | contig 20297 bp, 12 predicted proteins | sample YL17G06_20_MG_FD_203694 | JGI IMG/M metagenome (GOLD analysis project Ga0315279, IMG submission 203694) | Sediment microbial communities from Yellowstone Lake, YNP, Wyoming, USA - YL17G06_20 | ecosystem: Environmental > Aquatic > Freshwater > Lake > Sediment | place: USA: Wyoming | collected... | reverse complement strand
TCACCACCGCCTCGCCGCGCCGCCCGTAAGTCTTCTCGATGGTGTGCTTGATGGCGGCGATGGCTTCCTCCTTGGGCAGCACGCCGCTGATGGCGAAGAAGCAGGTCTGCATGATGGTGTTGATGCGGAGGCCCATGCCCGTTTCCTTGGCCACCTGGTAGGCGTCGATCACGAAGAAGCGCAGCTTCTTCTCGATGATCTGCCGCTGCACGGTGCGCGGGATGTTGTCCCAGACCTCGTCGGGACCGTACTGGCTGTTGAGCAGGAAGACGGCGCCGGGGTCGGCCTCCTTCAGTACGTCGATGCGCTCCAAGAACGAGAACTGGTGGCAGGCTACGAAGCTGGCCCGGCTGATCAGGTAGCTGGAGCGGATGGCGCGCGGGCCGAACCGCAGGTGCGAAATGGTGATGGCCCCCGATTTCTTCGAGTCGTACACGAAGTAGCCCTGCGCGTAATTCTCGGTGTCCTCGCCGATAATCTTGATGGAGTTCTTGTTGGCCCCCACGGTGCCGTCGGCGCCCAGCCCGTAGAACAGGGCCCGCGTGACCGCCGGGTCCTCGGTGGAGAACGAGGGGTCGTAGTCCAGGCTGGTGTGCGTCACGTCGTCCTCGATGCCCACGGTGAAGTGGTTCTTGGGCCGGTCTTTCTTGATTTCGTCCAGCACCGCCTTCACCATGGCCGGGGTGAATTCCTTGGACGACAGGCCGTAGCGGCCGCCGATGATGCGCGGCTGTTTGAACGCCGCGACGCCGGCCGAAAGCGCTTCGCTGATCGAAGAGACCACGTCGGTGTAGAGCGGCTCGCCCACCGCCCCCGGCTCCTTGGTGCGGTCCAGCACCGCGATGCCCTTTACGGTGGGCGGCAAGGCCTGGATGAAGTGCTCGACCGAGAACGGCCGGTACAGCCGCACCTTCAGCAGCCCGACCTTCTCGCCGCGGCCTGCCAGGTACTCGACCGTTTCCTGGGCCGCCTCCGCGCCCGAGCCCATTATCATGACGACGCGCTCGGCGTCCGGCGCGCCCACATAGTCGAACAGGCGGTACTGCCGGCCCACGATCCCGGCGAACTTGTCCATCACGTTCTGCACGATGGTGGGGCAGGCCAGGTAGTAAGGGTTGACCGTCTCACGGCCCTGGAAGTAGACGTCCGGGTTCTGGGCCGTGCCGCGCAACACCGGGCGTTCCGGCGACATGGCCCGCTGGCGATGGGCGCGGATCAGCTCCTCGTCGAGCATGGCCCGCATGTCATCCGGAGTCAGTTGCTCGACCTTGGCCACTTCGTGTGAGCTGCGGAAGCCGTCGAAGAAGTGCAGGAAGGGCACGCGGGATTCCAGGGTGGCCGCCTGCGCGATCAGCACGAAGTCCATGATTTCCTGGATGCTGTTGGAGGCCAGCAGGGCGAAGCCGGTCGAGCGCACGGCCATGACGTCGCTGTGGTCGCCGAAGATCGACAGCGCCTGGCAGGCCAGCGAACGCGCCGCCACGTGAATCACGGTGGGCGTCAGCTCCCCCGCGATCTTGAACATGTTGGGTATCATCAGCAACAGGCCCTGGGCCGAAGTGAAGGTGGTGGCCAGCGATCCGGCCTGCAGCGCGCCGTGCAGCGCGCCGGAGGCCCCGCCCTCGCTCTGCATTTCGACGACGGTGGGAATGCTGCCCCAGATGTTCGGGCGGTTCTCCGACGACCACTGATCGGACCACTCGCCCATGGGAGATGATGGCGTGATGGGGTAAATGGCGATGACTTCGTTGATCTGATGGGCCACATAAGCCGCGGCTTCGTTCCCATCGATGGTCACTTTGTCTCGTAACATGTTGGTTTGACTCCGTTTATATCGATGACATTGGGGTTCTGGGAAACCCTCAAGTATACCCCTCCGCACGCCGGTTTCCAATCAGCAAAGCGCGGAAAACCCAGCGGAAATGGGATGCAGATGAACGCCGATGAACGCCGATCAGCGGCGGCGACCACGCGGTCGCGATGCCGACAAGCCACGCTCGCGAGTGGGCAAGTCCTGATCTGTGTAATCTGCGGAATCTGCGGCTCACCCCGGGCGCGTCAAGATCGGCGCTACAAATGGGTGAGAAATGGGTTGAATGACCAAAGCCGGCGGACGATCCCCGGGGCCAAACCCTATGGCCATGTTGCCGATGGGAGTTGGAAGCCGGAGTGCACCGTGCGGCCGGGGATTCCTCTGTAAAGGCGGATTTGATGAAGATGAAACCAGTTAACCGTCGGACCTTTGTCCAAGGTGGCCTGTTGGGTACGGTCGCGGCTGGCGTCGGCGCCGCCCTCCCGGCTTCCAGAGCGCAATCCGACTCGGCTCCGGACCCCAAAAAGATTTTGAATTACAACCCGGCCATGAAGTACCGCCGGCTAGGCAACACTGACATGTACCTGTCGGCGATCAGCCTGGGCGGGCTGGTCTTGGTCGAACAGGTGCATCATTACGCCATCGAGCACGGCGTGAACCTGGTGCACGTGGCTAACGAGTATCTCGGCGGCCAGGCCATGAAGGCGCTCGGCAACGTGCTGAAGACCCGGCGCAAGCAGGTCTACGTGGCTGTGAAGGACACGTTCCGCGACATCGACACGGCCCTACAGACGCTGAACACCGATTACATCGACTTCCTGATGTTCAACCGCCATAGCGGAACTTCGGCGGCCGATCCCAGCATCCTGGAAACCTTCGAGAAATACAAGAAGGCGGGCAAGGTGCGCTTCGCCGGGCTGACCAGCCACGCCGGAGTCAAAGAGGCCACCGCGGCGGGCATCCGCAGCGGGATGTACACCCTGCTGATGCCGGCGCTGAGCCAGCCCAACCTGGAAGCCATGGACGAGGAACTGCGGCAGGCCCAGGAAAAGAGCGTCGGCGTCATGGCCTTCAAAACCATGAGAGGCCTGAAGGGCCGCGACCTCGAGGTTGCCTACCTGAAGAAGTTGCTGCGGAACCCCGGAGTTACCACGGCGCTGAAAGGCATCGGCTCGTTCGAGATGTTCGATGCCTACCTGAAGGGCGTCAACGAGCCGCTCACCTCGACCGAGGACCGCGCCCTGTATCGCTATGCGCAGGCCAACCGGGCCCTGAACTGCATGATGTGCGACGAGTGCCGCGCGGCCTGCCCGACCGGCGTCGAGGTATCGACGGTGCTGCGCTGTAAGGATTACTATTACCAGCAGGTGGGCGACACGCAGACGGCGCTGGCCACCTACGCCGCCATCCCGGCGGGAAAGACCGGCGGCGAGGAATGCCGGATCTGCCGGCGGTGCGAGGCCATTTGCCCCAACGGCATCCGGATCGTCGAGGGCCTGGCCGCCGCCCGCGCGCTGTTCACCCCACTGGCCTGAAGGCGGGTCCAAAGTCCAAGGTCCAAACTCCAAAGTCGCCAGTTGGGCGCTCGGACCTTCATTTCTGACTCGCGGTTTTCCGGCTTTGGACTTTGGACTTTGGACTTTACAACGTGCGGAAACTGATTCCACTATTGCTGATGCTGGCGCTGGCGGGCGCGCTGCCCGCGCAGGAGGAGGAGGAAAGCGGCGCGCGCAGAGCGCCGGCGCAGATCCCGGCCGCCGAAAAGGCCAAACTGGCGAGACTGCTGCCCTCCCCGCCCGGCCCCGGCGCCACCGCTGAAGAGCCGCGCTTCTACGCCGCCGATTTGTACCAGTACATCGACGGCGCCGCCGAAGCGTTCCACATGTACGACCTGGTGGCCATGGTGCACCGTGAGTACAAGGCGGGCGACGCGGAGATCACCGTGGACATCTATGATATGGGCGAGCCGATCAACGCCTTTGGCATCTATTCGGCCGAGCGCTCGCCCGAGAACCGCTACATCCAAGCGGGCGCGGAAGGCTACATCGACGAGCACGTGCTGAATTTTCTGCAAGGCAGTTTTTACGTCAAGTTGTCCGGGTTCAGCGACAAGGGATCCGCGCAGCCGCTGATGCGCTCCTTCGCCGGCGAGATCTCCAAGCGCATCGGCGGTGGGGCGGCCCTGCCGGCGATCCTGGCCGTCTTCCCCGCCTCCGGCCGTGTGGCCCGCTCCGAGAAATGCGTGAAGAGAGCGCCGCTGGGCCACGAATTCCTGGCGCCGGCCTGCACCGCCGACTATCGCTTCGCCGGGAAACAAAGCAGTCTGTTGATTTCCACTTCCGCGGATGCCGCGCAGGCGAAGAAGAAGTTGGAGCTGCTCAAGGGCTATTTCGCCAAGAGCGGGAAGGTGGCGGACGAGCCGGCGCTGTCGGGCGCGTTCCACGGTTCCAGCAGCCACGAAGGAGAAACGATTTTCTTCGCGCGCGGCCGCCATACCGTGCTCCTGGTGAATCCTCCGGCCGATGCCGCCGCGTTTCTGAAGGAAGTCGCGTCGCGGCTCAAAGATTGACGAATCCGCAGATTACGCAGATTTCGCAGATTTAATCTGTGTAATCTGCGAAATCTGCGGATGGGTTCCCAGGCATGATGAATCGAAGAGATTTTGTGAAGAGCGCGGCGGCGACCGGCGTGGCATTGCTTGGTCCGCGGTGGCTCGAGGCGGCGCCCGCGCTGGCCATCGCGCGGTACAAGAGCAGTCCGGCGGCGCCCGACGGCGTTGCCGAGGAGGCCCGCCGCCTCACCCGCGCCGCCATCGACGCCCTGGGCGGTATGGGACGCTTTGTCTCCAAGGGCCAGACCGTTTGGATCAAGCCCAACATCGGCTGGGACCGCCGCCCCGAGCAGGCCGCCACCACCAACCCGGACGTGGTCGCCACACTGGTCCAGATGTGCTACCAGGCCGGCGCCAAGCGCGTGCTCCTCAGCGATAACCCCTGCAACTCCGCGCAGCGCACCTTCCCGCGCAGCGGCATCCAGCAGGCCGCCGAGAAGGCCGGCGCGCAAGTGTTCTTCATGGACGAGCGCAAGTTCCGCAAGATGGCGCTGAACGGAAAGATCCTGAAAGAGTGGCCGGTGTACGCCGACGTGGTGGAGGCGGACGTTCTGATCAACGTCCCGATCGCCAAACATCACAGCCTCACCACGGTGACGCTGGGCATGAAGAACCTGATGGGCGCCGTGGGCGGAACGCGAGAGCGCTTTCACCAGAACACGGAATTGACCCTGCCCGACCTGGCCGCCTTCCTCAAGCCCAAGCTCATCGTCCTGGATGCCATCCGCGTGCTGATGGGCAACGGGCCGGTGGGCGGCAGCCTGACCGACGTCAAGCGCAAGGAAACCATCGTTGCCGGCGCCGACCAGGTGGCCGTGGACGCCTACGGCGCCACGCTGCTGGGGCACAAGCCGCAAGCCATCGAGCACATCGTGGAAGCTGGGCGACGAGGATTGGGTAATATCAACTTCGAGGCCCTTTCCCCGAAGATCATCGAGGTGTGACCAAATGCGGAATTCGGAATGCCGAATGCGGAATGAAGCGGCACGCCCGACTCCCCATTCCGCATTCCGCACTCCGCATTTGCTCGTCTGGGCCAGACGGGCCACGCAGGCTGTGGTGCTGCTTCTATTTCTCTACCTTTTCCTGGAAACGGTCTACCATCCCATCAACGTCACCGGCGGACACAGCGGCCTGTTCTTCGAGCTCGACCCGCTGGTGCTGCTCGCGTCCTGGCTGGCATCGCACACCCTGGCCAAAGGGCTGCTGCTTTCGCTGATTACGGTGGCCGTTACCATCGTTTTCGGCCGCTGGTTCTGCGGCTGGTTCTGTCCGCTGGGCACGCTCCACAATTTCTTCACCGCCATTCGCGGCGCCCGCAGGAAGGCCAAGCTCGAAATTGGAGGCTACGGCCGCTGGCAGAAAGCGAAGTACTACGTCCTGATCGTCCTGCTGGGCGGCGCCCTACTGGGCACGAATTTGGCCGGGTGGCTGGATCCCGTCGCCTTCCTGTACCGGTCACTGGCCACCGCCGTCTTCCCCGCTTTGAACGCCGGAATCAGTATGCTGTTTGGCTGGCTCTACACGGCCAACCCGGGCGTTGGCAGCCTGCGGGTGACCGCCGTAAGCGAGCCGGTCTATGAGCTGCTCCGCAAGTACTTCCTGGCGGTCAAGCAACCTCACTATTACGGCGGCATCCTGATTGGCTTTCTGTTCGCCGCCAGCCTGGCGCTGAACTTCTACCGCCCGCGGTTCTGGTGCCGGTACGTTTGCCCGCTTGGCGGGCTGCTGGGCCTGGCCGGCAAGAATCCCGTTGTCCGGCTCAAAAGAAGCGAGGAGGACTGTGACAATTGCCGGCTGTGCCTGGTGGATTGCCAGGGCGGAGCCCGGCCCGATTCGATGCAGGATTGGAAACCGGCCGAGTGCTTCTACTGCTTCAACTGCGAAGCCGACTGCCCGCGCGAGGCCATTACCCTGTCCACACTCGAATCGAACAGTGCCGCGAGCGTAAGCGAGCGGACGCAGGCAACCGCGGCTGTGGCCATTGTGGAAAAGGAGGAACGGCGATGATCGGCCGATTGTTCCGCTGGGTCGCGAGCTTCTTCCGCCCGCCGCGCGAGGAGCGGCTGGACCTCGGCCGCCGGCACATCATCACCGCGGGGCTGAGCGGCCTGGGCGCGGGCCTGCTGTTCCACATTCACCCCCAGGCTTCCAAGCGCTCATTCCACGCCGCGCTCATCCGCCCGCCCGGCGCGGTGACCGAGGATGAATTCCTTTCCAAGTGCATCCGTTGCGGCGAGTGCATGAAGGTGTGCCCCACCAACGCCATCCACCCCACCTGGCTGGAAGCCGGCCTGGAAGGCTTCTGGTCCCCGGTCCTCAAGTTCAACATCGGCTTCTGCGAGTACGAATGCACCCTGTGCACGCAGGTTTGTCCCAGCAAGGCCATTCGGGAACTGAGGGTCGAGGAGAAGCAGAAGGTCAAGATCGGGCTGGCTTTCTTCGACAAGAACCGCTGCCTGCCTTATGCCTTGGCCCGCACCTGCATCGTCTGCGAGGAGCACTGCCCGACTCCGAGAAAGGCCATTTGGTTCGAAGAAGTTGAGGTGACCAGGCAGCCCGGCGAGAAGGTGACGGTCAAACAGCCGCGCATCGACCCCGAGCTGTGCATTGGCTGCGGCATCTGCGAGACAAAGTGCCCGATTAAAGACCGGCCGGGCGTCTACGTCACCAGCGCCGGCGAAACCCGCAATCCCGAGAACAAGGTGCTGCTCACCGAAGGCTCACCCTACGGCAGCTAATCAGGTCCAAGGGTCCAAAGGTCCAAGAGTCCAAGGGTCCAGGACTCATGCGCTTTCGACCCTTGGACCTTGGACCCTTAGACCGTTGGACCTTCCTCTTCCACGGTAAGTTTTCGCCGGTCTTCGCCCAGATCTTCGATGCGAATGTCCCAGCGAGGGCCGGGAAACGGCGGCCCGAGCCTCTCGCCCCATTCGATCAAAATGATGGCGGGGCGCTCGTCGGACCACAAGTCTTCCAGGCCCAGCGTGGCCACCTCGCGTGGGTCCTCCAGCCGGTACAGGTCCACGTGATAGACGGGGAAGGGCCCCTGACGATATTCGTGTACCAGGGTAAACGAGGGACTGGTCACGTCCTCCTCGCGCGCCGCCCGCAAGCCGGCCGCGATGCCCTTGGCCAGTGTTGTTTTGCCTGCGCCCAGCTCTCCGATCAGCAGCACGAGCAGCGGGGGGCGCATTTCGCGCGCCAGCTCTCGGCCCAGGTCGATCGTCTGATCGTCCGATGCGGTGATGTACTCTTTCTTCAAGGCTACAGGCTACAGGCTACAGGCTGCAGGTTCAACGCTTACGTCTCGGCCTGCAGCCTGGAGCCTGTAGCCTGCAGCCTGATTTCCCGCCAGACCTGCGGGAGGAAGTGGATCAAGTCCGTGGCCACCAGGGCCTTCTCGCCGGTTTCCCCAACTGCCAGGTCGCCGGCGCGGCCGTGCGCGTAAACCGCCGCGCACAGCACGTCGGCCAACCGCAGCCCGGCATACTGGGCCATCAACCCGGCCAGCAACCCCGTAAGAATATCGCCAGTGCCGCCGGTGGCCATTCCCGGATTGCCCGTGGGATTCACGTAAACCTGGCCGCCCGGCTCGGCAACGACCGTGCGGTAGCCTTTCAACACCACAAACAGGCCGCGCTCGGCGGCCAGCCGGCGCGCCACTTCGACGCGGTCGTCTTGCACTTCCCTGGTCGAAATCCCCAGCAGGCGCGCCATCTCTCCGGGATGCGGAGTAATCACCAGCGGCGCGGCGTGGCCCTTCAGCAATTCCAGCCGGCCGGCGAAGGCGTTCAGGCCGTCGGCGTCGAGAACCGCCGGCAACTGAAACTCCTGGATGACACGGTGGACGAAGTTGACCGTGTTGGGATGCGTGGTCAGACCCGGGCCAATGGCCAGCACGTCTTTGCCCTCGGCGACAGAGGCAAATCGGCCATATTCGAAGGCGCCCACAGAGATGCTGCCTTCATCGGTCTCGGCCAGCGGCTCGGTCATCAGCTCGGGGGTGAAGCCCGCGACAACGGCCAGGGCGCTTTCCGCGGTGGCGACCGTGACTAGGCCAGCGCCGGCCTTCAACGCCGCCTGCCCGGTCATGGCCGCGGCCCCGCCCTTGCCGCGCGAGCCGGCGACTACCAGCACGTGCCCGAAATCTCCTTTGTGCGCGGCCACGACGCGTGGCTGCACGAACGGCGCCAGTTGCCCGGGGGTGATCAGATTCAGGTAGAAATCGTCGCGCGATTCGTAGATGCTCTCGGGGGTGCCGATGGGCCGCACCAGCAGTTCGCCGACGCGGGCGCAGTTCGGGGGCAGCACCTGCCCCACCTTGGGAGCGGTGAAGGTGACGGTGATGTCGGCATGGAGCGAATCGCCCCCCGCAGCGCCGGTATCGCTGGGCAGGCCCGAAGGAATATCGACCGCCACCATCGGGACGCCGGCAAACGAAGCGTTTATGTCCCGTATGATCTCGGCCAACAAGCCCTCGACCGGGCCCGACAACCCGGTGCCGAGCAGAGCATCCACCACAAGTGTCGAGGTCCGAAGCTGGGGCTTAATGGCCAGCCAGTCGTTCAGGTCGCGCACGACATGCGGCCGGCAGCCGGAGTTCACCAGGAGGTCGTAATTGATGCGGGCATCGCCGCGGATGCTTTCGGGGTCGGCCAGCAGCACCACGCGCGGCTCGATTCCGCGCATGCGCAACTGCCGCGCCACCACGAAGCCGTCACCGCCGTTGTTGCCCCTGCCGCAAAGGATGGCGATCTGCTGGCGCGCCAGCGGGCTGAATCGCTCCTCCAGCACCCGGGTCACGGCGCTGCCGGCGTTCTCCATCAGCTCCACACCCGGGATGCCCAGTTGCTCGATGCTGACACGGTCCACTTCCCGCATCTGCGCCGCTGTCAGTATTTTCATAAGTTCAGTCCTGAAACCTAAGACCTGGGACCTGCGACTGGGGGCCTGAGTCCGGAGCTCAGCGGGACCAGCCCTCAGCTAAAGACCTCAGCCCCAGGTCCACGGTCTCCGGTCTCAGGTCCCAGGTCCCAGGTCTCAGGTCTCAGGTCTCAGGTCCCAGGTCTCCGGTCTCCGGTCTCAGGTCCCAGGTCCCAGGTCTCAGGTCTGCGGTCTCAGGTCTGCGGTCTCCGGTCTCAGACCCCCCGAGCGATTTCTTCCAGCTTCTTCAGGCTGTCGCGCTCGCCCATGGCGATCAGGTAGTCGCCGGCCTCCATCTGGGCATCGGGCGCAGGGTTGAACCCCATTCTTCCGTCGGTTTTCTTCATGGCCAGGATCATGACTCCCAGTTTCTGGCGGATGCCGCAGCGCTCCAGCGTCTGCCCCACCAGCGGGGAACTGCCTGACAGCCGCACCTCCTCGATCATGAGCGAGCCGAGATTGCCCGACTCGAAGGTGGTGACGGAATCGAGAAAATCCAGGACGTTGGGCTGCAACAGGGCCTGGGCGATGCGGTGCCCGCTGTAGGAATACGGGGAAATGACGATGTCGGCGCCGGCGCGGCGCAGCGACGTCTCCGCTTCCTCCTCCGAGGCGCGGGCGATGATCTGGATGGTGGGGTTCAGGGCGCGGGCGTTCAGCGTGATGTAAATGTTCTGGGCGTCGCCGGCGACGGCCGCCACCAGCCCGCGGGCCCGCTCGATCTGCGCCTGGCGCAGCACCGCCTCCTTGGAGGCGTCGCCGACTATCACCAGCGCATCGCGTTCCAGCGCCCACTTCACCCGCTCGGGCGAGCTTTCGATGATGACGTGCGGCGCCTGCCGGCGCTCCAGCTCGAAAACGACGCTGCGGCCCACGCGCCCCACGCCGCATACAATGTAGTGATCCTGCAACTTGCCGAGTTTGCGTTCCATGCGCCTGCGCTGCACCCCCGCGTCGAGTTCCTCCTCAATCAAGGCCTGGGTAAGGGTCCCAATAAGTGAAAAAAGAACGACGACGCCTACAATGATAAGGCCTGTGTTAAACACCCGGCCGGCGGGCGACAGCGTCCACAACTCCCCATACCCGATGGTGGTTAGGGTGGTGAGAGTGAAGTAGAAGCCTTCAAACGCCGTCCGCCCTTCCAACACCACGAAGCCCACGGTGCCGGCCAGCAGCACCCCGCCGAGGGCCCCCGAAAGCAAAATGATCCGGCGTTTCAGCCCCATATGTCAATTGTTGGGCAGTATAGCAGACAGGCCGGCGGGCGGCGCTCCTACCTGCCCCTGCAAGATTTCCGCCCCTTCTTCGTTCTTTAAAACGAGGAGGAAGAAGGCAATGCAAAACAAGATGTTCGCTCTGATTATCCTGCTGGCGGTTGCCGCGATTCCGGCGCGCGCGGACCGGCCCGTCCCGTACCCGTCCGGTTTTTCCGTCGAGGTGCTGGTTGATGGCCGCCCGGCGCCCCAATACGCCGCGCATGGCGCCCGCTATATTGAAGCGCTCAAGGGCCGCGAGTATGAGATTCGGCTGCACAACCCGCTGGGCGTGCGGGTGGCGGTCGCGCTCTCGGTCGACGGGCTCAACAGCATCGACGCCCGCCACACCGACGCCCGGTCGGCGCGCAAGTGGGTACTGGAGCCTTATCAGACCATCACCCTCAGCGGCTGGCAGACCACCGGCGACCAGGCCCGACGGTTCTACTTCACCACCGAAGATCAGTCTTACGGCAAGTGGCTGGGCAAGACCAGCGACCTGGGCATCATCAGCGCGGTGTTCTTCCGCGAGCGCATGCCGCAGCCGCCGCCGGCCCCCATGATGCGGCCCGAACAGCAGTCCGGCGCGGCAGCCGGCGCGCCGCGGCGCGACCAGGAGCGCAACAGGTCGCAGGCCGAGTCCTCTGCCAAGGCAGCGCCCGCCGATGAATACGCCGCCACCGGCATCGGCCAGCGCATTGACCACCACGTGGTCCGCGTCTTCATGGACCTGGAGGACACGCCGGCCGCGGCCGTGAACATCCGCTACGAATACCGCCCGCAACTGGTGCGGCTCGGCATCTTCCCTCCTCCGCCTCCTTTCCCCGATCCGCTGACCCGCCGGCAGCAAGCCCGCGGCTTCGACGGCAATTACTGCCCCGAACCAAGGTGAATCTTCACCACAAAGTCCCGAAAACACAAAGCCCCACAAAGAAGCTCACTTTGTGGGGCTTTGCGCCTTTGTATCTTTGTGGTTAAAATGCAACCCGCCATGATGAACCGACGCAACTTCCTCCGAACCGCGGCGGGCGCGCTGACGGCACTGGGCGCGCCGGGGCTCCTCGCGCAAGCTCAGCGTAAGCGCCCCAACATCATCTTCATCCTCGCCGACGATCTTGGCTGGGGCGACCTGGGCTGCTACGGCCACCCGCAAATCAAGACGCCCAATCTGGACCGGCTGGCGCGGCAGGGCGCGCTGTTCAGCCAGTTCTACGTGAACGGGCCGGTCTGCTCGCCCAGCCGCACCGCCTTCATGTCCAGCCATTACCCGGCGCGCCACCGCGTTCACGGCCACTTCGCTGACGCGCAGTTGAACCAGGCGCGCGGCATGCCGAACTGGCTGGACCCGGCCGTGCCCATGCTGCCGCGCCTGCTGAAACAGGCCGGATACGCCACCGCCCACTTCGGCAAGTGGCACCTGGGCGGCGGCCCCGGCGCGCCGGAACCCAGCGCCTATGGCTTCGATGACTACCGGACGGTGAACGCCAATGGCCCGGGCTGGGAAGAGAAGGACCCGTTCTTCCGCGCCCGGTCCAGCACCCTGATCGTCGATGAAACCGTCCGGTTCATCCAGCAGCATCGCGAGCAGCCGTTCTACGTCAACGTCTGGAGCCTGGTGCCGCACGCCACTTTGAACCCGACCGAAGAACAAATGGAGCCTTACAAGAACCTGGGGCCGGGCGGCGGCGTTCTCCACAAGAGCGCCATCCAGATTTTCGCCGCCTCGGTCACGGACCTGGATACACAAGTCGGGCGGCTGCTGGCCAAACTGGACGAGTTTGGCCTAGCCAATGACACTTTCGTTTTCTTCTCCAGCGACAACGGGCCGGAAGACATTCACATTCGCAACGCGGGCCACAGCGGCATTGGCTCGGCCGGGCCGTTCCGCGGCCGCAAGCGCAGCCTCTACGAAGGCGGCGTGCGGCTCCCCTTCATCGCCCGCTGGCCCGGGCACATCACCGCCAACCGCGTGGACGACGCCTCGGTCCTCACCGCGGTGGACATCTTGCCGACGGTTTGCCGGTTCGCCGGCGTCAACGTGCCACAGGACGTTCAGCCCGACGGCGAGGATATCGGCGACATCCTCACCTCGAAGTCCCGCCCGCGGACCAGGCCGATCCTGTGGGAATGGCGGTTCAACATCATGGGCGACATGGCGAACCGCAGCCCGATGCTGGCCATTCGGGAAGGCGACTGGAAATTGTTGATCAACCCGGACCGCAGCCGGGTGGAGCTTTACGACATCCCGCATGATCCGACGGAGCTGAACAACCTGGCCGAGCGCAAGCCGGACGTGGTCGTGCGGCTGGCCGAGAAGGTGTTGGCCTGGCAGAAGACGCTGCCGGAGGGGCCGCTGGACCGCACCGCCGGCCGCAACGATTACAACTGGCCCCGCCCGCGCCCCGCCGAAAAAAAACAGTGACGAGTGATAAGTGACGAGTGATGAACAGCGGACGCTTGTCACTCGTCACTCATCACTTGTCACTTCTGCTGTACAGGTCGATCACGCGCTCGATGGCCCGGCGGCAGACGGCGCAGAAGCGCATCGAGCGCGTAAACATGATGCAGTCTTCCTGCGGGCGGTAGTAACCGCGGGCCTCGTACATGGCGCCTTCAAACGACCCGACAATGCCATAATGCGGGCCGGAGCCGAGCAGCTTGTCGATCTCTTCCTGCTCTTTCTTGAATAGCGCTTCCATCTCCTCTTCCGGCCGCTTCTGGGCGCGCAGCTCTCTGCGGCGCGCCTGGATCTGCTTCTGCAGCGCCTCGAACTGCTCTTTCGGCCAGGGAGTGGGCAGCGGCGTGCCCGGTGGAATCAGGCCCTTCCATTTGGCGGCCAGCGGGTCGGCGGTCACGTTCGGCTCCCAAGGCTCGGGCCGCGCCGCCGAGCTTGCGTAGGCCACGGCGGAGGTGTAATACTCGTCGGCCAGCCCGGCAAAGTGATGGCCGAACTCGTGCACCAGCACGTAAGGTGACCAGGCGTTGTCGGCGGCCACCGTGGCGTAGAGGTTGAAGATTCCGCCGCCGCCGTACTTGCGGCTGTTGGTGACAATTTCCATGACGTCGTAGGGAGCGGCCATGGCCGCCTCGCGCATGCGCCGGTTCTCGAAGGTGAGGATGTAGCGCTCCGAGCCGAATGCGCCGTAGGCGGCGCCGAGCGGCGCCCGGCGGTAAATGCCGTCCTGCGGCTGCGTGACGCCGCTCTGGTCAGCCGGAATGTCAACGGCCCACACGTTGAAGTCCACGCGCCTCTCCTTGAACGGCGAAACAGAGAAGAGGGTATCGGCCACGCGCCGCGCGTCCTTGTGCCACTTGTCCATTTCCGCGGCCGTGTAGCCGTCGCCCAGCAGCAGCAAATCCACCTTGTCTCGCGGTTCTCCGTTTTTCATCACCGCCCAGGCGCCTGGGAGCGCGGCCGTCTCGGCCGCTCCCTTGCGGGCGGGACGCCCGCGCTCCCAGGCGCTGCGGTCGATCGAGACGTCGGCCGGATCCACCAGCACCGACCACACCTCTCGGAAGGCGTTGCGCGCATCCCGCTTCTTCAGCACCACCTGCGCGGGGCCTTCCGGCATGGGGAAGCGCAGCGATTCCGAGAAACCGCGGTTCAGCTCCTTAGCTTCGGCGGTCGTTTCCCACTCGCCGTAAATGCTGGCGAAGCCGCGCGAATAAAGGACACGGTTGGTTTTGCGGTCGATGACTTCGAAGAAGTACTTGCCCAGGTTGGTGTCGTCGATGGGGCGGTCGGGGCGACCGGGCCACGGACCTTCCAGCGCCAACCCCTCAAGGGCAAACCGCTCCTCGGCGGCGTTGCCGGTGTGGAGATAGTCGAGCCGCAAGGTCGTCGGCGCCGCCTGTTCGGTCGGCGCCGCCCCGGCCGCAAGCAAGAATAAAGCAGCAACGATCACGCGGTGAAGCAAACCACACCTCCGGAGGCCGGCCGCGGATTTCGCAGGCCGGACAGATTCGATCATAGCCGCTTCTTAGCTGCCCAATTCGCTGAATCTGCGGCTACTATGGGTGCATGAAAATGGCGAATCCGTTGGCTTGCTGGCTGTTTCTTGCCGGTTTGGCTTTTGCGCAGGCGCCGTTCTACGAAGCGGAGCTGGTCTTCCCGACGGAGAAGTGGCACAACCACGCCTCCTGCATTGTCGAAGCGCCCAACGGCGACCTGCTGGTCACCTGGTATCACGGCTCGGGCGAGCGCACCGCCGACGACGTGATCGTGGAAGGCGCCCGCAAGGTGAAAGGCGAGAAGCAGTGGCGGCCACGCTTCCTGATGGCCGACACGCCCGGCTTTCCGGACACCAACCCGGCGCTGTTCATCGACAGCAAGCAGCGGCTGTGGCTGCTGTGGCCGGTGATCCTGGCCAACGAATGGCACACCGCGCTGATGAAATACCGGGTTTCCAGCGACTACCAGCGCGCCGACCGGCCGCCGGCCTGGCAGTGGAACGACACCATGCTGTTCGTCCCCCGCGATTTCGCGGCGGAAACGGTGCGCGCCGTCGATGAATACCTGCGGACGGCCCAGCCCTCGCCGGAAGCGGCCAAGTACGCCGCCCAATTGAAGGAGCGCGCCGCCGACAAATATTTCAGCCGCCTGGGCTGGATGACTCGGGCGCACCCGGTGGCGCTGCCCTCCGGGCGCATCCTGGTGCCGCTGTATTCCGATGGTTTTTCGTTCTCGCTGATGGCCATCAGCGACGACGGCGGCGAGACCTGGACCACCAGCAAGCCCATCGTGGGCTTGGGCAACATCCAGCCCAGCATCGCGCGGAAGAACGACGGCACGCTGGCAGCCTACATGCGCGACGCCGGCCCCCCGCCCAAGCGCCTCCAGATCAGCGCCTCCAGCGACGACGGCATCACCTGGACCGCGCCGCGCGACACCGACATTCCTAACCCCGGCTCCGGCGCCGAGGTGATTCGCCTGCGCAACGGCTCTTGGGCGCTGGTCTACAACGATCTGGAGCGCGGCCGCTACAGCCTGGCCGTTAGCATCTCCGACGACGAAGGCAAAACGTGGAAGTGGACGCGGCACCTGGAACGCGAGCCGGGAAGCCCTCCCGCCGGCAGCTATCATTACCCCAGCATCGTCCAGTCGCGCGACGGGCTGTTGCACGTCAGCTATAGCTACTTCCTGCCGCAGCAGCCAGGCGCCGAGCCGCGCAAATCCATCAAGCACGCGGCCTTTAACCTGGCCTGGGTCCAGCAGGGCGATCAATAAGTGAGCAACCTTGGGGTTAAATCGGTTCGGCTTTGGGTTGCGCGCCGCTGTAATGCGGGTAGTGCCAGAACAGCGGGCGGCTTTCGAGTTCGCGGCTGCGGCCCTCTCATTTCTTGTAGCGCACCCAGATGGGCGAGCTCCAGGCAAGCTGGCCGTCGGTCTGCTGCACGCGGACATAGTAGTAGTTCTCGCCCGGCTGGGCCGCCAGGTCCACGTATTCGAAGCTGGCCTCTTTGGTCTTAGGGCTCACCTGGTGGATGTAGGTGTTGTTTTTGATCACGTCCATGCGCTCGATGGCCGCGGTCCCAATCGCTTTCACGATCAGCTTGGGCGGTGCGGAGCTGTCGAAGATATCGCCCATCAGATGCTCGCCGGCGTCGGCCGTGGCGATGCGGAAATCGAGCACGATCTGGTCGGTGGCGGCGTAAGCGTGGCGCCGGCGCATGGCCTGCAGCAGCCCCTGGCGCGTGAACTCCACCGCCAGAATACAGGCGTAGGAGGTGTGCGTCGAGATGTGGTCGGAACTGGACTGCACGCCCAGCTTGTAACCCTTGGCCCAGGCATTCCAGATGTAGCCGAGCGGCCGCAGGCCCTGGTGCACCGGTTTCATCCCCTCACGCCAGGCGCGCGGAGCGTCCTGGTGTTCGTAGTTGGACTCGAAGCCCTGGTAAATCTCGACCAACGGCTCGAGCAGCGGATCATTGTCGCGCCAGTCGGTGCCCTGGTCGGTGGCCGAGGAATGCGAGGTGGCGATGCCGCCGGTCTCCTTCAGGTACGGGTAGAGGATGGGCCCGCTGTCGGCCGCGCCCTTGGCCTCGGCCTGCCCGATCTTCAGCACCGGCTTGCCGCGCTCGGCCCAGACCACGTTGCGGTGCCCGTTTGGATACCAGACGCTGCGCTCATAGCCGTACATGGGGACGAAGCGGCCGGGCATGCAGTACAGGTCGTTCGATTTCTGGGTGAGCCACCAGTTGTACTCCTCGTCGTTGCCCATCTGGTGGTCGCCGACGTGCGCGTAATCCATCTGGGCGGCGTCCAACGTGTAGCGGTACAGATCGTCGAGGCTGCCGTCGCCGGCGCCATCGCCGGAAAGTTCGGTGTGGCGGTGGAGGTCGCCGCGCAGGATCCGGTACTGCTGGCCGGCGACGCTGTAACGGTAGGCGCGGATGCGGCGGGTGTCGTCGTTTTCGTTCGGGTGCATGGTGGGCACGGGCGCCGGCTCGGCGGCGAGCGGGCGGCCGCCGCGCAGTTGCGCGGCCGGGGCATCGCCGGGCAGCGCCGTGGCCAGCACGTCCAGGTCGCCGTAGCGGGCGCCGCCCGGCCAGACGCGCCGGTCGGTGGGCCAGGCCACGTGCACCTGCCCGTGGCCCAGTGCGATGGCCGCGCGCATGCCGTTGCGGCCGACGCTGGAGGGCATCAGCACCGCCGGGCTCCACCGCTCGCCATCCAACCACGTGAGGAACGTCTCCCAGCGCCCGGCGTTCGCCCAGTAGTCGATCCGCGCGGCGCCGGTCGAGGTGCGGCAGCGGAACGCCATGTACAGCCGGCCGGCGGCGTCCATGGCCAACTCCGGCTGCTGCACAAAGCGGCGGATGTCGGCCGGCAGGCTTTCGGCCACGGCGCCTGGCAATTCCTTCCAATCGGCGCCGTCGCGCGCGGCAACGCGGATGCGCCGGTCCTTGTAGATGACGGCGCCGCGCTGATCGGTAAGGAAGGCGAAATCCTTGCCCCACAGCGGCGCCGATTCTTCCCAGGCAACCACGGGCACGCCGGTGGCAGTGACGGCCACCGACGGCCGGACCGAGAAGTTTTCGCCGCGCGTGATGCGTTCCACCGGCTTGCCCCATTCCCGCGCGTATGCCTGGTAGGCGCCGGTGGCGTATGAGTCCCAGGCGACATGCAGTTTGCCGCCGCCGAAGGCCGCCGAGGGCGTCCAGCAATTGCCGGGGCCTTCGCTGACGCGGGTTTCCGCTCCCCAGCGCTTGCCGTCCCACAGCCGGGCGGCGATCACCGACTGGTTTTGCCGAAACGCCTGCCAGACCAGCGCCATCTTGCCGGCCCCATCGGAAGCCAGCCGGGGCCACATGTTCGATCCGCCTTCGCCGGTGAGCCGCTCGGGTTGGGACCAGCGCTCGCGCTCGAAGGTGGAGGCGTAAAGGTGGAACGTGCCGGAATCGTTCTGCGACCAGACCGCTGTAAGGCTTCCGTCGCCGGCGGCGGCGATGGCCGGGGCATGGTGATCGCCGCGGCCGGTGAGGCGGTAAATCTTGCCGCCGCCGGCAGCCACGACCTCGTCGGCCGCCTTCTGGTAGGCCAGCCAGACGGCCCAGCGTTCGCCCTTGGGTGTCACCACGATGGCCGGGTAGTCGTCCAGCGTGCCCTGTTCCGACAACTTTTCTTCGATTGGCAGGGGCTCGACCGCGCCGTTGCCGGCCAGCACGGCCAGCCGCCTGCCGAGCGGCAAATCGGCAGGGAACTCGAAGGAGCCGGCGGGCGAGTCGAAGCGCACGCGGGCCGCCGGGCTGCCCTGCACGCGCACGATCAGCCCCTCGGGAACCAGGCGGCGAATGCGCGGATCACTCCAATCCGTCTGCCCGTACGGGTGCTCTCGCAAGAGCTGGTTTTCAAGGTTGCCGATCCTGGTCTGGAATTCGAATGCGCCGTCGGCCTGCGCGCGGTCCGCTTGCGAGAAGTGCCAGCCCTCGACACCGCCCAGCGTGCCGCCGGTGACCGAGATCGTGCCTTTCCACGTTTTCGCCTCGGTGTCGGTAAGGCCCACGATAATTCGGTACTGGAAAACGTTGGCCGGGGTAGCGCCGGTTTGCGAGCGCGCGGCCACAGGCCGCCAAGTCTGATAACCAAACCAGGCCAGGAGCAGAAGAACCGGAAACACGGCGAGTTTACGCATACGAGCGCCCAGTCTACCACTGACCTGCGTCAGGGCACTATCCGCGGAACGCGCAAAGTCGGGAGCTTGACGGAAACCCGCGCGAACCCGCGAAATCCGCGGATGGCGGGTGCGCGACATGAATGTGACCGGGATGCTCAGATCAGCCGGAAACTGAGGAAACCTATGCGTAGTGGGTACTGGCACACTCCGAGCGATGGCAGCCCGCTTCCAGCGGGCTTCCCCGGAGGGCTATTAGACCTGGCGTTTACGCCGGGGATATGCAAGACAACGCTTCCAGGCCGTTTCAACGGCCTTCTCGCACAATGGCTTTAGCCGTTCTGTGGGGCGCTGGCTAAAGCCCGTCTGCGAGAAGCCCGTTGAAACGGGCTCCGGAACCAGAGCGCAGCGCACCCCGGCGTGAACGCCGGGTCTATCAGCCCTTCGGGAAAGCCCGCTAAGAGCGGGCTAAAAAGGCGTCCGTACTTTTCACATTTATGTCGCGCACCCGCGGATGGCGCCCGGTCCCCGGCAATCCGCCGATCACGCTATACTGGTCGAGGCTTCGATGCTGCGGGACATCTACAACCGACCGGCCAGGGACCTCCGGATTTCCGTCACCGACCGCTGCAATTTCCGGTGCACGTCGTGCATGCCGCTCGATAAGTACGTCGGGATCGAGCGGCGGGAAATCCTCACCTACGAGGAAATTGCGCGGCTGGCGCGGCTGTTCGTCTCGCTGGGCGTGGAGAAGATCCGGCTGACCGGCGGCGAGCCCCTGCTGCGGCGCGGCCTGGAACGCCTGGTCGCCGAACTGGCGGCGCTGGCCGGCCTCAAAGACCTGTGCCTGAGCACCAACGGCGCGCTGCTGGCCCAGGAAGTGGCGGCGCTACGAGCCGCCGGCCTGCAGCGCGTCAACGTCAGCCTGGAAAGCCTGGATCCCGAGAAATTCCGCCGCATCACCCAGCGCGGCGAATTGAGCCGCGTCCTGGAAGGCGTGTCGGTCGCAAAGAGGGAAGGACTGGCGCCCATCAAGCTCAACGCCGTGATCGAACGCGGCGTCAACGACGACGAGATCCTGGCCCTGGTGGAATTCGCCCGCGCCAATGGCTTTCCCATCCGCTTCATCGAGTACATGGACGTGGGCAACGTCAACGACTGGCGTCCGCACAAGGTCTTTTCGAAGCAGGAAATCCTGGCCCGCATCCAGTCGCGCTATCCGCTGCGCGAAGCGCCGCGCGAGGACCCGACCGCGCCCGCCGTCGATTACGAGTTCGCCGACGGCGGCGGAGAGGTGGGCGTGATCGCTTCGGTGAGCGAGCCATTCTGCTCGGCCTGCACGCGCGTCCGGCTGACTGCCGAAGGCAAACTGGTCACCTGCCTCTTCGCGGAAAGCGGGCGCGACCTGAAAGCGCTGCTGCGCGGCGGGGCCGGCGACAGCGAGTTGACGCAGGCCATCACCGCGGCCTGGAGCGCCCGCAACGACCGCTATTCCGAGCAGAGGTTTGGCAGAGTCCAGTCCGGCAATGGGCGGCAACCGGGGGACCGCAAGAAAATCGAGATGATCACCTTGGGTGGAT
>Ga0315279_10003918_pt1 | contig 20301 bp, 17 predicted proteins | sample YL17G06_20_MG_FD_203694 | JGI IMG/M metagenome (GOLD analysis project Ga0315279, IMG submission 203694) | Sediment microbial communities from Yellowstone Lake, YNP, Wyoming, USA - YL17G06_20 | ecosystem: Environmental > Aquatic > Freshwater > Lake > Sediment | place: USA: Wyoming | collected... | reverse complement strand
CCTTAAAGCCAGGACGGCTTGTTTCTGCTCTCCGCTTCGTCACCGGATGGAATATTTCGTTGGAAGAGTTTTTGACTGTCGGTGAAAGAATCTTCAATCTGGGTCGCCTTTTTAATGTGAGAGAAGGTGTGGACCGAATTCTGGATGTTCTCCCCAATCGATTTTCGGAGCGGCTTCAAGAAGGAGGGAGCGCAGGTGAAGCGATCACAAAAGAGGATCTCGACAGAATGTTAGATGAATACTATGATCTTCGGGGGTGGTCAAGGGACGGTATTCCAAAAGAAGAGACATTGGACAGACTCGGACTGAGCGGAGATTTTTCTTAGAGGAAGGAGGAACAGGATGACTTTTCAACCCAAAGGAATCATTCCAGCGATGGTGACTCCCATCACTTCTGATGGGAAGATCAATGTAGAGGCCCTTCGAAAGCTGACGAACTATCTGATTGAAGGAGGGGTTCACGGACTCTTCCCTGTGGGAAGCCAGGGAGAATTCTATGCCCTCACCTTTGAGGAGAAGAAGAAGGTGATCGAAGTCGTCGTTGAGGAAACCCGCGGCCGGGTGCCAATTTATGCGGGTACCGGAGCGATTACCACTCGGGAGGCCATCGCGCTGACACAGATGGCTGAGGCGGCAGGGGTCAGCGCGGTTTCTGTCTTAACACCTTACTTCATCCATCCCAACGAGGCAGAACTTTTTGAGTTTTATAGTGCCATTGCTAAAGCCACACGGCTCCCTGTGCTTCTTTATAATAATCCGGGGAGGACCGGAGTGACCATCTCGGCGAACTTTGTCGTCCGTGCCTCTCAAGTGGAAAATATTGTCGGCATCAAAGATTCTTCTGGAGACCTGACGCTCACATCAGAATATATCCGGAGAACTGATGAAACATTCTCTGTCCTGGCAGGCAGGGATACTCTCATCTACGGAACCCTTTGTTACGGAGGAAAAGGGGCCATTGCGGCAACAGCCAATGTTGCTCCCAAGATGATTGTGGAAATTTACGAAGCCTTTAAGGCCGGAGACTGGAAGCGATCGCTGGAGGCACAGTTCCGCTTGGCTCCGCTTCGATTGGCTTTTGATCTGGGTACCTTTCCTGTCGTCATTAAAGAAGCCCTCAATTTGATCGGTATCGACGCTGGTGTCGGGATTCCTCCGGTGGGAGGAATCAGCCCTCAGGCCAAAGAGGAGCTTAAGGAGATCTTGAAAAACATGGGACTACTCAGATGAATCACAATGTCAAATGTCAAAGATCAAAGTTCAAATGAAATCCAAAGCCCAAATGACAAAAAGGAATATTTGACATTTAGAAATTTGTCATTGATTTGACATTTGAACTTTGGCATTTGGATTTAGGTTAGGAGGAACTATGGCTTGGGCAGGGTTAAGAAAGAGGGTTCTGGCAGGGGAATGTGTTTACGGGACGATGATCAGGCAGGCCAGGGATCCAGGAGCACCTTCGATCTTTGCTGCCGCTGGATATGATTTTGTCTTCATCGATATGGAGCATGGTAACTATAACATGGAGACCGTCGCCGATCTGATCCGGGGGGCCAAATCAGCAGGGATGGCTACAATCATCCGGGTTCCCCGTCTGGAGACCTTCTTTATCTCAAGGGTTCTCGATGCAGGTGCAGAAGGGATTATGGTCCCTATGACTTCCACAAAGGAACAGGCAGAGGAGATCGTTCGTTACAGCAAATATACTCCCCTGGGACAGCGGGGATTTGGCAACCAGACAGGTCAGACCGACTATAGACCTTTGAAGACCCTGGACTTTATGAAAGAGGCAAATGAGCATACCCTCATTGTCGCTCAGATCGAGACCCGTGAGGCCATTGAGAATGTTGATTCCATTCTTAGCGTGGAGGGGATTGATGTAGGTTTAATAGGCCCCAATGATCTATCCATCTCTTTAGGCATACCGGATCAAATGAGATCAGAGATCCTCACGAAAGCTATTGACAAAGTGGTTGAGATGGCAAAAAAGAAAGGGAAGGCCACCGGCATTCACATTGCTAACATTGAGGCCCTCAGAAAGTGGCGGTCAAAGGGGATGACGGTTCTTGCTTATTCCACAGACATTGGATTTATGTATAACGCCTCCAAGTCGAGCCTCGAAGAACTGAAAGGGTCGTAGCTGAGGATGTTCGAAGGTAAGAGGACCTCTTTGCTTGAGGTTGGGGTCTAAAAAATCTTCACCATTCAAAGCCAACGCTTCCTTTCCTAAAGCTTCTTCCTGAGATGTTGCTTTTACATTTTTGTACACCGATACAACATTACAGATAGAAGTTAATAATCCAGATTTTTCAGGGTATTAGAGACTTATCATTAGACGCTTTGCGTGGACAAGATCGGGTTACAATAGCTTCGGGTAATTTGTTTAGGTATGAATTTTGGCACGATTTGGCGAATTTAAAATATGACTTATTTTGATATAGAATTTCAGTAGCAAAAAAGTATTCCCCTAAATGGGGAAATATGTTATAAAGATTCGGATTGCGAATATCACTTGGTGCGAGATGCCGCAAACTCTGGAAATTGATTCAGCCGCTATTATAATTCTGGGATCATTCAACCCGGGAATTTTTCATCCAATCTGGTTTAAAGCAAATGGGCTTATTAAGCCAGAAGAGGCTGACAAAGCAAAGCTCGAAGTTACTACCCCAATGATAAGCATTTTTGGGGTTGAATGGTTTAGACTTCAGGTGGAGACACAGAGGTTTGTGATTCAAACTGACAATGAAACACATTTCGAATTACTTTCCGACCTGGTTATAGGCACTTTTAGCCTTCTTGAGCATACTCCAGTAAGTGCGATGGGATTGAATAGAATGATGCATTTCAAAATGGATTCAGAAGAATCTTGGAACGCCCTCGGTAACAAAATTGCTCCAAAGGATGTTTGGCAGGGCGTGTTGCAAGAACCAGGACTCCTCTCTTTAGTAATGCAAGGTCCGAAACAGAGACCAAATCAAAGAACAGAAGATGTTATTAATGTTAGGATTGAATCATCACCGCGAATTACGCCTGGAATTTATATCGACGTGAATAATCATTTTGAAATCAAGGACAACGATCTTCAAAAGGTTTTGAAAATACTAAAAGAGTCATGGAGAGACGTTTTGATTAATTCGAGGAAGATTGCTGACCAAATTATAAAGGAGAAAGATTAATGCGAATTTCAACGGAACAGGCATTTGCTGAACAGGTAGAGAAAACGGGATACGCATTTGCTGAACAGGCAATAGACAAATATATAATTGCTCCTAACATTAATCCAGTGACAGAGGAAAGCCAAGAGGCTTTTGTTAGTGATTTGGCACGAGGCTCAACGGAAACTCCTAAAATAGTAATCGAGTTACCCCGTGTACTTCGGAAACCACCGGTAACTGCCCAACCCCAGCATCGCTTCAGGGTTTTGCAAAAATTCGAGGGAACTGTTTTAGAGATTTCAGGGCAAGAATGCCGTGCTCTTGTCAGAGACCTAACATCACCAGGATATGTCGAAGAGGTCACGTTCTCTATTGAGGAGATTTCGGCATCCGACCGGGGCTTGGCGGTTCCTGGAGGTATTTTTTATTGGTATTTAGGTTACGACGATCATATCGAAGGGCAGCGGTATAGATCGTCTGCGATAATATTTCGCCGGTTTCCAGCTTGGAGAGAAAAAGATTTAATCAAGGCCAAAAAGAAGGCAGAATCTTTGATTAAACGCCTCGGATGGAAACGTGAAGACTCCTCCTTCCAGAGATGAAATTGAGATTTCGATCTTCGGCCCTGGAATTGGGGAAGCTATTGTAATACATGTGGGGGACAACGAATGGCTTATCGTTGATTCCTGCATAGATAGAATTAGTCGCAATCCGATTGCGATTAAATACCTTAAAGACCTCAACGTCAACATATCCTCCTCCGTTAAATTCTTCATTGTTACGCACTGGCATGACGATCACATTCGGGGTGCATCCACTATCTTGGGGGAATGTGAGGGTGCCCTCTTTGCATGTTCTGGCGCAATCGGTTCTGACGAGTTCATTCAGTTTTGTCTTAGTGGTAGGGGTGCTCTCATGGAAAGTTCGGGGCTGGAGGAATTCAATGATATTCTGGAAATCCTTTCTTCCCGTACAGACGATGGCCGAATGGAATCAAGAGGACCTCAATGGGCAATAGCTGACCGAAAATTGCTCCATTTGCCCAAGAAGGGCCGATGCTTTAATGTGGAAGTCCATGCCCTCTCCCCTTCCGATGCTGCGATGACGTTGGCCTTACGTGAAATAGGGCAAATGATGCCTAAAGCAGGGGTTCCTAAAAGAAGGGTCATCTCACAGACACCTAATCATGCCGCAGTGGCCTTGTGGGTAATTATCGAGGATTTGAACATTCTTCTGGGGTCCGACCTTGAGAACCATCCACCAAATAATCTGGGCTGGAAAGCCGTATTGATTTCTCAAAATAGACCTGCTGGACGAGCATTGGTAGTCAAGGTTCCGCATCACGGTTCCTCGGACGCTTATAATCGAGACATGTGGAACCAGATGGTTTTATCTGATCCAATAGCCTTGTTGACCCCTTTCGCAAGTGGCGTAAAACCTTTGCCTTCTACCGCTGATATCGGTAGAATTAGAAAACATGCGTCTCGGATATACTGCACGGGGCGGCCTTCAGGTTGGCATCCTCCCAGGCGTGATCCATCTGTTGAAAGGACAATTAGGGAAACGGTGCGAACACGGCGCTTAATTCATGGCAGGATGGGACATGTCCGAGTAAGATTTAAGGCCGGGGAAGGGCTTAATAATCCAAGAATTGAACTTTTTGAACAAGCTTTTGCGGTTGAGTAGATAGTCTTTGGATCTATCGACGAGAGAGTAAACCATTCGTTCGTTTCAATCAGTAATCATCGACTCCCAGAGTTACCCTTAAAGTGAACATTAGTGTGTACTCCGCAATCCTGAAATCCACCCTCAAATTTCCCTCGACTTTTTCGTTTAGCTTTTAGTACAATCTTATCGAAATTGAGGCCCTACGTTCGTTTCCTAAGTTAACCTGACAACCTAACCTCAACCTTTTGGAGTTGGAAATGAAATGGGATTTCCAAAAGGTGCCGATATGAAGCCTCCGAGAGGTTTTTACCTCCCTGGAGGCGCATAAACCATTCTAAAGCCAAAATCTCATAAAAAGTTGTTTCTATCCTTCCATTTATAAAGCTTTAGAGGAAGATTATATGGACACACAAGATATAAAACGTAAACTCACTGCCATCCTCAGTGCAGATGTGAAAGGTTACAGCCGCCTCATGGGGGAAGATGAGGAGTGGACTGTCCGGACCCTGAGTGCATACAGGGAGATTATGAGGGGCCTCATCCAGCAGCATCGAGGGCGGGTTGTGGACACTCCTGGGGACAACGTTCTGGCCGAGTTCGCCAGCGTGGTGGATGCGGTGCAGTGTGCGGTGGAGATCCAGCAGGTGCTGAGGGCGAAGAACGCCTTGATCCCTGAGAACCGGAGGATGGAGTTTCGGATCGGGATCAACCTCGGGGATGTGATAGAAGAAGGAGAAAGAATCTACGGGGATGGGGTGAACATTGCGGCCAGGTTGGAAGGCTTGGCCGAGGCGGGAGGGATCTGTATATCTGAGAGCGCCTACCAGCAGATCGAGAACAAGCTGCCCTTGAGGTATGAGTATCTGGGGGAACATCAGGTCAAGAACATTGCCAAGCCGTTGCGGGCTTACCGGGCGCAAATTGAGTCGGAGGCGACCGGTAAGGTGATTGGCGAGAAAAAGGTTAAACCCAGACAATGGCAGAGGGCTACTATAGGTTTGGTGGTCGCTGTGATTGTGGTAGTTGTTGCTGTTGTAATATGGAAACTATATACTCCTTCTGCTCCCAAACCAGAGGTTGCCTCCAAGGAGAAGATAACCGCCCCCCAACCCGAGAAACCCTCAGTAACTGTTCCTACTTCTCCCGCCCCTTCAGTAGCGCCAGCACTCAAAGAAAAGGTGACACCTCCATTTCCTGAAAAAGTCACCAAACCTGCTCCTCCTCCAGCTCCCAAGATGGAAGTTGCTTCCAAAGATAAAATGGCTTTATCCCTACCCGACGAGCCCTCCATCGCCGTGCTACCGTTTGTGAACATGAGCGGGGACCCCAAGCAGGAGTTCCTCTGCGACGGGATCACCGAGGAAATCATCACCGCTCTGTCCAAAATTCGCCACTTATTCGTGATATCCAGACAGTCAACCTTTTCCTATAAGGGCAAACCCGTGAAGGTTAAGCAGGTAACCGAAGAGCTCGGGGTTCGGTATGTGCTGGAGGGCAGTGTTCAGAGGTCCGGCGACCGAATCCGGATTAATGCACAGTTGATCGATGCCCTCACAGGACATCACCTTTGGGCAGAGCGGTACGAGCGTGATCTGAAAGACCTATTTGCCCTGCAGGATGAGATCACCCTAAAGATCTTGACGGCCACCCAAGTGAAGTTGACGGCGGGGGAACAAGCCTCAACGGCCGAAAAATATTACAAAGGGAAGCAAGGTCTCGATTGCTATTTGAAGTTAACGGAAGCAAATGGTATCCGCATGCGTTGGAATATCGAGGCTAACAACTTGGCCCGGCGGATGATAGAGGAGGCTATTGCTATGTGTCCAGAGAATCCAATGGGTTATATTGCCCTCGGTTGGATCTACCATTATGATTATATTCTGGGTAACACGAAGTCCCCTCGGGAGACTATTGAGAAAGGTATAGAACTGGCCCAAAAAGCCCTTGCCATGGATGATTCCATAGCCGGTGCCCACGTCATATTGTGTTACTTCTATCTTGATAAGGGGGATAATGACAAAGCGATTGCTGAGGCGGAACGGGCTGTAGCCCTCAACCCCGGTGACTGGTCTGCCCTTAACACTTATGCCAATAGTCTAAGGGCTGCAGGCAGGCCAGAGGAAGCCATTCCATTTTACCAAAAAGCAATCCGACTCACCCCTTTTGGCGCATCCGTTTTATATTGCGACTTCGGCCAGGCACTCCGGAATGCGGGTCGGTTTGAAGAGGCGCTTTCGGCATATAAGAAGGCACTCCAGCGTGCGCCTGATCATATGGGTGCCCATATTGGGTTGACGACTACATACAGTTTGATGGGTCGAGAGAAGGAGGCCCGTGCTGAGGCTGCAGAAGTCCTCAGGATAAATCCAAAGTTCTCACTGGATTACTATGCAAAGACAGTAGCTAACTATAAGGATCAATCGGAAAATGATAAAGTAATTAACGCCATGCGCAAGGCAGGCCTGAAGTGAGTGTAGGTGACTTGTAAAAAGTCCCCTTTATTTAATCATGCACATTTCTAATCGTAATCGTCATCCTTCAGGATTTTCATTGAATGAAGACTCGTAGGTGGAAGCAGCGATTGGACTTGGGATGACGCCCGTTGCCAGCTCAAGGTCATCTTCCCACAGTTACTAAGGAGTCCATAATTGAGTAGACATATTGTTCAGAAAATCTCCCCTCGCCCCTCTTTGCCAAAGAGGGGTAATTCCTCCCTTTTGTAAAGGGAGGGGAGGAGGGATTTAGTTTCCGGTGTCTATACAATTATGGACTGACTAATAGATTCCCTTTGAACGATTTTATTTCTTTGGTCGATTGACCCTGTAGTTGAATTAGATTCCACCCCGCAGAACTGACAATCCTTTGCTAATTCAGGAGTAACGATAGAATTTTCCTGCGAAGCGATCCCGTTCAATCCATCAAGGAAAGGGAAATTCCTAATGATTTGCCGAGGGCGACTAATTCTTGCAAAGTGGTGGATTCCAGTGGGATGCCCTGTTTTAGACGTTCGGACTCGGTTCTATATTCCGGTTCTCCAGGCATCAGAATCTCCGTCACGTTCTGCGCCTTCGCACTCTCCTTGATGCTTTTGATGTAGCGGTCCATCTCTTTCTTAAACATTTCTCTTCCGGTGAAACATTCCGGGTCGATGGCCATAAAGGAGTGACAGGTTCCCTGGATGCCCGTCTTGTCCTCTTCGTAGAGACTCTTAATGCGCTGCGTCCATTTGCCACCCGTTAAAACGGATGTGAGCATTTCATGGACTAAAACCATTCCATAACCTTTATATCCCCCAATGGGGGCTAAAGAACCTCCTCCTTCGTAACCCTCATAGGGATCTTCCGTCGGAAGACCGTTCTTATCATAGGCCCATCCCAGAGGGATTTTCTCACCTTTCTTGCGACACAAGATCAACTTGCCTGAGGAGACCACACTGCAGGAAAAATCAAGAATAACCGGGAGATACTTATCTGCAGGGAAAGCATAAGAGACGGGATTATTCCCGATGATCCGCTCCCGTCCACCCCACGGCGCCATCATCGGCGCGGAGTTTGAAACGATGTAACCGATGAAGTCCTTCTTCACCGCCATCAAGGGGAAGAGACCTGCCACCCCGAAATGGCCGCTGTCTTTAACAGAGACCCACCCGATACCGTGCTCTGTTGCCTTCTGGATCGCTATCTCCATCGCCTTGTGGGCAACGACATGCCCCATCGACCCATGGGCTTCGAGAAAAGCGGTGGAGCCTTTTTCTTTAACGGTGGTAATTTTGCACACAGCACGGACATAGCCCTTTTGAAGCCTCTGAATATAGATGGGAAGTCTCATCACTCCATGGGTCTCGACACCACGAAGGTCTGACCTGGCCAGAAGGTCCGCCACGATTTCTGCCTCGTCATCCGGAACCCCTACCTTCTTATAAGCTTGTTTACAGAAATTTTTTAAATCATCAAAGGATATGCGTTGGGAAACATTCCTCCCCATCCAATCATCCCCCCTGATAGAGATTGTCTCTCTTCTATTCCTCAATCCCTGCTAGACGCTTGGCGCAATTCTTTTTATAGTTGATATCGGACTCCCTGAAGATCGTGAGCCGATGGGCGGCCGGGGAGCCTCCTCCATGGATATCAGAAATCGTATCCGCGCTCTCCATGGCCATCTTTTCGACCAAGCGTAGCATCTTGATTCTCTTCTCCACCGGGATACCCGTCGCTCCTTTCAAATATTTCTTTAACAACTCACCAATTTCATGGTTATCGAAATCCTTGTCAGAGGGGAGATCAGCCACAAACCCACCTGAAATATCGGTGAGGAGACGGATGGCCTCAGCCATCTCCTTTCCTTCGTGAATCTTGGAGGCATTGGCCAGGATGGGATCGATGAAATAGGTCCCCGAAGGCTCTTTCTTCCCTTCGTAGGAGGCAGCGAGACTGCAGCCATAGAGGGTCTCCGCCAAATGAATCATATTGATGACCTTCTCTTTATGGTGGGTCACCTTGGTCGTTCCGTTATACTCCATCATCATCAGGGCGGCACCGGTCATGGCATCGATCTTTCCAGACTTACAGCCACCGTGGGATTGACGATGAAAAGCAGAAAAACGACTCACCATCTCGGCCGCAAACTCAACCTCCCTGAACATGAAGACCCGATCCCATGGCACCAGCACTTCATCAAAGATAAGGGTCGGACAATATTTGCTATATCGGATATTACCACAATCGGCTCCCTCGATCTCACGGGTATCCATCGAATTCCTTCCCACCACATGAATGAGACCCTCCGTATCAGAAGGAATAGCAAAGGCCAAGGCATAATCCTCATCCCCTTTTCCCATGGCCCGGGTTGGAAGCACAATGACCTCATGGCAACTGAGGGATCCTGTCTGATGAACCTTGGCTCCCCTGACAATGATTCCTTCTTTGGTTTGATCGACCACGCGAAGGTACATGTCTTTATCCGGCTGTTCATGAGGACTCAGATTACGATCTCCTTTGACATCCGTGACGCTGGCATTTCCCGTCAGATCATTTTTCTGCACGTATTTCAAGAAATCCATGAACCGATCATAATAACGGGTCCCAATTTTATGATCGATGTCATAGGTCACAATCGAAAGGGTACAGAGACAGTCTAGACCCGTGCATCTCTGATGGCATGTCCCTACATAGCCTCCCAGGGTACGATTGATCTTGACACGTGCCACCAGATCCTCGATGGACTGTGGGGGGAGAGTGAATCGATTGATTGGCTCCCCTGTAAAGGGTGAGATCGTTGTGATGAGATCTTTATATTTTTCATTATTGGCCAGTTCGTAAGTGGCACCCGTAGCATTGATCCCCGCGCGAATCCGGGGATTATCGATGACATTCTCTATCCTCTCGCCAAACATGTAGGCCATCGGTTTCAATTTCCTCAAACTCCTCAGATATTCTTCGAACGTCTTGATAGCCATCCTATTCCTCCTCTTTCACATCTAAATAACGTAACCGTGTCCGTGCCTGCGCGCTGGACCGCTTCGGCGCGCAAGCGTGTTTCGTGTCCGTAAATGGCTTTCCCAATCTGCAATCCGAATTCCGCAATCCGCAATCAGGAGAGTTCCAGTCCTCTTCGAAAAGCATTGAGATTCAGTGTTGTCGCTTTCTTTGGAACGCTGACCTCAATGGCCTTTTCCATCGATTCCAAAGAGAGAAGGCCTGTCTTTTTGATGAGGGCCCCTAAGATGATCAGATTGGCCACAACGATATTGCCCATCTCCTTGTCTGCAATGCTCGTAGCGGGAATGGAGAGAATCTCGTAATCCCCTATTTTCGCCCCCTTCACCAGATCAGAATCGATCACGAGTAACCCTTTAGGCTTAATCTTATCGATATATTTGGGTAATGCCTCCTCGGCCAGCGCAATCAGGATATCTGGTCTTCTGACCTGGGGATCGGTGACAGGTTCTTCAGAAATAATCACCTCTGCCCTCGCTGAGCCACCTCTTAGCTCTGAACTGTAGGATTGAGTTTGCACAGCCTGCTTGCCCTCAAACAAAGTGGCTGCCGTTCCCAGCAGAATGCCCGATAAGACAACTCCCTGACCACCTACTCCTCCAATCAGTATCTCTGTACGACTCATTCGACTCCTCCTCGGGCTTTATCCATCATCTTCTTAACCTCCTCCAACATCTCCGGTTTCTCCATGTCGACCAACTCTCCGACCACGATCCGGTCCTTCAACTCCTCGTCTGAGAGTTTGACTGCTTCCTTCGGCGAGATGGACCTATTTTTATAATCCTCCAGCATTTGAACCGCACTCCCCACCCCCGTCTTTCTTCCAAATTGGATCGGACATTGGGAGAAAACCTCGATGAAAGCAAACCCCTTCTTCTGGATTGCCTTCTTGATGGAGTTGGTCAACTGCTTCGGATGAGCTGCTGTCCAACAAGCGACGAAAGAAGCCCCTGCGGCCATGACCAGCTTGGAGATATTGAATGTGTTTTCAACCGTGCCATAGGGTGTGGTCGTCGTCTTGATGCCCATGGGTGTCGTCGGAGCGGCCTGACCTCCGGTCATTCCATAAATCCCGTTATTGATGCAGAGGACGACCATCTCTATATTCCTTCTGGCATTCTGTATCAAGTGATTCCCGCCAATGGCTACCAAATCTCCATCTCCGCTCACTACCATCACCTTCTTTTCAGGAAGACCCATTTTGATTCCGAAGGCAAAAGCAATCGGCCTGCCGTGGGTCGTGTGAAGCACGTCGGCATTGAAAAAGGGACTCGGAATCCATGCTGCGCAGCCAATTCCTGAGACGAAGACAAAATCGTCCAGATCCATGCCGAGCCCATCGATGGCACGAAGAATCGCCTGGGCGACGATTCCATCTCCACATCCCGGACAGAAGGTCGTTTGGGTGACCGAAGGTCTTATAAACCGGTGAAAGGGATGGACAAGTTCACTCATTTTGCAACCTCCCGAATCTTCCTTAAAATATCCTCTGGATCCTGAATCTGCCCAACGAGTCTCGGAGGCAAAAATGAGACCTCGGCAAAATGAGCCGCCTCTGCCTTGATGTAGGGATAGATCTGACCCAGATTATTTTCTAACACGATGACATGTTTTGCTCTCCTGGCCATCTTCTCAATCTCTTCCTCTGGAAAGGGCCAGACGGTGATCAGCCGGAGCGTCCCGACAGGAATCCCATTCTTCCTTGCCTGAGAAGCAGCCATAGATGCTGCTCGGGCAACAGCCCCATAGGAGACCAGGATAATCTCCGCACCATCGTAATCACGCTCAACCAAGGTAATCTCTTCCTTATGCTTAAGGATCTTATTACTGAGCTTCCGGATGAAATTGTCCAATGCAGAGATATCGATCAGGTTTCGCTTTCCAAATTCATCATGGCATGAACTGGTCACATGTGCCTTAAAACCCTTTCCAAAAATCGGCATAGGAGCCACGTCCTCATCCAGAAAACCTTTAATCTTCTGTGGATCGGTTCCCGTCTCAGGGATCTTTCGATAAACTGTTTGGATCTTTTCAGCTTCCGGGATGATGACTTCCTCTCGCATATGGCCTACAAAAGCGTCTGAGAGAACGAAGACAGGGGTCCGATACCTCTCCGCATAATTGAAGGCAATGACAGTATGATCGAACATCTCCTGGGGAGAGGAGGGGCAGAGGGCAATAATCTCATAATCTCCATGGGACCCTCGTTTCGCCTGAACCATATCCCCTTGGACTCCAACGGTAGGCATCCCTGTGGTGGGAGCTCCCCTCTGGACATTGACAATAACGCATGGTGTCTCAACACCGATGGCAAAACCAATGTTTTCCAACATCAGGCTGATTCCCGGACCGGAGGTGACGGTCATCGATTTCCTGCCAGCCCAAGAGGCGCCGATGACCGCTGCAATCGCACTGATTTCATCTTCCATCTGAAAAAAAGCACCTCCGACCTGCGGCAACCGTTCTGCTAATCGGTTGGCTACTTCCGTGGCCGGAGTAATGGGGTAGCCTGCTGTGAACTCACATCCTGCGGCAATCGCACCCTCAGCACAGGCCACATTGCCCATCATAAAATACCTTCCTGTCAGCACTCGCTTCCCATTCATTTTTTTGCTCTCCTCCGCAACTTTTCCCCTGATACAACGATGGCTAAATCGGGACAGAAGATCATGCAGTTTTCGCATTCAGTGCATTGATCGTCCTTCGTCACCACAGGTGGCCTGTAGCCCTTCTGATTCAATGTCTCAGAGGGTTTAAAGACCTCTTTTTGACAAACATAAAGGCATATGCCGCACTCGTCAACACCCTTGCATAGCTCATGATAGATCCGCAATACAGCCAACTTTTTCTCCTTTCATGGTCCTTTGGTCAAGGTTAAGGCTAAGAAGCCAGTTTGGTCAAAGGGCAAAGGTTATGGCTAATGACTTAAGACCCATTCCCCTAACCCATAGACGAAACCGGCATCTTTACCCTCACCTTAACCCAAAGACTTTACCTCAACGTTGCATTGAAAAGGGAGATGAGTGTACTTCCAAACCTTTCCAATGCGGGTTTTTCAATGTTTTATGGGTAACATGCGATGTCACCTGAGGTGACTTTTGTAATATGCTGGGAAACAGGGTAGCTAAAAGACTAAAGGTGCCGCTGTAAAGGTTTTCCAGCACACTCATCTCCCTTTTGGACCGTTTTTTTTGCAACTGCAAGGTTTATTTTCTACATAGTCTGGGGTAATTCACCGGGTGGAGTGGAGCCTTTCCTTCCAGAACACGGGTGACATCTTCAGCCACCAAACTCATCCTCCTCAGAGCCTCATCCGTATGGGCTGCCATGTGAGGGGTTCCAACAAAATCTTTTAGTTGGAATAAAGGATGCTCTTTCGTGGCGGGTTCCACTTCATAAACATCAGAAGCTGCTCCAGCGATCTTCCCCTCTTTCAGTGCCGTATATAGGACTTTTTCATCCCAGATTGGACCTCTGGCAAGATTGATGATGTAGGCCGAGGGTTTCATCAGTCCAAATTCCCTCTCTTTAAGTAGGCCTTGGGTCGCAGGCAACATCGGAAGGTTAATGGAGATATAATCCGATTGAGTCAAAAGATCTTCCAGGCTAACTTTCTCAGCTTTTATCTCCTCCTCCATCTCCTGATACCGCACGGCATCATAGTATAGAACCTTCATATCAAACCCTTTATAACCAATTCGACCAACCGCCCTTCCGATCCGGCCAAAGCCAAGAATTCCCAGGGTCTTTCCATGAAGCTCTCTGCCAATGTATTGATAACGTGCTTCAAATCGGCCTTCGCGAAGGGCAATGTCAGCCTTCTTAAGCATCTTTGATAGGATGAGAGCCAAGCCAAAGAAGTGTTCGGCGACAGAGATATCGTTCGCATCAGGGGTGTTCACCACCCATATCCCCTTCTCTGTCGCTGCCTCCAGATCAATATTCTCCACACCCACCCCATGCCTTCCGATGACCTTGAGTTTAGGAGCAGATTCCATCAACTTCCGGCTCACCTTTCCATTGGCCCGGATGATGATCCCATCGACCTCCTTCACCTCTTCAATCAAGGATGTCTCTTCAAGGGAATGGGCGAAGAAGATCTCTGCCTTTTCCTTTAGAAGTGCCTTCCCTATCTCGTGCATATCCTCGTAGAGTAAGATCTTAAATTTTTTCATATTTACGCTATATCCCCTGCATCACATCACAGCCGTCCCTTTCAACTGTGACATATAACTATTTTTAGAATAGGTGAGATGTTTGACAATGAGTTTCTCAAATTGGGATAGATTTCTCTCTTCGATGGCCTTTATCATCTCCCGATGCTCAACGATGGATTCTTCGATTCGGTGGAGCAGCGACCAGGCATTAAATCGGACGATATGGGCCTTTGTACGAAGGAAATCAATCATATCATAGAGGTATCTATTCCGGCAGGCCTTAAAGATCATCCGATGAAATTCGGAATCCACTTCGATCATCTGATGGGTCTTTTCACGAAGATGTCTCTCCACCTCCCTGGAGAGCCTCTTTAAGTGTTGAACCTCTTTCGGAGTGATGTGTTTTATCACCAGTCGGGCTGCTATTTTTTCCAGTTCGGCCCGAACAAAGTATATTTCTTCAATTTCCTCAATGGTCAGATCGGCCACTACCGCCCCCCTGTAGGGGGTGGTTCGGATGAGTCCTTTCGCCTCCAATCTCTTTAAGGCTTCGCGGATCACCGTTCGGCTGACCCCAAATTGTGAAATGAGATCCATTTCGATCAGACGTTCCCGTGGCTTGAATTGGCCTGAAAGAATGGTCTCTTCGATCTCCTTGGAAACCCGGATGGAATTAACGCTTGACATCTAATTTTTCTTCGTCTAAAATGGCATTTATTTCAATACAATATTGTATACCATTTTTGGAATAATTCTGTCAAATCTTTTCAGTTTCTTCTGGAGGAAGTTCCGTGACTCACTACAAAGCCCTTTTCAGTCCCTTTCGGATTGGCAATTTAGAGTTAAGAAATCGGATCGTGATGCCTCCTATGGCGACCAATTTTGCAGGTGAGGATGGATTCGTCAATGATCGACATATCACTTACTACGTGAGGCGAATCCAAGGCGGAGTGGGTTATATCACCTTTGAACATACCGGTGTATTGAGACAAGGCAGGGCCTTTCCCAATATGGCACTGATTGACTCTGATCAACACATACCTCCTTTTAAAAAGTTGGTGGACGCCATCCATAAGGAAAATGGAAAGATTCTGATTCAGATCAATCACGCTGGCCGACAGACATCTTCCTCCATCACCGGGTCCCCTATTGTTGCTCCTTCAGCCATCCCCTGCCCTGTCAGAAAGGAGATGCCTCGAGAACTCTCTTTGGAAGAGATCCAAAAGATCATCGAAGCCTTTGGAGAGGCTTCAAGGCGTGTGAAGGAGGCAGGGGCGGACGGTGTGGAAATCCATATGGCCCATGGATATTTAATCAATCAATTCCTATCCCCTTTCTCCAACAAGAGAGAGGATGACTATGGAGGGGATGCGGATCGGCGAATGAGAATGGCCCTCGAGGTTCTGAGAACGGTTCGAAATAAAGTAGGCCCTGATTTTCTGGTCCTCTGTCGTCTCAGTGGTGACGAGTATGTAGAGGGTGGACTGAAACTGGAGGATACCAAGGAGATCGCAAGGGCCTTAGAGAGGAATGGAGCTGATGGTCTCCATATCTCGGCCTGTGTGGCTGCATCAGGATATTTGAATCACCCTCCTTATTATGCAGAGGAAGGTGTATTCGTTCACCTCGCTCAGGGGATTAAATCCGTCGTTGGCATTCCCATTATCACTGTGGGCCGGATCCGAACCCCTGAATTGGCCAATCAAATATTAGAAGAGAACAAAGCTGACCTCATCTCCATGGGAAGGTCTTTGATTGCTGACCCGAATCTCCCCATAAAAGCCTCACAAGGAAGGACCGAGGAGATCATCCCCTGTATCTCGTGTAATCGCTGTATTTTAAGCATTCGAAAAGGTGCTCTCCAGTGTGCTGTCAATCCCGAAACCGGTCGGGAAGGAATATTCAAACTCCAAAAGACAGATCATCCCAAAAAGGTCTGGATTATCGGAGGAGGTCCAGCGGGGATGAAGGCAGCTGAAATCGCAGCCCTGCGTGGCCATCAGGTCACTATCTATGAGAAGAACGGAAAATTAGGTGGCCGATTTCTCCTTGCTGCTATCCCTCCTAAAAAACTTATCCTTAGAGATTTTATCGAATATCTCACAAGACAACTCGAAAAACTACCCATAAAGATTACCTTAGGAAAACCCTTTACTCCAGTCTCATTAAGAAGAGGCAAGCCTGATGTGGTGATTGTGGCCACAGGGGCTAAACCTTTTTTCCCACCGATTGATGGAATTCAGGAATCAAAAGCAATCTCCGTAGAGGATGCGCTGTCAGGTTCTATTGCCCTCGGCAAAAAAATCCTCGTCGTTGGAGGTGGCGGGATTGGAGCAGAGGTGGCAGACTACCTTTCTGAAAATGGAAAGGAGGTCACACTCATTGAGATGAGAGAAGGGATCGCCCTGGATCTGGTGGGCCACCTTCAGCACTTCTTAAATACAAGGCTCAAGGCGAAGGGAGTTCAGATCTTGACCTCTACGAAGGTCATTCGTTTCGAAAAAGGATCCCTATGGGTAGAAGACTCCGAAGGTAAAAAGAAACTTGAAGGATTTGATTCTATCGTTGTCGCATTGGGGTCCGCCCCCAATAATGAATTGGCTGAATCGATCAGGGATAGGGTTTCGGAACTTTATGTTATTGGTGATGCCTCAAAACCGAGAGAAGTGATGGAAGCGTTACTTGAGGGAGAAGAAGCCGCCCTCAAAATTTAGCAGAAGGAGGTGATGGGTCAGAGAGAGAATGAAATGTGTCTCCCTGCAACAATTGATGTCATCCTGAACTTGGTTCAGGATCAGGGTTTACCCGACAGTTGCAAAACGGACACGGGCAAACCGCCCTTCAAGGCTTCGGAAGGCGGTTGTTTTGAAAATTTAAGGGTATTGGAGGACATCACCTCAAGTGAATTCCAGCAGGGGAAGGTGACGAGAGTGCCGATTCGGCCAAAGGTTCGCCTCGAAGCCTTTCCGAACGGCTTGCCCATGTCCGTATCGTCAAAAGTTTATCAACGTTAAGATTTATAAATTGACGATCTGTTAGATCGAGATGCTGAAACGATACTGAAGCGAGTTCAGCACAAGGTTCAGCATGACATTTTTCTCCATTGTTCATGAGTTTTTCAACGGCCTCGATCTTAAATAACTCAAAAAGAAAGGAGGGGCAGCAATGTTACCAAAAAGAAGATTATTGGCAATAGGCTTATTCATCCTTATTGGAATTTTCTTTATTCCCATGATGGTTTTTCCCGCTGAGAAGAAGGTCGTCCGGATCTGGCATACGGAGACCGAACCACAGACAGTCGCGGCGTTCCAGGAGATCATCAACGATTTTGAAAAATTGCACCCAGACATCACAGTTAAGCAAGAGGCACTGGCTTGGGGCGATCTCGAGGCCAAGCTGACAGCAGCCCTGGCAGCGGGCGCGCCGCCAGATGCCAGCCACGGGCAGGCGTTTACCTGCGCCTCCTTCTATCACAAGGGCCTCCTCCGCGATCAGGAGGACATCGCTAACGCCGTCGGGAAGGACAACATCTTCGAGTCCGTTCGGAACCTGTGCCGGTTCGAAGGGAAGTACTATGGCGTCACCCACTCCCCCAACACGAACCTCCTGATATACCGCAAGGACATCTTCAAGGCGAAGGGATTGAAGCCACCGGAGACCTGGGACGACTTCCTCAAAGTGGCCCAGGCAATGATGGAGCGGGATTCCTCGGGACGGGTGACGCGCTATGGTCTCTCGCTCCCGGGCGTTCCCCTGTTCGTCAATATTCTGGTGGCTGAGCTGACCAGGGCCAACGGAGGACACCTTTTCGACCTCAAAACCGGTCGGCCCACCTTCACCTCGAAACAAGTCGTCGAGGTGCTGGATTTCTACAAGAAGCTCAACGACACGGTCCTGCCTCCGGGATGGCTGGGCCACGGGTACTTGGACACCTTTACTAATCTGGCCACCGGTAAGGTCGCTATGGTATACCAGGGCCACGGCCGCAGTGCCGGCTATATCGAGAAGTACGCACCCAAGGGGACGGGCGATCCCGAGCACTTTGGGGTTCTGCGGAAGCCACACGGGCCGTCCGGGAAACAAACAGCTTGCCAGGTCGATGCTGAGCCCTGGATGATCTTTAAGAACGCGAAGTACCCAGAGGAGGCAGCCGAGTTCCTGAAGTTCTTCTTCAAGGAAGAGGAGTACATCAAGTACCTCCACACGGTGCCGGTCCACCTTCTGCCAACACTTAAGTCCGTGCGCAATAGTAAAGCCTACCAGGCCAACGAGATGTACCAGCGCTGGAAGGAATGGGTGGACATGGACTACTACTACTTTGAGCGGGATTTGGCAAGGCCGACCCTGGTTGTAGAGTGGGACGATCTGAAACTGCCTTTCCTGCTTGAGATCTTCGGGTCAAACATTCTTCCTGACATGGTGACAGATGCGGTGAAAGGGATGCCATCGGCCCAGGCAGCAGCCAAGGCCCAGGCCCGAGCTGAAGAATTGATCACGCAACTCGGTTATAAACGCTGGTAAAATGCCTTCGCTTCGATAGCTGGACACATGCCCGCTTCGGGTTTCTGAGGCGGGCGTGTGTCCAGTCCGGATATTGCTGCCCTCGAGGTGAGGACGATGAATGGCAAATCTGACCCAAAACCCCAGCCTGTGGGACCCTCCAGCTTAGAACACCGGTCCAGCTTCGTCACCCTCGACCCCGGTACCGATCACAAGACGGATTGGTTGCCCGTAACGAAGCTGAAGCGCCGTGAGCAATTAACAGGATATCTGACCATTGCTCCGGCCTTTATTCTCATCTTAGGACTTACGCTCTACCCGGTTGCCTACTCCATCTGGCTGAGCTTGCTGGAGAAACATTCGTTCTTTCCCCAGGAACGCTTTGTCGGACTCGAGAATTATTTTTACCTATCGAAGGATCCGGAGTTTTGGACCAGCCTCTGGCTCGGGGTGGTCTACTCCATCTGGACGATCGTGTTCCAATTGATCTTAGGGGTAGCAGCCGCCCTCCTCTTGAACCAGTCGTTCGTGGGGCGCGGCCTGGTGCGCGGGATCGTCCTGTTCCCCTACATGATCCCCACCATCGTGGCGGTGATCCTATGGAAGTGGCTGCTCAACGATATGTACGGCATCGTGAACTACTGGCTGATGGCCCTGGGCATTGTCCGCGACCCGATCAGTTGGCTGGGCACCGACCATATCATGCTCTCCACGATTATCATGAGCGTCTGGCAGTTCTTCCCCTTTGTTCTCCTCAGTATCCTGGCGCGGTTGCAGACGATCCCCGAGGCGCTCTACGAAGCCGCCAAGGTGGACGGGGCCTCGGCTTTCCGTCGCTTTGTCCATATCACCCTGCCGCAGATCCAAGGCATCCTGTTCGTTGTGATCCTCCTCCGCAGCATCTGGATGTTCACCAAGTTCGACACCGTCTGGCTGATGGGCGAAGGGGCGGGGGCCGGACGCTTCATCCGAACGCTCCCGGTGTATGCCTACATGCGGACCCTGACGTACTACCAGGCAGGCCTCGGTGCAGCCCTGGCCGTCATCATGTTCGCCATCCTGGTGGTCTGCACAGTCATCTACTTTGGTCTGTTCCGCGAGGAGGCGGACATCGGATGAATCGCTGGCGATTTAAACAACTCTCGAACCGTAGTTTTTTGTATGTGGGGGCGGCTCTCCTGGCCCTTCTGGCTGCCTTCCCCTTCCTCTGGATGGTCTCGACCTCATTCAAACCACCTGTAGAAGTCTTCGCCCAACCCCCGACATTCATTCCCGTGGATCCGACCTGGGACAACTTCCACCGTCTGTTCACCGCCACCAACTTCC